>JACCDT010920146.1_pt1 | contig 35513 bp, 44 predicted proteins | sample 7446291 | NCBI WGS metagenome assembly JACCDT01 (sample SAMN15323446, study PRJNA562643) | freshwater metagenome | isolation source: river surface water | place: USA:Blue River Watershed | collected 2017-08-17
GTACCGATTGCGATGGAAGAGGGTGTTCGTTTCGCGATTCGTGAAGGCGGCAGAACAGTAGGCGCTGGTGTTGTAACTAAAATTATTGAATAGTTGCTGTCAATAATATATTATGTGCCATTAGGTTGAAAAGTTTGTTAAGTTAGGCAGTTATTGATAGGCCAGTAGCTCAATTGGCAGAGTGGCGGTCTCCAAAACCGCAGGTTGTGGGTTCGAGACCCTCCTGGCCTGCCATCAATAACTTACTACTTACTTAATAAATAAATCAATAACTTGGTATCGAATCATTAAGTTAAGTTACTTATTATACTAAAGTGTTTAAAACAAAGTTAAGGTTGTCCCATGAACGATTATATTAAGTGGACCGTAGCCGGTGCCATTCTAATATTGGGTATTGCCTCCGGATATGCAGAACAAATACCTTATTTCGTAAGAATAGTTACTGTTGTGCTATCTTTTATGCTTGCTACTTTTGTGGCTAGTACGACTGTTTATGGTAAACAAGCTTGGGCATTTGTTATAGGCGCGAAAAATGAAGCCAGAAAGGTTATTTGGCCAACAAGGCAAGAGACCGTGCAGGCGACAATAGTAGTGATGATAATGGTTTTAATAATGTCGATAGTTTTTTGGGGTATCGATACGTTGTTATTTAAAATAATGGCGTGGATAACTGGGCAAGAGGTATAACACATGCCAATGCAATGGTATATATTACAAGTTTATTCAGGTCAAGAGCTTGCAGTAAAGAAGCTGCTTGAAGAAAGGATCGCTGTTAAAAAGCTTGAAGAGCGTTTTGGTGAAATCTTAGTTCCTACCGAAGAGGTTATGGAAATGAAGGCTGGTCAAAAGCGTAAAAGTGAGCGCAAATTCTTTCCTGGCTACGTGCTATTAGAAGTCGATCTAGATGATGACTTATGGCATTTAATTTGTGAAGTCCCGAAAGTTATTGGTTTTATTGGTGGCAAAGCCGATAAACCGGCTCCGATTAGTGAAAAAGAATTAAACAAAATATTAAAACGTGTGCAAGAGGGAGTTGATTCCCCAAGACCAAAAGTATTGTTTGAGGCTGGAGAGGTCATTCGTGTGAATGATGGACCATTTGCTGATTTCAATGGCGTGGTGGAAGACGTTAATTACGAGAAAAACAGATTACGTGTGGCAGTTTCAATCTTCGGGCGTTCAACGCCAGTTGAATTGGAGTTTGGTCAAGTAGAAAAGATTATTTAATTACTTGTTTTGTCATTCCGAGCTTTGCGAGGAATCTCAGAATAAATAACAAATAATGATTTAATGTTAATAACAAGGGAAGCTAAAAGATTTTGTGTGAGATTCCAAGCAAAAACTCGGAATAACGAGACCTGCGTGGAGTTGTAAAATCAATAGCGTTAAACCCATAGAAGTGAGTACATAACAATGGCTAAAAAAATTGATGCTTATATTAAGCTACAGGTAGCAGCTGGTGCTGCAAACCCGAGTCCACCAATCGGTCCAGCATTAGGTCAGCATGGTGTTAACATCATGGAGTTTTGTAAAGCGTTTAACGCACAAACTCAAAATCTTGAAAAAGGCATGCCGATTCCTGTAATTATTACAGTCTACAGTGATCGCAGTTTTACATTTATCCTAAAAACACCACCTGCATCACATTTGCTTAAGAAAGCTTCTGGCGTGCAGAAAGGTAGTGGTAAACCTAATACTGATAAAGTGGGCAAAGTAACTCGCGCTCAACTTGAAGAGATCGCAAAACTTAAACAAGAAGACTTAACTGCAGCTAGTTTAGACGCAGCGGTTAGAACAATTGCTGGTAGTGCTCGTAGTATGGGTATAACTGTTGAGGGCGTTGAATAATGAGTACATCAAATAAAAATCAAAAAGTTGCTTCTAACTTAAGTAAGCGCAGAAAAATGTTTGCTGAACATGTTGAAGCGGGTAAAACATACGCTCTTGATAAGACTATTGAGATTATAAAAAAAGTTGCTAATGATTCAAAAACTAAATTTAATGAATCATTCGATGTGGCTATTAAATTAGGTATTGATTCTCGCAAATCTGATCAAGTAGTTCGTGGCGCTTTAGTATTACCTAATGGTACCGGTAAAACTGTTAAAGTAGCGGTGTTTGCTCAAGGTCCTAACGCAGATAAAGCAAAAGCTGCAGGTGCTGACATAGTGGGCTTTGAAGATCTAGCTGAAGATATAAAAGCTGGTAACATGAACTTTGACATAGTGATTGCTACTCCTGATGCTATGCGTATTGTGGGTCAACTAGGTCAGGTTTTAGGTCCAAGAGGACTTATGCCGAACCCAAAAGTCGGTACAGTTACTATGGACGTTGAAACTGCGGTTAAGAACGCTAAAGGCGGACAAGTACAATACAGAACTGATAAGGCAGGTATAGTACATTCTACGATTGGTAAAGTAAGTTTTGAAGCAAATGCTTTAAAAGAAAATCTAGGTGCTTTAATAGAAGCATTGAAGAAAGCTAAGCCAAGTAATGCAAAAGGTGTTTATTTTAAAAAGATTACCCTTTCATCTACTATGGGCCCAGGTGTGACTGTCGATCAATCTAGCCTGTCGTTATAATATTATTAAAATAATACATTACCATAGATTTAATAAGCAATTTGCTATACAATCTATAGTTTTTGTGTGCTGCTCGTGTCCTACATGGGGCAGCACTGTTAAGAATTTGGAGTTGCCTAATATTTAGGCATCGTCAAAGACCGTGGGCATATAGAAATATATTTAAATGTTTATCTTATAATGGTTAAACGGCCGACGCAGATGGTGTGAAACTAAATACTAACTGCTTGTATATTATAAAAAATATACTAAAAAGCAAATAGAATATAGTGGCGCCCGTATAAACTGTGGACTTAGAACCATAAACTATAAGCCTACGAGACTATCATAAATGGCAATTATGTTTATGTAGTTTTGTAAAATAATTACAATTGGAGGTGTTTAGTGGTCTTAAGACTAAATGATAAAAAAGAGATAGTTGCTAAAGTTGCTCAGTATGCTAATGATTCCGTATCTGCTGTAGGTGTGGATTATAATGGTCTTGCTGGTAATCAAGTAACCGATCTTAGAAAAAAAGCACGTGCTGAGGGTGTTGAACTCATGGTCGTGCGCAACACGTTAGCTAGACGCGCAGTAGCCGGAACGAAATTTGAGTGCATGACAGATGCGCTTAGAGGACCAATGCTATTGGGCTTTTGTAAAGATGATCCTGGTGCTCCAGCCAGATTGATGAAAGCATTTGCTAAAGACAACAGCCGTCTTGAAGTAAAGGTTTTATCAGTTGGTGGACAAATGTATGGCGGCGATGCTTTAGATAGAATTGCTTCCTTACCTACTAAACAACAGGCTTTAGGTCAGTTGGCATCAGTGACACAAGCACCTGTAAGTAAATTAGTACGTACATTTGCTGAAACGTATGCGAAAGTTGTTCGCGTAATCAATGCTGTAGCAGAACAAAAGAAAGCTCAGTAAGATTAAACAAATTAGCTTTAGTGATTAAAAATTGTTAGGAGTAAAATCATGGCCTTAAGTAAAGACGATATATTAAATGCAATCGCATCAATGAGCGTAATGGAAGTTGTTGAACTAGTTGAAGCAATGGAAGTTAAATTCAACGTATCTGCGGCAGCACCTGTTGCTGTGGCTGCGGCTACTGGTGGCGTTGCTGTAGCTGCTGAAGAGAAAACCGAGTTTGACGTACATATGACAAGCTTTGGTGCTAATAAAGTAGCTGTTATTAAAGTAGTAAGAGAAATCACTGGTCTAGGCTTAAAAGAAGCTAAAGATCTTGTTGAAAGCTCTCCTGCTGTTATCAAAGAAGGTGTTAATAAAGACGAAGCTGCTAAAATCAAGAAACTACTTGAAGAATCAGGCGCTGCTGCTGAAGTTAAGTAATCTTAACACACCGATAACGTCATCAGGAGTCACTCTAAGAGTGAAATACTTCTGATGACGTTATTTTATATTCGATGTTTTATATTCGATGATTGTATAACAATTACTTTTGAGGAAAGTGCATGACATCTACTAGTAAAATTGCTCAATCTGCTAACCCTGCGCGTTTTATTAAAAAACGTTTTCGCAAGGATTTTAGTAAATTACCTTCAGTTTTTGATGTACCACCATTATTGAATGTTCAAACTGAGTCATATCAAAACTTTCTTTATAGTAAAAATGGTGCTGATTCAGGTTTAGAAGCAGCATTTAAATCTTTATTTCCTATTAAAAGCTATTCAGGGCTCGCAATCTTAGAATATGTTGGCTACAAATTAGGTACCCCTACATTCGATGTTAATGAATGTCGTATTCGTGGTACTACTTATGCAGCTCCTCTTCGTGTCAAAATTAGATTAGTATTATTAGAAGAAGGTTCTGTAGAAGATAAACAAATTGTTAAAGACATCCGTGAACAAGAAGTTTACATGGGTGAATTACCATTAATGACCGATACAGGTTCGTTTGTTATTAACGGTATTGAAAGAGTTATTGTATCCCAGTTACACAGATCTCCTGGTGTGTTCTTTGAACATGACAAAGGCAAAACCCATACTTCAGGTAAAAAGCTTTATTCTGCGCGTATTATCCCATACAGGGGGTCTTGGTTAGATTTCGAATTTGACCCTAAAGAAAATATTTATGTAAGAATCGATAGACGTCGCAAGTTACCTGTAAGTGTTATCTTACGTGCTTTAGGTTTGTCACAAGAAGAGATCTTAGATATCTTCTTTGCTAGCAATGTAATTAACATTCAAGGCAGTCAGTTTGTATTAGATGTAATTCCTGAAAGATTACGTGGTGAAACTGCTTATTCAGATATTAAAGATAAAGACGGTAATGTCATTATTGAAGCTGGTAGACACATAACATTTGCTCACATCAGAAAAATTAAAAATGCTGGTATAACTAGTTTAGTTGTACCAAGCGAGTATTTATTAGAACAGACATTATCAACAGACATCATTCACCCACAAACAGGTGAGCTTTTGGCAGAATCTAATGCAAAAATTACGATGGATTTGTTGAGTCTTATTGTTGGCTCAGGTATCACTCAAATTAAAGTTCTTTACACTAATGATTTAGATAAAGGTGCTTACATATCTGAAACATTGCGTGTAGATAGCACAAGAACGCAATTAGACGCATTGGTTGAAATTTATCGTATGATGCGTCCAGGTGAACCACCAACTAAAGACGCTGCAGAAGCTTTATTTGAATCATTATTCTTTAGCGAAGAAAGATATGATTTATCTGCTGTTGGTAGAATGAAATACAATCGTCGTGTAGGTCGAGAAGAGATTACTGGCCCTGGGGTTTTATCTAAACAAGATATTATTGACGTTATTAAAGTATTAATAGCTATCAGAGATGGTAATGGTCAAGTTGATGATATCGATCACTTAGGTAATAGACGTGTAAGAAGCGTTGGTGAGATGACTGAAAACCAATTTAGAATTGGTTTAGTTAGAGTAGAGCGCGCAGTACGTGAAAGATTAAGCGTTGCTGACTCTGAAAATCTAATGCCACAAGATCTAATCAATGCTAAGCCTGTCTCAGCAGCGATTAAAGAGTTCTTTGGCTCAAGTCAATTATCTCAGTTCATGGACCAAAATAATCCATTGTCTGAAATTACACACAAAAGACGTGTATCAGCTCTAGGGCCCGGTGGTTTGACAAGAGAACGTGCTGGTTTTGAGGTTCGCGACGTACATAATACTCACTATGGTCGTGTTTGCCCGATTGAAACACCAGAGGGACCGAATATTGGTTTGATCAACTCTTTAGCTATTTATGCGAGAATTAATGAATATGGGTTTATTGAAACGCCAGTTCGTCGCGTAGTTAATAATAGAGTAACTGATGAAGTCGTGTATTTGTCAGCTATTGAAGAAGGCAATCATCATATTGCACAGGCTAATATTAATCTAAATGAAAATTTAGAATTTACAGATGACTTGGTACCATGCCGCCATTTAAATGAATTTACCTTAACGACGCCAGATAAGATTGACTTTATGGATGTGTCGCCGAGACAGATTGTATCTGTGGCTGCTTCGTTAATACCATTCTTAGAGCATGATGATGCTAACCGTGCGTTAATGGGTTCAAACATGCAACGTCAGGCAGTACCATTGATGTGTGCTGAAAAGCCACTAGTAGGTACAGGAATGGAACGTACTGTTGCTCGTGATTCAGGTGTCGCTATCGTCGCTAAGCGTGGTGGTATTGTTGATTCAGTAGATGCATCAAGAATCGTTGTCAAAGTTAATGATGAAGAAACAACAGCTGGTGAAGCTGGTGTTGACATCTATAACCTTATTAAGTACACCAGATCTAATCATAATACTTGTATTAATCAAAAACCTTTAGTAGAAGCTGGTACTGTAATCCATAAGGGAACAATTATTGCAGACGGTCCATCGACAGATATGGGCGAATTAGCTTTAGGCCAAAACCTGCTTGTGGCTTTCATGCCATGGAATGGTTATAACTTTGAGGATTCGATTTTAATTTCTGAGCGTGTAGCACAACAGGATCGCTTTACATCTATTCATATAGAAGAATTGACCTGTATCTCTCGTGACACTAAATTAGGCGTAGAAGAAATTACTGCAGATATTCCTAACGTAAGCGAATCTAGCTTATCTAAGCTTGATGATGCAGGTATTGTTTATATTGGTGCTGAAGTACAAGCTGGTGATATCTTAGTCGGTAAAGTTACCCCTAAAGGTGAAACTCAGCTAACCCCTGAAGAGAAATTATTAAGAGCAATCTTTGGTGAAAAAGCATCGGACGTAAAAGATACTTCTTTACGTGTGCCAACAGGTATGAGCGGTACAGTAATTAATGTACAAATATTTACTCGTGACGCTGTTGAGAAAGATGAACGCGCTTTGCAAATAGAGAAATACGAATTAGAAAAAATCAAAAAAGATTTAAATGACGAGTATAGAATCTTGGAACGCGATTTATTTGCACGTGTTGCAAAAATGTTAATCGGCAAAACTGCGAATAGTGGTCCAGCAGGCTTAAAGTCTGGTAACGTCGTGAATGAAGAATATCTAAACGGCATGCCAAAAGATCGTTGGTTCGAAGTTGTGGTCAAAGATGATGAAATCAATGATCAGCTTGAAGCTACCCAACGTCAATTGATGCAGCAACGTGTTAGATATGACGAATTACTTGAAGAAAAGCGTAGAAAACTAGTAAGCGGCGATGATTTATCTCCAGGTATCTTAAAGATAGTAAAAGTTTTCATGGCAGTTAAGCGCAGAATTCAACCGGGTGATAAGATGGCAGGTCGCCATGGTAACAAGGGTGTGATTTCAACTATTATACCTATCGAAGATATGCCGTATATGGCAGATGGTACGCCAGTGGATATAGTTTTAAACCCATTAGGTGTTCCATCACGTATGAACGTTGGTCAGGTCTTAGAAACTCACTTAGGCTGGGCAGCAAAAGCTCTGGGTTTAAACTTAGAAAAGATGTTAATTAACAACGCTAGTGTAAAAGATTTAAAAACGGCGCTTAATGATATTTATAATGATGGCTCTGGTCAAAAAGTGGAAATTGACAGCCTATCAGATGAGGAAATTGTTGATTTAACAACGAATTTATCTGCAGGCGTTCCAATGGCTACTTCAGTATTTGATGGTGCGAGTGAAGAAGAAATCAAAAAAATGCTGGCTAAATCAGGTTTACCAACAAGTGGCCAAACTGTTCTGTTTGACGGCCGTACAGGTGATGCTTTTGATCGACCAGTAACGGTTGGTTATATGTACATGTTAAAATTAAATCACTTAGTTGATGACAAGATGCATGCGCGTTCAACCGGATCTTACAGCTTGGTTACGCAACAACCGTTAGGTGGTAAAGCACAATTTGGTGGTCAGCGTTTTGGTGAGATGGAGGTTTGGGCTCTACAAGCGTATGGAGCATCTTATACATTACAGGAAATGTTAACCGTTAAGTCTGATGACGTTAATGGCAGAACAAAAATGTATAAGAACATAGTCGATGGCAACCACAAGATGGATGCTAATATTCCTGAGTCATTCAACGTATTGATTAAAGAAATACGTTCATTGGCGATAGATATCGATACTCAAAGTAATTAAAGTTTATTAGATAATATTTAGGAGAATGATCTTGGCGAACTCGAACTTGACAGATCTACTTAAAGTACTCAAACCACAAGGGCAGGAATTAGAGATCAACTCTATTGGCATTAGTTTGACCTCCCCAGAAACAATCCGTTCATGGTCTTATGGCGAAGTAAAAAAAGCCGAGACTATAAACTATCGCACCTATAAACCAGAGAGAGATGGTTTATTTTGTGCAAAAATCTTTGGACCGGTCAAAGATTATGAGTGTTTATGTGGTAAATATAGAAGATTAAAACACCGTGGCATTATCTGTGAAAAATGCGGTGTTGAGGTTACCAAATCTAATGTTCGACGTGATCGCATGGGGCATATCGAATTAGCCTCTCCAGTTGCGCATATATGGTTTTTAAAATCTTTGCCGTCAAGAATAGGTCTATTACTTGATATGACATTAAGAGATATAGAGCGAGTTCTATATTTTGAAGCCTTTGTTGTTATTGATCCAGGCATGACACCTTTAGAAAAAGGGCAGTTGATGTCTGATGAAGCGTATTTAGATGCTGTAGAACAATATGGTGATGAGTTTACAGCGCGTATGGGTGCTGAAGCAGTCAGAGATTTATTAAATCAAATCAATGTTCCAGATGAAATAACTAAGATTAGAGAAGAGTTGCCAACTACTAATTCAGAAACCAGAATCAAAAAGTTAAGTAAGCGTCTTAAACTACTTGAGAACTTCGTGCAGTCTAATAATAAGCCTGAATGGATGATCTTGGATGTATTACCAGTACTACCACCAGATTTACGTCCTTTAGTGCCATTAGATGGCGGTAGGTTTGCTACGTCTGATCTTAATGATTTATACCGTCGTGTTATTAACCGTAATAATCGTTTAAAAAGATTGTTAGATCTTAATGCTCCAGACATTATCGTTCGTAATGAAAAGAGAATGTTACAAGAATCAGTCGATGCATTATTAGATAACGGTCGCCGTGGTCGTGCAATTACTGGTTCTAATAAACGCCCGCTTAAATCTTTGGCTGATATGATTAAAGGCAAACAAGGTAGATTTAGACAAAATCTTCTTGGTAAGCGCGTTGATTATTCTGGTCGTTCAGTAATCGTAGTAGGCCCTACATTGAAGTTACACCAATGCGGTCTACCAAAGAAAATGGCGCTAGAATTATTTAAGCCATTTATATTTAGTAAATTAGAATTACGTGGCATTGCTACGACTATTAAAGCTGCTAAGAAAATGGTTGAGCGCGAAGAGTCGGAAGTTTGGGATATCTTGGAAGAAGTTATTCGTGAACATCCGGTTTTATTAAACCGTGCACCTACATTACACAGGCTTGGTATTCAGGCATTTGAACCGGTATTAATTGAAGGTAAAGCTATTCAGTTACATCCTCTAGTATGCGCAGCATTTAACGCTGACTTTGACGGTGACCAGATGGCTGTCCATATTCCACTTACTACGGAAGCACAATTAGAAGCTAGAACATTAATGATGTCTAGTAATAATATATTATCACCAGCCAATGGTGAGCCTATTATTGTTCCATCGCAAGACGTGGTTTTAGGGTTGTATTACATGACTCGCGAGAAAATTAATGTGCTTGGTGAAGGCATGGTGTTTTCTGATACGGCTGAAGTAAAGCGTGCTTATTATAATAAAAACGCTTCTTTACATGCGAAGGTTAAAGTAAGAATTATTGAAAATGGCGTATCATCTATAGTCGACAGTACTGTAGGACGCGCTATTTTATTTGATATTTTACCGAAAGGCTTGCCGTTTGCTCTTGTTAATAAAACAATGAACAAAAAACAGATATCGAGTTTAATCAATATTTGTTACAGAAAAGTAGGTTTGAAAGAAACTGTAGTTTTTGCTGATCAGTTAATGTATACAGGTTTTGAATTTGCAAAACGTTCTGGTACATCAATTGGTGTTGATGATTTAGTTATTCCAGATGAAAAAGCTGACATCATCGCAGCTGCAGAAGCAGAAGTAAAAGAAATTGAAACACAATATGCTTCAGGTCTAGTTACTAACGGCGAACGCTACAATAAAGTAGTCGATATCTGGACGGTTGCAGGTGACCAAGTCGCCAAAGCGATGATGGAAAAACTTGCGACTGATGAAGTTAAAGATTCTAAAGGCAATATGGTCAAACAAGAGTCTTTCAACTCTGTTTACATGATGGCTGACTCTGGTGCGAGGGGTTCTGCTGCGCAGATTAAACAGTTATCGGGTATGCGTGGTTTGATGTCAAAACCAGACGGCTCTATTATGGAAACACCTATTACGGTGAACTTTAGAGAAGGTCTAAACGTATTACAATACTTTATTTCTACGCACGGTGCGCGTAAAGGTCTATCTGATACAGCTTTAAAAACAGCTAACTCAGGTTACTTAACTCGCCGTTTAGTAGACGTTGCCCAAGACGTAGTAGTTATGGGTGATGATTGTGGTACAAATAATGGTATTTGGGTTGCGCCATTAATTCAAGGTGGTGACGTAGTTGAGCCATTGCGTGAGCGTGTGTTGGGTCGTGTGCTAGCGCAAGATCTTTTAGATCCTGAAAGCAACGAAGTGTTCTTGCCGGTCAATACATTACTAGATGAGAATAATGTTGAGTTCATCGAGAAAGCTGGTCTGTATAAAATTAAAGTGCGTTCGCCAATTTCTTGTGATTACAGTTTTGGTATTTGTGCAAACTGTTATGGTCGCGATTTAGCTCGTGGACATATGGTGAACTACGGAGAGGCTGTTGGTGTTATCGCAGCTCAATCTATCGGTGAACCAGGTACACAGTTAACTATGCGTACGTTCCATATTGGTGGTGCTGCTTCACGTGCAACGGCTGTTAATAACATTCAAGTTAAAGCCGATGGCCAAATTAAACTGCATAATATGAAAACTGTGCAGAATAAAGTTGGTAAAAACGTAGTAGTTTCACGTTCTGGTGAAGTTGCAATTATCGATGATTACGGCCGTGAGCGCGAACGTTATCGTGTCCCTTATGGTACTATCATTGACAAAAAAGAAGGTGAAAAAGTTAGAGCTGGTGAAGTGGTCGCGAATTGGGAACCACATACTCACCCAATTATTACTGAAGTAGCGGGTAAAATTGTTCTAACTGATATGATCGATGGCGTAAACATGCGTCGTCAAACAGACGAGATTACTGGTTTATCAAGCATTATTATCATTGATACCAAACAGCGTGGTGTAGGTGGTAAAGAGCTGCGTCCAATGATTAAGTTGGTTGATGAAAACGGCGATGATTTGAATTTACCTGGTTTAACATTGCCAGCGCAGTATTTCTTACCGGTTGATGCTATCTTATCGTTAGAAGATGGTTCAAGAGTAGAAGTCGGTGACACCGTTGCTCGTATACCACAAGAAACATCAAAAACTGGCGATATCACAGGTGGTTTACCACGAGTAGCTGATTTATTTGAAGCCAGAAAGCCAAAAGAATCTGCTATCTTAGCTGAAATTTCTGGTATTGTTAGCTTTGGTAAAGAAACTAAAGGTAAGAGAAGATTGGTGATCAGTCCTAAAGATGGTAGCGATCCTTATGAGCTATTGATTCCAAAGTGGCGCCAAGTGGCTGTATTTGAAGGGGAAATAGTTGAAAAAGGTGAGGTTATTTCTGAAGGTGCTGCAAATCCACATGACATCTTAAGATTGGCGGGTACTAATGAACTAGCTAATTATATTATTAACGAAGTTCAGGATGTTTACAGGTTACAAGGTGTGAAGATCAATGATAAACATATTGAAGTTATCATTCGTCAGATGATTAGAAAAGCTGAAGTTACATCTTCTGGAGACAGTGGATATATTGCAGGTGAATTAGTAGATATCTCTGCATTACTAGAAAGTAATGCTAAGTTACAGGATCAAGGTAAAGTCCCTGCTATTTATGAACAATTACTAATGGGTATTACTAAAGCCTCATTAAATACAGATTCATTTATATCAGCCGCTTCTTTCCAAGAAACTACGAGAGTATTAACTGAAGCAGCAGTTACTGGTAAGCGAGATGAGTTAAGGGGACTTAAAGAAAATGTTATGGTAGGGCGTTTAATTCCAGCAGGTACAGGCGCTGCTTACCATCAAGAAAAGCGACTCAGAGCAAAGCAATTAAAAGCCAAAAACTACAAAAGTAGTCATGATAGGCCTAAAAATGTTGAAGAAGTAAATAAAGTTACAGCTAGTGAGATTGAGAGTGCACTAAGCGACGCATTAAATTCTTCTGGAACTAGTTGATTATACTTGACTAATGATTGAATGCTGGGTAGAATCCGCATCACGCGGTTGATTTCTTTAAAATTGAAATAGAAATTAAAGTTAAAAGCTATAGAGAATAGCACAGGAGAGTAAATAAATGAGAATTGGGCAATTGGTTCGTAAGCCACGTAAAGAAAACGTAAGAAAGAGTGCAGTACCAGCGTTACAGCGCTGTCCTCAAAGACGTGGTGTATGTACGCGCGTTTATACAACGACACCTAAGAAACCAAATTCGGCATTGCGTAAAGTAGCCAGAGTTAGATTAACTAACGGTCAAGAAGTGACAGCTTATATACCAGGTGAAGGCCATAACTTGCAGGAACACTCTGTAATTGTTATTCGTGGTGGAAGGGTAAAAGATTTACCAGGTGTGAGATATCACATTGTACGTGGTAGCTTAGATACTGCTGGCGTTAATGGTCGTAATCAAAGTCGTTCTAAGTATGGTACTAAGAAAGCTAAAGGCGGCAAAGATGCAGCAGCTACAAAGGGCGCAGTAAAAGGTAAGAAGAAATAGTAGCCACATTAATTAATTAGAAACAGATAGGTGAAATCAAATGTCTAGAAGACGTCAAGCAGAGAAAAGAAGTATATTACCAGATCCAGTTCATGGGAGTGAGTTACTAGCACAGTTTATGAACTTGATCATGAAGTCAGGTAAGAAATCAGTTGCTGAAAGAACAGTCTATAAAGTACTAGAGAACATCAGAGAAGGTCAAAATAATGCTTTAACTAAATTTGAAGAAATTCTAGATAAAGTAGGTCCGTTAGTTGAGGTTAAATCTAGACGTGTTGGTGGTGCTACTTATCAAGTTCCTATCGAAGTAAGACCAATTCGAAAAACCAGAATCGCGATGAGTTGGATTATTAAAGCTGCTCGTAAGCGTCATGAAAAAGGTTTCATCGCTAAATTGACTGCTGAATTTAAAGATATTATTGCAGGTCGTGGTGCGTCATTAAAAATGCGTGAAGACATGCATAAAATGGCAGAAGCGAACAAAGCATTTGCACATTATAAATGGTAGTTAGCTGCTTATTTTAGTAAAAATACAATTGATAAATATTTGAGAAGGATTATTAATGGCTCGTACAACACCAATCGATAGATACCGTAATATAGGTATCATGGCACATATTGATGCTGGTAAAACAACAACTACTGAACGTGTATTGTTTTATACCGGTGTTTCACACAAGATTGGTGAGGTTCATGATGGCGCAGCTGTGATGGACTGGATGGAGCAAGAGCAAGAGCGTGGTATTACTATTACTTCAGCTGCTACAACTTGTTTTTGGAGCGGAATGGGTAAGAATTTTCCTGAGCATAGAATCAATATTATTGATACACCGGGGCACGTTGATTTTACTATTGAAGTAGAGCGTTCTTTACGCGTATTAGACGGTGCATGTGCTGTGTTTTGTGCTGTAGGTGGTGTAGAGCCGCAGTCAGAAACAGTTTGGCGTCAAGCGAATAAGTATGGTGTACCAAGATTAGCTTTTGTTAACAAAATGGATCGTCAAGGTGCAGATTTCTTGCGTGTTGTTAAGCAAATAAAAACACGTTTAGGTGCTAATGCAGTGCCATTACAAATGAATATTGGTCAAGAAGAAAACTACCAAGGCGTAGTGGATTTAATCAAGATGAAAGCCATTATTTGGGATGAGGAATCTAAGGGCGTCAAATTTGAATATGGCGACATTCCTGCCAGCTTGGTTGATAAATGCAATGAGCTACGCGAATCTATTCTTGAAGCTGCAGCTGAGTCTAGTGAAGAATTAATGGAAAAGTATCTGGAAACAGGTGATTTAACAGAAGTAGAAATAAAAGCTGGAATTAGAGCGAGAACACTTAAGAATGAAGTGGTGCCGGTTTTATGTGGTTCAGCGTTTAAAAACAAAGGTGTACAAGCGATGCTTGATGCCGTTATTGAATATTTGCCATCACCTACCGACAAACCCCCAGTAACAGGCGAAGATGAAGCTGGTGCGGAAATTACAAGAAAGGCTACGGATGAAGAAAAATTCTCAGCATACGCTTTTAAGATTGCTAGTGATAAGTATGTGGGTAACTTGACGTTCTTTAGAGTCTATTCGGGTGTTGTAAAGTCGGGTGACAGCTTGATTAACTCTGTAAAAGGTAAGCCAGAGCGTCTTGGCCGTTTGCTACAGATGCATGCTAACTCACGTGAAGAAATAAAAGAAGTTAGAGCTGGAGATATAGCAGCAGCGGTTGGCTTAAAGCTAACTACAACTGGTGATACTTTATCAGATCCAAATAATATTATTGTCCTAGAAAAAATGGTTTTCCCGGAGCCAGTAATATCGGTTGCGGTTGAGCCAAAAACTAAGCAGGATCAAGAAAAAATGGGTATGGCTTTAAGCAAATTAGCTCAAGAAGACCCTTCTTTCCGTGTTCATACAGACGAGGAGTCTGGTCAAACCATTATTTCTGGTATGGGTGAATTACACTTAGAAATCATTGTAGACCGTATGAAACGTGAGTTTTCAGTCGAAGCTAACGTAGGTAAGCCACAAGTAGCATACCGTGAGACTATTAGGACCACTGTAGAGCAAGAAGGTAAGTTCGTTCGTCAGTCAGGTGGTCGCGGTCAGTATGGTCACGTATGGCTTAAGCTAGAACCTAGAGAGCCAGGTGCTGGTTATGAGTTCGAAAATAAGATTGTCGGTGGTACAGTACCAAAAGAATACATTCCAGCTGTAGATAAAGGTATACAAGAGCAGATGGAAAATGGTATCCTAGCAGGCTATCCGGTTGTCGATGTTAAAGTTACATTATTTGATGGTTCTTACCATGATGTTGACTCTAATGAGATGGCATTTAAGATAGCAGGCTCTATGGGCTTCAAAGAGGGCGGCAAAAAGGCTAAGCCCGTGTTATTAGAGCCGATTATGGATGTAGAAGCAGTTACTCCTGAAGAATATATGGGTGACGTGATGGGCGATATCAGTCGACGTCGTGGTATCTTGCTTGGTATGGAAGATGGTCCTACTGGCAATAAGCACATCAAAGCTGAGGTCCCATTATCAGAGATGTTTGGATATGCTACTGATTTGCGCTCTATGTCGCAGGGTCGTGCAACTTATACAATGGAGTTTAAAAAATATAGCGAAACGCCATCGAATGTGGCTGACGCAATTATAAAAGAACGCAGTGCCTAAATAAGACGCTGCTCGAAAAATTAAATAAAAATATACTTTCTAGTGAGGTAAACTTAAATGTCAAAAGAAAAGTTTGAACGCACAAAACCCCATGTAAACGTGGGTACAATTGGGCACGTTGATCATGGTAAAACCACTTTAACAGCGGCGATTACGACAGTAATGGCTAAGAAGAATGGTGGACAAGCTAGAGCTTTTGACCAAATCGATAACGCACCAGAAGAAAGAGAGCGTGGTATCACGATTGCAACTTCACACGTTGAATACAATTCAGCAAACCGCCACTATGCACACGTAGACTGTCCAGGTCACGCGGATTATGTAAAAAACATGATCACAGGTGCTGCACAGATGGACGGAGCAATCTTGGTAGTATCAGCTGCAGATGGCCCAATGCCACAAACAAGAGAGCATATCTTATTATCAAAGCAGGTAGGCGTACCATACATATTAGTATTCTTGAACAAAGCGGACATGGTAGATGATGCAGAGTTATTAGAGCTAGTAGAAATGGAAGTACGTGATTTATTAAGCTCTTATGATTTCCCTGGCGATACAACGCCAATTATAATTGGTTCAGCTTTAAAAGCCTTACAAGGTGATGCAAGTGATATAGGCGAAGGCGCAATCGTAAAATTAGTAGAAGCAATGGATACTTATATACCAGAGCCAAAGCGTGAAATCGATAAATCATTCTTAATGCCGATTGAAGACGTATTCTCTATCTCTGGTCGTGGAACAGTAGTAACTGGCCGTATAGAAAGAGGTATAGTTCACGTAGGTGACGAATTAGAAATTATTGGTATCAAAGATACACAAGTAACTACATGTACTGGTGTGGAAATGTTCCGTAAGTTACTAGACGAAGGTCGCGCTGGAGACAACGTAGGTGTGTTATTGCGTGGTTTAAAGAGAGATGACGTAGAGCGTGGACAAGTATTGGCTAAAAAAGGTACAATTACGCCGCATACGCATTTTGAAGCAGAAATTTACGTATTATCTAAAGAAGAAGGTGGTAGACATACTCCGTTCTTCAAGGGATACAGACCACAGTTCTACTTCAGAACGACAGACGTAACTGGTTCAGTAGAGTTGCCTGAAGGTGTTGAAATGGTAATGCCTGGCGACAACATTAAGATGACTGTTACCCTAATCGTACCGATTGCGATGGAAGAGGGTGTTCGTTTCGCGATTCGTGAAGGCGGCAGAACAGTAGGCGCTGGTGTTGTAACTAAAATTATTGAATAAAATTATCTAAATTTATCTAAATAAAGAATTTATTATGAGTTTACCGCAAAAACAAAAAATTAGAATTTCACTTAAAGCTTTAGATCATAAGTTAATTGATTTATCTACTAGTGAGATTGTTGAAACGGCTAAGAGAACTGGTGCGCGTGTTCGTGGCCCAATTCCATTACCAACAAAAATTGAAAAGTTTTGTATATTAGTTTCTCCGCATAAAGATAAAGATGCAAGAGATCAGTATGAGATAAGAAAATATAAACGAGTAATAGATATCGTTGATCATAACGATAAAACTATTGATGCCTTAATGAAACTTGATTTACCTTCAGGTGTTGAAATTGAGTTAAGACTAGGTGATAAGCAAGGCTAAAAGATAGCTGTTATATTAGCGTTATATTTTGAAAATTATTGAGAGTAAGTAAGAGGTTAAGATGTCAGTTGGAATTATCGGGCGCAAATGTGGAATGACGAGAGTCTTCACGCCAGAGGGCTTGGCTGTACCAGTAACAGTTATCCAGGTTGAACCTAATACGGTCGTACAAGTTAAAACAAAAAGCAATGATCAGTATGATGCCATCCAGGTAGGCGTTGGGCGCAAACCTGCGAACCGCGTGACAAAGCAATTACGCGGTCATTATGCAAAAGCAAATGTTGAGCCAGCAAGATTATTGCAAGAATTTAGACTTTCTGCAGATAAAGCTACAAGTTACAATGTTGGTGACGTAATCGATATTAATTTATTCACCGAAGGCCAAAAAGTTAATGTAACTGGTACCACTAAAGGTAAAGGTTATGCAGGTGCTGTAAAACGTCATCATTTTAGAACGCAAGATATGACTCACGGTAACTCATTATCACATCGTGCACCAGGTTCTATTGGTCAAAATCAAAGCCCTGGTAAAGTATTCAAAGGCAAAAAGATGTCTGGTCACATGGGTAATGTACAAAGAACTATTGAAAACCTTGAAGTAGTAAGAGTAAGTGCTGATAAAAACCTTATATTAATTAAAGGCGCAGTACCAGGATTTGCCGGCGGAGATGTTATTATTTTCCCTGCTAATTAATAAAGTTTAATAGAGAAATATAGAGTATTACGAAATGAAAGTTAATTTGATGAGTTCAGAATTAAAAGATTCAAATAACGCAATCGATATAGCCGAAGGGTTTATTGATGCTGCTTATAATGAATCATTAATTCACCAGGTAGTTACTGGTGCTTTAACAAATGCAAGATCTGGTACCAAGGCACAAAAAACACGCGCACAAGTAAGCGGCGGTGGTGCAAAACCATGGAAACAAAAAGGTACAGGCCGTGCTCGTGCAGGTTCAAGCCGAAGCCCAATCTGGCGTAAAGGTGGTAAAGTGTTTGCTGCGGTACCCAAAGACTATGATGTTAAAATTAATAAGAAAATGTATGCTGGTGCAATGCGTTCAATCATATCGGAACTATACCGAACTGGCCGCCTAATTGTAGTAGAAGAATTTAATATTAATCAGCCGAAAACTAAAGATTTGTTAAAGATTCTTAAGCCTTATTTAGACCAAAGAATCATGTTGATAACTCAAACATTCGATATGGATTTATTTCTATCAAGCCGTAATTTGAAAAATGTTTATATGGTTGATGTTGGTTTAGTAGATCCAGTAAGCCTGGTTGACTCTGATAAAGTTTTCATCACTAAAGATGCACTTAAAGATTTAGAGGAAAGTTTCGTATGAGCAATAAAATAAAGGAAATAGAAGTCATTAAAGCAGTTGTCGGTCCTCACATGACTGAGAAAGCTTACAGGGTGGCAGATAAACAAAACCAATATGTCTTTAAAGTGAATAGAACTACTAATAAAACAGAAATTAAAACTGCTGTTGAAAAAATCTATAATGTAAAAGTAGAGTCTGTAAAAGTACTAAATGTGCTGGGTAAGACAAAATCATTCAAACAAAGAGTCGGGAAGCGTCAAGATTGGAAAAAAGCTTATATAAAGCTTCAAGAAGGCTTTAAACTTGACTTTATCGGCGCTGCGGAATAGGGGTAAGAATAATGGCAGTTTTAAAACGAAAACCAACATCACCAGGCAGAAGATTCGTAGTCAGCGTAGTTGATAAAGAACTTCATAAAGGTAAACCACATAGAGCTTTAGTGACTAAAAAAACTAAGAATGGTGGTCGTAACAATATTGGTCATATCACTGTTAGACATAAAGGCGGCGGACACAAAAGAAATTTCCGTGTAATTGATTTTAATCGTCGTGATAAAGAAGGTATACCTGCTACAGTAGAAAGATTAGAGTATGATCCTAATCGTACAGCTAATTTAGCATTATTAGTTTATGCAGATGGTGAGCGTCGTTATATGCTTGCTCCGCGTAACCTTAAAGTTGGAGATGTAGTAAAATCTGGTAGTACTTCTGAAATCAAAACAGGTAATGCACTACCTATACGTAATATCCCTGTGGGTACAGTTGTACACGCAGTAGAACTTAGACCAGGTAAAGGCGCGCAATTAGCTAGGAGTGCAGGCGCATCTATACAAGTAGTATCAGTTGAAGGTCAATACGCTACGATTCGTTTGAATTCGAAAGAAATGCGTAAAGTCTTAGCTGATTGTTATGCAACTGTAGGTGAGGTTGGAAACAACGCTCATAACTTGCGTAAAATTGGTAAAGCTGGTGCTAAAAGATGGCTTGGCATTCGTCCGACTGTAAGAGGTGTGGCGATGAACCCAGTAGATCACCCTCATGGTGGTGGTGAAGGTAGAACTTCTGGTGGTAGACACCCGGTTTCTCCTTGGGGTACTCCAACTAAAGGTTATAAAACCAGAAAAGCTAGAAAATCTAATAAGTTTATTGTTAGAGCGCGTAATAAAAAATAGTAAAATATAATGAGGTAGAATTGTGCCACGTTCACTGAAAAAAGGCCCTTTTGTCGATGGTCATTTATTAGAAAAAGTAGAAAAAGCTCAAGCAGAAGGCGGAAAAAAGCCTATAAAAACCTGGTCTAGAAGATCAATGATTCTTGACAACATGGTTGGGCTTACAATTGCCGTTCATAATGGTAAAAATCATGTGCCAGTATTTATTTCTGAAAACATGGTTGGCCATAAATTAGGAGAGTTTTCTTTAACAAGAACATTCAAAGGCCATTCTGGTGATAAAAAAAGTAAGCCAGCAGCAAAGTCTGCAGGTAAGTAAGAGGTAGTTTATGCAGGTGCAAGCACATTTAAAGTACGCAAGTATTTCATCACAAAAAGCAAGATTAGTTGCAGATATGATCAGGGGTAAATCAATAGATAAAGCGCTTGATGTATTAGCTTATACGCCAAAGAAAGCAGCAACTATGATTCAAAAGCTTTTATTATCTGCGATTGCTAATGCAGAAAATAATTTTGGCTTAGATATTGATGACTTATTTGTTGCAATGATACAAGTAAATGAAGGCCCAACTCTTAAAAGAATGCATGCTAGAGCAAAAGGTCGTGGCAATCGCATTGAAAAGAAAATGAGTCATATTTCCGTAGAACTAGCAGAAAAAGAGAGTAAATGATGGGACAGAAAGTACATCCAAACGGCATAAGATTGGGAATCAATAAAGAATCTGATTCTATATGGTTCGAAAACAATAAAAAAATATTTTCAAAATATGTACTTGAAGATAAAAAAATACGTGATTGGTTGCAAAAAGAACTTAACCCAGCAGGTGTTGGTAAGATCATGATTAAACGCCAAAGAAACCAAGTTGGTGTTGTAATACATGCAGCAAGACCAGGTATCATTATTGGTAAAAAAGGCGAAGATGTAGAACGTCTAAAAAATGCCGTGTCTAAAATTGCTGGTGTGCCTGCACAGATAAGTATCCAGGAAATTAAAAAACCTGAGCTTAATGCTAAATTAGTGGCTGAAACCATAGCACAACAGCTTGAAAAGCGTGTTATGTTCAGACGTGCCATGAAAAGAGCGGTTTCTAGTACATTAAGACTTGGTGCAAAAGGTATTAAAGTGTGTGTGGCTGGTAGATTAGGCGGTGCTGAAATTGCTAGAACTGAGTGGTATCGTGAAGGACGCGTGCCATTACATACGTTCAGAGCTGACATTGATTATAATACAGCGGAAGCTTTAACTACCTACGGTATCATTGGTGTTAAGGTTTGGATATATAAAGGTGACATTTTAGATAAGTTAAAAACTTTGAAAAAAGAAGAAGACGCACCTGCCGAACAAAAAACTGAAAAAGCATAAGAGTTGAACAAAGAGGTACGTAATGCTTAGGCAACCTAAGAAAACAAAATTTAAAAAATGTCAAAAAGGACGTAATCGCGGTATAGCGACGACTGGTAACAAAGTTAGCTTTGGCGAGTATGGCTTAAAATCAACTACTAGAGGACGTTTAACAGCTAGACAACTTGAAGCTGCCAGACGTGCCATGACTAGATTTATTAAGCGCGGTGGTAGTATTTGGGTCAGAGTTTTTCCTGATAAACCTATCAGTAAAAAGCCACTTGAAGTACGTCAAGGTAAAGGTAAAGGTAGCGTAGAATACTGGGTGTGTGAAATCAAACCAGGTCACGTTTTATATGAGATGGACGGTGTAACTGAAGAAGTAGCACGTGAAGCTTTTGCTTTGGCTTCTGCTAAGCTGCCATTCAAGACAACTTTTGAAACTAGAACCCCAATGTAATAAAGATATCGGATTGAGAAATGGCTAAGAACACAAAAGAAAGTACCGAAAATTTTAAAAATAAATCAGTAGATGATTTATATCAATTACTTGAAGATCTGACTAAAGAACAGGTGAACTTGAAGTTGCAAAAGTCAATGGGTCAATTATCTTCTCCTCATATGCTACGCATAGTGAGAAGAAACATTGCAAGGACCAAGACACAACTACATTCATTGAATTTATTGAAAGGTAATTAGTATGATAGAAAAAGCAAATAATGAAAAACAGCCTAAATTCATTGAAGGTGTGGTTGTAAGCAATGGGATGAACAAGACCGCTGTAGTTACTGTAGAGGTAAAGACTGCTCACCCTGTTTACGGTAAGTTTGTTAAGAAAACAACTAAATATTACGTTCATGATGAAGAAAACGTACTAAAAGTTGGTGATACTGTAAGAATTAAGCATTCACGTCCATTATCAAAACTAAAAAGATGGGTATTAGATGAGGTCGTTAATAGTCAGATGGCTTAGTTGCGAATAATTAATGATATTTTTTAATTGTTTACAATAAGTGACCATGTGATATAATTTTCGCCTACGATGCGTGGTAATAATAAGATAAGTAATCCTGGAGAAGCTTTATGATTCAGACGCAAACTGAATTAGCCGTAGCTGATAATAGCGGTGCAAAAATTGTTGAGTGTATTAAAGTACTTGGCGGTTCGCATAAAAGATATGCAAAGATTGGTGACATTATAAGAGTAACCGTTAAACAAGCTATCCCTAAGGGTAAAGTAAAGCAAGGTGATCTTTTGCGCGCAGTTGTAGTTAGAACTAAAAAAGGTGTACGTAGAACGGACGGTTCACTTATAAGGTTTGATTCTAATGCTGTGGTTTTATTAAACGCGCAAGATCAACCAGTTGGCACGCGTATTTTTGGACCAGTAACTAGAGAATTACGTAATGAAAAATTCATGCGTATCGTCTCATTGGCAGCCGAGGTGTTATAAAATGGCAAAATTAAAAAGAAATGACAAAGTAGTAGTTATTGCTGGTAAAGATAAAGGTCAAAAAGGCACTATTATAAAAATGCTATCTAACGATCGCGTTCTTGTTGAAGGTGTCAATATGATCAAAAAACATCAGAAAGGGAATCCGCAAAAAGGTATACAGCCAGGAATCGTGCAAAAAGAAACAGGAATCCATATATCTAATGTGGCAATATTTAACGATGTGACCAATAAAGCAGATCGTGTAAAAATGCTAACTGATGAAAACGGTAACAAATTCAGAGCGTTTGTATCCAATAGTCAAAAAATTGATATATAAGTAGTAAATAAAAGGTTTAAAGGTAAAGGGTAGCATAATGGCTAGATTGCAAACCGCATATAAAGAAAAAATTGTTAAAGACTTGCACAAAATGTTTGGTTTTGAGACCGTCATGCAGGTTCCAAAACTACAAAAAATAACGATCAATATGGGTGTAGGTGAAGCTGCTTCTGATAAGAAACAGTTGCAGAATGCGATCGATGACATGACAAAAATTACTGGTAGAAAACCACTTACTACTATGTCTAAAAAGTCAATTGCTGGTTTTAAGATCAGAGATGGTTGGCCAATAGGTTGTAAAGTAACACTAAGATCTAAAGAAATGTATGAGTTTCTAGATAGACTAATAACTATATACTTACCACGCGTACGCGACTTTAGAGGTTTAAGTAAGAAATCTTTTGATGGTAGAGGCAACTACAGTCTAGGTATAAAAGAACAGATCGTATGTCCTGAAATTCAATACGATAAAGTAGATGCAATCAGAGGCTTTGACATAACTCTTACAACAACAGCAGCAAACGATAAAGAATGCCTTGCATTGTTAAAGGCTTTTGGCTTACCAATTCGTGATTAATAACATTATAGATAAATTAAAATAGTAATTATAAGTAACAATATAGGTTAATTATGGCAAGAACTTCAATAATAGTACGTGAAGCAAGAAGGTTTAAAACAGTTGCAAAATTTGCTGCTAAAAAAGAAATGCTAAAGAAAATTATTAAAACAGGTACGCCTGAAGAAGCATGGCAAGCAAGATTGAAACTAAGTGCCTTACCTAGAAATGCACATGCTGTTAGAACAAGATCTAGATGCCAGATTACTGGTAGACCACGTGGTGTTTATAAAAAGTTTGGTATTTGCCGTAACAAACTAAGAGAAATGTTCAACCAGGGCCTAATTCCTGGTATGACCAAATCAAGTTGGTAACATAATAATCTTAGTTTAAATTTAGGAGATAAAAATATGAGTATGCAAGATCCTATTTCAGACATGCTTACAAGAATAAGAAATGCGCACAAAGCAAAGTCTTTGACGGTAACTATGCCAGGATCAAATATGAAAGCTTCTATAGCTAAAGTGATGAAAGAACAAGGCTATATTGAAAATTTCAAAATGGAAACTGTTGATAAAAAATTAGTATTAAAAGTTGAGCTGAAATACTATCAAGGTTTACCGGTGATTTCTAACGTAAAGAGATGTAGCAGACCAGGTCTTAGAGTATATAAAGGCTACGATCAATTCCCTGTGGTTAAAGCAGGCTTAGGTATTAGCATTGTCAGTACTTCTAAAGGAGTAATGACAGGTCACCAGGCTAAACAACAATCACTTGGTGGTGAAGTTATCTGCATACTTTCATAAGAAGACATGCTGTACATCTTAATATAGATTAATTTAACGAGAATATATAATGAGCCTAAGAACTGCAAAAAAGCCTATAAGTGTTCCAGATAAAGTAGATGTAAGCTTTGCATCAAATAAGCTTACTATTAAGTCCGGCAACAACGAAATGGTGTTAGACGTTGATCAAGCACTTGAAATGACATGTGTAGATAAAAAGATAACTATCACATCTCAAAGTAATGATAAAAGAACAAAGTCTATCATAGGTGCAACCTGCGCAAACATTAACAATATGTTAAAAGGTGTTACTAAAGGCTTCGAAAGAAAGTTATTATTGGTAGGTGTTGGTTATCGTGCCGCATTAAAAGGTAAGGCTCTTAGTTTAAGTTTAGGTTTCTCTCACCCTGTTGAATTTACTCCGCCAGAAGGAGTAACAATAGAGGTACCAGCTCAAACTGAGATTGTTATCAAGGGCAAAGATAAGCAAGCAGTTGGTCAAGTTGCTGCTAAAATCAGAGCGTTTAGACCACCAGAACCATATAAAGGTAAGGGTGTTAAGTACTCTGATGAAGTTATCGAAATTAAAGAAACTAAGAAAAAATAAGTGAATAATTAATTTAAATTACGCAATAACTGGTGAATAGAAATGCAATTTCAAAAAAAGTTAAAACGTCTTAAAAGAGCAAAAAAAACTCGTGCTAAGATTAAACATCAAAACGTATTACGTTTAGTAGTAACTAGAACTAGTAAACATATCTATGCGCAAATTATTAAGCCAGGCGTAAGTGATACCGTAGTTGTTTCAGCTTCAACTGTTGATAAAGAAATCAGAGCTGGAATGGATACTTATTCTGGTAACGTTGAATCTGCCAAAAAGATTGGTCAATTAATCGCACAACGGGCAAAAAATCAAGGTATTGATTCAATCGCCTTTGATCGCTCTGGTAATAAATACCACGGCAGAATAAAAGCACTAGCTGATGCAGCTAGAGAAGCTGGTCTACAGTTTTAGGAGATAATATGTCAGGTTTCGATCAGAATACAAAAAGCGACGGAATTTTCGAAAAGTTAATTACTGTCAACAGAAACGCTAAAGTTGTTAAAGGCGGTAGAATATTTAGTTTTGCTGCAATGGTAGTTGTTGGCGATGGTAAAGGTAAAATTGGTGTTGGACGTGGTAAAGCACGTGAAGTTCCGGCAGCTATTCAAAAAGCTTTAGAAGCAGCCCGTAAAAATATGGTGCGCATAGAGCTTAACGATGGTACATTATACCACCCAATTATTTCTAGACATGGTGCATCTAAAGTTATCATGCAACCTGCAAGCCAAGGTAGTGGTGTAATCGCAGGTGGTGCAATGCGTGCTGTATTTGAAGTATTAGGCGTTACAAATGTACTTGCAAAATGTATAGGTTCGACTAATCCGGTTAACGTTGTACTTGCAACAATAAATGGTCTTAAATCTACTGAAACACCTAATCATGTTGCTAATAAGCGCGGAATTAGCGTGGATCAACTAGTTGCAGCAGGTGAATAGAATGACTAAAAAAGCTAAAGCAGAAAACAAAAAAGTCCGTATTAAATTAGTTAAAAGTTTAATCGGCCGTAAGCAACAACATATTGATACAATTAAAGCATTGGGCTTGCGCAAATTACATAGCACCATAGAACATAACTATACGGCACCAATCGCTGGTATGATTAATGTTATAGATTATCTTGTAGAGGTAAAAGAAGTATAATGAAATTAAATTCAATATCACCAGCTGAAGGTTCAAAAATAGCAAAAACAAGATTAGGACGTGGTATCGGAAGTGGTTTAGGTAAAACTTCTGGTAAAGGTCATAAAGGTCAGAAAGCTCGTAAGAGCGGTAACCCTAGACGAGGTTTCGAAGGTGGTCAAAATCCATTACACCGTCGTTTACCGAAGTTCGGTTTCAAATCTATTAGTGGTTTACTCACTGAACAGTTAAGATCAGGTGATTTAATCAATTTAGATGCTAATGAAATTACATTAGATACTTTGAAAATGTCTAATTTAATTAAGCGTAATACAAAGTTTGTAAAAATATTTGCCAATGGCGAAGTTACCAAGCCTTTAAATGTAATCATTAGCGAAGAAATTAGAGTGTCTGAAGGTGCTAAAACCTTAATAGTTAATGCCGGTGGTAAAGTTGAGTAGTGCCGACTATTAACTGAGCGAAAATAACAATAGACTAAGGGACGTTAAGTTTAATGCAAACTAAAAATCATAGTAGCCAAAATGCTTCTGGCTATAACGAACTGATTAGACGTTTAGTATATGTACTAGCTGCTTTGTTCGTTTACAGAGTAGGTGCGCATATACCTGTCCCTGGTATGGACCCTGTGAAACTCGCTCAATTATTTAATCAGAGCAAAAATACTATTTTTGGTTTGTTTAACATGTTTTCTGGTGGTGCATTACAGCGTTTTACATTGTTCTCATTGGGGATAATGCCGTATATTTCAGCGTCTATAGTTATACAGCTTTTAAGTTCTGTTCATCCTAAACTTATGGAATTAAAAAAAGAAGGTGAGCATGGTAAGCGTTTAATTAAACAATATACCAGATATGGAACGTTGCTTATCGCTTCCTTCCAAGCTTTAGGTATGGCTAGATATTTAGCAGCTGAAAATATTTCACTGTTTACAGGTTATGGCTATTATTTTACTACAGTGGTGACTTTAGTCACGGGTACAATGTTTTTAGTCTGGCTAGGCGAACAGATGACAGAGCGCGGTATAGGAAATGGTATATCACTTATTATCTTTTCAGGAATAGCCGCTAATCTGCCATCGACGGTAATTAGAGTTTTAGATCGTATACGCGATGGAGACATATTGTTTATACAGGCCATTTTAATCTTCTTATTTATGCTGGCGATTATTGCTTTTGTAGTCTTTGTTGAGAGAGCACAAAGACGTATTACGGTAAATTATGCTCGTAGACAGCAAGGTAGAAAAATTATGGGTGGTCAGACTAGCCATTTACCATTAAAGATTAATATGGCAGGGGTTATTCCACCAATATTTGCTTCAAGTATATTATTGTTTCCAGCGACGATAAGCTCCTTTTTTGCCTCTGGAGAGTCAGGCATATTAGCTAATATAAGCCTGTTGTTATCGCCGGGTCAACCACTTTACTTGTTTTTCATGTGTGTGGCCATAATATTCTTCTGTTTTTTTTATACGGCTTTAGTCTTTAATCCAACAGAAACGGCTGAAAACCTTAAAAAGTCAGGGGCAATGTTGCCTGCAATACGTCCAGGTAAACAAACTGCTGAGTACATTGACAAAGTTATGACTAGATTAACAGCAATAGGTGCCGTATATTTAGTAGCCGTGTGCTTGGTTCCTGAGATTATGAATTATGCATGGCAAGTACCGTTTTATTTCGGTGGCACCTCATTGTTGATCGTGGTTGTAGTAATAATGGACTTTTGGGCACAGGTACAGTCTCATTTAATGAGCCAGCAATACGCAAGTTTAATGAAAAAAGCAAACTTACGTGGCTTGCCAGCCAGGTAAAATATTAGAATAAATTATTAATGTAGTAAATCAATAGGTTACGTTTATGAAAGTAAAAGCATCAGTAAAAGTACGTTGTAAAAAATGTAAGATTATCAAAAGACATCGTCATGTTAGAGTGATTTGTAGCGAACAACGTCATAATCAAAAACAAGGGTAATAATCAATTTCGTGAAATGATAAATTAAGTTTGCTATTGATTAAGTCTCAACAACTATATAAAATAGCAACTTAATAAGTATTGCGACTATATATTTACTATTTACATATATTATAGTCTGATACTCATTTTTGTTTTGTTTGAATAATAATAAACACTTAGGAGTCACTTAATGCTTCGTATAGCAGGGGTAAACATACCGCCAAAAAAGCACTTAGAAATAGGGCTAACAGCCGTATATGGTATAGGTAGAAGCAGGGCACTTAAAATATGCCGCGAGCTTGGTATAGATCCCTCAAGAAAAGCAGCTGATTTAACAGAAAAAGAAGAAGATTTAATAAGAGCAGCAGTCACTGGGTTTGAAATCGAAGGCGATCTCAGACGTACTGTTTCAATGAATATTAAACGACTTATGGATATCTCTGCTTACCGCGGTAGAAGACATAGAATGAATCTACCATGTCGTGGTCAAAGAACTAGAACCAATGCTAAAACACGTAAAAAACGTGGTGGCAAAAAATAACTTAATAATCAGATAACGTAATTGTTAGAGAGTAAAACCAAACATGAGTCGACCAGATAAAAATACTGCTACTAAAGTAAAGAAAAAAATTAGAGCAAATGTGCTTGATGCTGTAGTAAATATTAACGCTAGCTTCAACAATACTATAGTAACCGTTACAGATATGCAGGGCAATGTTCTAGCATGGTCTACGGCAGGTGGCTCAGGTTTCCGTGGCTCTCGCAAAAGTACTCCTTACGCAGCTCAAGTGGCAACAAGAAACGCTATGAATACTGCAAGCCAGTATGGAATAAAAAACCTTACTGTGAAAGTAAAAGGACCAGGACCAGGTCGCGAGTCAGCGGTTCGTGCTCTTGGAGAGTTTGGCCGAGTTATTGAATTATTAGACATCACGCCAATCCCACATAATGGGTGCCGTGCTGAAAAAGAACGTCGTAGTTAGTAGTTTTTTGGAGATATTACTGTGAGATATACAGGACCAGTTTGTAGATTGTGCCGCCGCGAAGGTGAAAAGTTGTTTTTAAAAGGCACTAAATGTTATACAAGTAAATGTGCTATTGAGAAGAAAAGTACTCGCCCAGGACAACATGGTACAAAAAGACCAAGAACTGGTGACTATGTAGGTCAGTTAAGAGCTAAGCAGTCTATGCGTACAACCTATGGTCACATTGGTGAAGTACAGTTTAGAAAAATTTATAAAGAAGCTGAACGTCGCCGTGGTGCTACAGGTGAAAACTTGTTACAGCTTCTTGAAGCAAGATTAGATAACGTCGTCTACAGAAGTGGCTTCGGCGTTTCAAAGTCAGAAGCAAGACAATTAGTAAGACATAATGCAATTAGAGTAAATGGCAAACTAGTAAACATTCCAAGCTATGAAGTTAAAGCTGGCGACGAGATTTCACTTTCGGAAGACGCTGCTAATCAGTTAAGAGTAAAAGCTTCTGTGAAGTTTGCTGAAGAGCGTCAATTCCCAGAGTGGATTGATGTAAATGTAAATAAGCTAACTGCTATGTATAAACAAAAACCAGATATTAAAGAATTATCATCAACTTTACAACCACATCTAGTTGTTGAGCTATATTCTAAATAATTATTGAGGGCACTGCTAATGATGTTACCAGCATCGGTAAATGACTTTTTAAAACCAAACGTAAAAGTAGAGAAATTTATTAGTGGTCACCGATCACGTATTGTGCTTGAACCGTTTGAACGTGGTTTTGCTCATACCTTCGGTAATGCATTACGACGTACATTGTTGTCATCTATGCCAGGCGCTGCAGTGACGGAGCTAGAAATCGATGGTGTTTTACATGAGTACAGCACTATAGAAGGTGTTCAAGACGATGTTATTCAAATTATATTGAATATTAAGAAATTGGCATTTATCTTAAAAGGCCGTGATGAAGTTACTGTTACCATCAAAAAAGATACTCCGGGCGTGGTCACAGGTGCTGACATTAAATTAGAAGGTGATGTTGAGTTAGTAAATCCTGAACAAGTTATTACTACCTTAGCAAATAACGGCAAGCTTTCTATGAAGCTTAAAGTTAAGCGTGGTATTGGTTACGTGCCTTCATCTAATGTAATTACCGATCAACTTTCATCTGATACTGTCCAAATCGGTACATTAAAATTGGATGCTACATTTACACCAGTAAATCGTGTTACTTACACTGTTGAAAATGCACGTGTTGAACAAAGGACTAATCTCGATAAACTCATTATCGATATTGAAACTAACGGTACTATTGATCCAGAAGATGCTATCAACTTCGCTGCAGCAATTCTTAAAGATCAGTTATCAGTATTTGTTGATATTAAAACGGTAGCTGAGGAAACGGTTAAAGCTCCTGAAGCGTTAATTGATCCTGCACTATTGCAGACTATTGATGAATTAGATCTTACTGTAAGATCGGCAAACTGCCTAAAAGCTGAAAATATTTATTATTTGGGTGATTTGGTTAAAAGAACTGAAAACGAACTACTGAAAACACCTAATTTAGGTAAAAAATCTTTAAATGAAATTAAAGAATTATTATCATCAAAAAATCTAAGCTTGGGCATGCATATTGACAATTGGCCGCCAGCAGATCGTAAGTAATAAACATAAGATAGATTTAAATATAGGGTACAGACAATGCGTCATAATAAAAGTGGTCGAAAACTAAATAGAAACAGTTCTCACCGTAAAGCAATGTTCAAAAACATGGCGGTTTCATTATTCGAACATGAAACTATAAAAACAACCTTACCAAAAGCTAAAGAATTAAGAAGAGTAGCTGAAAGACTAATCACTCTTGCTAAAGTTGATTCTGTAGCAAACCGTAGATTAGCTTTTGATAGATTACAAAGCAAATCAGCAGTAGGTAAACTATTTTCTGAATTAGGACCTCATTTTAAGACTCGCCCAGGTGGTTATGTAAGAGTATTAAAGTATGGTTTTAGAAAATGCGATGCTGCTCCAATGGCTATCATTCAATTAGTTGATAGACAATCGGATCAGTCTGCAGCTTAATCTTCTAGATCAGCAAGAAATTAATTAAAATCCCGGACATAGTGCCGGGATTTTTCGTTCTGGGAACAAAAAAGCTCTCGCCGCGAAGCGGTGGGGGCCTTTAATTCCCAGGCTTAGATCTGTAGTTACTACAGGGCAACTTCTTACGGGTTTCTAGCTTAAATCCTTGATCAAACTCGATCAAAACACTTAACTTCTGATCGAACTTCTTATAAATCGTAAGAGTATTTACTCACATTATCTTTAGACTAATGTGATTTATTTAACTATAAGACCGGCGTATTCTAGAATGATATAAAACGCTGATTCAATAATTTGTTTGATCTGTTCGCGTTTGCATTAATGATGTGAGCTGTACTTTTTAATATAGATGGCTGTAATGCTGTTAATAATAAATATTAGTACCTATACAATCAGTAATTGGAGACGAAATGGACAAGAATGAAGAGAAGTATTATCGGTTAATTTATAGTACTCAAGATCAATATATGGAGCAATGGTTGGCTGGGTATTATACTAGCGAGCGGGACGATAAACAGGGTAATAAAAATTGTCCTGACTATAAAACATGGCTTGAAGATCATCGTAGCACTACAGATGCCAACAATAAGCTTGATGGTTATAGAAATGACCCTGATTATAAAGCCTGGTTGGATGGTTACCATGGGTACGTAGATAATTACTTTGCAGTTAGGGATGAATATGAGGCAGCTTTAGATAACTCAAGAAAAACAAATAAAGTTGAACCTGACAAATCTAAAAATAAAGGATTGAGAAAGTAGAACCCTGCAAATCTCAAAATCTTAAAGGTCGGCATAAGTTTGTCGACCGTTCTAAAAAATCTAAAAGCAAATTTTGAAACTAACATATTGATTTTTTATCTAGTTGCTTTAGGATGATCGAGTATCAATATTATTAATAATATTTTAATACTGATTTAAATTATACATATTATAAATTCATATAAGGAAGTAATTATGAAAAAGTTCTTATTAACTGCATCGGCGTTCGCGATGTTTTGTTTATCCCCGTTCACTTATGCAGCGACTATGTCAGATCTTACTGAAAGATTTTTTCAGTCTGAAACTTACTCAGTTGCTATTACTAAAGACACTACAGAAGCTCTAAAGTCAAAGTTTAAACAGGTTACCACTGATACAAGTTTTACGAAACTCGACTTAAATCTTGGTGATAATGATGAAAGTGATGAAAACGGCGCTGATGAAGATGATGATGGTGGTAGTCCAGTTTCCGGTAAGTTATATTTATCGTCAGATAAAAACACTATATATTTCTTTATAGATGAAGGTACACCAGGCTTCCCTAATTATGCTAAAGTAGCATTAAATGAATTGGATGGCAGTAAAAATACCAGCTTGAGTCTATATACTAATGTCACTGATGCTGCTTTAAGTTTTAAAGGTTCTAACGATAAAGAATTGCACGTCAGAGTTGCACCACAAGGTCTTATACTTGAATTATTAGGATTGAGCTCTGATGGCGATCAAAAAGTTAAAATTAAAAAGTTCAAAAGCTTGATGAAGTCTTTTACGAAAATTAAGTAAGATTTTGTCATTCTGAGCTTTTGCGAGGAATCTCCGATTAAAAAAAATCTGAGATCCTTCGCTACGCTCTGGATCTGGATGACAATTTACTGACAATCTCTAAAAACTCACACACAACAAACCAAACAATAAAGAAGCAAGTGCCATCTTCTGAAATCTTGATAATGTCTCTTTAAAATACCAAATGCATAATACTGCTACTATTGCATTACGAGATGAGAAAATAGGAACAACTACACTAGCTGGTCCACCTTCTAACGCAATAGCATAAGACTGTAAGCCAAGAAACGAAAATACCCCTGCCAGCAAGCCAATCTTTATAGCTTGATATTTAAACTTAAAAGTCCTAGGGGAATAAAGTTTCGTAAATACTATACTGCTAAAAAATAACACTGTTGCAAAAATATAAGAGTAAAATAAAACAAGGCTATTATCTAATAATAATTCACGGGTGATTTTCAAGCCGCCATTTAGTAAAAACATAAAAAATATAGTTAATAACATAATTAAAAACCACATATTTTTTCTTACATGTTTATTCTCTTGGGGATCAAACGGCAGTAAAAAACAACCTAAAAGCAGTAAAGAAATTCCCAATATTTGCGGTAAGCTTAGTATTTCACCATAATAAAATACCGACATGATAATAACTAAGATAACATTAGTGTTGGCTAGTGGTCCAGTTAGGCTCACTGGCCCAAGTTTGAGTGCATAAGTAAAAAAAGCATTACTTAAAGATGACCCTATACCAATAATAATCCCCCACATAAAAGTCTGTTTATCTATACTGAAACCATTATGTAAAGAAATATAAAAAGCAAACATTACAGCGCCTGAGATATACAAACCTACTAACATTTGCGAAATCGAATAATGTTTTTTGGCACCAATAGTAATAATAAAACTAGCGACAGCAAAAAATATTGCGCTTAATATTGAAGTTAATAACCAGTAATTACTTAGCCAGCCCATTTATGCTCACCATAGTGATTGCCTGAGTTAGCATAAGTAATCAATTCACGTTTATTCAAATCATGACAGTTCATATGAGCTAAATTACGTCCATCAGCTAAATAATTTGCGCCATTTAAAGCAGAAGCCATATCTATTAGACTTTTAGTAACACGAGCTTCATAACCAACTGCTTTACCTAAAGCATACCACGGGACTAATACATACGGCACATCTTGTGAGATATAACGTTCTTTTAAAGATTTAGGACAAAGTGCGAAAGTACCAGAATGGATTTCACTTTCATAAAAAAAGTCATAAATATTATTATATTTAATCCCATAGAACTCTTCTTCAATTACCATACAATGTGGCAAATCAAGGTCATATAATTTACCGATTTGGCGACGTTCTAAATCTAATTGTTCTAATAGATGTCCTACAGATGGCGATATGCCTTCTTTATAGAAATAAAATTCTTCTTTGCCAATACGGCCTGCATTACATAAGGTCACTGCTGGGTGAATAATCCCACTTAAACTGTTTAAGCCAATTTCTAAGACATTATTATAAGCCATCAATTGTGAAGGAAAGACTTTGTTTAGTTCTTCGGCAACATACTTTGTTTTATCTGCAGGAATAGCTGCAATGCCCATTTTTTTCTTGATACCAAGAATAACTACTTCACCAGGTTTAGTGCTACGGCAGGCGTAGGGCAGAGTTGATATATCTGCAAAATTAACCTGCTTTTTAAAGTTTAAGCGCTTTAATAAGTCCATGTAGACTAGGCTTGAGAAATTAGCCTCTAGAGTGACAATCCATTGGTTATCTTGAAGGTGAGGCATACAGGCTAAAATAACTTGTTCTTGAGCAAAACTTGGGACCACTATAAAAATAACTTCTGCATCTTTTAAAGCAATGGCTAAATCAGTGGTGACATTATGGATACTGGTAGTGCCCTCAATCATCCCTGTGCAGGTTATTTGTTTACTTTTTATTAGTTCAGTCGCAAACCCTGGATGGTCTGGTAGGGCTGCTAGAGTCACTTTACAGCCTTTCTTGGTCAAATCGTAGGCTAATACTTGCCCGCCATGTCCACAACCAATAATAGTTACATTCTTCATATCGTTAATACCATACATAATTTACATATAATCTTAAGTATATTAGAGAATACAAATTATGCGAGTAACTAACTTCCTATTAAAATAATTTGTGCAGACTTAAAAAAAACTTATGATAGCTTTTGATTAAGGTCTGGGATTGGTTTGCTGAGTACCTGCTTTGCAATCGCTATTAGCTCTGCTGCGTACAAAATTTGGATAACAGTTTAAACAGTAGCTAGATGAATACCTGCGATGCACTTCATGAGGTGAGCTTATTGAGTAGTCGCCAATTTGTAACGTGGAGCTAGCAGAGCCGAGGTAGGTGACCGGTGGAGTTGATTGTGTTGATAAAGTGTTTACTATTTTATCTGGTTCTTCAGTCAATATCTTGCTAAAGTCCCACAGAGAGTATGTTGCACTGACCATAACTTTTATTCCTAAACAGTCCAAGTATTTATTAAGTAAGAAGAGCTGTATTTTTAAGCTCGCATAATTGTTTTCAGAGAAGAAAAACTCTATAAGATTAAGGTGATGGATGATTTCATTTATAGCGCTAATAAAATAAAGTTGAAAAAACTCAGGTTCATTTTCTAGATAACTTTTTAATTTGATTAATATCTGTGCGAAAATAGGATGAAGATTCATTGAGTCAATGTTGGTTATTGTCTCAGGCAATTTTTCCAAGCGTAGTATTTTATTGATTAGATTTTCAAAGTAATTAGATAAATCAGCAAGTATTTCTTGAAAGCTAATTTTAAAATTATCGCTGGTGTTTGCCGGGGCTTGAGTTACTGGAAACATCGCAGACATGTCAATATAATCAATAATTGTGTTTAAATAAACTCTCAAAATTGTTACATCACCTTTATTTTCTGGTGTTTCGGAGTTTTTAAATGCTTCAATAGCCTCTGCAAAAACACAGATACCTAGTTTTAACTCATCTTTTAGCCGGTCCAGATGAAC
>JACCDT010141299.1_pt1 | contig 35477 bp, 25 predicted proteins | sample 7446291 | NCBI WGS metagenome assembly JACCDT01 (sample SAMN15323446, study PRJNA562643) | freshwater metagenome | isolation source: river surface water | place: USA:Blue River Watershed | collected 2017-08-17
AAGCTGGCCGAGCCGATGAAGAAAAATTCCTATGGCCAGTACCTGCTGCGCCTGTTGAACGAGCAAGTATTCTGATGAATGTCGTCCGAACCGCGATACCCGAGGTATTGATCTTCGAGCCCAAGGTGTTTGGCGATGCGCGCGGCTTCTTCCTCGAGAGCTTTAACCAGCGTCGTTTCGAAGAGCTGACCGGGCTGGCGCCGCAATTCGTGCAGGACAACCACTCGCGCTCGATGCGCGGCGTGCTGCGCGGCCTGCACTATCAGCTGCAGCAGGCGCAGGGCAAGCTGGTGCGCGTGACGGCCGGCGAAGTCTTCGATGTCTGCGTCGACCTGCGCCGTTCGTCGCCGACCTTCGGCAAATCCGTGTCGGTCGTGCTGTCGGGCGACAATCACCGGCAGTTCTGGATACCGCCGGGCTTTGCGCATGGCTTCCTGGTCACCAGCGACAGCGCTGATTTCCAGTACAAGACCACCGATTACTATGCGCCCGAGCATGAGCGCTCGCTACAGTGGAATGATCCGACGCTGGACATCCACTGGCCGCTGGACGTCATCGGCGGCGAGCCGACCTTGTCCGCCAAAGACCAGGCCGGCCTGCCGCTGGCACAGGCCGATACCTACGCATGAAAATCCTGGTGACGGGCCGCAATGGCCAGGTGGGAGGGGCGCTCGCCGCGTTGTTGCCGCAAGCCTTGCCGGGCCATGAAATCATCGCCGTCGACCGCGCGCAGCTCGACCTTGCCAACCTGGCCCAGGTGCGCGAGGTGATGCAAGCCGTTCGTCCCGATCTGGTCATCAATCCTGCCGCGTATACCGCCGTCGACCTCGCCGAGAGCGAGGCCGATATCGCGATGCTTATCAATGGCGAAGCGCCCGGCGTGCTGGCCGAGGAAGCCAAACGCCTCGGTGCCGGCCTGATCCACTTTTCCACCGATTACGTGTACGACGGCCGCAAGCAAGGCGCATGGGTCGAGACCGACGCGACCGGGCCCTTGTCCGTTTATGGCCGCAGCAAGCTGGCCGGCGAGCTGGCGATCGCCGCCGTCGGCCTGCCGCACGTCATCCTGCGCACCAGCTGGGTCTATGGGCTGACGGGCAAGAACTTTCTGCTGACCATGCTGAGGCTGGCGCAGACGCGCGACGAGCTCGGCATTGTCAGTGACCAATCTGGCGCGCCGACCTGGAGCCGGACGCTGGCCGATGCGACGCTGGCGATCGTGAACAAGGCGGGCGCGCCGCATCAAATGGCCGAGGTATCGGGCGTCTATCATTGCTGCGCGGGCGGCCACACCAGCTGGTTCGGTTTTGCGCAGGCCATCTTTGCGCACCCGGCCGTCACCCGACGTCCCGCATTGAAAGCGATAGGCACGGCCGATTACCCGACGCCGGCCGTTCGACCCGGTAACTCCGTGATGGACACCCGCAAGTTCGAGGCGGCGTTCGGTTCGTTGCCGCAGTGGCACCAGGCACTGGACGCCTGCATGCAGGGCATGACGACCATGCCATCGGCCTAGTCAGGCTGGTCGGACAGCGGTAATCGCAAGCATCGACGGCGACCAGTATCTGCGACATTCATCAGCAATATTCATCGACAGGAATCCCATGGCAACCCTGACTCCCGGTATTTTCAAGGCCTATGACATCCGCGGCGTGCTCGGCAAGACGCTCGACTCTGCCATTGCCAGGCAGATCGGACTGGCCTTCGGTTCGACTGCGATTGCACGCGGCGAAAAGACGGTCATCATTGGCCGCGACGGCCGCCTGTCCGGCCCCGAACTGTCGACAGCGCTGGCCGCAGGCCTGCAAGCGAGCGGTGTCGACGTGATCGACGTCGGCATGGTCGCGACGCCGATGCTGTACTACGCGACCAACGTGCTGGGCGCAGCCAGCGGCATCATGGTCACCGGCAGCCACAACCCGCCCGACTACAACGGCTTCAAGATGGTGCTGGCCGGCGAAGCCATTTATGGCGAAGCGATCCGGAAGCTGCATGCGCGCATCGTCGCGAGCGATTTCACGCAAGGCACCGGCGGCTATCGTCAGCACGACATTCGCGAAGCCTACCTGCAGCGCATCGTTTCCGACGTGAAGCTGGCGCGGCCGATGAACATCGCCGTCGATTGCGGCAATGGCGTGGCCGGCAGTGTCGCCGGCGAATTGTTCCGCCGTCTGGGCTGCGAAGTGATCGAACTGTTCTGCGAGGTCGATGGTCACTTCCCCAACCATCACCCGGATCCTGCGCATCTGGAAAACCTCGAAGACCTGATGCGCGAGCTGGCCCGGGGGCCGGCCGAGATCGGCCTCGCGTTCGACGGCGACGGCGATCGTCTCGGTGTGGTCACCAAGGACGGGCAAGTGATCTTCCCAGACCGCCAGCTGATGTTGTTCGCGCAGGACGTGCTGACCCGCCATCCGGGCGGCACCATCCTGTATGACGTGAAGTGCACGCGCCACATCGCGCCCGTCGTGCAGGCGGCCGGCGGCCAGCCGCTGATGTGCCAGACCGGCCACTCGCTGGTGAAAGCGAAGATGAAAGAGACCGGCGCGCCGTTCGGCGGCGAAATGAGCGGCCACCTGTTCTTCAAGGACCGCTGGTATGGCTTCGACGACGGGCTGTATGCGGGCGCGCGCCTGCTCGAGCTGGCCAGCCGCATGGCCGACATCAGCGGCACCCTGAATGCATTGCCGCAATCGACGTCCACGCCCGAGCTGCAAGTGCCCTGCGCCGAAGGCGAGAACCATGCACTGGTCGCGAAGATGCAGCAGCAGACCGACTGGCCGGGCGCATCGCAGGTGGTGACCATCGACGGCGTGCGCGTCGAATACCCGGACGGCTTCGGCCTGTGCCGCGCGTCGAACACGACGCCGGTGCTGGTGCTGCGCTTCGAGGCCGAGACCGACGCAGCGCTGGCGCGCATACAGCAGGCCATAGCCGCGGCGATCCGCGCGGTCAAGCCGGATGCGGCGCTGCCATTCTGATCCCGTTCTCCGGCATGCAGCGGTTATCATCCCGGCTTGATTCCGGAGAGGCCTGGTCGTCTTGAACCTTCGCTTGTATTCCCTGCTGTGGTGGGCCGCATTGCCCTTTGCGCTGCTGCGCCTGTGGTGGCGCGGCCTGCGTGAGCCCGGCTACCGGCAGCGCATGGCGGAGCGGCTCGGCTTCCACCGGCAAATCGTGGATGCGCCGCTGATCTGGCTGCATGCGGTCTCGGTCGGTGAGACGCGCGCGGCCGAGCCGCTGTTGCGCACGCTGCTCGATGCGTACCCTGATCACAAGATCCTGCTCACGCACATGACGGCCACCGGCCGTGCCACCGGCAAGTCCCTGTTCGGCAACGAACCGCGCGTGCTGCAGGCCTGGCTGCCGTATGACACGCTGTCGATGGCGCGCCGCTTCCTGCTGCATTTCCGTCCGCGCATCGGCATCCTGATGGAAACCGAAGTCTGGCCGTCGCTGCTGGCCGCTTGCAGCGACACCGGCGTGCCGGTCGCGCTCGTCAATGCGCGCTTGTCGGAACGCTCGCTGCGCCGTGCGCAGCGCTTCGACTCCCTGCTCCGGGGTGCCGCATCGAAGCTGACGGTGGTCGGCGCGCAGGTGGACGCCGATGCAGCGCGGTTGCGCGCAATGGGTGCGCAAAACGTCGTCGTCACCGGCAATTTGAAATTCGATGTCAGCCTGCCGCAGGCGATGCGCAATGCCGGCGCGGCCCTGCGCGCGCAGGCAGGCCAGCGCCCGGTGCTGCTGTGCGCGAGCACGCGCGAAGGCGAGGAAGCACTGCTGCTCGACGCCTATATGCGCAGCACGCTGCCTTCCGACCTGTTGCTGATGATGGTGCCGCGCCATCCGCAACGCTTTGACGAAGTCGTCCGCCTGTTCCAGGGGCAGGGCCTGCGCGTGGTGCGCAAGTCGCAATTACGCGGCGCACCGGTGCCGGCCGATGTGCAAGTGCTGGTCGGTGACACGATGGGCGAGATGGTCGCCTATTACACCGCCTGCGACCTTGCCTTCATCGGTGGCAGCCTGCTGGCGCTCGGCGGACAGAACATGATCGAGGCATGCGCCTGCGGCAAGCCGGTGCTGTTCGGGCCGCATACTTTCAACTTCGCGCAGGCGAGCCAGCGGGCGGTTGAATCGGGTGCAGCCTTGCGGGTGGAGGACGCCCGCCAGTTGTTCACTTCGGTGTTTGACCTGCTGGCCGACCACGATCGCCGTGGGCGGATGTCCGCAGCGGCGCTCGGTTTTGCAGACAGTCAGAAAGGCGCAACGCAGCGCACGGTCAAACTGATTCAGGGCTTGTTATCCTGATCCGCATTGAGTCGGATACCAATAAGGTATCCCGCGCATCAAGCAGAAGGGCCAGTCAACTGACTGGCCCTTCTTATTTCGCTGCTTTCATTGGCAGCGTCTTCTTCGCTTGCCGGGCCTATTGTGCCGTCTCGTTCAAACCGCCACCGAGTGAACGATACAGGTCGACCGCATTGGTCAGCTTCAGCAACCGCGTCTGCAGCAATTGCTGCTCCGCCGTGAACAGCTCGCGCTCGGCATCCAGCACGTCAAGGTAGTTCGCCACGCCATTCTGGTAGCGCGCCAACGCCAGTTCCAGCCGCGCCGCTTGCGCATCGCGCATCGCTTGCTGGGACGTGATCTCGCTGGCCAGCGTGGCGCGGGCGTCGAGCGCGTCGGCCACCTCGCGGAAGGCCACCTGAATCGTCTTTTCGTAATCAGCCACCGCGATGTTGGTGCGCACCTTCGCCAGATCGAGGTTGGCTTCATTGCGGCCGCTGTCGAAGATCGGCAGCAGCAACGACGGCGCAAAGTTCCAGGTGCGGGAACCGGTATCGAACAGGTTGCCGAGGTCGGTGCTGGCGAGGCCAATGCCGGCCGTCAGCGAGATGCGCGGGAAGAAGGCGGCACGCGCGGCGGCGATGTTGGCCTGGTTGGCGCGCAGGCGCTGCTCGGCGGCACGGATGTCCGGGCGATGCTCCAGCAGCTCCGACGGCAGGCCGGCCGCGATCTCGGCCGTGATGACCTGCGCCGACAACTTGGCTTTTTGCTCGGGCAGGCGCGTATCGCTGCCGGTCAGCAGCCCCAGTGCATTGATGGCTTGCGCATGCAGGCGCTTGTACGCCAGCATGGACGCACGGGCCGAGTGCACCAGGGTCTCGCCCTGACGCAGTTCCAGCGCGTTCGCAATGCCGGCGTCGAAACGCTTCTTCACCAGGTCGTAGGCAAACTCACGGCCCTTCAGCGTGCGTTCGGCCAGCAGCATCTGCTCGGCCAGGGCGCGCTCGTTCAGCCAGGCCTTGGCGACTTCGCCGACCAGCGCGATCTGGAACGCGCGCCGCGCTTCCTCGGTCGCGAAGAACTGGGCCAGCGCCGCTTCGGACAGGTTCTTCACGCGGCCAAAGAAATCAAGCTCGAAGGCCGTCATGCCGAGGCCGACCGAGTAGATCGTGGAGTTGTAGGCCGCGCCGGTCGTGGGCAGCACCTGGCGCGAGCCCGTGCCCGCCGCGGTGGCGTTGACGGTCGGCAGCTGGTCCGCTTTCTGGATGTTGAAGATGGCACGTGCCTCTTCGATGCGCAGCGCCGACGCCTTCAGGTCACGGTTGTTGGCCAGCGCGGTAGCGATCGTCTCTTGCAGCTCCGGGTTCTGGAAGAATGCGCGCCAGCCTATCGTCACCGGCTGCGCGCCGCTGTCGGCGGCGGCCGGGAAAGTGCCTGGCACTGGCGTGGCCGGCTTGTCGAAGGACGGCAGGATCTGGCAGCCGGACAGCACGAAGGTGCCGGCCACGGCCAGTGTCAGGGACTTGAGCGTGAGGTTCAGGAATTTCATTGTTGTGCCTCGTTGGACTCGATATGGGCGGCGTACATCTTTCGCTGACGCTCGCTGCCCTTGAAGATGCTGCGCACCACGACGAAGAACACCGGCACGAAGAACACGGCCAGCACAGTGGCGGTGATCATGCCGCCCATCACGCCGGTGCCGATCGCGCGCTGGCTGGCCGAGCCGGCGCCGGTGGCGATCACCAGCGGCAGCACACCCAGGATGAAGGCCAGCGAGGTCATGATGATGGGGCGGAAGCGCAGCTTGACCGCCGTCAGCGTGGCCTCGGTCAGGCTCTTGCCGGATGCCTGCAAGTCTTTCGCGAACTCGATGATCAGGATCGCGTTCTTCGCCGACAAGCCGATGATGGCGATCAGGCCGACCTTGAAGTACACGTCGTTCGGCATGCCGCGCATCACGGTGAAGGCGACCGCGCCCAGCACGCCCAGCGGCACCACCAGCAACACCGACAGCGGGATCGACGTGCTTTCGTACAGCGCGGCCAGCACCAGGAACACCGCCAGCAGCGACAACGCGAACAGCACGGTGGCGGTCGAGCCGGCCGCTTTTTCTTCCAGCGACTGACCGGCCCATTCATAGCCTATGCCCTGCGGCAGTTGCGCGACCATGCGCTCGACCTCGGCCAGCGCATCGCCGGACGCGAAGCCCGGCGCGGCGTCACCCTGGATCTTCATTGCCGGGTAGCCGTTGAAGCGCACCAGCTGCACCGCGCCGTTGACCCATGACGATTTGGCAAACGCCGAGAACGGCACCATCTGACCCTGGCTGTTGCGCACATGGAGCTTGTCGAGGTCTTCCGGCATCAGGCGCTTCTCCGGGACGGCCTGCACGATCACGCGCTGCTGGCGCCCCATGTTCGGGAAGTCGTTGACGTAGATCGAACCGAAGGTTCCCGACAGCGTGGCGTTGATGTCGGCCAGCGACAGGCCCAGCGCATTGGCCTTGTCGCGGTCGATGTCGAGCTTCAACTGTGGCGAGTCTTCCATGCCGTCCGGACGCGCGCTCTTGATGACCGGGTTCTTGGCCATCATGCCCAGCAGCTGGTTGCGTGCAGCCAGCAGCGCATCATGGCCGAGGCCGGCCCGGTCCTGCAGGCGCAGCGAGAAGCCGGTCGCATTGCCCAGCTCGCGGATGGCAGGTGGGTTCACCGTGAACACGATGGCGTCACGGATAGTGGCCATCAGCATCAGCGCCTTCTTGGCCATCGATTCCGAGCTCAGTTCAGGCTTCTCGCGCTCTTTCCAGTCCTTCAGCGGCACGAACAGCAGGCCGCCGTTCTGGCCATTGCCGGAGAAGCTGAAGCCGAGCACCGACACGATGGCCTGCACGCCCGGTTCCTTCATGAAGTACTGCTCGGCCTGTTCCATCACGGACAGCGTGCGGCCGGTCGATGCGCCCGGCGGCAGTTGCACGTTGGCCAGCAGGTAGCCCTGATCTTCGGCCGGCAGGAAGGACGTCGGCATGCGCGCTGCCATCCACGCCACCGCCGCAATGATCACCGCATAAATCACCATGTAACGCGCGGTGGTCCTGATCAGCCTCGCCACCATGCTCTGGTAGCCCTCGGATGTGCGCCGGAACAGGCGGTTGAAGGCGCCGAAGAAGCCACCCTTCTCATGATGCTCCGGGCCGATCGGCTTCAGGATGGTCGCGCACAGCGCCGGCGTCAGCGTCAGCGCCATGATGGCCGAGAACACCATCGAAGCCACCATCGACATCGAGAACTGGCGGTAGATCGCGCCGACCGAGCCGGAGAAGAAGGCCATCGGCACGAACACCGCGATCAGCACCAGCGTGATGCCGACGATAGCGCCGGTGATCTGGCCCATCGCCTTGACCGTCGCCTCGCGCGGCGGCAGGTGCTCCTCGCTCATGATGCGCTCGACATTCTCGACCACCACGATCGCGTCATCCACCAGGATGCCGATCGCCAGCACCATGCCAAACATGGTCAGCACGTTGATCGAGTAGCCGAACGCGGCCATGGTCGCGAAGGTTCCCATCAGCGAGATCGGCACCACGATCGCCGGGATCAGCGTGTAGCGCAGGTTCTGCAGGAACAGCAGCATCACCAGGAACACCAGCACCACCGCTTCAAGCAGGGTCTTGACCACTTCTTCGATCGAGATCTTGATGAACAGCGAGGTGTCGAACGGGATCGTGTATTCCATCCCCGGCGGGAAATACTTCGACAGCTCGTCCATTTTCGCGCGCACCAGGCGGGCGGTCTCGAGCGCGTTGGCCGTCGGGGTCAGCTGCACGCCGACGCCCGCGATTGGCTTGCCGTTCAGGCGCGCCGCGAAGCCGTAGGACTGGCCGGCCACTTCGACGCGGCCGATGTCGCGGATGCGAACGGTCGCGCCACCCGGCGTGGCGCGCAGCACCACTTTCTCGAATTCCTCGGGCGTGGCCAGCTGGCCGGTGACGACGATCGATGTCGCGATGCGCTGCGAGCTCGGCGCCGGCAGGTCGCCCAGCACGCCGGCCGAGAATTGCGCGTTCTGCGCCTTGATCGCAGCGACGACGTCGTTCGGCGTCATCTTGAAGCCGAGCAGCTTGTCCGGGTCGACCCAGACGCGCATCGCGCGCTCGGTGCCGAACAGCTGCACGACGCCGACGCCGGGGGTGCGCTTGAGCTCGTTGATGATGTTGCGCGCGGCATAGTCGCCCAGCGCAACCGGCGTCACGCGGCCATCGGTGGCGCGCAGGTTCACGAACAGCAGCAGGTTGCTGCGTGCGCGGGTGATGGTCACACCCTGTTGCACCACGGCCTGCGGCAGGCGCGCCTCGATTCGCTTGAGGCGGTTCTGCACGTCGACGGCGGCCAGTTCAGGGTTGGTGCCGGTCTTGAACGTCACCGAGACGGTCGAGCCGCCATCCGACTGGCTTTGCGACTCGATGTACAGCATGTTCTCGGCGCCGTTCATCTCCTGTTCGATCAGGCTGGTCACGCTCTCGTCCACGGTCTGCGCGGACGCACCCGGGTACGACGCGTTGACGATGATAGTCGGCGGCGCAATCGTCGGGTATTGCGACACGGGCAGGTTGGGGATGGACAGCACCCCGGCCAGCAGGATGAAGAGCGCGATCACCCAGGCGAAGACCGGGCGATCGATGAAAAACTTTGCCATGGCGGTGCTTCCTTATTTCTTCTGTTGCGGCGCTGCGGGAGCAGCGGGTGCGGCCGGCGCAGCGGCTGCCGACGCAGCTGGCGCAGCGGCCGGTGCCGCTGCCGGGGGGGGTGCCGCCGGTGCTGCATCAGGACGGGTCCACGGCAGGGCCTTCACCGGCGCGCCCGGCTTGACCTTCTGCAGGCCTTCGACGATCACGGTGTCGCCGAACTTCAGGCCCGAGCTGACGATCCAGTTGGTGCCGTAGGCGCCTTCGGTTTTGACCGGACGCGGCGCAACCTTGCCTTCGCCATCGACAGTCATCACCAGCGAACCGTCGACGGTGCGCATCACGGCCTGCTGCGGCACGACGATGGTGCCCGGGCGCACGCCCTGTTCGACGCGCACGCGCACGTACATGCCCGGCAGCAGCGTGCGTTCCGGGTTCGGGAATTGCGCGCGCAGGATCACCGAGCTCGAGTTCGGGTCGACCACGGCTTCGGAGAACAGCAGCTGGCCGGCATGGTGGTAGGCGTGGCCGTCTTCGGTCATCAGCGTCAGCTTGGCCTTGATGCCGCTCTTGCCGTTCTGCGACATGATCTCGCGCAGGCGCGCCATTTCCACTGACGACTGGGTCAGGGTCACGTAGATCGGGTCGAGCTGCTGGATGACGGACAGTTCGCGCTGGTCATTCGCGGTCACCAGTGCGCCTTCGGTGATGATCGAGCGGCCGATGCGGCCCGAGATCGGGGCCGTGATCGTGGCGTAGCCGACGTTCAGCTTGGCCGTCTCGAGCGCTGCGCGGGCGGTCTCGGTTGCGGCACGTGCTGCGGCGACATCGGCGGCAGCCAGCTTCTGCGCGCTGACGAGATCATCGAATTCCTGCTTGCTGATCGCATTGCTGTCGACCAGGCCTTTGTAACGATTGACTTTGGTGGTGGCCAGGGCCAGGTTGGCCTCGGCGCGCTGCAAGTTGGCCTCGCCTTGCGAGACGGTTGCCTTCGCGCTTTCCTGCGCCGCCTGGTACGGTGCCGGATCGATCAGGTACAGCGGCTGTCCCGCATGTACTTCGCTGCCTTCGGTGAAGTAGCGTTTCTGGACGATGCCGCCGACGCGCGCGCGCACTTCAGCGGTGCGCACGGCTTCGACGCGGCCCGGCAGTTCGGTGATGTTGCTCACCTGTTCAGGAGCGACCGTGATGACCGACACCATCGAGGGCGGCGGCGCACCCGCGCCGGCTTTGGACGGATCGTCTTTTTTGCCACAGGCGGCCAGTGCCAGCAGGAGGGCGGGAATCAGGATGCTGCGCGCAGTGTTAATTGGTTTCATGGTGACTCGCACGGATCAGGTGATACGGGCCGGGCTGTCAGCCCGGGACAATGCTTGGCCGGGGTACGGCGCCGGCACGACTTCTGGCCCGGATGCATGGCATCCGGGCAAAACCTTGCAACGATAAAGCCTCCGCAGCTGCCATGGGGCAGCGGTGCGGAGGTAGCTACTTTTTGTTTGCTTAAGCGCTGCTTTGGCATCGCCTTGCGGGGCGCGAATCAGCGCAAAAGTCCTGCCGCGCGCAGGCGCGGCGTCAGCTAACTGTCAGCGCGACGTCAGCAGCGTATTCAGCTGCGCAATGTCGTCCTGCGACAGGCTGCCGGCCGCCGCCTTCAGGCGCAGTCCGCTGACCAGCGTGTCATAGCGCGCCTTGGCGAGGTCGCGGCGGGTCGAGTACAACTGCTGCTGGGCATTCAGCACATCGATATTGATCCTCACGCCGACCTGATAGCCGAGCTGGTTCGCTTCCAGCGCGAGCTTGCTCGAAGTTTCGGCAGCTTCCAGCGCCCGTACCTGCGACAGTCCGCTTTGTACGCCGAGATAAGCCGTGCGCGCGGACTGGGCGGCACTACGCTTCGCGGTGTCGAGGTCAGTGCGGGCCTTCTCTTCCAGCGATACGGCCTGGCGCACCTGGCTGGTGGTTGAAAAGCCATTAAAGAGAGGTAGCGTCAACTGGACCCCGATGCTGGTGGTCGACACGGTTGCGGTGGGCGCATACGCCAGGCCCGTGTTGTGCGAATAGCTGGCGACCGCATCCAGCGTCGGCAGGTGGCCGGCTTTGTTACGCGCCACATCAAGCTTGGCAATCTCCATCTGGTACGACTGCGCGACCACGCTGACATTGCCGGTCTCGGCGCTGGTCACCCATTGATCCATGCCTGCGGGCTCCGGTGCATGGATGACGACCCCTGAGCGCAGCGAGCTCAACATACCCGGCTGCTTGCCGGTAATAACGGCAAAGGCGTTGCGTTTGACCTCGAGGTCGTTTTGCGCGGCGATCTCCTGCGCCAGCGCCAGGTCGTAGCGCGCCTGTGCTTCATGGGTATCGGTGATGGTGGCCGTGCCGACCTCAAAATTGCGCTTGGCCGACGCCAATTGCTCGGCGATCGCAAGCTTCTGCGCATTGATGAAGGCGATCACGTCTTCTGCGGCCAGCACGTCGAAATAGGCTTGCGCGACGCGTAGCGCGAGATCGATGCGAGCCTGTTCAAACTGAATGTCGGCGGCGGCCGTTGCCAGTTTGCCTTGCTCGTACGCATTCAGGTTTGCCGGGCGATACAGCGGCTGCTGCAGCGAGACCTGATAGCTTTGGGCGTTGTAGTTGATGGGACGATCCGTGCTGCCCGGCGTAGACGACGTGCCATCGACCTGGCTGCCGCTGCCGGAGAACGATACTTGCGGCATCAGTCCCGCGCGCGCCTGCAACTCGCGCTCGCGGCTGGCATCACGTTGCGCACGCGCGCTGGCGAATTGGCTGTCGTGTACCTGAGCCTCATTGAAGGCTTGCAGCAGGTCCAGCGCGCTGGCGTCGAGCGACAGCAGTGCGCCGGCGATCAGGGTGGCGAGGGTGGTTTTGCGCATGCGTGTTGTCCGTTCTTCTTTTCAGGGTCAGTAGGTCGGCATGGCCGGGTCGACCAGCTGTGCCCAGGCGTGGACACCACCAGTCAGATTGCTTACGTTCTCGAAGCCGGCGCGCTCCAGGAAGGCCGCGACCTGCATGCTGCGCGCGCCATGGTGGCAGATGCAGACCACCGCTTGCTCCGGATCCAGCTCCTGCTGGCGCGCCGGCACCGATGCCATCGGCATCAGCTGTGCGCCTGCGATGCGGCAAGTGTCGAATTCCCATGGCTCGCGCACATCGAGCAGTAACGGCTTCTCGCGCACGTCATCGGCGAGCCAGGTTGCGAGTTCGATGGCGCTCAGGTGGTGCATGGTTCGTGCTCGGAAAGGCGTCTGGCAAAGCTCAGAAGTGGAAGGCCGACGGCGCTTCGGCATTGCGCAGCGGCCGGGCGCTGGTCTCGAACAGCGTGACAGTGTCCCAGGCATCGGCGGCGGTGCGCTTGACCAGACAAGCCTCCATCACCGGCGCCTCGCCGACGATGGCCAGCAGGCGGCCGCCGACCTTCACTTGCTCCAGCAGGGACGGTGGCAGCATCGGCAGCGAGCCCGACACGATGATCACGTCATACGGCGCCGCATGCGCGCCGCTGCCGGCCCAGCCGCGTGCGCCGTCACCCCGCACCACGGTCACGTTGCTGATGCCATAGGCCTTCAGGTTGGCTTCGGCCAGGTCCTTCAATTCGGGCTCGATCTCGACCGTCAACACGTGCTGTGCATGGTGCGCGAGCAGCGCAGCCATGTAGCCGGAGCCGGCGCCGATCTCCAGCACCTGTTCGGTCTTGCGGATCGCGGCTTCCTGCAGCAAGCGTGCCTCGAGCTTGGGCGCCAGCATGTTCTGGCCGCAGGGCAGTGGGATCTCGGTATCGACGAAGGCCAGGCTCTGGCAGGCCGCCGGCACGAAGGCTTCGCGGCGGACATCCACCAGGGTCTGCAGCACGTCATTGTCCAGCACGTCCCAGGTGCGGATCTGCTGCGCGATCATGTTCTGGCGGGCTTGTTCGAAATTCATGGCGAAGTCTCGGGCAGGTCGAAATGAATGAAAAAAGGGACGATGTTATTCGCTAAAAGGCTTGCGATTTTATCAAACGGGCTCGTCATGCCTCGCCGCGACTTTGGCCAGCGGCGCGGTGCCTGACGGCGCGGCTTCAGCGGGGCTCGCTGCCGGCGGCAACCCCAGCTTGCGACGGCCCCAGATCGTCAGGTCATCAAGCCAGGTGTAAATCACCGGCACGACCACCAGCGTCAGGATCGACGAGGTGATGATGCCGCCGATCACGGCCTGGCCCATCGGCGCGCGCTGCTCCGAACCTTCGGCCAGCCCCAGCGCCAGCGGCACCATGCCGAACACCATCGCCAGCGTGGTCATCAGGATCGGGCGCAAGCGCACATGGGCGGCTTCCAGCAGCGCGTCGAAGCGCTCCATGCCCTGCCGGCGTGCCTGGTTCGCAAAGTCCACCAGCAGGATCGCATTCTTGGTCACCAGCCCCATCAGCATCACGAAGCCAATGATGGAGAACAGATTCAGGGTCGAGCGGAAAAACATCAGCGACAGGAACACGCCGATCAGCGTCAGTGGCAGCGCCGACATGATCGCCACCGGCTGCAGGAAGCTCGCGAACTGCGACGCGAGGATCATGTAGATGAAGATGATCGCCAACAGCAATGCCTGCAGCGCATAGCCGAAGGACTCCTGCATGTTCTTGGTCGCGCCGCCGACTTGCCAGCGGTAGCCGGGCTGGAAGTTCATCGACTCCAGCACCTTTTTGATCTCGGCGCTGACCTGGCCGGCCGAGCGGCCGACCACGTTGGCTGACAGTTCGACTTCGCGGTTGAGATCGCGCCGGTTGATCTGGGTCGCGCCGGTGGCCGGGCCGACGTTCGCCACTTGCCGCAGCGGTACCAGTTTCGCCGAGCCGTCGGCATTGGCCTGCGTGCTGGCCAGCATCAGGCGCGACAGGTCGCCCATGGTGTTGCGGTCAGTCGGCGCGAGTCGCACGTTGACGTCATAGCTCTGGTCATTCGGCGCGCGCCAGGTGCTGGTCGCTTCGCCGGCCAGCAGCGGGCGCAGGGTGCCGGCGATCTGCGCGACGCCGATGCCGAGGTCGGCCGCCACATCGCGGTAGGGCTCGACCTGAATGGTGGGCTTACCGGGCTTGAGCGACGAATCGAGGTCGACGATGCCCGGAATGGCGCGGATGCGGGCGATGGCTTCTTCCGACAGCTTGCCGAGCTGGTTCAGGTCGGGGCCGAGCAGCGACAGGCGGATCTGCTTGTTGTCGCCACCGACGCCGTCGAGCGCACCGACATGGGTGACGGTAATGCCGGGGATGCCGGCCAGCTTGTCACGCAGCGGCTGGTTCAGCTGCCTGGTCGAGCGCTGGCGTTCGGCGCGCGGCTTCAGGCGCGCATACACAGTCGCATAGTTCTTGCCCTGCGCGTTGCCGGTATTGATGGTGGTGTACAGGTCCACCACTTCCGGCAGCGTGCGCAACGCCGTCTCGACCTGTCGTGCCTTGCTCTCGGTGAACTCGAGCGACGAGCCGACCGGGGTGTTGAAGATGACGCCCGTCTCCGAGTAGTCAGCCTGCGGCACGAACTCGGTGCCGATCAGGCCCGAGGCCGGGATCAGGAAGCCACCGAAGAAGGTGGCCGCGGCCAGCATCACGGTCAGCACGCGGTGCTTCAGCGACCAGCGCAGCCAGGCCTGGTAAACGCGCGAGATCCATCGCACGCCACGCTCGAACTGCGCCAGCAGGCGGCCGAAGGTCATCGCATACCAGCCCTTATTCGCATGTTCGCCATGCGCCTCGGGGTCATGCCAGACCGACGACAGCATCGGGTCCAGCGTGAAGGACACGAACATCGAAATCAGCACCGCCGCGGCGACGGTGACGCCGAACTGGTGGAAGAAGCGGCCGATGATGCCGCCCATGAAGCCGACCGGCAGGAACACCGCGACGATCGAGAAGGTCGTCGCCAGCACCGCCAGGCCGATCTCGGCCGTACCGTCGAGTGCGGCCTTGCGCGGGTCCGGGTAGCGGCCGTTCACTTTCATGCCCGCATGGCGAACGATGTTCTCGCGCACCACGATCGCATCGTCGATCAGCAAGCCCACACACAGCGACAACGCCATCAGCGTGATCATGTTGATCGTGAAGCCGAACATGTCCATGAACAGGAAGGTGCCGATCAGCGACACCGGCAAGGTCAGGCCGGTGATCACGGTCGAGCGCCACGAGTTCAGGAACAGGAACACGATCAGCACCGTCAGCAGCGCGCCTTCGATCAGCGTGCGGCGCACGTTCTCGACGCCGACGCGGATCTGGCGCGAGCCGTCGCGGATCACTTCGAGCTTGATGCCGGGATGCAGCGCATCCAGCGTCGGCTGCAGTTCGCGGATGGTCTTCTGCAAGCCGTCGGCGACCTCGATGGTGTTCTGGCCCTGGGCCTTGAGGATATCGATCGCGATCGTGCGCTTGCCATTGAACAGTGCAAGGTTTTCCTGTTCCTGCTGGCTGTCGATCACATCGGCGACTTGTCCGAGCAAAATGGCCTGGCCATTGCGGCGCGCAACCACGAGCCGCGCAAAGTCCTCGGGGCGGCGCACGCGGCCCTGCACCTGCACCACTTGCTCATTGGCCTGCGTGCGCACGGCGCCGGCGGGCAACTCCTGGTTTTCGTTGCGCACGGCATTCATCACCTGGTCCACCGATACGCCCAGCGCTTCCATCTCGGCCGGCTTCACGTAGACCTGCACTTCGCGCTTGACGCCGCCCACCAGCGTGGCCGAGCCGACGCCGCGCACGTTCTCGAAGCGTTTCTTGACCAGTTCGTCGGCGATCGTGGTCAGCTCGCGCGCGGTGTATTGCGCTTTGCCGGCGTCGTTGGTGACGGCCACCGAAAATATCGGCCGGTCAGCCGGATCGAAGCGGGTGACGCGCGGCTCCTTCACTTCCTTGCGAAAGAGGGTCTTCACCAGCGCGACTTTTTCGCGCACGTCTTGCGCGGCTTGTGCCGGGTCGACGGTCAGCACGAATTCGATGATGACCACCGACTGGCCTTCATAAGACCGCGAGGTCAGCGCATTGATGCCGTTGATGGTGTTGACCGCCTCCTCGACCTTGCGCGTGATGTCGTTCTCGACCGTCTCAGGCGACGCGCCCGGGTACTCGGTCTGGACCACGACGATCGGGAAGGTCACGTCCGGGAACTGGTCGACACGCAGCCGCTGATACGAGAACAGGCCGAGCACGACGAAGGCCAGCATCATCATCGTCGCGAGGACGGGATTGCCGATACTGATGCGAGTGAACCACATGGCGTCGTTTTTTCCGGTTGTCTTATTTGGCGGCAGGTACGCTTGCCGGGGCTTCCCGCGTGGCGACACCCGGCGCGCCGGCCAAGCGCACGGGCGTGCCCGGGGCGAGGTTGCCCATGTCGGCACGGATCACCTGTGCGCCGAAATCGATGCCGGACAAGACTTCGATGCGCGGGTCGTCACCGCTCAGGCCTTCGCTGCCCAGGGTCACGGGCTTGCGCGCGACTTTGCCGTTGTCGATCGTGAACACATAGGCGCCATTGCCATCGCGGCGCACCGCGCCTTGCGGCAGCGCCAGCACGCCGGGCTTGCTGCTGAGGATCAGCTTGCCCTCGGCGAACATGCCGGCGCGCAGCTGGTTGTCCGGATTCGCCACTTGCACATAGACCGGGATCGAACGCGAGCCTGCCTGCGCGGCCGGATTGATACGCACAACCCTGCCGGTCAAGCCGCGCGGCAGACCTTCGATATGCAAATCGACGCTTTGTCCGATGGTGACGCGTGCGATCTCGCTGGCGGGCACGGCGGCTTCCAGTTCCATCTTCTGCAGGTTGACGATGTCGATCAGCTTGTAGTCCGGCGATACCTTTTCGCCCGGCTGCACGTTGCGGGCAGAGACCAGCCCGGTGATCGGGGCGCGCAGCACGGTGTCGTTCAATTGCTTCTGCGCGACATCGAGCGCGCCCTGCGCCGCATCGACGCTCGCCTTCGCGCCCGCATACTGGCTGGCAGAATTATCGAAGGCATTCTTCGAAATGAAGCCCTTCTCGACCAGCGCCGCATTGTTGTCGCGTGCCTTGATGGCGATGTCGAGCTGGGCCCGGGCCGAATTCAGGTTGCCACGCGCCTGTGCGAGCCTGGCGTCATATTCGGCCGTGTCCATCCTCGCCACCACTTGTCCGGCACGCACCGGCTCACCTTCGCGCACGAGGACGTCGCGCACTTCGCCGGCCACGCGCGCCTTCACCGTGGCGAGGTCGAGCGCGCGCAGTGAACCTGACAGCAGCAGCACCTGACGCAATTCCACCGGGCTGGCGCTGACGATTTCCTGCGGCAGGAATTCCAGCGTGAGCGGGGCAGCGGCTGCGACTGGCGTCGCCGGCTTGACCGGCGCTTTGGGTTTCATCAGCCAGCCGGCAGTTGCCAGCACGGCGACAGCAACCAGGGCGAAAAGGGCGATACGGCGTCGTGGGCTTTTCTTCATGGGATAGCGTGGGGGAGGGGCGGTCGCCGTGAGCGTTGTTTTTCTGGGAGGTGTGGGCTGCTTCAGTGTCCGCCGGCTTCCAGCCCGCGCGTCAGCAAATCGAGCAGGCAGTCAAGATAGGCCTGCGGGGAAATCGGCTCGTTACGGCAGCCAGTGAAGGAGTGCTTCCACAGCATCAGCATCAGTACCGGCGCGATGATCACGAGCTTGGCATTGGTGGTGTCGACCTCGCGGAATTCGCCGCGCGCGATGCCGCGCTCGACAATGCTGACCAGCAGCGCTTCGCCGCGCGACACGACTTCCTCGTGATAGAAGCGCGCGACATCCGGGAAATTGCCCGACTCCGCCAGCATCAGTTTCGAGATGCCGGACAACTTGGTCTGGCCTATGCGGGTCCACCAGCTCAACACCAGCGTGCGCAGCAATTCGCTGCTGTGGCCGTCGAAGCCCGCGATCAGGTCTTCGGCATCGACCAGCGCGGTCACGATGTTCTCGCGCACGACGGCCTTGAACAATTCTTCCTTGTTCTCGAAATACAGGTACAGCGTGCCCTTGGAGACCCCGGCCAGCGACGCGACGTCATCAAGGCGGGTACCTGCATAGCCGCGTTCGACGAACAGGTCGAGGGCGGCGGCCAGCAGCTCCTGCGGACGGGCATCTTTGCGGCGCTCCCAGCGCGGCTTGGACTTGGCTTCGGCAACGTTCATGGGATTCTGAGTGTTACTAACCGGTGAGTCAGTAATGGTAGGGGGCGGGGTGGGGGTAGTCAAGCGAAAAGCCTGCGCTTGCCTGGTGCGCCGGTCCCAGGCGCGTGGTGACAGAGGAACCATGGCGAAGGCCGGGGTTACGAATGGCCGCTTTGCAAGCCTTCCGTCAACCATTTTATTTCGTCAGAGGCACCTCATGGCCAAACCCACCGGCACCCCTCCGTCTCCCTATCCCGGGATCGCCGATTACGCCCTTCCCCCGCTGCCGCCATCGCCGGATGATGCCGGCGGGCCCGGCAGCCTGGATACACCGCCCAGTACAAGCAGCAGCGCTCAACGGTCCGCCATTCAGGGCGATAGCCCTTACAAGGTCACGGGAAAACAAAAGACGGTCGCGCCGCACATGTCCCAAGCGACCGCGGCCCCGAAGTCGCCGCCGTCATTGTCTTCTACCCGGCCGCGCGCAGCCTCCATGGTCAGTAGTCTGATCAAGCAATGGGGCGCCGACGCAGGGCTTGGGTCAGCGCCCGTGTCCGGGGTGGGCAAATCCTCATCCGGCGTTGTGCCGAGCGGCCCGGGCGCGAAGGGCGGCGCATCGCTGGCGTCCCGCAAGCCGTCGACGGAAACGCCAGCGCCGCCGCCACCGTCAGACGTGCCGCCGCCACCCTTGCGCGCCCAGACGCCGAAGGTCCCGCCGCTGGCGCTGGGGACATTGGGCACGGCATCCGGCCCGGTCAGCAATGCGGCGGCCGCCGTGGGGTCGGCCACCCGTCACCTGAACACCGGGCAAGGGGACGGCGGTCGCCCGACGTCAACGGCGACGTCCGCGCTGAAGTCGCCAGTGGTCTCGCCCAGGACCGATGCGGGCGCCGCATTGAGCGGGGACGACGTGAAGCTTGAACTGCGCTATTTCATCGACGCAGTACTCGAGAACAGGGTAGATGCCGAACAAGACAACTACCCCGATCAACTCGGTGAGCTGCTGGTGTACATGGAGAGCAAGGGCGGGACGGTCGCCATTGGTTCGGATGTACTCAACCGCATCCTGCGTGGCAATCTGCGAATCAGGGATTACACGACGACATCGGGCACCGAGCATGAAGAAGTCAATGTCATCACGAAATTTTCCCAGCCCTTCATGAACCACCTGCTGGGGCGGGGCGAATCACTGCATGTGATGAAGCAATTGCTGCACGAATTCGATAAAGTCGCAGCCAAGGTCGATGCCCTGAGTGAAAATGCCAAAGACGCAAGCACCAGCGATTTATTGAAGAACAAAGCCTTCATTCAGCTGATGGCGCCGGTCGAAAAAATTTTCATGGACTATGTGTGTGGCCCGGAGCACACGCTGGCCTCGTCGCGGCTACCCGAGCCACTCAAGAAGCTGCTGCTGACGATGGACAAGCATCTGATTCGCTGGTTCAACGAGCGGGGCACAGGATTGCCGAAGGATTTGCTGAAGCTTCGTCAAAATGCCCAGGTAGGCTATCTGGCGACCCGCTCGGTCACCGCTGTCTGGCGAAATCGCTGCGATGAGTTGCTGGGGCTGGACGACGCAAAAAAATACGCGAAAATGTTTGCGTACTTGAATGCCTGTGCGTCAAAGAATCTGCGCGAGCTCGTGATGGACATCATTAGCAGCCAGACCGAACAACCGAGGGAAGCGCAACAATATGTGCGGGCCATCCAGAGTCCGCGCAAGCTGCTGAACAAGGAGGCCCCGCGGCCGAACCAGGCGAGGCGCGTGCTTCAACGCGGCAAAACCTTGGAGGCAAGCGTGCAGCCGATGTCGTCGCGCACCGATGACACTGCGCGCAATCTTAAAAAAGAGCAGGTGCAGCATACCTTGGCACGCGCCAATTTCGCCGAACAAATCATCGCCGATGCTGGCCTGAAGGATATTGACCCGCGCTTCAGGCAGCACCTGAAGGACAGGATCGTCGACTTGTCGCGTCGCGGGTTCGAGAACTTCAAAGCGGATCCCATTCCGTACTGCCAGAAATATGCAAGCGGGTTCTACGCGAATGGCAAGAATGTGGAGAAGGCGGCCAAGGGCGCAGCCGAGCGGGTGCGGACAGCATTGGTCAGGCTGTCCGACAGTTATCAAGTGACAGCGGAGTCGGACATGCAATCCGCATCGGATTCGGACTTCGCGGGCACTACCATCACGACCACAGCGGCCACAAGAACGACCACCACGACGGCAACGACAGTCACCACGACCAAGGTCGCCCCGATGAGCGGTGCTGTCGCACGCAAGCGCGACGACGACAGCAGCATTGAGGTCAGCACGCCCAGCAGCAGCGACGGCGACGCGTCAAGCAGCTGATTGCGGGGCCAACAGTCGCTTGACCGGATGGAACCTACGGCCCGCCGCAGCAATGCCGGCGGGTTTTTTTCGAAGGTGGCAGGGCAGCACTTTACGGTAAAGTGCGGGGATGAACTGCCGTCCCGCCTGTGCCGCCTGCTGTATCGCGCCGTCGATTTCATCGCCGATTCCCGGTATGCCCAATGGAAAACCGGCCGGTGTGCGTTGCGTGCAACTGGATGACGACGATCGTTGCAAGCTGTTTGGCGATCTGCATCGACCCGTGGTTTGTGGCAGTTTGCAAGCGTCGATCGACATGTGTGGCCAAGACCGGGAGCAGGCCATGAACTACTTGCACCAGCTTGAACGCCTGACCTCAGCATAAGCCACGATCACCACGACAAATGAGCTGGCATCACGCTCGCCACCGCCTTGCGGCATGGTAAGCTTCGACCGCATGGATATAGCACTCGCCGTCAAAGTCATCATCATGGGCATCGTCGAAGGTTTGACGGAATTCCTGCCCATCTCCTCCACCGGTCACCTGATCCTCGCCGGCAGCCTGCTCAACTTCACCGGTGAAAAAGTCAAGGTCTTCGAGATCGTGATCCAGGCCGGCGCGATGCTGGCCGTGTGCTGGGAATACCGGGTTCGGATCGCCAGCGTGATCCTGAATTTTCATCGCGATATCCTCGCGCGCCGCTTCGTCATCAATGTGCTGGTGGCCTTCCTGCCGGCAGTCGTTCTGGGCCTGGCGTTCGGCAAGGTGATCAAGTCGCACCTGTTCAAGCCGGTGCCGGTCGCGCTGGCCTTCATCATCGGCGCCGTGGTCATCTGGGTCGTCGAGCGTCGCAATCGCAAGCAACTGGTGGCGCGCGTGGACTCGGTCGATGACATGAGCGTGGTGGATGCCATCAAGGTCGGTCTGGCGCAATGTTTCGCGCTGATCCCGGGCACCAGTCGTTCCGGCGCCACCATCATCGGCGCAATGGCCTTCGGCCTGTCGCGACGCGCTGCGACCGAGTTCTCTTTCTTCCTCGCGATCCCGACCCTGTTCGGCGCGACCGTTTATTCGCTGTACAAGGAACGCGCGCTGCTGTCGGCGGCTGACCTGCCGATGTTCGGGCTGGGCGGGCTGGCGGCATTCGTGTCGGCTTTCCTGTGCGTGCGCTGGCTGCTGCGTTTCATCAGCACGCACGACTTCACGATCTTCGTCTGGTATCGAATCGTGTTTGGCGTGCTGGTGCTGATCAGCGCCGGTACCGGATGGGTCGTCTGGGCTGAATGATCGTGTGTCACCGTACGACCCGCCTGTTGAAACCATGACGCAAGACCTCCGCGCGCGTGCGCTGCACGTGCTGCACAGCGTCTTCGGCTACCCTGCATTCCGTGGCGAGCAGTCGGACATTGTCGATCTGGTGGCCGGTGGTGGCGATGCGCTGGTGCTGATGCCGACCGGTGGCGGCAAGTCACTGTGCTACCAGATCCCGTCGCTGGTCCGCGAGGGATGCGGCGTGGTCATTTCCCCGCTGATCGCATTGATGCAAGACCAGGTTGATGCGCTGGCTGAGCTGGGCGTGCGTGCCGCCTTCCTGAATTCCACGCAAGACTTCGACGAAGTGCTGCGCATCGAGCGCGCGCTGAGGCGTGGCGAGCTTGACCTGTTGTACGTCGCGCCCGAGCGGCTGCTGACGTCGCGCTGTCTCGAGTTGCTCGATTCGGCCAACATCGCGCTGTTCGCGATCGACGAGGCGCACTGCGTTTCGCAATGGGGACATGACTTCCGTCCCGAATACATCCGGTTGTCGGTGCTGCACGAGCGCTATCCGCAAGTGCCGCGCGTCGCGTTGACGGCGACGGCTGATTTCCAGACCCGCGACGAGATCGTGCACCGGCTGCAGCTCGAAGGGGCGCGCCAGTTCATTTCGTCGTTCGACCGGCCGAATATCCGCTACCAGATTGTTGAAAAGGAAAACGTTCGGCGCCAGCTGCTGGACTTCATCCGCAGCGAGCATGAGGGCGATGCCGGCATCGTCTACTGCCTGTCGCGCAAGAAGGTCGAGGAGACGGCGGAATTCCTGAATGAATCGGGTGTGCGGGCGCTCGCGTATCACGCTGGCATGGACAGCGGCGTGCGCAGCGCGCACCAGTCGCGCTTCCTGCGCGAAGAAGGCATCGTGATGGTGGCCACCATCGCCTTCGGCATGGGCATCGACAAACCGGATGTGCGTTTTGTCGCCCACCTCGACCTGCCCAAGAGCATCGAAGGCTATTACCAGGAGACAGGCCGCGCCGGTCGCGATGGCCAGCCGGCGGATGCGTGGATGGCGTACGGCCTGCAGGATGTCGTGCAGCAGCGGCGCATGATCGACGAATCCGATGCCGACATCCCGTTCAAACGTGCGCAATCGGCAAGGCTGGACGCGATGCTCGGTCTGTGCGAGACCCTGGGTTGCCGTCGCGTGCGCCTGCTCGAATACTTTGGCCAGTCATCCGGGCCCTGCGGCAATTGCGACACCTGCCTGACGCCGCCGGTGTCCTTTGATGCGACCGAATCAGTCCAGAAGCTGCTGTCGACAATCTATCGTGTGGGCCAGCGCTTCGGCGCCGGCCATGTGCTGGATGTCTTGCGCGGCATCGACTCGGAGAAGGTCAAGCAGTGGAATCACCAGCAGCTGTCGACCTTCGGCATCGGCTCGGACAAGGGCGAAGCCGAGTGGCGCGCGATCCTGCGCCAGGCGATTGCGCTGGGGCTGATCGAGATCGACCATGAAGCCTATGGTTCGCTGAAATTGCCGGAGGCAGCGCGCGCGGTGCTCAAAGGCGAACAGGCGATTGCGATGCGGCGCTACCAGAAGCCGGTGCGCAGCCGCACAGCTGCGCGACGACCCGCCGCCGAGGCCGAGTCAGACTTGTCGCCAGCACAGCAGTCGCTGTACGAGCGCTTGCGCTGGTGGCGCGTCGAGACGGCGCGCTCGCACAATGTGCCGGCTTATGTCATCTTCCACGATGCGACGCTGCGCGAAATTGCGCGCGCGATGCCGATGTCGCTGGACGACATGCGCAATGTGTCCGGCGTTGGCGAGAAAAAGCTGGAGACTTACGGCGAGCAAATCATTGCACTGGTCGCCGAGCAGCGCGCGGCCTGATCAGATCTTGGTGAACACCAGATCCCAGACCCCGTGCCCCAGTTTCAGGCCGCGGTTCTCGAACTTGGTCACCGGCCGGTAATCCGGCCGCGGCGCATAGCCATCGGCCGTGTTGCGCAGTGACTTTTCTGCGCCCAGCACGTCCAGCATCTGCACCGCGTAGTCTTCCCAGTCGGTCGCGCAGTGGATATAGCCACCGGGCGCAATGCGCGAGCACAGCAATTCGACGAATGGTCCCTGGATCAGCCGGCGCTTGTTGTGGCGCGCCTTGTGCCACGGGTCGGGAAAGAACACGTGCACGCCGGCCAGCGATGCCGGCGCCAGCATGTGGGTGATGACTTCAAACGCATCGTGCTGGATCAGTCGCAGATTGTCGATCTGGCGCTCGCCGATCAATTTCAGCAAGCTGCCGATGCCCGGCGTATGCACCTCGACGCCGATGAAGTTTTTTTCCGGCATCAGCCCCGCGATATGCGCGGTAGTCTCGCCCATGCCGGTGCCTATTTCAAGGATGGTCGGGGCATGGCGGCCGAAGGCGGCATCCACATCCAGCGGTGCTTTCTCATATGGCAGGCAGAAACGCGGCCCCAGCGCCTCAAGTGCGCGCGCTTGTCCCGTCGACAGACGGCCGGCGCGTGTGACGAAACTGCGGATGCGATGGTCTGTCGGGTCGTACAGCATCGTGCGCGGCGAAGGGGTGTCTGATGGATCGTGGTCTGACATTCTGGATCAACGAGAAAGCGGTGCAAAACGGCCCTGCCGCGCATGAACTGCAGCGGGAAGCGGATTCTACCTTGAGTGACACCGATCCCAGTCTGCATGCCGCGCAGCGAGGGAGTGGTCATGGGCAGGAGATATAATTTCTATCATCATTGCCGTGGCAATCATCGGCGAACCCAGCTTGTCCATTTTTTAATAACAAGGCAGAAGCCATGCAACAAAACTTGAAGATTGCAGCGGGTGTCGCAGCGCTGCTGGTCACGACCTGGCTCGGCGCGAGCGTTTATGTCGGCAAGCGGGCCGAGGCTGAATTGCAGAATGCCGTCCAGTCGTCGACCTTGTCGCGCTCATACCGGTTGCGCAACCTGCAGCATCAGGGTGGATTGTTTTCATCGTCGGGACAGGTCGAGCTCGCCCTGGTGGACGCCTGTGCCCGTGACGGTCGTCCGTCCGAGTGGTTTACGGCCCAAGTCAATTATCACCTGTCGCACTTGGTCAGCCCGCTTTCGCTCATGCGTGGTGACTGGTCGATGACACCGACCGGACAAGCGAAAGCAGCATTTGAAAAATTGTTCAATGGCCAGGCCAAACTTGAAGGCAAGGGGCGTCTTCGTTTGTCCGGCGCCCTCGAATCCGATCTGAACCTGCCAGCGATGAGCGCTATCAGTGACGGTGAGACGGTATCGCTATCACCCTCCACCGGTTCGATTGCACTGGGCAAAGACACCATGGACTTCGACTGGAAGACATCGAAGATTGCCTATCGTGGGGATGGCCGGGCGATGGAAATCGAAGGCTTTGCCATGAAATCTGATCTGGTCAGCGTTTCGCGCGGACTGGGAAAATTTTCGGTAGAAGCGGCCAAGTTTGGTAACGCCAGTGTCAGCGCTGAAGGTTTGAAACTGGCGACGGATGTCGTCGAGAAGGGCGATCGCCTGGATATGCGAATCACCCCGAGCGTGAAGACGATGACTGTGATGGGCAAGCAGTTCGAAGATCTCCTGCTCGAGATGGCAGTCACTGGCATGCACGCGAAGAGTATCGAACAGCTGATCGATCTGTCAGGGAAATCGTGCAATTTCCGCAGCCTCACACTGGAAGAGTCGAGGCAGGTGCGTGACAGCACCCGCAAGCTGCTGTTCGAAGGCATGTCGGCGGGCATTCCCAAACTGACTGGCAAGATGGATGGCGCAGCCCTCGATGGCAATCTGATGTTCACTGTCGGCAAAACTGCGGGCGATGCATTTGAGCTGGAAAAAGTGCTGACCGCGCGCGGTGAACTGTCGCTGACCGGGAAAAACTTGAAGGCTGACGACGCAAAGCAGATGGTCACGCTGGGTGTTGCAACGGCCATACCCGATGGCATCAAGGCCGGATTTGATTACGCGGCAGGCATCCTGAAAGTCAATGGCAAAGTGTTCGATGCAACGATGTTCGGCAACGTTCTGAAGGGAGCCAATGGCAGCATCAACGCCATGCTGAACGACATGCCTGAACAGCGTGTGCCAGTGGTCATGCCTGCGCCGGAGCCGGAGCCGGAAATCGCAGACGAGCCGGAGAGCGAGCCCGAACCGGCGAAGAAAGCAACCGAAGGCGCTTGATTGCGGATAGGTCAGTGGTGGAGCGGGTGAAGGGAATCGAACCCTCGTATGCAGCTTGGGAAGCTGCCGTTCTGCCATTGAACTACACCCGCATTAACCAGCATTCTATACACAAGCCTCGTGTTTTGACCGTATCACGTCCGATGAAGAAGCCCATGGCCAGCTGCTTCATCGGATTCAGCAGCGGTGGCTGCGGGCGTGTTTTGATGCCAAGGCCCTTTTTTGATTTGGCGGTATCTTCACGCCGTTCCCCAGATAGACGGTCTTGCGCTCTTTAGCGGCATTTTTTATGGGAATGCAGAAAAATTCAGCGCGGTACAGGCCCAACCGACGTGCATCAGCCGGCATTGTTCAAGTGGCCGCAGAATTTCCCGTGCTTGATGCAATCCGCCACAGCAGAAGTCCTGTCACTGCAAACGCGAATTGCCCGGCCGACAGCAGCAGCATCGAGTGGTTCAGCATCGGCGATACCAGGCCAGCGACGACGGCCGATAGCATCGTCATTGCGAACGACTGGCACGAAGCGACCGTGCCACGGATCTGCGGGAACAGGTCCAGCACCAGCAGGGTGAGCCCTGGTGCGACGATGGACATGCCCATCGTGTAAAGGAACAGCGGCGCCACGGTCCATGGCAGCGCCGGCGGGAAGAACAAGTGATAAGTCATGCTCAGCGCGCCTGAGCTGACCAGCAGGCCATAACCTATCGCGATCTGACGCCGCGTCTGCACCTTGCCCGCCATGCGATTGGCTGTCAGCGCACCGAGGAAGATGCCGGACACTGCCGGCACGAATAGCCAGGCAAATTGATTCGAGCCCAGTCCCAGATGGCGGGTCACGATGTACGGTGCGGAGGCAACATACAGGAACAGGCCAGAAAAATTGAAGGCAATCGCCGCCGCCTTCAATTGGAACAGCCGCGATACAAAGATCTGCCGATAGTTTTGCCACAGCGAGCCGGGATGAAATGCCTGGCGTTTTTCCGGCGGGAGCGATTCGGGCAGTCGACGCCAGCATAGCCACAGCAGTAACAGCGCAAATACGAACAGCAACTGGAAAATCGTGCGCCAGGTCGCGTAGGTGACGACCCAGCCGCCGACGATGGGCGCAATCGCCGGCGAGATCGAGAAGATCATCGTCACCAGGGACAGCATGCGCTCGGCTTCGGCACCGCTGTACAGGTCTCGTGTGATGGCACGGCCGATCACGACGCCGGCGCCTGCAGACACGCCTTGCAGGACACGGAAGACCCACAGGTACTCGATGCTGTGCGCCGCTGCGCAGCCCAGCGAGGCCACCGCATACACAGCCAGCGAGCTCAGGACGATGCTGCGTCGGCCAAAAGCGTCGGACAAGGCGCCGTGCCACAAGATCATCACCGCGAAGGATGCCATGTACGCGGTCAGGGTTTGCTGCACCTGGATCGCACTGGCCGACAGTGATGCTTCGATGGCCGGGAAGGCTGGCAGATAAGTGTCTACCGAAAAAGGGCCCAGCATGGCCAGCGCGGCCAGCAAGATGGCCAATGCACTGGTGGATCGGGCGCTAGTCATAGGCGGTGTGGTGATCACTGCGGCTTGTCGCGACGGTTCGAGCCGGCGACCATCTCGAAACGGAATAGCCGGCATTCAATCGCGCCATTGAAGAACGGCGTCTTCTTCGATTCTTTCAGGCGCAGCATCTTGGGCAGTGTCAGGTCGGCCGTGAACATACAGACCGTCCAGCCGGCGAAGCGGTTCTTCAGCGTGCTGCCGAAGGCATTGAAGAATGCAACAGCCATCTCGTCCGGCTCCTGGCTGCGGTCGCCGCGCACGTCGATACGTTCGCCGTACGGCGGGTTGGCGATCAGCAGGCCGGGTGTTTCGGTCGGTGGCTTTACTTCCTGAGCCTCGATCTGCTTCAGCGGCACCTCGAAAGCAATGCCGGCGCGTTGCAGGTTGTTGCGTGCCATGACCAGCATGTCGCCGGAAATGTCGGAGCCGAAGATGCTGGTCTCAGCAGGCGCCACCGGCGCTTTCACTGCATCACGTACAGCGGCCCAGTCGGATGGCTTGAAGGTCTTGAATTGCTCGAACGCGAAATTGCGCTGCATGCCCGGCGGAATGCCGGCCAGTGTTTGCGCTGCTTCGATCAGCAAAGTGCCGGAGCCGCACATCGGGTCCAGCAGTGGCGTGCCGGGCTTCCAGCCAGCGGTGCGCAACAGGCCTGCGGCAAGATTTTCGCGCAGCGGCGCATCGCCGGTTTCCTGGCGCCAGCCGCGCTTGAACAGCGGCTCGCCGGAGGTGTCCAGATACAGCGTGAACGCGCGCGCATCGAGGAAGCCGGAGATGCGCATGTCAGGCGTACGGGTATTGACGGAAGGACGCTTGCCGGTCAGGTCGCGGAAGCGGTCACAAACCGCGTCCTTGATCTTCAGCGTAATGAATTCAAGGCTCTTGAGCGGCGACTTGATGGCCGTGACATCGACCCGGATCGTGTGCTCGATGCCAAACCAGTCTTCCCAGCGCGAGGCCAGCGTCAGGTCATAGATGTCGTTCTCATTCAGATAGCTGCCATGCGCGATGCGAAGCAGCACGCGCGAAGCGATGCGTGAATGCAGGTTAATGCGCATCGCATCGGCCAGCAGGCCGGAGCAGTGCACGCCGCCAGGCACGGTGTTATGCACTTTCAGCGTGCGCGAGCCTTGCGCAATTTCATTCAGTTCTTCAGCCAGCGCCGCTTCCAGGCCGCGCGGGCAGGGGCAAAAATACGAGTGGTTCATGGTGGACCCTTTATCCGTGGCAGCCGGCAGCCCGAGGGCGCCGCCGGCTTGATGGGTTCAATCGTGGTCGACGGCCTCAGGCCGACAGCAGCTGCTCGACAAAATCGAGCCTGTCCTGTCCCCAGAAGCCTTCGCCATCGACGCGATACCAGGGCACGCCAAAGACATTGGCGGCGATGGCTTCCTCAGTGTTGCGCGCATAGTCGGTGGCGACGGCATCGCTGTCGGCCAGTTTCAGCAGCGCCACGCCATCGAGCCCGACGCCGTTGGCGATCGCCGCCAGCGTGTCGGCATCGGCGATGTTCTTTTCTTCCGCCCAGACCGCGCTGCCGAGCGCACCGGCCAGTGCCAGCGCCTTGTCGGTGCCGCTGGCATGCAGCGCCGCGATCATTAGCTTGCAGCCAAGGTCGCCCGGTACCGGGAAGAACTTCGGATGCAGGTTCAGCGGACGCTTCAGATGCGCGCTCCAGCGGCGCAATTCATCGAGGCGGTAGGCCTGGCGCTGCGGCGGCCGCTGCCCGACAGGCACGCCGCCCGATGCAGCGAAAACTTTGTTCACGTCGGCCGGTTTCAACAGCACCGTGGCGCCGGTCTTCTTCACGATTTCCATGAAGTGCGGATGACCCAGATAGGCCCATGGCGATTGCGGCGCCAGGAAATATTCGACGGTTTTGCTCATAGGGGATCTCCTCGGTTATCCCGGTGCTCCGGGTTAGTTGTTTGGTCTTGTGTTGTCGCTTCGTGCCGGCGACGGGCACGGGCGGCGGATTACTGGAAAGGCTTCACCACCACCAGGATTACGACCGCGAACATGCCCAGCACTGGCATTTCATTGAACCAGCGATACCAGACATGCGAACGCTGGTTCTGTCCGCGCTCGAATTTTTTCAGCAGGCTCTTGCAGACATGGTGATAAGCAATGAGCAGCAGCACCAACAGGAGCTTCATGTGCATCCACACGTTGCCCTGGCCAATGCCGTACCCGAGCCACAGCCACAGGCCGAACACCAGCGCCGGTATCATCAGTATCGTCATGAAACGGTAAAGCTTCTGCGCCATCAGCAGCAGCCGAGCGCTGGCGGCCGGCTCGGTTTCCATCGCCAGGTTCACGTAGATGCGCGGCAGGTAGAACAAGCCGGCAAACCAGCTGGCGATGAAGACGATGTGGAACGCCTTGATCCACGGATAGAGCGCAGGTGACAGCATCGCGCCATTATCCTCAGACCCGCACTTCGCCGTGGCCGAGCACCAAATACTTCAGCGAGGTCAGGCCTTCGAGTCCGACCGGGCCGCGCGCGTGCAGCTTGTCGTTCGAGATGCCGATCTCGGCGCCGAGGCCATACTCGAAGCCATCGGCGAAGCGGGTCGACGCATTCACCATCACCGACGCCGAATCGACTTCGCGCAGGAATTGCATCGCGCGGCTGTAGTCCTCGGTGATGATCGAATCGGTATGTTGCGACGAGTAGGTGTTGATGTGGTCGATCGCTTCATCAACGCCGGACACGATCTTGACCGACAGGATGGCGTCGAGGTATTCGGTGCGCCAGTCTTCGTCGACTGCGGCGGTCAGGTGCGCATAGCCGGCGAGGATTTTCATCGCCTCCGGGTCGCAGCGCAGTTCGACCTGCTTGTCGGCGTACAGCTTGGCCAGTTCAGGCAAAACCCTGGGCGCGATGTCGCGCGCCACCAGCAGGGTTTCCATCGTGTTGCAGGTGCCGTAGCGATGGCACTTCGCATTGAAAGCCACCGGCAGTGCCTTGGCAATGTCGGCCTTGTCGTCGATGTATACATGGCAGATGCCATCGAGGTGCTTGATCATCGGTACCTTGGATTCCTTCATCAGGCGCTCGATCAGGCCCTTGCCGCCGCGCGGCACGATCACGTCGACGAATTCCGGCATCGTGATCAGCGCGCCGACCGCAGCGCGGTCGGTGGTCTCGACGATCTGCACCGCTTCGGCCGGCAGGCCAGCGCCGGCCAGGCCCTCCTTGACGATCTTGGCCAGCGCCTGGTTGCAGTGGATCGCTTCGGAACCGCCGCGCAGGATGGTCGCGTTGCCGCTCTTGATACACAGGCCGGCGGCGTCCACGGTCACGTTCGGACGGGCTTCGTAGATGATGCCGATCACGCCCAGCGGCACGCGCATCTGGCCGACCTGGATGCCGGTCGGGCGATATTTCATGTTGCTGATCTCGCCGATCGGATCCGGCAGCGATGCGATCTGCTCCAGGCCTTCGGCCATCGTCGCGATCGCCTTTTCCGACAGCGTCAGGCGGTCGACCATCGCCGGCGCGAGGCCGTTGGCGCGTGCCGCGTCCAGGTCTTTCTGGTTGGCGGCGGTCAGCAGCGCGGCGTCACGGCGGATGGCGGCAGCGATCAGTTCGAGCGCACGGTTCTTGGCCGAGGTGTCGGCCTTGGCCATCGCGCGCGAAGCCTTGCGTGCAGCGCGGCCGATGTCGGTCATGTATTTCTGGATATCCATGGTCTGTGTTTCCTGACGATGTAAGTCTGTGACGATGTTGTCTGTCGTGCGGGCAGGCCCGCGGATTTCAAATTTCAACCGAATTCTGCGCCTGGGGCTTCGCGGTCCGAGGCCGTACTGAGGGCACTCAGCGCTGGTCGCCTTTGGCGATCTTCAGCGCCAGTTGCAGCAACGCATCCCATGGATCACCGGCGAAATGCTTTGCGCGCAGGCCCTTGATCATGCGATCGACTTGCGCCGCCTGTCCCACCGCCGTTTCCAGCGTGCCGAGGCTGAGCCGTTTCAGTGCCGGCCCCATCAGCCGCTCGCGCGGGCCCCAGATCCGGTATTCCTTCAACAGCATCGGCAGGGGGCGGCCGTCGTTCATCGCGATCTTCAGCTTCAGCAGGATGCGGATTTCCTCGGCCACGGCCCACAGTACCAATGGTAGCGCCTCGCCTTCGCCCCTGAGGCCGTCGAGCATACGTACCAGGCGCGCGGGGTCGCCGGCCAGCATCGCTTCGGACAGCTTGAAGACGTCGTAACGCGCGACGTTCAGCACGGCGTCCTGCACCTGCTCGAACGACAAACGTCCCTCAGGATACAGCAGCGCGAGCTTGCGGATTTCCTGGTGCGCCGCCAGCAGGTTGCCCTCGACGCGCTCGACCATGAAGTCCAGTGCCTGCTTGTCGGCGCTCTGGCCTTGCCCGGCCAGCCGCTGGCCTATCCAGTTGGCCAGCTGGTGCCGCTCGACCAGCGGAATGTCGATGTAGACCGCCGACTGCTGCAATGTCGTCACCCAGCCGCTTTTCTGCGCCTGCCAGTCCAGCTTGGGCAAGGTGATCAGCGTCAGCGTGTCGGCCGCTGCCGGCGACTGCGCGCAGTCGCGCGCATAGTCCTGTAACGCGGCGCTGCCTTCCTTGCCCGGCTTGCCGGTCGGGATGCGCAACTCGATCAGCTTGCGGTCGCCGAACAGCGACATGCTCTGGTTTGCAGCCAGCAGCTCGCCCCATTTGAAATGACGGTCGGCGACCAGCACTTCGCGCTCGGTGAATCCGGACGCACGCGCTCTCGCGCGAACGCGATCGGCGGCCTCGATGGCGAGCAGGTGCTCGTCGCTGGTGATCACGTACAGCGGCGCCAGCGTCTTGGCGAGATGCGCATCGAGCGCGTCGGCACGCAGCTGCATGGCGCTTACTTGCAGTCCTCGGGGGCGGCGACCGCGCAGGTTGGCGGTTGCACCGGCAAGGCTTCCGGTTCGGATGCCGTTGCTGCATTGGACGCATTACTTGCGTCCGACGCCTCTTTGGCTTGCGACAGTTGCGCCGGTTGCAGGCGGGACAGCTGGCGCATGACCTGGTTGATGGCATCACGACGCAGGTCGATGTAGGTAAGGCGCTCTTCGATTTCCTTGGCCAGCGCCTGTGATTCCGAATACGACAGGTAGGACTGCAACACAATCTCTTCCGGCGTCAGCAGCTTGCGATTGTTCTTGTCGACCACTTCGAAGCGCAGTCGGTAGTTGAGGTAAAACTCTCGCACCTGGCCCTGTGCGTTCAGTGTCAGGGTTTTCTTTTCTTGCACATCGGACAGGATGCGCAGGGTCACCTGGGCGTCTTTCTGGCTTGTGGCCAGCGTCGCGCCTTGCGTCACGATGGCGCTGCGCAGTTCGCGTTCCAGCGGGGTTCCTTTCGGGGCGCTCAGGTAGACCGACTCGAATTGCATGTGCGAATCCGGTGTTGAGCCGCGCAAGTGAAAGCTGCAGCCGGCCAGAGGCAGCGCGCTAGCGATGGCCAGTGCAGCCAGCATGGTTCGGCGTTGCTTGTTCACTGCGGCTCTCCCTGAATCAATACCTGCATGCGGCGCATGCGCGCCGCGTTGGTGGATGGCGGTGTCCTGCCTTACGCGACAATGTTCACCAGCTTGCCCGGCACGACGATCACCTTCTTCGGTGCGCCCTCCAGGAACTTGGCGACTTGCTCATTGGCCAGTGCCGCCGCCTCGATCGTGGCCTTGTCGGCCTCCTTGGCGACGGTGATGCTGCCGCGCAGCTTGCCGTTGACCTGCACCATCAGTTCGATCTCGGCCTGCTCCAGCGCAGCGGCATCGACCTGCGGCCACGGGGCATCGAGAATGTCGCCATGCGCTTTCGCATAACCGAGGGCTTGCCACAGCGCGCTGGTGATATGCGGCGCCACCGGGTACAGCACGCGCAGGAAGATGCCCAGGCATTCGCCGATGGCAGCGCGGGCGTCGGCGCTGTCGCCCAGCTTCGCGCCTTCCAGCTGGTTCAGCAGTTTCATGCAGGCCGACACCACGGTGTTGTACTGGATGCGGCCATAGTCATGGTCGGCCTGCTGCAGCACCTTGTGCACTTCGCGGCGCAGTGCCTTGATGTTTGCATCGTCGGACGCGGTTGCCGTGATCACCGGCGCCATCGTCGTTGCATGCGCGTAGCCGAAATTCCAGACGCGGCGCAGGAAGCGGTGCGCGCCTTCGACGCCCGAGCCCGACCATTCCAGCGTCTGCTCCGGCGGCGACGCGAACATCGTGAACAGGCGCGCAGTATCGGCGCCATACTGGTCGATGATGGCTTGCGGGTCGATGCCGTTGTTCTTCGACTTCGACATCTTTTCGGTGCCGCCGATCTGCACCGGCAGGCCGTCGCTCTTCAGCGTTGCCGATGACGGGCGTCCCTTGTCGTCGAACTGCAGTTCGACGTCTTCCGGGTTGAACCAGGTCTTCTTGCCGGCCGCGTCTTCGCGGAAGTAGGTTTCGTTGAGCACCATGCCCTGCGTCAGCAGGTTCACGAACGGCTCGTCGAACTTCACCAGCCCGAAGTCGCGCATCACCTTGGTCCAGAAGCGCGCATACAGCAGGTGCAGCACAGCATGCTCGATGCCGCCGATGTACTGGTCCATCGGCATCCAGTAATCATTGCGGGTGTCGACCATCGCGTCGTTCGAGCCCGGCGAGCAATAGCGCATGTAATACCAGGACGAGTCGACGAAGGTGTCCATCGTGTCGGTCTCGCGGCGCGCGGGCGCGCCGCACTTCGGGCAATCGACCTTCAGGAATTGTTCGTGCTTGTTCAGCGGGTTGCCGCTGCCATCCGGCACGCAATCCTCGGGCAGCACCACCGGCAGGTCTTTCTCGGGTACCGGTACGTCGCCGCAGGACGCGCAATGGATCATCGGGATCGGCGTGCCCCAGTAGCGCTGGCGCGAGATGCCCCAGTCGCGCAGGCGATAAGTGATTTTCTTTTCGCCTGCGCCCTGTGCGGCGAGGTCGGCTGCGACCGCGTCGACCGCAGCCTGGTAGTTCAGGCCATCGTACTTGCCGGAATTGATGCAGCGGCCGTTGTCCTTGTCCGCATACCATTCTTGCCAGGCATCGGTCGAATACGCGTTGTCGTCCACCGCGATCACCTGCCGGATCGGCAGGCTGTATTTCTTTGCGAACGCGAAGTCGCGCTCGTCATGCGCCGGCACGCCCATCACGGCGCCGTCGCCATAGGTGATCAGCACGTAGTTGCCGACCCAGACTTCGACCTGCTTGCCGGTCAGCGGGTGGGTGACGAACAGGCCGGTCGGCATGCCCTTCTTTTCCATCGTCGCCATGTCGGCCTCGATGACCGAGCCCTGCTTGCATTCGGCGATGAAGGCAGCCAGCGCCGGATTGCTTTGCGCGGCGTGGGTGGCCAGCGGGTGTTCCGCTGCGACTGCGCAGAAGGTGACGCCCCTGATGGTGTCGGCGCGGGTGGTGAAGACCCACAGCTTGCCATCCTGGATCGCTTTGCCGTCAGCCCCCTTGATGTCGTGCGGGAACGCGAAGCGCACGCCGGTCGACTTGCCGATCCAGTTGGCCTGCATGATGCGCACGCGCTCCGGCCAGCCGGGCAGCTTGTTCTCGACGCTGTCGAGCAGCTCTTCGGCATAGTCGGTGATGCGCACGTAGTACATCGGGATTTCGCGCTTCTCGATCAGCGCGCCCGAGCGCCAGACGCGGCCGTCGATCACTTGCTCATTGGCCAGCACGGTCTGGTCGATCGGGTCCCAGTTCACGGTGCCGGTCTTCTTGTAAATGATGCCCTTCTCGAGCATCTTCAGGAACATCCACTGGTTCCACTGGTAGTACTCGGGGCTGCAGGCGGCCATTTCGCGCGACCAGTCGATCGCCAGGCCCATCGCCTGCATCTGCTTCTTCATGTACTCGATGTTTGCGTAGGTCCACTGCGCGGGCGGCACGCCATTGGCCATCGCGGCGTTCTCGGCCGGCATGCCGAACGCATCCCAGCCCATCGGCATCAGCACGTTGTAGCCGCGCATGCGCAGCTGGCG
>JACCDT011667339.1_pt1 | contig 35427 bp, 38 predicted proteins | sample 7446291 | NCBI WGS metagenome assembly JACCDT01 (sample SAMN15323446, study PRJNA562643) | freshwater metagenome | isolation source: river surface water | place: USA:Blue River Watershed | collected 2017-08-17
CGCGCGCTGGGCGAGATGCATGCCGCCGCCCAGGCCAAGGACAAAGTCACAGCTTAAGCAGAGAAGAGAACAACATGGGTAAAGTCACCGGTTTTCTGGAATACCAGCGCCTGCAAGAGGCGAGCGAGGCCCCGGGCTCGCGCCTGAAGCACTACAAGGAATTCGTGCTGCACCTGTCCGACGCGGATGCGAAGGTGCAGGGCGCACGCTGCATGGACTGCGGCATCCCGTTCTGCAACAACGGCTGCCCCGTGAACAACATCATCCCGGACTGGAATGATCTCGTTTACAGCGGCAACTACCGCGAGGCGCTCGACGTCCTGCACTCGACCAATAACTTCCCGGAATTTACCGGCCGTATCTGCCCGGCGCCGTGCGAGTCGGCTTGCACGCTCGGTATCAACAGCGATCCGGTGGGCATCAAATCGATCGAGCATTTCATCATCGACAAGGGCTGGGAAAACGGCTGGGTCGTACCGCAACCGGCCGCTGCCAAGACGGGCAAGAAAGTGGCCGTCGTCGGCGCCGGTCCGGCCGGCATGGCGGCCGCACAGCAGCTCGCGCGCGTCGGTCACGATGTGACGGTGTTCGAGAAGAACGATCGCGTCGGTGGTCTGCTGCGTTATGGCATTCCTGACTTCAAGATGGAGAAGTCGCACATCGACCGCCGTGTCGAGCAGATGAAGGCCGAAGGCGTGACCTTCCGCACCGGTGTGCTGGTCGGCAAAGACTTCCCGAAAGAGATCATGAATCTCGCGAAGGAAACCGTGTCGCCGGAGCAGCTGCAGAAGGAATTCGATGCGGTGATCATCAGCGGTGGCGCAGAGCAGCCGCGCGATCTGCCGGTGCCGGGCCGCGAGCTCGATGGCGTACATTTTGCGATGGAGTTCCTGCCGCAGCAGAACCGCATCAATGCGGGCGACAAGCTGAAAGACCAGATCATGGCCACCGGCAAGCACGTGATCGTGATCGGCGGCGGCGATACGGGCTCCGACTGCGTCGGTACGTCGAACCGTCATGGCGCTGCGTCGGTCACGCAGTTCGAGCTGATGCCGATGCCGCCCGAGCACGAAAACAAGCCGCTGGTGTGGCCGTACTGGCCGACCAAGCTGCGCACCTCGTCGTCGCACGAAGAAGGCTGCGAGCGCGACTGGGCCGTGGCGACCAAGCGCCTCGAAGGCAAGAACGGCAAGGTCGAGAAGCTGATCGCTGCGCGCGTCGAATGGAAGGACGGCAAGATGGTCGAAGTGCCGGGCTCGGAATTCGAGATGAAGGCCGACCTCGTGCTGCTGGCCATGGGCTTCGTGGCGCCGGTCTCGCCGGTGCTGGACGCTTTCGGTATCGACAAGGACGCACGCGGCAATGCCAAGGCCACGACCGACGGCGACGGCTGCTACCAGACGTCCGTGCCGAACGTGTTCGCCGCCGGCGATATGCGCCGTGGCCAGTCGCTGGTCGTGTGGGCGATTCGCGAAGGCCGGCAGTGCGCGCGCGCGGTCGATGAATTCCTGATGGGTTCGTCGGTCTTGCCGCGCTGATCGGCATCTGCTGTATCACGCCTGAGCCCGGGAGCGATCCCGGGCTTTTTTTTCGCCAGACGCCGGCACCCGAACTGTGAACGGTATCAAACGTACAATGTGTGGCAGCGAGTAGCCGCGCGCCCTGAGCGCGAAATATGCGAAGTAATTTCCAGGAGAGTGAATGCCCCATGACGTCAGCCTGATTGCAACCATTGCCGCCGGCTTTGGCCTCGCCTTGGTTTTTGGATTCATCGCGACGCATTTGCGCATGCCGCCGCTGGTCGGCTATCTGCTGGCGGGCATCGTGATCAGTCCGACCACGCCGGGCTTCGTCGCGGATATCAGCCTGGCCAGTCAGCTCGCCGAGATCGGCGTGATGCTCCTGATGTTCGGCGTTGGGCTGCATTTTTCGCTGGAAGACCTGATGGCGGTCAAGCGCATTGCGGTGCCCGGAGCGATCGTGCAGATTGCGGCGGCCACTCTGCTCGGACTGTTGACCGCCTCGCTGTGGGGCTGGGATTTCGGCGGGGCGCTGGTATTCGGGCTGTGCCTGTCGGTGGCCAGCACGGTGGTGCTATTGCGCGCGCTGGAAGCGCGCGGGCTGCTGAAATCGGTCAACGGGCAGATCGCGGTGGGCTGGCTGGTGGTCGAGGATCTGGTGATGGTGCTGGTCCTCGTGCTGCTGCCGTCGCTGGCGGGCGTGCTGTCTTCCGGAGACGCCGGCGTTGCCGCGCAGGGGACTGCAGCGGATGCCCCCCTGTGGGAAACCGTCGGCCTGACGCTGGCCAAGGTGACCGGCTTCATTGTGCTGATGCTGGTGGTCGGGCGCCGTCTGCTGCCGAAGCTCTTGTGGTGGGTCGCACGTACCGGCTCGCAGGAGCTGTTCACGCTCAGCGTGGTCGCGGTGGCGGTCGGCGTTGCTTTCGGCGCCGCGCAGCTGTTCGACGTGTCATTCGCGCTCGGTGCTTTCTTTGCCGGCATGATGCTGCGCGAGTCGGAATTCAGCCACCGCGCGGCCGCTGAGTCTCTGCCGCTGCGCGATGCTTTTGCGGTGCTGTTCTTCGTGTCGGTGGGCATGCTGTTCGACCCGGCCGTGATCTGGAACGAACCGTTGAAGCTGTTGATGGTGGTGGCCATCATTATGATCGGCAAGACTATCGCCGCCGTCGCATTGGTGCTGCTGTTCCGCTATCCGTTGAATACCGCGCTCACGGTGGGTGCGAGCCTGGCACAGATAGGCGAGTTTTCGTTCATCCTGGCCGGCCTCGGCGTGACGCTGAAGCTGATGCCTGCCGAAGGCCAGAGCCTTGTGCTGGCGGGGGCGCTGCTGTCGATTGCGCTGAACTCGGCGATCTTCGGCGCGATGGAACCGCTGCGCAAGTGGGTGCTGCAACGTTCGTCCCTCGCGCGCCGGCTGGAGCTGCGCGACGATCCGCTCGCGCAGCTGCCGATGTCGACAGACCATCGCGTGCTGAGCGGCCAGGTGGTGCTGGTCGGCTACGGCCGCGTCGGCAAGCTGATCGGCGCTGCGCTGACCGAGGCGAACATTCCGTTCGTGGTCGCCGAGCAGAATCGTGAGCGCGTCGATGCGCTGAGGCGGGACGGCATGTCGGCCGTCTGCGGCGATGCATCGACGCCGGAAGTGCTGATCCAGGCGCACATTGCGCGCGCGGCGATGCTGGTCGTTGCGACGACCGGGGCGGTCGACATGCGCCGTATGGTCAAGATCGCGCGCACGCTGAATCCGGAGATTCGCGTCGCGCTGCGCTCGCAGGGCGAAGAGGAGGCCGACTTGCTGCGAAAGGATACGGAAGCGATGGTGTTCCTCGCGGAGAGCGAACTTGGGCGCGGCATGTCGGACCACGTGCTGGCACAAATGCTCGGCAGCCCGGCGAGGCCCTGAATGGCGGCATCGGATCCGACCATCACGACGAAGGCTGGCCGAGCGATCTTGCGCCGCTGGCCAGCGGCCGCCTTGTTGTTTGCCGCGCTGATCGGATATGCGGCCCTATGTCCGGTCGCTGCTGCTGATGCCGACAGTGGCCTGTTGTTCTGGGCAGTCAATGAAGGGGGCGCACGTATCTACCTGCCCGATGCGGCGGCTTGTTCACGCATCGGCGGACTCTCTGCCCAATACGCGGAAGCCCTGTCCACCAAATACCAGGTGCCGGCCTACCAGCTGAAAATTGCTGAGGTGCGCTTGCCGCAAGGGGCGAGCGGCTGCCTGCTGGTCATCGATATGCCGGCCGGCGCCCGCGAATGTCAGATCGGTTCAGTCATGAAGACCTTTGGCGGCAGCTTCCTTGCCCACACTTATGCGCAGGACGCCGACGGCAGCGTCCGCTATGTGGCCGGCGCTTGCCGGTAAATCTCGTCGTGATCGCAGGTCCCGGAATGGTCCGGGCGCTGACCTGCCGCTTGACTTCCGGCTAAGGCAGGTCGTCTGATCGTGCTATTTTTTAGATTGCTTTTTGCGTCGGCTGCAGTATATTTGGGCACCGGCCAGACTAGGGTTTGGGCGACTGACTGCAAAGGAGCGGGTCATGAAACGGTGGATGAAATGGACGTCATTCAGTCTGGGTTTCATCGTCATTGCCGTCGCTGCGGCAGCGATCGGAGGAACCGCGATGGCCGACCGCAAGCAGGAGCGCCGTATCCCTGTCGCGCTCGCATCCATTCCGCTGCCTGACGACCAGGACAGTCTCGCGCGCGGCCGCTATCTGTTCCAGACGCGCGGCTGTACCGAGTGCCATGGCACTGATGGCCAGGGACGCGCCTTTATCAATGACGGCGCCTTCCGCGTCACCGGGCCGCAGATCGCGCCGGGCTCGCGTTCGGCGGTGGCCGCATATCGCACCGAGGACTGGATCCGGACTATCCGCCATGGCGTCGACCCGTCCGGCCGCGCACTGATGGTGATGCCCAGCGAAGACTACAACCGCATGTCCGATGCCGATCTCGGCGCACTTATCGCCTACCTGAAAAAGATGCCGGCCGTGGAAGGTCTGGAGCGCGTGGTTGCGCTGCCGCTGCCCGTGCGCGTGCTGTACGGTTTCGGAGCGATCCGGGATGCGGCCGCCAAGATCGACCACGGTCTTCCGCCGCAGGCCACGGTGCCCATGGCGGCCGATGCCAATTACGGCCGCTACGTAGCGAACATGTGCATCGGATGTCATGGCGAGCAACTGTCCGGCGGCAAGATTCCCGGTGCGCCACCCGATTGGCCAGCGGCGGCCAATCTGACGCCTGGCGAAGGCAGCGTGATGCCGCGCTATGCACGCCTCGACGCATTTTCGAGCATGCTGAAAACGGGCAAGCGTCCTGATGGCAGCGCGATTGCCGTCATGCCATTCGAGTCGCTGAGCCGGCTCGACGACACGGAGGTCGCCGCGCTGCACACGTTTCTGGCGACGCTCACGCCGCGGACCGCCGGCAGCCGCTAGCGCAGCCTGAACGGTCTTGCCGGACCACGGCGCCCGCTATTGCGGATACCACGACCTCAGCACTCTGGCGGCCGCTATAAAGTCGAGGTTGTCGATGGCCTCGCCGAGCGCGCGAACTGATGACTCGCCGTGCGCGGCCAGCAGACCTGCCCGCAGGGGATCGAATTGCGTCAGAGCCTTCATGTCGTTCTCCGACAGGCTCTGTATCAGTGCGTCGATATCGGCCGGCGTGACATCGGCCGCTGGTCCTGTGCCAGCGATCGCATCGACGTCCGCTGGCAGGCCTGACAAGACCTCGGTCAACGCAAGGTCGAGCGCCTTCAGCGTGTCTTCGATACCCTCAGTACTTCTCTGATTCAGTGTCGCTTCCAGGGCCGCAGCCAGCGCGGCTACGCGCTCGGCCGATGCGTTGCCGGCCACGCCGCGCAGCTTGTGCATGCGCCGCGCTGCGGCCTGCAGATCGCCGCAGGCGACATCGAACCTGAGCTGTTCGACCACCTCGGAAAACTCGCTGCGCAGCGCTCGCAAGGTGCTGAAGAACAGTGCCAGGTCGCCGCGCATGCGGTGCGCGGCTTTTCCGCTATCGATGCCCGCGATCGCGGGGAAGCCAGCGGCAACTGCGCGCGTACTTGGCCCGGTGGGCGCCTGCGTCACCCGATGGCCGGCGTAGCGGTGGATGGCGGCCACGAGCACGTCCAGCTCGAACGGCTTGGCGATGAAGTCGTTCATGCCTGCCATCGACGCGCGGTCGCGCTGGCTGGGCAGCGCGCCCGCCGTCAGTGCAATGACCGGCAGTTCGGTCAATCCCAGCGTGTCACGAATTTGCCGGGTCGCCTCCAGCCCATCCATGCCCGGCATCTGCACATCCATGAGCACAAGATCGAAGGCCTCGCCGCGCTCGCGCAGCAGCGCAATGGCTTCCTCACCGTCGGAGGCAGTCGCGCAGCTGGCGCCTTCCAGTGCCAGCAGTCTGCGCGCGAGATCAAGGTTGACCTGGCTGTCGTCGACCACCAGCAAATGCAGCCCCGACAGACGCGGGCCGGAGATCGCGGGCAGTTCGGTCGGCGCCTTGACCTGCGACTGCAGCGCTTTCTCGAAGGGGATCTCGAACCAGAACTCGCTGCCCTGGCCAGGTTGACTGTTGACGCCGATCTGGCCTCCCATCAGCTCAACGAGCTGGCGGCAAATCGCCAGCCCGAGACCGGTGCCGCCATAGTGCCGGCTGGTCGATGCATCGGCCTGGGTGAATGGCTGGAACAAATCGGACAAGACGTCGGCCGGTATGCCAATCCCTGTGTCCGTAATCGCAAAGCGCAGCCGTACCTTGTCAGGCGCGTCATTGAGTCGGGTGACCGCGACCGATACCTCGCCTTCTGTCGTAAATTTCAGAGCATTGCTGACCAGGTTGTTGAGTACCTGGCCCAGTCGATGCGCGTCGCCGAGCAGCGCGTCCACGCCCGACGGCAAAGGCGCTATGGCCAGCGTCACGCCCTTCGCCGTGGCGGTCGCCGAGTAGATATCGACCAGGTGGCTCAAGACATTGCTCAGAACGAAGGGACTATGCTCAAGTTCGAAGTGGCCGGCTTCGATCTTTGACAGGTCCAGCACGTCATTGATGATGGCCAGCAGGCTGCGGCCTGCGCTGCGCAACGTACCGACGATCCGGCGCTCTTCGTCGGGCAGCGGCATGCGCTCTAGGATCTGCGCCGTGCCCAGGATCGCGTTCATCGGTGTGCGTATTTCGTGGCTCATGGTGGCGAGGAATTCGCTCTTGGCGCGGCTGGCGGCTTCCGCCTGCTGCCGTGCTTCTTCCAGGATCTGCTCGGCTTGCTTGTGCACGCTGATGTCCGTGTAGGTCACCATGGTCCAGCCGCCCGGCAACGGCACGCCGTCAATGCTCAGGAAGCGGCCATCGTTTTGCTTGCGTTCGAAATGCACAGGGCGCCGCGAGTCCATCGTCGCTATGAACGCCGGCAACACTTGCTCGATGGTCTGCCCCGGGTGGTCGCCGCGGGCAACGTTGATCTGGACAAAGTCATCGAATCGTAGCCCCGGTCGTTCGAGCACGTCGGCGGGATAGTCGAAAATGGCGACGAACAGCGCGTTGTGCATGACCAGATAGCGCTGCTCGTCGTACACCACGACGCCGAACGGCACATGGTCCACCACGCCTTGCAGCAGGTTGCGCTGCTGCTCGAGCTTCTGGTGCATCGCTTCGGCCTCTTCATTGCGCGCCTTGAGCTGTTCGTTGCGCGTCTCCAGGTCAAGCTGCGCATGATGCCGCTCGGAGACGTCGGCAAAGGCGACCAGCATTCCGGTGTCCAGCGTGACGCCGGCAATCTCGACATGGCGTTCGCGGCCATCGGCGCACATCACCCGATATTCAATCGGCGTGATTGCACGCTGCTCGCGTTCGGCCTGCCGCGTGGCGGCTTCCCAGCTCTCCATGGCCCATGTCCGGTAAACAGGGTCGGGATAGGCCAGCTTCCACCATTCGTCGAGCGTCGGCGCAATCTTTTCGTCATAGCCGAACAAGCTGATGAATTTTTCGTTGCGTATCGCAATGCGCCCATCAGCATCGCTCACGCACAGCGGGATCGGGGCGCGCACGATGAAATCGCGGAAATAGTTGCGCGCCGACGTCAGCTCGCGAGTACGCTCTTCGACCTCGGTCTCCAGCCGGAGCTGATAATTCCGCATCGCTTCGGCCGCCTGCCGACGATGGGTGATGTCCTGGATGACGCCGACAATCGATTCGACCTTGCCGTCGCGGTCGAGGACCACCTGCGCCGACACATGCACCCAGACTATCTGGCCCTGCTTGCTGACAAAACGTTTTTCGTAGTCATAGGCTTCGCCCTGAAGCAGACGCTTCACGCGCTCGCTGTCTGCCGGCAAGTCATCCGGGTGGGTCAGGTCGAGCGGCCCCAGGCCAGCGAGCAGCTCTTCACGGCGGTATCCCAGCATGGCGCTGTAGCAGTCATTGACCGCTACAAAGCGGCCCTCTTTGTCCAGCACGGCGGCGCCGACCGACGAAGCTTCGAAAAAGCTGCGGAATAAAGCCTCGCGCTCACGGATCTCTCGCTGGGCAGCCAGGCGGCCGCTGATGTCGCGCAGAATGATGGTGTGGAGCTGTTCGCTGCCGGTCTGGACCTGGGAAATCGCGGCCTCGATCGGAAATTGCGTACCGTCGCCGCGTAGCCCCTGCAGGTCGCCCTGCTGCCCTGTGGCGAAACCGGCTGGCTCCGCCGCATTGATCCGTGGATTGTCGTCCGCCGACGCGAGCCGAGAATACCCGGGGATAAATCTGTCCAGTGGGCTGCCCAGCGCGTCGCCGGCGGCGACGCCGAACATCTTTTCTGCGGCCGCATTGAAGAGCACGATCCGGCCTTGCTCATCGGAGCTGATGATGCCATCCATGGCGGAGGCAACGATGCCGGCAAAACGCTGGCGGCTGGTCAGCAGTTCGGCTTCTGCGCGCTTGCGTGCTTCAATGTCCTCGACGACAGCAACGAAATAACCGGGCTGTCCGCCGGCATTGCGTACCAGCGCGACAGTGAGATTGATCCAGACCAGACTACCGTTCTTGCGAATATAACGCTTTTCCATCTGGTATTGATCCAGCTCGCCGCTCAGCAGGCGGCCGACGTTATCGAGGTCTTTGTCGAGATCGTCTGCGTAAGTAATGTCCTGGAAAGTCTGGGTCAGCAGCTCTTCTCGCGAATAACCGACGATCTCGCACAGCTTTTTATTGACGCTTAACCAGTGGCCGTCGAGGCCGACGTGCGAGATGCCGACGGCTGCCTGTTCGAGGGTGGCGCGGAAGCGCCGTTCGCTGTCTTGTAAAGCCTGCTCGGTGCGTACGCGCTCGGAGATGTCTTCGGTGAACAGAACAATTCCGCCGATCTCGCCGTCGCTGCTCTGCCAGGGACGCATCTCACCGCGTAGCCAACGGGTCCGGCCATCATCGTATGACACGCATTCCAGCGGAGAGGAGACGATCTCGCCAGCGAGGGCGCGCTGGTACATCTGCCGCCACGGCTCTGAAATCGCCGGAAAGAGATCATAGTGTGACTGGCCGATCAGCTTGCGATTATCGAGGCCGTAATCGGCGCGCCAGCGGCGGCTGACCGCGATGTAGCGCAGCCGCGTATCGAGGATCGCCAGCGGAACCGGCGCATGTTCGATGAAGAGCTGCGTACGCGCGGCATGGTCCTGCAGGTTGCACACGAGCTCGCGGATGACGCGGGCCAGTGTGCCGATTTCATCGTGCCTTTCGGCCACGGAAGAATCGAACGCCTGGCCGGATTCCGTGTGAAACTCGTGGGCCGAGGTGGCCAGCTGCGCCAGCGGACGTATGGTCCGGCCTGCCAGAACCCAGCTCAGCCAGACGAAAGCGACGCCGCCGGCCAGGCTGAGCAGTAGCATGATGTTGCGCGTCTCGTAGGCGACGGCCAGCGCATCGCGAGCTTCCTGCCGGGCGAATACGGTCCACCCCAGGCCGGCGGACAGTCCATCGGGCCGGCTGCCGGCGCGCCCTACGATATGCCGGCCGCGCTGATTTTCCAGCTGGTCGACCGTCGAGATCCGCTCATGGCCCGGCTTGAAGATGAGCTGATTATTGTGGTTGGCAATCAGTACCTCGGTCGGCGCAGCACCGTGCATTTCGACCAGTGAGGTTGCGACGACTTGCTGCACCCAGTGCCAATGCAGGTGTGCGACCAGTACGCCCCGCAGCTGGCCGTTGGCATCTTTCAACGGCAGGGCGATATCGACGAAACGGGCCAGTTCGCCGTTGGGCGACGGACCGATAATTTTGGCTAGCAGGACAGTTTCATGCGGGTCGCTGAGATAGCGCCCTTTCATTCCTCCGCTGAACCACGGACGTGCGGACGCATCCTTCTGTTCAAGCAAGCCGTCGCTGGCGGCTTTCACGATGCCCTTGAGGTCGGTGACGCCGATCCATGCGTAACTTGGCTGTTCCTGTTTGAGCTTGTTGAGCAGATGGCGGATTTCTGCGGCTTTGTTCAGCGGGACAGATTGAATCAGTTCAGTCAGCAGGCCCAGCTCGCGTTCGCGATCCTCCAGATCCTCGGCCAGCCGGCCGGCAATCTGCTGGGACGTGATCTGCAGCGTTTTCTGTACGGACGTGCGGGTCGTATTTTCGAGTTGTAAAACGAAGTATCCGGTCAGCGCGAGTCCGAACAGCATCCCGCTGATGCCCATGACCCAGGCAAAACGGCTCCGTAAACTTTGCGCAGGGGACAGGCGGGGAGCAATGGCGGAAAACATCGATTAACTCGAAGGTTGGGTAGGCGGGGAGGCCGGCAGGATGTTGTCGGGCATGTCTTCGTCAGGCAAGCTGCTCAGGCTCCGGACCTGGTTACGACCCTGTTGTTTTGCCTGGTACAGGGCCCGGTCGGCCAGCGCGAGCAGCGACTCAGGTGAGTACACGCGCCTGCCCGGGCTGGCGCCGGGACTATGTGCAGACGTACCGCTGTCTGCCTCGTTGCATGACGGATCAAGACTGGCGACGCCGATGCTCAGGGTCACGACAGACGCGGCCGTTGACTCCCGATGCAGTATTGCCTGATCGCGGATGAGCCCGCACAGCCGCTCTGCAAATACCCGGGCGTCGGCGGCCCGGGTGTGCGGCAGGATGATGGCGAACTCTTCTCCGCCATAGCGCGCGACGAGATCGCCCGCGCGCTTCGCAGTCTGCGCCATTATCTGGGCGATCTGCCGCAGGCAGACATCCCCGGCCGGATGCCCGTAGGTGTCGTTGTAACGCTTGAAGAAGTCGACATCCAGCATCAGCAGAGACAAAGGCTCGCCCGTACGCAGCGATCGCCGCGTTTCTATTTCCAGGGCCTCATCGAATGCGCGGCGATTCGCGACGCCCGTCAGGGCGTCGAGATGGGTCAGGCGGCGCAATGCATCGGTTTTTTGCTTGAGCGACAGCTGGGTTTTGACCCGCGCCAGCACGACGGCCGGATTGACCGGCTTCTGGATGAAATCGGCCGCGCCCAGTTCCAGCGCGCGCGTCTCTGACCCTGTGTCGGTGTGCGAGGTGACGAAGACGATCGGAATATCGGCCGTCTCGGTGTCGGACTTCAATGCTCTGCAGGTGGCGTAGCCGCCCAGCCCCGGCATTTCTGCGTCGAGCAGGATCAGATCGGGCTGGCATTGCGTGACCTGATCGAGCGCCTCCTCGCCGGTTTTTGCGAACACGATCTTGGCGAGCCCCGCCAGGATGGTGTGCAGCAAGCGCAATCCCTGGGGATCGTCATCGACGATCAGAATGCAAGGTTGCCGGGGAACGTCTCTGTATGGTTCCACGCAATAGACCTGATAGCGTTATATGACACACAGTATAAGTGACGTTCCCGATAGCAGCTTATTGTTGATCGGGCTTGTCGAGCGATTGCTGGATCGTTTTTTGAGGAAAACACCGCTGCTGAAACGACGAATAACAGGCCAATCTATCGGCTGCGCAAGCTTCTGCCCGCGCTGGACTACAATAGCGTTTTTGAATCATTCGCATTCTTCCGTGGCCAACCTCGTCGACATCCGCGACCTGCATTTTGCCTACAACGAGCGCCCCATCCTGTCCGGGCTGAACATGCAGTTCAAGCGCGGCCAGGTAATCGCCGTGATGGGCGGTTCCGGCTCGGGTAAGACGACTGTGCTGCGCCTGATCGGTGGACAGTTACGTGCGCAATCCGGCAGCGTGACGGTCGACGGCCAGGAAGTGGGAGGGCTGGTGCAGCCTGCGCTTTACCAGCTGCGCCGGCGCATGGGTATGCTGTTCCAGCATGGTGCGTTGTTTACCGACCTTTCGGTATTCGATAACGTCGCATTCCCGTTGCGCGAGCACACGAGGCTGCCCGAGTCCATGATTCATGACCTGGTGCTGCTGAAGCTGCATGCGGTGGGTCTGTCGAATGCGGCGTCGCTGAAGCCCAGCGAGGTGTCGGGCGGCATGGCGCGCCGGGTGGCGCTCGCGCGTGCGATTGCGCTCGATCCTCAGTTGATCATGTATGACGAGCCGTTCGCCGGCCTCGATCCGATCTCGATGGGCGTTATCGCCAACCTGATCCGCACGCTCAATGATGCGCTCGGGTCGACGTCGATACTTGTCTCCCACGACGTGCATGAATCGTTTCTGATTGCCGACTACGTCTATTTCCTGTCGAAGGGGCGGATCGTCGCGCACGGTACGCCGCAGCAGATGCGAGAATCTGACGATCCTTTCGTTCATCAGTTCGTGAACGCCGAGGCCGACGGACCGGTGCCGTTCCAGTATCCGGGCCGCTCGATCGGCGAGCAGCTGGGGCTGGAGGCGGGCAAATGACCGATTGGCTCGCAACGATAGGCAGCCGCGTGCGCGGCGCGCTCGCCGATCTCGGACTGGCGGCCCGTACTTTCGTGGCCCTGGTGTTCTCGCTCGGTGGCTTGCTGCGTCGCCCGCGGCTGGTGACGGATCAGGTACATTTCATTGGCAACTATTCGCTGGTGATCATAGCGGTATCGGGGCTGTTCGTCGGCTTTGTGCTCGGGCTGCAGGGCTACTACACACTGAACAAGTACGGCTCCGAAGAGGCGCTCGGCCTGTTGGTTGCGCTGTCGCTGGTGCGCGAACTGGGGCCAGTGGTCACCGCTCTATTGTTTGCCGGCCGGGCCGGCACATCGCTGACTGCTGAGATCGGTCTGATGAAAGCGGGCGAGCAGCTGGCAGCCATGGAAATGATGGCAGTCGATCCGCTCAGGCGCGTGCTTGCACCGCGCTTCTGGGCCGGCGTGATCGCGATGCCGATATTGGCCGCTGTGTTCTCGGCGGTAGGCGTGCTGGGTGGCTATGCGGTCGGCGTGCGCATGATCGGCGTCGACGAAGGCGCCTTCTGGTCGCAGATGCAGGGCGGCGTCGAACTGTGGTCCGACGTCGGCAACGGCGTGCTCAAGAGCGTGGTGTTCGGCGTGGCCGTGACCTTCATCGCCCTGCAGCAAGGCTATCGCGCCGACCCGACGCCGGAGGGCGTTGCCCGCGCGACCACGCGTACGGTGGTGATCGGCTCTCTGATGGTGCTGTGGCTGGATTTCCTGCTCACCGCACTGATGTTTTCGTAAAACCCGCGTTTCATAACGAGGCAATAAGATGCAACGTAAATCCCTCGATGTGTGGGTCGGCCTGTTTGTCGTCCTGGGCGCTGCTGCGATGCTGTTCCTGGCGCTGAAGGTCGGCAATCTGAGCTCGATGAATTTCGGCCCCGGCTACACTCTGGTGGCCCGCTTCGACAATATCGGCGGCCTCAAGCCGCGTGCGGCGGTGAAAAGTGCTGGCGTTGTCGTCGGCCGGGTCGAGTCGATCGCTTTCGACGACAAGACCTTTCAGGCGACGGTCAACCTGCGCCTGCAGGCCGATGTGCAATTTCCGAAGGACAGCTCGGCGAAGATTCTGACGGCCGGTCTGCTGGGTGAGCAGTACATCGGCATCGAGCCGGGCGGCGAAGAGAAAAACTTTGTGGCAGGCGACAGGATCAAGAATACGCAATCGGCCATCGTGCTGGAAAACCTGATAAGCCAGTTCTTGTTCAGCAAGGCGGCCGAGGGCAGTAAGGGAGAGGGGCAATGAAAAAACGCATCGCGCGCGGCGCAACGGCCGCCGTTTTCGGGGCGCTGCTGCTGAGCGGCTGCGCCAGCACGGCCGGTATGGGCGGCGATCCGCGTGATCCGTTTGAAAGCTATAACCGAAGCATGTTTGCGTTCAACGATGCGCTCGACAGTACGATCGTCAAACCGGTCGCGCTGAAATACGTTGATTATTTGCCGGAGTTCGTCCGCATGGGCGTCAACAATTTCTTCGGCAACCTTGGCGACGTCTGGACCGCCGTCAACAACTATCTGCAATTTAAACCGGTGCAAGGCACGCAGGACGCCGCCAGGGTCATTTTCAACACGACCTTTGGCCTGGCCGGGCTGATCGATTTTGCCACGCCGATGGGCCTGCCCAAGCATGAGGAAGATTTTGGCCAGACTCTCGCCGTCTGGGGCGTGAAGTCCGGTCCTTATCTGGTGCTGCCTTTTTTCGGCGCCAGTACGTTACGCGATGGCCTGGCCAAGCCGGTCGACCTGTATGCCGATCCGTTGAATCAGTTCGACAGTGAGCCGTTCCGCAATGGCGGTCGGATCCTGCGCGTCGTCGATACGCGTGCCGAGCTGCTGGGTGCCAGCAGCCTGATGGAAGACATCGCGCTGGACCGTTATCAGTTCTTGCGCGATGCCTATCTGCAGCGCCGCGAGTGGCGCATTCGCGATGGCGAGCCGGCACCGGAAAATCCACACGATTGACCATCGCCGCGGCCGGCAAGACCGTCGTTGCGGCAAAGTTGCTGCATCTTGTTAGCGTTTGTAACTAAATTTGTCGGCTTGGCCGACTGAGCGCGCATTGGGTATCATTGGGGCTTACTTATCCGGCGCCCGTGCGTGCCATGCGCAAATTCCCATGAATATCTTCAAGCCTTTTTATGCCGTTCTGTTTGCGTCGTTGTCTCTGTTGTCGATGGGGGCGGGCGCTCAGGAAGCGCCTGATGTGCTGATCAAGCGGGTCAGCGAAGAGATTCTCGATCTCGCGAAGACCGACAAGCAGATTCAGGCCGGTAACCAGCACCGCATCATGGAAGTCGTGCAGACCAAGGTGCTGCCGCATGTCGACTTTCAGCGCATGACGGCGTCAGCCGCCGGCCGTTACTGGCGCGAGGCGAGCGGTGAGCAGCAAGCCGCGCTGACGAACGAATTCAAGACGCTGTTGATTTACACCTACTCGGGCGCCATCGCCCAGATCCGCAATCAGAAGCTGGAGTTCAAGCCGATGCGTGCGGCGCCCGACGATACCGATGTCGAGGTGCGCTCGAGCGTGATCCAGCCGCGAGGCGAACCGATCCAGATGAACTATCGTCTCGAAAAGACGGCGACAGGCTGGAAGATCTATGACGTCAATATTCTCGGCGCCTGGCTGGTGGAGACCTACAAAGGCAGCTTTTCGGCCGAGATCCAGAAGGGCGGCATCGACGGGCTGATCAAGACCCTGGTCGAGCGCAACAAGCGGCTGGCTGCGAATCCTCCGAAGCCTGCGGTCAAGAGCTGATCGAATGAGCTTTGCGCCGTCCGTACTGACCCAGGCCGAGGCCAGCGACGTCCTCGGCGCTGGCCTGAAGGCGATTGATGCCGGCACTGCAGCGATCGACCTGGGAGGATTGCAGCGTTTCGATTCAACGGCCGTGGCTGCCTTGCTGGCCTGGCGCCGTGCTGCTGCTGCGCGGGGCGTCGCACTGCAGATCTCAGGTATCCCGGATGGCCTGCAGAGTCTTGCGCGGCTATATGGCGTAGATCATTTGCTGAGCTGAGCCTGAGCCGGTCGCCTGCGCGGCCTTTCCGTTGGCCGGTGGGAAATCCCCTATAATCAACGACTTTGCGCGGACTTTCGAGTCTGCGCGTTTGTCATTTCTTTCCCGCCAAAACATGGCCGCCATTCGCATCGATCAAGTCAAAAAGCGCTACGGCTCCTTGCAAGCCCTGGGCGGCGTATCGCTCGAGGTCGCAGAGGGCGAGTTTTTCGGGCTGCTCGGCCCCAACGGTGCCGGCAAAACGACCCTGATTTCTATCATCGCCGGTCTCGCGCGCGCCGATCAGGGACGGGTCAGCATCCATGGTCACGATGTGGCGACGGATTACCGCGCTGCGCGGCGATGCCTTGGCGTCGTGCCGCAGGAACTGGTCTTCGATCCTTTCTTCACGGTGCGCGAGACCTTGCGCATGCAGTCGGGTTACTTCGGTATCTCCGATAACGATGCGTGGATCGACGAGGTGCTGCATGAGCTGGGACTGACGGCGAAGGCGGACACCAACATGCGCGCACTGTCCGGCGGCATGAAGCGGCGCGTACTGGTGGCGCAGGCGCTGGTGCACAAGCCGCCGGTGATCATGCTCGATGAGCCGACCGCAGGTGTCGACGTCGAACTGCGGCAGACCTTGTGGAATTTCATCGGCCGCCTGAACCGCGAAGGCCATACCGTGGTGCTGACGACGCACTATCTCGAGGAAGCGCAGGCACTGTGCAACCGGATCGCGATGCTGAAGGCAGGTCAGGTGGTGGCGCTCGATTCGACCGCCGCGCTGATCCGTCGTATCTCGGGCTCGCAACTGGTCGTGCGGCTGGCCAGTGGTAGCTTGCCGGCATCGCTGCATCCCCTCGTGTCGCATCCTGAGGAGCTCAGGCATGGGCGGCAGTACACGCTGCGCGTGAATCATCATGATGAAGTCGAGCCCATCCTGGCGACGATCCGTGCGGCGGGCCTGGTCATGGAAGATCTGCAGCTGCACCAGGCCGACCTGGAGGATGTGTTTATCCAGATTATGGGAGGTGCGCAATGACAGGCTTTCGAACGCTGCTGTATAAAGAGCTGCTGCGCTTCTGGAAGGTCGCCACGCAGACGCTGACCGCGCCGATTGTGACGGCGATGCTGTACCTGCTGATTTTCGGCCACGTGCTGGAAGCGCATGTGCAGATTTTTCCAGGCGTGTCGTACACGGCTTTTCTGGTGCCGGGCCTGGTGATGATGAGTGTGCTGCAAAACGCGTTTGCGAATTCATCGTCGTCGCTGATTCAGTCGAAGATCACAGGCAATCTGGTGTTCGTGCTGCTGACACCGTTGTCGCACTGGGAAATGTACGGCGCTTATGTATTGGCGGCGATGATCCGCGGCTTTCTGGTCGGCTTGGGCGTACTGGTGATCACGGTCTGGTTCGCGAAGCTGTCTTTCGTGGCGCCGCTGTGGATCGTGGCGTTCGCGCTGCTGGGCGCGGCCATTCTCGGTACGATGGGCCTGCTCGCAGGTATCTGGGCGGAGAAATTCGATCAGCTGGCGGCATTCCAGAATTTCCTGATCGTACCGGCGACTTTCCTCGCTGGCGTGTTTTATTCGGTGCATTCGCTGCCGCCGTTCTGGCTGGCGGTGTCGCATGCGAACCCGTTTTTTTATATGATCGACGGCTTCCGCTATGGCTTCTTCGGCCATTCCGACGTGCCGCCGACGACCAGTCTGGCGATCGTGACGACCTTTTTCGTCGTCCTTTCCGCGCTTGCCATCACGCTGTTAAAGCGCGGCTATAAGCTGCGCCACTGATGTTGGATTCCAAGAATTTTTGTGCAAAGGTTGAATCGTGCTGCCCACTCCTGATCTGATCAAGAATTACATTGCCTCTGGCCTCGAATGCACCCATCTCGACGTGGAGGGGGACGGTCAGCATTTCACCGCACTGATCGTGTCGCCCGCGTTTGCCGGCAAGCGCCTGATCCAGCGCCACCAGCTGGTGTATGCGGCGCTGGGCGATCGCATGAAGGCAGAGATCCATGCGCTGTCGATGAAGACGCTGACGCCCGAGGAGTACCAGGGCTGATGGACAAGCTGCTGATCCGCGGCGGCCGCCGACTGGCGGGCGAGATACCGATCGCCGGCGCGAAGAATGCTGCGCTGCCCATCTTGTGTGCCGGCCTGCTGACGGCCGACACGCTGGCATTGTCGAACGTGCCGCAGCTGCAGGACGTGGCAACGATGGAAAAGCTGCTGAGACAGATGGGCTTGTCGGTCGAGCAGAAGGGCGAAGTCGTTGAGCTGTGCGGCCGCGACGTATCGAAGCTGGAAGCGCCGTACGAAATGGTGAAGACGATGCGCGCGTCCATTCTCGTCCTGGGCCCGCTGCTGGCGCGTTTCGGCGAGGCCAAGGTGTCGCTGCCCGGCGGCTGCGCGATCGGTTCGCGCCCGGTGGATCAGCATATCAAGGGGCTGCAGGCGATGGGAGCCGAGATCCGTATCGAGGCCGGTTACATCTACGCGAAGGCGAAGAAGCTCAAGGGCGCGCGCATCGTCACCGATATGATCACCGTCACCGGCACCGAGAACCTGCTGATGGCAGCGACCCTCGCCGACGGCGTCACAGTGCTTGAGAATGCCGCCCGCGAGCCAGAGGTCACGGACCTGGCCAATCTTCTGGTGGCCATGGGCGCGAAGATCGACGGCATTGGCAGCGACCGCCTGGTGGTCACCGGCGTTGCGGCACTGCACGGCGCCGCGCACAGCGTGGTGGCCGACCGTATTGAGACGGGCACGTTCATGTGCGCTGTTGCTGCCACCGGCGGCGACGTGGTGTTGCAGAACACGCGCGCCGACCTGCTGGATGCCGTGGTCGACAAGCTGCGCGAGGCCGGCGTCATCCTGACCAGCGGCGCCGACTGGATCCGTGTACAAATGGCGGGCCGTCCTAAGCCCGTCGGTTTCCGTACCACGGAGTATCCCGGCTTCCCGACTGACATGCAGGCGCAGCTGATGGCGCTGGATTGCCTGGCCGATGGCACCAGCCGCGTGACTGAAACGATTTTCGAAAATCGCTACATGCACGTGCAGGAGCTGAACCGCCTCGGCGCAGCGATCGAGATCGATGGCCATACGGCGATCGTGCACGGCGTGCCGAGGCTGGTCGGTGCGCCAGTGATGGCGACCGATCTGCGGGCGTCGGCATCGCTGGTGATCGCCGGACTGGCGGCCGAGGGCGAGACGCTGATCGACCGCATCTATCATCTGGATCGTGGCTATGATCGGATGGAAGTGAAGCTGTCGGCGGTCGGTGCTGACATTGAAAGAATCAAATGACGATGAACCAGACGCTGACGCTGGCCCTGTCGAAGGGACGGATTTTTGAGGAAACATTGCCGCTGCTTGAGGCAGCAGGCATTGTCGTGACCGAAGACCCGGAAAAGTCGCGCAAGCTGATCCTGCCGACCAGTGACCCGGCGATTCGCGTGGTGATCGTCCGTGCCTCCGACGTGCCAACGTATGTGCAATACGGCGCGGCTGATTTTGGCGTGGCAGGCAAGGACGTGCTGCTTGAGCATGGCGGCGAGGGCCTGTACCAGCCAATCGATCTGAATATTGCGAAGTGCCGTATGTCGGTCGCTGTGCCGGCGGGCTTCGACTACGCGACAGCAGTGCGGCAGGGCGCGCGCCTGTCGGTGGCGACCAAGTATGTGCAGGTGGCGCGCGAGCATTTCGCCGCCAAGGGCGTGCACGTCGACCTGATCAAGTTGTATGGCTCGATGGAGCTGGGGCCGCTGGTCGGCCTGTCGGATGCGATCGTCGATTTGGTCTCGACAGGCAGTACGCTGCGCGCAAACAACCTGGTTGAAGTGGAGCACATCATGGATATCTCGTCGCGCCTGGTCGTGAACCGGGCCGCGCTGAAGCTCAAGCGAGAAAAGCTGCAACCCATCATCGATGCTTTTGACAAGGCATCCCGTCGCGAAAAATAAATCTATGTCCGTACAGATCCGCCAGCTCGACAGCATCGATCCCGATTTCAATGCGAAGCTATTGGCCGTGCTCGCGTTCGAGGCCTCCGAAGACGAGGCCATCGATCGTGCTGCCGCCGCCATCCTCGCCGATGTGAAGGCGCGCGGCGATGCCGCCGTGCTTGAGTACACCAATAAATTCGATCGGCTATCCGCCGCCAGCGTGACCGCACTCGAGATCCCTCGCACTGAATTGCAGGCCGCGTTGGATGGCCTGCCCGACGCGCAGCGGAATGCGCTGCATGAGGCCGCACGGCGCGTGCGCGACTATCACCAGCGTCAGAAGCAGGAGTGCGGTTCGGATGGTTTTGCTTTCACCGAGGCCGATGGTACGGTGCTGGGCCAAAAGGTCACACCGCTCGACAAGGTCGGCATCTATGTCCCGGGCGGCAAGGCAGCCTATCCGTCGTCGGTGCTGATGAATGCCATTCCGGCCAAGGTCGCCGGTGTGGCCGACGTGATCATGGTGGTGCCGACACCGGACGGCGTGAAGAACCCGCTGGTGCTGGCCGCTGCGCAAATTGCCGGCGTCGACCGTGTGTTCACCATCGGCGGTGCACAGGCAGTGGGCGCGCTGGCGCATGGCACGGCGACGATTCCGCAGGTCGACAAGATCGTCGGTCCGGGCAATGCCTATGTGGCCGCAGCCAAGCGCCGCGTGTTTGGCATTGTCGGCATTGACATGATCGCCGGCCCCAGCGAGATCCTCGTGCTGGCCGACGGCAGCACCGATCCGGATTGGGTTGCGATGGACCTGTTTTCGCAGGCCGAGCACGACGAGCTGGCGCAGTCGATCCTGGTGTGCCCGGACGCGGCGTATCTGCAGCGTGTGCGCGAGAGCATCGATCGTCTGATCGACGGGATGCCCCGCCGCGACGTGATCCGCACGTCCCTGACCAACCGCGGTGCGATGGTCAAGGTGCGCGACATGGACGAGGCCTGTGAGATCGCCAACCTGATCGCCGCTGAGCACCTCGAGATTTCTGCGCTTGCGCCGACACAGTGGGCTGACAAGATTCGCCATGCAGGCGCGATGTTCCTCGGGCGTTATTCGTCTGAGTCGCTCGGCGACTATTGTGCCGGCCCGAACCACGTGCTGCCGACTTCGCGCACCGCGCGCTTCTCCTCGCCGCTGGGCGTGTACGATTTCCAGAAGCGCTCGTCGATCATCCACGTCAGCGAAGCCGGCGCGCAGTCGCTCGGCAAGGTCGCCGCTGAGCTTGCTTATGGCGAAGGCCTGCAGGCACATGCGCGCTCGGCCGAGCTGCGGCTGAAGTGAGCGGGCCATGTCGGTAGCCAAGAACATCATTCGCGCCGATGTGCGCGCGCTGTCTGCTTATCATGTCCCCGATGCATCCGGCTTCGTGAAGCTGGACGCGATGGAAAACCCCTACACTTTGCCGCCCGAGCTGCAGCGTGAGCTGGGCGAGCGGCTCGGTGCTGCGGCGCTGAACCGTTATCCGGTTCCGTCGTATGTGGAGCTGAAGGCGACGATCCGTAAGCACATGGGCGTGCCCGATGGCTTTGATGTCGTACTGGGTAACGGCTCAGATGAACTGATTTCGATTGTGTCGGTGGCCTGCGCAAAGCCGGACGCGAAAGTACTGGCGCCGGTGCCGGGCTTCGTGATGTACGCAATGTCGGCGCAGTTCGCCGGCCTGGAATTCATCGGCGTGCCGCTGAAGGCTGATCTGTCGCTGGATCGCGACGCGATGCTTGCTGCGGTACGCGCGCATCGCCCTGCGATTACCTATCTGGCTTACCCGAACAATCCGACCGGCAACCTGTTCGACCTCGATGCGATGCTGGAAATCATTCGCGAGGTCGGTGACTCCGGCATTGTGGTGATCGATGAGGCCTACCAGCCGTTCGCCGACGCCAGTTTCATGGGCCGTCTGCCGGATCATCCGAATGTCGTGGTGATGCGCACAGTATCGAAACTGGGACTGGCTGGCATTCGGCTCGGCTATATGTCGGCAGCGGCAGAGCTGCTCGCCGAATTCGACAAGGTGCGTCCTCCGTACAACGTGAACGTGCTGACTGAAGTGACCGCAGGTTTCGTGCTCGATCACGCGGAAGTGCTTGATGCGCAGGCGGCCGCCATTTGCACCGAGCGCGAAAAACTGGCCGCTGCACTGGCTGCGATACCGGGCGTGACGGTGTTTCCGTCGGCCGCCAACTTCCTGCTGATGCGCATTGCCCGTCCGGGCCTGACCGGCACTGTCGTGTTCGAGCGACTGTTGCAGTCGAAGGTGTTGGTGAAAAATGTCGGTAAAATGCATGCCTTGCTGGACAATTGCCTGCGGGTGACTGTGAGCACCCCGGAAGAAAATGCGCTTTTCCTCGACGCGCTGCAATCCAGCCTGACTACCTGACCGTCCCCCAACATGGCCATCGAACGTAAAGCAGAAGTCGTCCGCGACACCAGCGAAACCCGGATCCGGGTCGCGATCAATATCGACGGCACCGGCCAGCAGAAGCTGAAGACCGGCGTGCCTTTTCTCGACCACATGCTCGACCAGATCGCACGGCATGGCCTGATCGATCTGGATGTCGAAGCGCATGGCGATCTGCATATCGATGCCCACCATACGGTGGAGGATGTCGGCATTACGCTGGGCCAGGCATTCGCAAAGGCGATCGGCGATAAAAAGGGCATACGTCGCTACGGCCACGCGTATGTGCCGCTCGACGAGGCGCTGTCGCGTGTGGTGGTCGATTTTTCCGGCCGTCCGGGACTGGAATTTCATGTGCCGTTCACTCGCGCCATGATCGGCCAGTTCGATGTGGACCTGACGCGAGAATTTTTCCAGGGTTTCGTCAATCACGCGCAGCTCACGCTGCACATCGATAATCTGCGCGGAGAGAATGCGCACCACCAGTGCGAGACGGTATTCAAGGCGTTTGGCCGCGCACTGCGGATGGCAGCAGAACTCGATCCGCGTGCCGCCGGCACGATTCCCTCGACCAAGGGCAGCCTCTGACCGACAAAAGCCGCGTGTCCTCCGCGCGGCAGTACGCATATTCATGAACAAGATCGTCGTCGTTGATTACGGTATGGGCAACCTGCGCTCGGTTGCTCAGGCACTGATGCATGTGGCGCCCGAGGCCGAAGTCCGGGTCAGCAGCAGCCCGGAAGCCCTCCGCGAAGCGGACCGTATTGTGTTGCCGGGCCAGGGCGCAATGCCGGACTGCATGCGTTCTTTGCGTGAATCCGGCCTGCAGGAAGCGCTGATGGAAGCGGCACGCAACAAGCCGCTGTTCGGCGTTTGCGTGGGCGAGCAGATGATGTTCGACTGGAGCGAAGAGGGCGATGCGCATTGCCTGTCGCTCATGCCGGGCAAAGTCGTGCGTTTCCGCCTGGATGAGCAATTGCAGCCGGATGGTTCGCGCTACAAAGTGCCGCAGATGGGCTGGAACCGTGTGCATCAGCGCAGTGCCCATCCGATGTGGGCAGGCGTGCCCGACGAAGCGTATTTCTATTTTGTTCACAGCTACTATGCGGTGCCGGATAATCCGACGAACGTACTAGGTGAGACCACCTATGGCGTGACGTTTTGTTGTGCAGCCGGCCGAGATAATATTTTTGCTACGCAATTTCATCCGGAAAAAAGCGCCGCCGCAGGTTTGCAGCTTTATAAAAATTTTGTACATTGGAACCCGTAACCTGCGCTCGGCGTGCGTCTTCCTCCCATCTGAACTTTCCTGACCGAACCTCTCCCCTGTAGCCATGCTGCTCATACCCGCTATCGACCTCAAGGACGGCCATTGCGTTCGCCTCAAACAAGGTGACATGGACCAGGCCACGGTGTTTTCCGACGATCCTGCAAAAATGGCCCGGCACTGGCTGGAGCAGGGCGCACGCCGATTGCATCTGGTGGACCTGAACGGCGCGTTTGCCGGCAAGCCGAAAAACGAACCCGCCATTAAATCGATCCTCGCCGCAGTGCGCGACTACGCCGAGGAGCACGGCATCGACGAGATTCCGGTGCAGCTGGGCGGCGGTATTCGCGATCTCGATACCATTGAGCGTTTTTTGGACGATGGCATCTCTTACGTCATCATCGGAACAGCCGCCGTGAAGAACCCCGGCTTTCTGCATGACGCCTGCGGTGCGTTCCCGGGGCAGATCATCGTCGGACTGGATGCCAAGGACGGCAAAGTCGCTACTGATGGCTGGAGCAAATTGTCCGGTCATGAAGTGATCGATCTCGCGAAGAAGTTCGAGGATTATGGCTGCGAGGCGATCGTCTATACCGATATCGGCCGTGACGGCATGATGAAGGGTGTGAACATCGAAGCGACCGTCAAGCTCGCGCAGAGCATGACGATACCGGTGATTGCCTCCGGCGGCGTACACACGATCAAGGATGTCGAGGCGCTGTGTGCCGTGCAGGACGAGGGCATCGAAGGCGTGATCTGCGGCCGCTCGATCTACGAGGGTACGCTGAATCTGGCCGAGGCACAGCAGCGCGCCGACGTGCTTTCCGGCGACGGCGAAGACTGACATGACCCTGGCAAAACGTATCATCCCCTGCCTCGATGTGACCGCAGGGCGGGTGGTCAAGGGCGTGAATTTCGTTGAGCTGCGTGACGCCGGTGACCCGGTAGAGATCGCGCGCCGCTATGACGAGCAGGGCGCTGACGAGATTACTTTTCTCGACATTACGGCCTCGTCCGACGACCGTGACCTGATCCTGCACATTATCGAGGACGTGGCATCGCAGGTGTTCATTCCGCTGACAGTGGGCGGCGGCGTGCGCGTGGTCGATGACGTGCGACGCCTGCTGAATGCGGGCGCGGACAAGGTCAGCATCAATACGTCGGCAGTCACGAACCCTCAGCTGGTGGCCGACGCGGCAGGTAAGTACGGCTCACAATGCATCGTGGTTGCGATCGACGCCAAGCGCAGCGCGGCTGGCCATTGGGAAGTGTTTACGCATGGCGGGCGCAAAGCGACCGGTCTGGATGCGGTCGAATGGGCGCGCAAGATGCAGGCATTGGGCGCTGGCGAGATCCTTCTGACCAGTATGGACCGCGACGGCACGAAGGTCGGCTTCGACCTGCCGTTGACGCGCGCGGTATCCGATGCGGTATCGATTCCCGTGATTGCTTCCGGTGGCGTGGGCGGTCTGCAAGACCTTGCCGATGGCATCATCGAAGGACATGCAGACGCGGTGCTCGCAGCAAGTATTTTTCATTATGGTCAGCATACGGTGCAGGAAGCAAAGGCATTCATGGCGGGACAAGGCATACCGATGAGGCTCGCATGAGCGCACGGAATAAATGGCTGAACCGCGTTCGCTGGGATGAAAACGGACTGGTGCCGGTGATCACGCAGGAAGTGGGCAGCAATGACGTACTGATGTTCGCATGGATGAACCGCGATGCACTGGCGCGCACTGCCGAACTTGGTCAGGCCGTTTATTGGAGCCGCTCGCGCAAGAAGTTGTGGCACAAGGGCGAAGAGTCCGGGCACTTTCAGCAGGTGCATGAGATCCGCATCGACTGCGATGACGATGTCGTGTTGTTGAAGGTCGAGCAGGTCGGCGGCCTGGCATGCCACACAGGGCGCCATAGCTGTTTCTTCAATAAACTCCTGGATGGCGGCGAGCCGGACTGGGTCGAGGTCGACCCGGTGCTGAAAGATCCGGACCACATCTATAAAAAATAAAATGAGCGATATCCTGCAACGTCTCGCCGAAGTGATTGAAACGCGTAAACCGGCGGCTGGTGGCGATCCGGAAAAATCGTATATCGCGCGCCTGTTCCAGAAGGGCGACGATGCGATCCTGAAAAAGGTCGGCGAAGAAGCGACGGAGTCGGTCATGGCTGCGAAAGACGTTCGCCATGGCGCCGATCCCGCAGCGCTGGTCTATGAGTGCGCTGATTTGTGGTTTCACTCGCTGATCATGCTGGCGCAATTCGATCTGACGCCCCAGCAAGTGCTCAACGAGCTCGCGCGTCGCGAAGGTTTGTCGGGCATCGAGGAAAAGGCGAACCGGAAACTGCAGGCGCGCGAACAAGACGAGCCCGGAGCCTGACCCTTCGCCGATCCGTACAGCAATTGCCCACTGCAGATGGCCTACGTCGCTCTGCCACTCAGGCACCTGCACCAAGGTATTGGCTGCCAACCGCCAATTGGAGACTACATTGGATAACTGCATCTTTTGCAAGATTGCGTCCGGCGCGATCCCGGCAAAAAAAGTCTATGAAGACGATGAGCTGATCGCGTTCCACGACATCAATCCGGCAGCGCCGATGCATCTGTTGCTGGTGCCGCGAGTGCATATCGCGACGCTGGCAGATTGTGATGACAGTCATCAGGCATTGTTGGGTAGAATGCTGCTGCTCGCGCCCAAGCTGGCACGGGAACACGGTGGGGGATATCAAAATAATGCCGACGGTCCTGCCGGCGGCTTCAAGACCCTCTTCAACACCGGTCCTGATGGCGGTCAAGAGGTGTACCATCTGCATTTGCATGTCATGGGCGGACCTCGCCCGTGGCGCGGCCAGCGCTGATACGGCGCTTAATGAGACATAAGGACCTTCGGGTTCTGCAAGGAGAAGACAATGGGTTCGTTCAGTATTTGGCACTGGGTCATCGTGCTGGTGATCATCATGCTGGTGTTCGGCACGAAAAAGCTTGGCAACATCGGCTCTGATTTGGGCAAGGCCGTCAAAGGCTTCAAAGATGGCGTCAAGGGCGGCGAAGAATCGTCTGCACCGGCACAGCAAGTGGCCGACAAGTCGACGATCGACGTCGAAGCCAAAGAAAAGTCCAAGAGCTGATTTCACTCTCGCTGGCCGCGGGCGTGACAATCTGCCGGCCCGCTGCATCCTCTTTATCCCTCCCCTGACATGATTGACCTTGGTCTTTCCAAACTCGCGCTGATCGGTGCGGTCGCGCTGGTCGTGATCGGCCCGGAGAAGCTGCCGACGGTCGCTCGCATGGCGGGAACCTTGTTTGGCCGTGCACAGCGTTACATCAACAACGTGAAGGCCGAAGTCAACCGCGAGATGCAAATGGACGAGCTGCGCAGCATGCACTCGAACATTGTCGATGCGGCGAGCAAGTTGAACAAGACCGTTACCGAGCAGGTCGCCGAGGTCGGCAAGGAAGTGGAAGAGGCCGGTAAGGAGTTCAGCGACTCATTGGCGGATGCGAACAGCGCGTTCGAGGGCGGTCATGATTACCGCCGCGTGCCGTCTCTCTGGGAGATGGATGCGAAGCGCCGAGACTTTCGCAAGAAAAAATTGTCCCACACCAGTGGCCTGCCAGTCTGGTACAAGCGCCAGAGCGGTCGCAAGACCCGCGTGATGTCGGGGGCCGCACGCGTTGCGCGGTATCGCCCCAACGCTGGCAAGGCCGTGAAGTTCTTCAACTGACTCCCCCATGTCCGACGACAAGCCGTCCGGTATCCAGGAAAATTTCATTTCGCACCTGATCGAGTTGCGCACGCGTCTTGTGCGCGCGTCGGCAGTTGTGCTGGCGGTATTCGTAGTGCTGTTCGCGATCTGGCCCGGTGCTGCAGCCATTTACGATTTCATGGCGCAGCCGATGCTGCATGCGCTGCCCGCCGGTTCGAAGATGATTGCCACGGGGGTGATCACGCCATTTATGGTGCCGATGAAAGTCACGATGGCGGTCTCGCTGATCGTGTCGTTGCCATGGGTGCTCTACCAGGCATGGGCATTCGTCGCACCCGGGCTATACACCCATGAGAAGCGTTTGGTGGCGCCGCTGATTATTTCGTCGACCCTGCTCTTCGTTGTGGGCGTGGCGTTCTGCTATTTCCTTGTTTTTGGTACGGTTTTTAAATTTATCAGTGATTTCGCGCCGAAATCGATCGCGGTCGCTCCGGATATTGAAAACTATCTCGACTTCGTACTGATGATGTGCCTGGCCTTTGGGCTGACGTTCGAAGTTCCGATCGTTGTGATCGTGCTGGTGCGGCTGGGGATCGTCACGGTCGAGAAACTCAAGGCCATCCGCCCGTATGTGGTCGTCGGCGCGTTTGTGATCGCTGCGGTGGTGACCCCGCCGGATATCATGAGCCAGCTGTTCCTCGCAGTGCCATTGTGCTTGCTCTATGAGGTGGGCTTGTTGCTGGCACCGCTGTTCGTGAAGGCGACGCAGGCGCCGGAAGAGACGACAGAGTCGCTGTAAGCTGCGCGGTTGCCAGGTATCGTCAGAGCGTCGGCCCGGCGTCGCGCAACCACTTCACGAGTGGCTGGCCTGCCCAGAAATCATTGAGCAAGTGGGCGCGCAGCTTGTCGGAGGCCAGCCGATTTGCATTCACCTCTCGCCATACCAAAAAGCTTTTCAGCTTGATTTGCTCGATGTGCGGCGATTCCGCGTCGAAGCCTTTGGGCGGACGTACCAGACTGTCTTCCGGGCTAAGGCCCCCGAAGCAGTCGTTCAGACCCTTATCTCTGAGCACCCTGGCGAATCCGGCCGCATCATTCACGATGTGTTCGCGGATGGCGCGCAGTCTATCTGCCGGCGGCAAGTACTCGCCGCAGGCAGTCAGTAGCTTGCCGTCTGCATTGACTTGAAAGTAGTAAGCCGGCCCGCCGCCCTGGCTCGGCTTCTTCAGGCCGCTGGCCGTCAGAGATGCCGAGAAGGTGGTTTTATAAGGATCGCGATTGCGTGCAAAGCGGAGATCGCGATTGATACGGAACAGCGCACGTTTCGGATTGCAGGCCGCAATGGCAGGATCAAATTTGGCGATATCGCCGATCAGTGCGGTCACGAGTTCGAGAAACTCGGCGCGCAGGATGTCATAGCGCGGCTTGTTCATCACGAACCACGCGCGATTGTTGTTCTCACTAAGTTCGAGGAGGAAGCGGGTCAGTTCGCGCAGATGCACCTGATTACTCCGTATCCTGCAGCGGCATCTGCTTCATACGCGGACGGCGGCCAACGACGACATTGATCCGGGTTTCCTGGGACTTGCGCAGCAAGACGAGATCCACCTGTTGGCCCGGCGTCAGTTGTGCCACCAGGTTCAGCATGGCGACGGTGTCGGTCACCGGGTTTCCACCGACGGCAAGCAAGATATCACCGGGTTTGACGCCGGCCTTGTCGGCCGGCCCGCCTTTCAGGACGCCGGCGATGATGGTGCCCGAGCTTTTCTGAAGCCCAAAGCTTTCCGCCAGCTCCGGGGTAATGTCCTGCGGCTCGACGCCGATCCAACCTCGCACGACCTGGCCATTGCGGATGATGGCCTCCATCACGGTCTTCACTGTACTGACGGGGATGGCGAAGCCGATGCCAAGCGATCCACCGCTGCGCGAGTAGATGGCGGTGTTGATTCCCAGCAGATGTCCTTCGATGTCGACCAGCGCGCCGCCCGAATTTCCGGGATTGATTGCGGCGTCTGTCTGGATGAAATTTTCAAACGTGTTGATGCCAAGGTGATTGCGGCCGAGTGCCGAGACTATGCCCATCGTGACGGTTTGACCGACACCGAACGGGTTGCCGATCGCCAGCACCACATCTCCCACCTTAGCGCCGTCGAGCTTGGCCAGGGTGATGGACGGAAGATTTTTCAGATTGACCTTGACGACAGCGAGATCTGTTTCAGGGTCGCTGCCCACAACCTTGGCGGACACTTTGCGGCCGTCGGCGAGTGCTACCTCAATCTCGTCGGCGGATTCAATCACATGATTGTTGGTGAGAATGTAGCCGTCTGCGCTGACGATGACGCCAGAACCAAGACTGAATTGCCGTTCATCTTGCGTGCCGAAATTGTCACCGAAGAAGCGACGGAACAAGGGATCGTCGCTGAACGGATGGGGCTGCTGTTTGGCGGCCTTGGTCGTGAAGATGTTCACCACGGCGGGCATCGCGCGCTGAGAAGCGGCCCGATACGAACTTTGCCCCGGCGGGAGATTCCCGTCGACTTCACGTACAGGTACCGTGGTCGATTGCAGCGCGATGCCGGCCGGCGGGCGAGCAAGCCACTCCGGTTTCAGGGTCGCTACAATGAACCACAATGCAAGCGCAACGGTGACGGTTTGCGCAAACAATAACCACAGACGACGCATGACGGGACAGAGCAATGAGCGAAAGAGCTGGAAATGGTGTGCCGCGCGATGCTATCGAAAAACATCTCGCCGATACGTTGGATATTAACCGTTTTCGGGATTACTGCCCAAACGGCTTGCAAGTAGAGGGACGAAATCATGTGCAGCATGTGGTCACGGGTGTGACCGCGAACCTCGCACTACTTGAAGCTGCTGCTGCCTTGAAGGCAGACATGGTGCTGGTACATCATGGCTATTTCTGGAGGGGGGAAGATCCGCGAGTCATCGGTATCCGGCAGCGGCGGCTAAGGGTGCTGCTGCAGAACGACATGAATCTGTTTGCCTACCATCTGCCGCTCGATGCGCACCCCGAATTGGGGAACAATGCCGGGCTGGCACAGCGGCTTGGTTTTGAGCCTGATGGCCGATTTGGTGAACAGGATCTCGGCTGGCTTGGGCGGTCGACTGCGGCCACGGTCGGGCAACTTGCTGATCATGTCGCCCAGGCGATAGGCAGGCCGCCAATGCTCATTGGTGAACGTGATCGCCCGATCGGGCGGATCGCGTGGTGTACCGGTGCCGCGCAGAACGCAATGGAGGCCGCGATTGCCGCGGGAGCGACGGCTTACCTGAGCGGCGAGATCTCGGAGCAGACCGTGCATCTGGCGCGTGAATCAGGCGTCGCGTACCTCGCGTGCGGACATCATGCGACAGAACGCTTCGGCGTACAGGCGCTTGGCGAGTATCTCGCGCGCCGCTTCGACATTGCCCATACTTTTGTCGACATTGATAATCCGGTCTGAAGGCGCGAGCGATCTTCAGGCAATGCGTTCTATATCGTTCCAGAAAAGCGAGTGGCGCGTTCGCCGGGAGAGCGGACGTTATGCAGGGCGGAACTTAGCCGAGTGAATCTGTACCGACTTCTCGTTTGTTTTTCGGATCAGGTTCGCTGTCATGCTATCGCTCAGGTCGTCTCCTGCTTGCAGGGTCATGGTCGTCGAGGACGACATTGTTACTCGCCGTTTGCTCTGCAATGCGATCGAGCTCGAGCCATCGCTCCAACTGAGCGCCGCGTTTGGCAATGTGCTCGATGCGCAGAATTACCTCGCGAGTTCGTCGATCGATTTGCTCCTGACGGACCTTGGCCTGCCCGACGGGTCAGGCCTGGCCGTCATTCGCAGCTGCCATCAACTCTTTCCGCTCGCCGACATCATGGTCATCACATTATTCAGCGATGAGGACCAAATTCTTGCGTGCATCGAGGCGGGGGCATCCGGTTACGTGTTGAAGGAGTCCGGCCACGTCAATATTGTCCGCGCGATTCTTGAGCTGCGCTCCGGTGGTTCGCCGATCAGTCCGGTGATCGCGAGGAAGGTGCTCGCGCGCATGCGCCGTTACGCTGCGGTTGCGAATGCAGCGCAGGCTGCGGAAGATGCGATGCTCACGCGCCGGGAGTCCGCAATCCTCGAACTAATTTCGCGTGGAGGTAAGTACGCGAAAGTGGCTGAGGCGCTAGGGCTGTCAGTCGGCACTGTGCAGACGCATGTCAAACATATCTACGCCAAGCTGTCAGTGCACTCACGAACCGAGGCGATCATTGAGGCGCAGCGACGCGGCTTGATTCCTTCCGAGCTTCTGACCGATTTTGTGCGCAGGCCCTGCTGATGCAGGGCGACCAAGGTCGGTACATCGCTGACACGGCCTTGGCATGTCAATAAGACAAATTTTTCTGCTGTGCTAATTGCCTACGTCGGTCGTTGATCGTAAGTGCGTACCCAATGCTCTTTCGCCGCGCGCTGCCTGCTTACTATTCAGAGACGCCTCCGATATAATGTAGGGTTGCAGGAAGTTCCAAAAAAATTGCACTTTATTGATTGGGGTTGTCATGAGTGACGAAAATCAGGTCGACTCGGGTCGACGCGGCCTATTGGTTGCGACCTGTGCGGCAGGTGGGGTGGCGGGGCTGGCTGCGGCTGGTGCCTTTGTGTCAACTTTTGAGCCTTCCGAACGCGCAAAAGCCGCCGGTGCTCCGGTCGAGATCGATATTGGCGACCTCAAGCCGGGCGAAATGAAGACCGTGGAATGGCGCGGCAAGCCGGTTTGGGTCATTAAGCGGACGCCGGAAATGGTCGGTTCGCTGAAGAAAACCGACGACAAGGTTGCCGATCCGAAATCGGAGCGTAATCCGAATGAGCTGACGCCCGAATATGCGCGCAATGAATATCGGTCAATCAAGCCGGAAATTCTGGTCGCTGTCGGGATTTGCTCGCATCTTGGGTGTTCGCCGACGACCAAATTCCAGACTGGCGCGCAGCCTTCGCTGCCGGATGATTGGCAGGGCGGCTTCCTGTGTCCGTGCCATGGCTCGACTTTCGACTTGGCTGGCCGTGTGTTCAAGAACGTCCCGGCGCCGGATAATCTTCAGGTACCGCGCCATATGTACGTTAGCGATACCCGCATCGTGATCGGAAAAGACGAGAAAGGCGAGGCTTGACCATGGCATTCGTTGAGAAAAAACTGCCGGCCGATGCGCCGGCCGCCCAAAAGGCGCTTGCATGGGTCGATTCCCGTTTCCCGCTGACGAAGCTCTGGAATGACCAGTGGGGCAAATATTACGCGCCGAAGAACTTTAACCTGTTGTACCTGTTTGGTTCGCTGGCTGCTTTGGTGCTGGTGATTCAGATCGTCACGGGTATTTTCCTGGTGATGAACTACAAGCCGGATGCGAATCTCGCTTTTGCGTCGGTCGAGTACATCATGCGCGAGGTGCCGTGGGGCTGGTTGGTGCGCTACATGCACTCCACGGGCGCCTCGGCGTTCTTCATCGTCGTCTATCTGCACATGCTGCGCGGGCTGCTGTACGGCTCGTACAGAAAGCCGCGTGAACTGATCTGGCTGTTTGGCGTTGGCATCTTCCTGTGCCTGATGGCCGAAGCCTTCTTCGGTTACCTGCTGCCTTGGGGTCAGATGTCATATTGGGGTGCGCAGGTGATCGTTAACCTGTTCGGAGCTATCCCGTTCATCGGTCCGGATCTGTCGCTGTGGATCCGTGGCGACTATGTGGTGTCCGACGCGACGCTGAACCGCTTCTTTGCGTTCCACGTGATTGCCATTCCGCTGGTGCTGCTCGGCCTCGTTGTTGCGCACCTGATCGCGCTGCATGAAGTGGGCTCGAACAACCCTGATGGCATCGAAGTCAAGGAAAACCTCGGTCCGGACGGCCACGGTGTCGATACGATCCCGTCGCATCCCTATTACTCGACCAAGGATATCTTCGGCGTTGCCTGCTTCCTGTTTATCTTCAGCGCAGTGATTTTCTTTGCGCCGGAGTTCGGTGGCTACTTCCTGGAGTACAACAATTTTATTCCGGCTGACCCGCTGAAGACTCCGCCGCACATTGCGCCGGTCTGGTACTTCACACCGTTCTACTCGATCTTGCGTGCGACAACGTCGCAATTTATGTACGCACTCATCGTTGGCGTGCTGGCTTACGGCGCACTGATTGCACTGAAGACGAAGCTTCCGGGCAAAGTGAAGCAGGCTGTCATGGCTGCAGCGGTTGTCGTCGCTGTGCTGATGGTGGTGTTCGATGCGAAGTTCTGGGGTGTGGTGCTGATGGGCGTCTCGGTGATGATCCTCGCGGCGCTGCCGTGGATCGACCATTCGCCCGTGAAGTCGATCCGTTATCGTCCTGACTGGCACAAGTGGGTATATGTGGTGTTCGGCATCACGTTCCTGATCCTGGGCTACTTGGGTGTGCAAGCTCCGACCGCTGGCCGCACGTTGGTTGCGCAGATCTGCACCTTCATCTATTTCGGCTTCTTCCTGCTGATGCCGTGGTGGAGCACGATGGGCACCTTCAAGCCTGTCCCGACCCGCGTGAATTTCAAGCCGCATTGAGCCGCAAAGGAATATAAAAATGAAACTCCTGAAAAAACTGCTGGCGGCTCTGGCACTGATTCCGGTGCTCGCCCTGGCTTCCGAAGGCGGCTTCCCGCTTGATCGCGCGCCGGATCGCAGCTCCGATCTGTCTGCTTTGCAGAATGGCGCACGGTTGTTCGTCAACTATTGCCTGAATTGCCATTCCGCCTCGCTGGTTCGCTACAATCGTTTGCGCGATATCGGCCTCTCCGAAGATCAGATCCGCGAGAATCTGCTGTTCACGGGAGGTAAGGTGGGCGACCTGATGAAGGTTGCTATGCCGGAAAAGGATGCGAAGGCGTGGTTTGGCGGTGTGCCGCCGGATCTGTCGGTGATCATTCGCGCCAAGGCATCGGGCGAGGGTTCCGGAGCAGACTACGTGTACACCTATCTGCGTACCTACCATCAAGATGCAACCCGCCCGACCGGCTGGAATAACCTCGCCTTCCCGGGCGTGGGTATGCCCAACGTCCTGTGGGAGCTGCAAGGTGTGCGCAAAGCCAAGTTTGTTGAGGAAAAAGATCCGCACGATGAAGGCAAAACGGTGCACAAGTTTGCCGGTTTTGAGCAGGTCACGCCGGGCAAGCTGAGCGCTCAGGAATTTGACTCACAAGTCGCTGACCTGGTGGCGTTCATGGGCTGGATGGCTGAGCCTGTCAAGGCAAAACGCGAGGCGCTGGGTGTCTGGGTTTTGCTGTTCCTGGCTTTGCTGGTGCTCCTGACCTGGCGTTTGAACGCTTCGTTCTGGAAAGAAGTGAAATAAGTAGCGCTGTTTGATGACCGGCCAGCGGACCCACGGGTCTTGAATGCTGGCAGTCCGTACAGCTATCGTATGCGGGGTGAGGCGGACGTCGTCTCACCCTCTTTGTTTCAAGGGACTGCAACCATGATGGTTCTCTACTCGGGCACAACTTGCCCGTTCTCACAACGCTGCCGACTGGTCCTGTTTGAAAAGGGCATGGATTTTGAGATCCGTGACGTGGACCTGTTCAACAAGCCCGAGGACATCTCTACGATGAATCCTTATGGTCAGGTGCCGATCCTGGTCGAGCGCGAATTGGTGCTGTATGAATCGAACATCATCAATGAGTACATCGACGAGCGTTTTCCGCATCCCCAGCTAATGCCCGCAGATCCGCTGATGCGCGCGCGCGCACGGCTAATGTTGTTCAATTTCGAAAAGGAATTGTTCGTTCATGTCCACACGCTCGAAAATGAAAAGTCGCGTGCTGCCGAGAAGGCCCATGAAAAGGCGCGGATCGAAATACGGGATCGCCTGACGCAACTGGCTCCGTTGTTCCTCAAGAACAAATACATGCTGGGTGACGAGTTCTCGATGCTTGACGTTGCCATTGCCCCCTTGCTCTGGCGCCTTGACCACTATGGTATTGAGCTCTCGAAGACGGCTGCACCGCTGATGAAGTATGCTGAAAGGATCTTCTCGCGCCCGGCCTATATCGAGGCACTGACCCCGTCTGAAAAGGTGATGCGTCGTTGATTGCGGCCGGCCTGATCACATGAGCGACATTTCCACAAAGCCCTATTTGCTACGCGCACTGTACGAGTGGTGCACCGATAATGGTTTTACGCCTTATATCGTTGTGTCCGTGGATGCGCGCACGCGTGTGCCTATGGAGTTCGTGAAAGATGGGGAGATCGTTTTGAATATCAGCTTTGAGGCCACGGGTAACTTGAAGATGGACAACGAGTTCATCACATTTAAGGCTCGTTTCGGTGGCGTGGCACGCGAACTCGAGATCCCTGTCGATAATGTCAGCGCAATTTACGCGCGGGAAAATGGGCAGGGAATGGCATTTGAAGTTGTTCGTCACGATGCCGATATTCAGGGCGCTGAAAGTGATGAGGCGGCACGCGAGACTGACAAAGGTCCGTTTCTGGCTCCGGTACCTTCAGGTGTCGATGCCCATGTCGGCGAAGGGCAACGGCCTGACCAAGGCGACGATCCTGACAGGCCCAAGCCAGGTGGCAGGCCGCGCCTGACACGGATCAAATAACGTATAATCGCGCCTCGTTGCCGGCTTAGCTCATCAGGTAGAGCACTTGATTTGTAATCATGGGGTGGCGGGTTCGAGTCCTGCAGCCGGCACCA
>JACCDT011777476.1_pt1 | contig 35423 bp, 60 predicted proteins | sample 7446291 | NCBI WGS metagenome assembly JACCDT01 (sample SAMN15323446, study PRJNA562643) | freshwater metagenome | isolation source: river surface water | place: USA:Blue River Watershed | collected 2017-08-17
CTCACGCGGAGATTAAACCCCGCTGTTTGATTCCCAATGATTGCTGGCAGGAGTTGATGACATGCCCCGTGGTGGCAGGCGGCCCGGAGCGGGGCGCCCCAAGAAAGGCTCAGAGCGCCCTACGGGCGATCCGCTCAAGGCGCAAGAAGTAATCGCGCCCGCTGGCACGACGGACAGCAAGGTGTTCCTCGAGCGGGTGATGGCTGGCCACATTGAGCCGACACCGGTGCAGATGGACGCAGCGCGGAGCCTGCTGCCGTTCCAGCACGCCAAGCTCGGCGAGATCGGCAAGAAGGAGCAGCGCAAGGGCGAGGCCGAAAAGGTAGCGGGGCGTTTCGCGCCAGCGCCGCCCCGGCTGGCCGCGCTCGCGGGTAAGAAGGTGTGACGACCTGGACGACGGCGTGTACCGACTGGGCCGAGCGCCTGGTCGCGCGGCGATCAATCATCCCGCCGCCGATCTTCGAGGATCGCGCCGAGCAGGCGCTGGCGATCTTCAAGCAGTTGCGGGTGGTGGATCTGCCCGGCCGCCCGACATTCGGCGAATGCTCCGAGCAGTGGGTGTTCGACTTCGTGGCCGCGATCTTCGGCGCCAATGACCCTGAGACGGGCGCGCAGCTGATCCGCGAGTTCTACATGCTGATCAGCAAGAAGAACACGAAGTCTACCCTTGCCGCCGGCGTGATGCTGACGGCGGTGGTCCTGTGCTGGCGAGAGGAAGAGGAGCACCTCATTCTCGCGCCGACCAAGGAGGTCGCCGATAACAGCTTCAAGCCCGCGGCGGCGATGGTGCGCGCGGACGAGGAATTGTCGGTGCTGTTTCATGTGCAGGATCACATCCGCACGATCACGCACCGCAACAGCCGCGCGTCCCTGAAAGTGGTAGCGGCGGACACCGACACCGTGTCCGGCAAGAAGTCCGGCCGCGTGCTGATCGACGAGCACTGGCTCTTCGGCGAGAAAGCCAACGCTGAGTCGATGTTCATGGAGGCCCTCGGCGGCCAGGTGTCACGGCCGGAAGGCTTCGTGATCTACCTGACGACGCAGAGCGACAAGCCGCCGGCGGGTGTGTTCCTTGAGAAGCTGCGGTACGCGCGGGACGTGCGTGACGGCAAGGTGGTGGACCGCAAGTTCCTCCCGGTGCTGTACGAGTTCCCGGGCCCGATGGTGCAGTCAAAAGCGTACCTCGACCCGGCGAATTTCTACGTCACGAACCCGAACATCGGCCGCTCCGTCAGCGCGGAATGGCTGACCGACGAACTGCGCAAGCAGCAGCACAAGACAGACGGCACGTTCCAGCAGTTCCTGGCCAAGCATCTCAATGTCGAGATCGGCACGGCGCTGCGCTCCGACCGATGGGCGGGTGCCGACTTCTGGGAGGCGTGCGGCGATCCCGCGCTCACGCTCGAAGCGCTGCTCGAGCGGTCCGAGGTCTGCACAGTCGGCCTGGACGGTGGCGGCCTCGACGACCTGCTCGGCATCACTGTCCTCGGTCGTGAGAAGGACACGCGCCGGTGGCTGTGGTGGTCGCACGCATGGGCGCACGAGATAGTGATGGATCGGCGCAAGGAGATCGCGCCCAGGCTGCAGGACTTCCAGAAGGCCGGCGAGCTGACGTTCGTCGCGCTTCCCGGCGAGGACGTGGTGCAGGTGGCGGACATCATCAGCCGTGTCAAGGATTCCGGGCTGCTGCCTGACAAGCACGCCATCGGCGTTGACCCGGCCGGCATCGGCGCGGTGGTGGACGAGCTGACATCAGACGCGCGAGGCATCGCGCTCGAGCAGATCACCGCAGTGCAGCAGGGCTGGAAACTCAATGGCGCAATCAAGACAACCGAGCGCGCGCTGGCAGGCGGCGAGCTCGTCCACGCCGGCCAAGGTCTGATGGCCTGGTCGGTCGGTAACGCAAGGGTGGTGCAGGTGGGCAACGCAATCACGATCACGAAGCAGGCCAGCGGCACCGCCAAGATCGACCCGCTGATGGCTGGGTTTTCGGCGGTCACGATGATGGCGCTCAATCCCAAGTCGGCCGCATCGGTCTACGAGCAGCGCGGGCTTGTGACGGCATGAAGTTTTTGGGGTTCGATATCTCGGTTCGGCGCGAGAAGCGCGCGTCGCCGGAAAATCCGCGTTACTCGCTGGACAATCCGTCGATCCTCGACATGCTCGGCGTCGGCGATGGCGGCGGCGATGTAACGCCAGCCACGGCTATGCGCGTGCGTACCGTGTTCTCGTGCGTGCGCGTGATCTCTGAGGCTGTCGGCCAGTTGCCGGTGCATGTGTATCGGCGTCTGGACGAGCGCCGGCGCGAGCGCGTGACCGATCACCCTGTTGCAAAGCTGCTCCAGGCGCCGAATCCGATCATGCGCCGCACGACTTTCCTTGAGCAGCAGACAGCGCAAATGTGTCTGTGGGGCGCATCGTTTGCGAATCGCGTGTTCGACTCGCTCACTGGCGAGACCATCGCTCTCTATCCGTGGCAGTCGGCCAGCGTGACCGCGGAAGCTGTGCCGACAACGGATGCGCGCGGGTATCCGTCACTCGTCAAGCGATACCAGTATCAGGACAGGTACTACACACAGGAGCAGGTTCTGCAGGTGCTGCTTCTGAGCATGGATGGCGTGACTCCGATGTCGCCCATCCGGCAGAACTCGATGGCGCTGAGCGTTGCCCAGCAGCAGCAGAAATTTGCCGACCAGTTCTACCGCAATGGCGTGAAGCTTGCGGGTGTGCTTGAGCATCCAAGCAAGCTGGGCCCGGAAGCCGCCGCGCGGCTGCGCGAGAATTGGAGTGCGGTTTATCACGGTGCGGCGAACGCGGGCAAAGTGGCCGTGCTCGAGGAGGGCATGAAGTTCGCTCCCCTCGTCATGCCGCTCGAAGATGCGCAGTTCATCGAGACGGCGAAGTATTCGCGCGAGGAAATCGCGGCGATCTTCCGTGTGCCGCCTCACATGATCGGACACATGGATCGCGCGACGTTCTCGAACATCGAACACCAGTCGCTCGAGTTCGCGGTCTACACGCTGACGCCATACCTTGTGAAGCTCGAGGCGGAGCTGGCGGCGATGCTGTTCACCGAGGCAGATGCGCAGACGCACTACCTGCGGTTCAACCTCGACGCGCTCGCGCGCGGCGATCTCAAGAGCCGGTACGAGGCGTATGCGATCGCGCGGCAGTGGGGCTGGGCATCGGCCAATGACGTGCTCGACCTCGAGGACCGAAATCCGATCGAGAACGGCGACATTTACCTGCATCCGATGAACATGGTTCCGGCGGGAACACCGATCGAAAAGTACTTGAAGGGCGGCAGCGCCGCGCCAGGAGACAAAGCAAATGGAGCGTGAAGTACGCACCCTTTCGGCGGCCGGGCTGGAATGCCGTTCCGCTGACGATGCCCGCGTAATCCGCGGCTACGCGGCAAAGTTCGATGTGCTGTCCGAAAACCTCGGCGGCTTCCGCGAGAAGATCGCTCCGGGTGCCTTCGATGGTGTCCTCGCGGACGATGTACGGGCGCTCATCAATCACGACCCGAACCTCATCATCGGCCGCACGGCTGCAGGTACGGCGCGCATCGGCGTCGATGACGCGGGCCTTTGGTACGAGGTGGATCTGCCGGATACCAATGCCGCGCGCGATCTGTCCGAGTCGATCAGTCGCGGCGACGTGTCGCAGTCATCCTTCGCGTTCACCGTGGCCTCGGGCGGCCAGGACTGGACAGAGGACGACGAAGGTCGCGTCATTCGCACGATCACCAAGATGCAGCGGCTCTATGACGTGTCGCCGGTGACGTATCCGGCCTATCCGGATGCGACGGTCGGCGTGCGAGCGCTCGACCAATACCGCGAGCGCAAGACCGAGGAACAGCGCCAGAAGGATGCGCAGGAAGCTGCGCGGCGTGTGCGTGAGAAGCGCGCGAATCAGGCGCGCCTCGAGCGGATCAAGACCCAAGCGATCTGAAACACTTTCCCGCCTTGCGGCGGAGGGCGCTGGACTGTCGCGGGACGGTCCAGACGGACGCCATTTGTCACCCCTCCCGCAATACAGGAGCAATCTATGACCCTCAAGGAACTGCGCGAGAGGCGCAATGCAGTGGTGTCTGCGATGCAGGCGCTCGTCACCAAGACTGAGTCGGAGAATCGCGGTTTCAGCGCCGACGATGATTCCGCCTGGGCCAAGGCCGAAGCGGATCTCGCGAACATCGACGAACAGCTCAAGCGCGCCGAGCGTCTGCAGGAACTGCAGCAGGCCGCGCCGTCGCAGCGCGAGGTCGTCGTCGGCGATGGTCGTCCGGCGGTCAGCGCCGACGAGCGCCGCGCGATCTTCACGAAGTACCTGCGCAACGGCATCCACGCGCTGACGCCGGAAGATCGGGCGAAGGTGATGGAGCAGCGCGCGTTCACCGCGGGCACGTCGAACACCGGTGGCGCCACGGTGCCGCAGGAGTTCATGCGCGAGCTCGAGGTGGCGCTGCTGCAGTACGGCACCATGTGGGATCTCGCGGACATCCGCGACACTGACACCGGCGCCGCGATGCCGTGGCCGTCGTTCAACTACACCGGCCAGTCGGCCTCGATCGTCGGCGAAGGTACGACGAGCACGGACGACACGACCACGCCGTTCAGCGCGACGACCTACAACGCCTACACCTACCGCAGCAACATGCTGCGCGTATCCCTCGAGTTCCTCGAGGACTCGGCGTTCGATCCGTCGTTCATCGTCTCGGCGCTCGGTGAAGCGCTCGGCCGCGGCACGAATGCCCACTTCACGACCGGCACCGGCACGAGCCAGCCGCAGGGCGTGATGACGGGCGCGACGCTCGGCCGCACCGGCACCACGGGCCAGACCACGACCGTCATCTATGACGACCTCGTGTTCCTGATCCACTCGGTCGATCCGGCCTACCGCATGGGCGCGCGTTCCTCGCGTGTCAGCAGCTCGGCGGCAGATCAGGGTCGCGCGGGATCAAAGGTCGGATTCATGATGAACGACGCGAGCGTCGGCATCGTGCGCCGCCTGAAGGACTCGCAGAACCTGCCGATCTGGATTCCGTCCTACGCCTCGGGCGTCGCGTCGGGCGTGCCCGACACGCTGCTCGGCTACCCGGTGTGGACGAACCAGTCGGTGGCAACGATGGCCGCGAACGCGCGGTCGATCGCTTTCGGCGACTTCTCCAAGTACAAGATCCGCCGCGTGCGGTCGGGCATCCAGATCCGCCGCCTCGATGAACGGTATGCGGACAACAACCAGGTCGGCTTCGTCGGCTTCCTGCGTTGCGATGGCCGCCTGCTCGATGCCGGCACCAACCCGGTCAAGTACTACGCCAACTCGGCGACCTGATCCGGAGCTGAAACGGGGCGGGGGCTTCGGCTCCCGCCCCTTCTTGGAGATGAATCATGGCAAAGCATTCTGTTCTCGCGGCCGTCAATGTCGATGGCAAGTTCTACGCCGCCGGATCGGTGGTGGACGTGGACGCCGCGATTGCGCGTCCGCTCGTGGATCTCGGCTATCTCGACGGAAGCAAGGAAGCGGTGGCCGCACGCGAAGCGTCCGGCGCCGATGTCATCAAGCACACGCGGCCGAAGCCCGAGACGGCTGACGACGCGGGCGCCAAGAACGCCGAGAAGCGGTGACCATGTACGGGCTCGCGCTCGTCACCGGGCCAGCCTCCGAGCCCGTATCGCTCAGCGAGGTTAAGGCGCACTGTCGCATCACGGATTCGGCAGAGGACGGCTTGATCGCGAGCTATATCCTGGCCGCACGTCAGCACATCGAGACAACGTGCGGCCTCTCGCTTCGGCAGCAGACGTTCGACCTGTTCCTCGACAAATTTCCCGATAGCGACTGCCCGATTTTCTTGCCGCGCGGGCCTGCAGTTTCTATCACGTCGGTGCAGTACATCGACATCGCGGGCGCCACGCAAACGTGGTCGTCGGCCAACTACCAGCTTGATGCGCGGCGAGTGCCTGCGCGGCTGTTTCCCGGCTTTGGCCTGAGCTACCCGTCAGTGCGGGACATCGCCAACGCAGTGACTGTGCGGTTCGTCGCAGGCTATGCCGACACGGCGCTGCCGGACACGTTGCGCAGCGCGTTGCTGTTGCTCGTCGGACACTACTACGAGAACCGCGAGCCTGTGAATGTCGGCAACATCGTGAACATGATTCCGCTGTCGGTGGAGGCGCTTCTTGCGCCGCACCGCGCGCAGTGGTTTGCCTGATATGCGCGCCGGCCACCTCGACCGCTACATCGCCTTGCAGCGCCGATCGCTGGCCGCTGCGAACGTGCATGGCGAGCAGGTGGAATCGTGGGCGACGTACGCCAGCGTGTGGGCTGAGAAGCTGGAAGGTGGCGGGCGCGAGGCGTTCGTCGCGCAGACGACGTATGCCAGCACCGACATGCGCTTTCGCATTCGCCATCGCACTGACGTGCTGGTGACGGATCGCATCGACTACGATGGAAAGTCGTTTGACATCATCGGGATCAACGAGATCGGCCGGCGCGAAGGGCTGGAACTGTTCGCGAGGGCGGCGTCGTGACGACGACGGTGCGTGTCGAGGGTCTGGCAGAACTCAAGCAGGTGCTCGAGCGCACGCTGCCTGATCGCCTGCAGGGCAAGGCACTGCAGGGTGCCCTTGCCAAGGCGGTGCGGCCCATCGTGCAGCAGGCGCGCACGCTCGCGCCAGTGGACACCGGCCGGCTGCGCCTGGCGATCTACTCGAAGCGGTCGAAGTTCAGCAAGCGCGGGCACGAATCGCGCATCGTGGCGGTGCGCCGCGGCAAGAAAGCGCAGAAGCGCGACCGCGATGCGTTCTACTGGAAGTTCGTCGAGTTCGGGCACATGACCCGGGCATCAAAGAAGGTGGCCGGTGTGCCGCGCTTCATCCCCGCGCGTCCGTTCATGCGTCCCGCATTCGAGGCCAACAAGCTCAAGGCGCTGGAAATCGTGCGCACGGAACTCGCTGGCGAGATCAAGAAGGTAGCCGCGCGCGAGCAGTCGCGCCTCAACCGCCTGCTGCGTCGCCGGGTCGCGGGGTTCTGATGGCCATTCAGGTTGTGCGTGCCGTGCTTGTGGCATCGGGCGCGGTGACTGCGCTCGTGCCCGCGACGCGCATCGAGCCGGTGCGCCGCACGCAGGGATTGAGTGCGCCGGCCATTCTCATGCAACGGATCAGCGTCGTGCCGCAGAACCATCTGCGCGGTGACGGAGATCTCGACGCGAACCTCGTGCAGCTTGACATCTTCGCTAGCACCTATGCGGCGGCGCGGTCGATTGCGGACGCCTGCCGGGCTGCGTTGCAGACGGCGGGGCATGTGATGGATTCAGAGGTCGATGGATTCGAGCCGGACATCGACCCGGAACTGTACCGGCTGATTCAAACCTATCGGGTCTGGACGACTTAGGAGTAGAGGAACATGGCACAGAAGGCACAGCAGGCGTACCTGAGCGTTGCGACCTCGGAAGCGGCTGCCGATACGATTTCGGGATTGACCAATGCCAACCCCGGTGTGGTCACTGCGACCGCGCACGGTATCGCCAACGGCACGCCCGTCCTGATCGAGTCGGTGGGCGGCACGGTGCAGGTGAACAATCGACTGTTCATCGTGGCGAATCAGGCGACCAACACGTTCGAGCTTAAGGGCGTGGACACCTCGACCACGCAGGGCTATGGCGTGTATACGTCCGGCGGCACTGCGAAGGCGCAGACCATGACCGAGGTCGGCGAAGTGCGCGGCATCACTTCGGCATTCGACGGCGAGGCCAACGATGTCGACGTGACGCACCTGCGCAGCACCGGCAAGGAGTTCCTGACCGGGCTCGCAGACTACGGCAATGTGTCGCTGAACCTGTGGCTGCCCGCCACGTCGGACGCCGGGCAGACGCGCCTGCGCAACCTGCGCGAGACGCAGAGCATCGGCAATTTTACGATCACGCTTGCCTCCGGTCAGGTCGCCGCGTTCCGTGGTCTGGTCAAGTCCTTCGCGCTGTCCGGCCTCGAGGTCGATGGTGCAGTGCAGGCCGCGTGCTCGATCAAGGTCAGCAGCGCGCCCGCCTGGTTCGCCTGATGCTGACTTCGGCTGACGACTTCCTGCGCCCGCCCGTGCGCCGCACCGTGCAGGTACGCCTGCCGGTGCGGGGTGACGTGGCGATCGTGCGCGGGCTGCTGGTGGTCGAGGGCGTCAAGCTGGCCGATGATCTTCGCGCGGCAAGTGGCCTCGACCTGATCGCCATTCAGCTTGCCGCCTACCTGTGCGACGAGGCCGGCAATTCGATCCTGAGCATCGCGCAGGCGAAGGCCGCGGTGAACAACATCGAAGCGCAGGACGCGCGCGCAATCCTCGAGGCGGGCGTGAAGCTCAATTCGGTGGATGACACGGGCGTCGAGGAAGCGGCAAAAAACTAGCGGCCCGCCCTCTGCGACGGGCGCTAATCAATCTCTCGATCCGGCTAGGGGTGGTGGTCACGGAGCTTGAAAAGCTGCCTATGTCCACGCTCGCAGAGTACATCGCGGTGCTGTCCGGCGACCGCGAGAAAGACCGATCAACGGGTGATGTCACGCAAGACCTTCTAAGCGTGTTCGGCAACCCATCCAACAGGCAGAAGTAAGCGCATGGCTGCACTTGGCTCACTTGTCATCGAACTCGCCGCGAACACCGCGCGGCTACAGTCCGACATGGGCAAGGCGGTCGGCATCGCTCAGCGCACCGCCAATCAATTGAGCGGCGCATTCAAAGGCATCGCCGGCGGTCTGATCGGCGCGACCCTCATCGGCACTGCGCGGCAGGCGATCGCGCTGGGTGACGATCTGAATAAGGCCGCCATCAAGGCGGGCCTGTCTGGTCGTGCAATCAGCGAACTCGCCTATGCCGCCAAGCAGTCCGACATCGACATCGCCGGTCTGTCCAATTCTCTGCGATTCATGCAGACGAACCTCAGCAAGGCGGCGAGTGGCGGCAAGGAAGCGCAGGCCACCCTCGCGGCGCTGGGTTTGTCCGTCGAAGAACTGCGTCGGCTGGCACCCGACAAGCAGTTCGAGGTGCTGGCTGATCGCATCTCAAGGCTGAAGGACCCGGCCGACCGTGCGCGCGCTGCCGTCGAACTGTTCGGCAAATCGGGTGCGGATCTGTTGCCGCTGTTCGAGCAGGGTGCAGATGGCATCCGCAAGGCCCGCGAGGAAGCGCGCCGCCTGGGCGCCACGCTCAACGATGAGCAGATCAAGAAACTGGCCGATGCCGACGACGCCATCAAGCGGCTGTCGCAGTCGTGGGACGTGTTCTTCGCGAAGCTCGCGTCGAAGGCGGCCACCATCTTGACGCCTATCCTTGATGCGCTGAGCGGCGTGAATCGCGCCAGCGCGCAGGATGCCGCCCGGAAGAATTTCGTACTGCTCAGCGCCGAACTCAAGGCGCTTGAGCGTCAGCGCGCGTCGATCAAGGGCGATCAGATCGACACCTCATCACTCGATGCCAAGATCAAGGCGACGCGCCGGAAGCTCAACAATCTGCTGCAGCCGATCAATGCGTCTGATCTGGTTAGTCGTCGCGTCGATGTACCGGGTTTTTCTGCAGTCGCGGAAAGTGCGAAGCAGAAGGCCGAGTCTGTCACGCGGGCATTCGAGCTCGACCCCGCGACGCTTGACCGCATCGCGTTCGAGGACTGGAAGCGCCAGACCATCGACAACATGGATGAGGTGATTCGCGCTGGCGCTGACATGAGCGACGAACTCACAGCCTATGCCAATGAGACTCAGGCGGCGTGGCAGGGATCCAGCAACGAACTGAGCGTCTATGCGGACCAGGCCGCCCGCAACATGCAAAGCGCGATGGCTGATTTCTTCTTTGATCCGTTTGCGGACGGCCTCAAGGGAATGCTCAAGGGCTTCGTCGACATCCTTCGCCGCATGGTGGCGGAAGCTGCTGCGGCCAAGATCTTCGAGGCGCTGGGCTTCGGCGCGGGCGGATTCGGTGGTGGCGGTGGTGGGCTGGGCGGGCTGTTCAGTGGCATCACCAAGCTGTTCGGCTTCGCCAACGGCGGGCAGTTCAAGGTCGGCGGCTCGGGCGGTACGGACTCGCAGCTCGTGGCGTTCCGCGCATCGCCGAATGAGACCGTCACTGTGACGCGGCCGGATCAGCGCGCGGGTGGTGGGGTGGTGTACGCGCCGACCTTTAACGTGAACGCACCAGGTGCTGACCCCGGCAGCATCAAGAAGATTCAGGCGATGCTCGCCGAGCATGGCCGCCAAATCTTTGACGAACTGGATCGCCGTTACGGGCTGCGCACATGACCGAGTACGTTCTACCGCCATCGCTGCGTGTGTCGGGCGCACAGTGGGGAGTGCGCGGGTCTGCGGCTGCGTTCTCGTCGCCGTTCAACGGTGCGACGCGCACCTATGGCCGCGGTGGCGATCTGTGGGCGGCCGAGCTGAGCGTCGACAACGCATCGAATCAGACCTCGTTCGCCGAGCGCGCGTACTACGCCGGCCTGCTGGCTGCGATCAAGTCGCGCGCTAATCGCGTGTGGATGAGCCCGCCGGGGTATGTGAAGCAGGGCAATTTTCCGGCGACCGAGGCGCTGGTGAATGCCGACCTGCGCAGCGTCACGGGCTGGTCTATCGCTGACATGCACTCGCCCGCCGTCTCGCAGAATGGCCGGCTGACCGGCTACTCGAACTACAGCGCGGGCGTTCAGAACACCGAATACTACCAAGGCTCGGTCGCGGTCACGCTCTACGCGCCCTACGTGCTGCGCTCGCTCGTCAGCGCGCCTACGTGGCCGGCTGGCAACTACATTGGTCCGGCGCTTGATGCCGGCTGGCAGCAGTCGAACTATCTGACCACGCGCGGCCTGATCGACGCCGTGCATCCCGCGGCGGCGAACACCTCGGCGAACGCCTACGCGATGGTGGCGCTTGGCACCTCCGTCCCGCCGCGCACGCGCATCGACTTGCTGTATGCGTCGATGTCGCGCTGTTTCCTCGTGGACAACGCGCCGAACCTGCTGACCTACAGCGAGCAGATCGACAATGCCGCGTGGACGCGCTCGGGAATTTCTGGTGTTACGGCCAACAATGCCGTCGCGCCGGATGGAACCACGACCGGCGAAGATGTCATCGAGAACGGTGGCACCGGCTCGCACTACGTCCAGCAGTCCATCTCGGGCCTGCCATCTGCCGCCCAGGACTACTCGTTCTCGGTCTACCTGAAGGCCGGCACGCGCACCCACGCCTTCGTGCAGATGGAGGAGACCACCGGCGGCACGACGTGCTTCCAGTACGTGAACCTGTCCACGGGCGCGCTCGATAGCTCAAGCACCAGCGCCAACTGGTCGAACCTGCGTGTGCACGTCACCGATGTCGGCAATAGCTGGTTTCGGTTCAGCATCACGGCGCGCAAGACCAATGCAGCGACAGGCGTCATTGCGCGCGTCGGTCTCGCCAATGCTGCGAATTCCGGCTCCTACACCGGCGACGGCGCGAGCTACATCAGGATGTGGGGCGCGAGCCTTGCGGCATCCAGCCAGCCCGTGCGCTACACCCTCACGACGACGACAGCCAGCTCGGGCACTTCTCAGGCCACCTCAAGTCTCTACGTCAAGGGCCTCCCCGCAAGCACGAACGGCCTGCTGCTGCCCGGCGACTTCGTGCAGATCGGCAACCAGCTCGAGCAGGTCATCGCGCCGCTAGACAGCGATGCCGCCGGCCTCGGCTATCTGCAACTGTCGCGCCCACAGCGCACCGCGCCTGCGGACAATGCCGCTGTGATCGTCGAGAAGCCGATGGGTCGGTTCCTGTTCGCCGAGAACGACATCGGCTACAGCCTGCGCCCCGGCCAGTTGAGCGACTACACGATCCCGCTGATCGAGGACGTGGCGTGACGCGCTTTGTATCGTCCACGAACGAGACCGAGGCGGCGAAAGCGCACGTCGAGCTGCGCATCTTTGCCGAACTGGATTTCGTCAGCGGCTTTGTGCGCGTGCATGACGGCATCGGCTCGCTGACGTTCAGCGGGAACACGTACACCGGTCTCGGGCAGTTCGGCAGCGTCGAGCTGGTGGAGGAATCCACCGAACTCGTGGCGCGCGGCGTGCGCTGCCGGCTGTCGGGCGTCGAGCCCTCGTACATCACGACGACGATGACCGAGAACTACCAGAACCGCGAGGCCACGTTCTACCTCGGCATGGTGACGCCAGGCACTAATACGCTGGTGGCCACGCCCGAGGAAATCTGGTCCGGCCGCATGGACACGATGGACATTGAATTGTCCGAGGGCGGCGCGGTCATCACCCTGCAGTGCGAGCATAGGCTGCGCCGCGAGCCGCCCGCGGCACGCTGGACCAACGAGGACCAGCAGATCAGGTTCACGGGCGATCGTGGGTTCGACATGCTGCACATGGTCGGCAAGACCAAGGCGGCATGGGGCGAGAAGCCCGTGGGCTACACCACGACCAGCAACGGCGGCCGGACCATCACCCCCAGCTCGCGCAACCTGCTCCGGTAGCCATGCGCCGCGACGACTGGACCGATCGACTGTTCGCCACGGTCGAGGCTTACCGCTGCGTGCCGTTCGAGTGGGGCCAGCATGACTGCTGCCTGTTCGCCGCGCGCGTGGTGGACGCCATGTGCGACACCGACTACGCCGGCCAGCTCGCCACCGAGTACACGGACGAACGCAGCGCGCTGGCCTACATCGCGAGCATGGGCGGCCTCGAGTCCGCGCTGACGGCATGGCTCGACCAGCCGCTGCCGCGCGTCGGCCTGATCCGCCGCGGCGACGTGGTGCTGTTCCGCGATGCCGAGGGCACGCCCGCCGTGGGCATCTGCCTCGGTGCGACCATCGTCAGCACGTCGCCTGCTGGGCAGGCGCTCGCGCCCATGTCTGCGGCCATTGCTGGCTGGCGGGTGGGCTGATGCCGCCGGTCGTCGCTGCTGTCGGCGCTATCGCGTCGGTCGCCACGGCATCGTTCGTCGGCGCCGCGCTCACCATCGGCACGCTTGGGATCGTCGGCAAGGCGCTCACGCCCAAGGCGAAGCGCCCTGCGCGCTCGCCCATCCCGGTGGAGTATGCCGGCACCGTCGAGAAGCGGCGCGTGCTCTACGGCCAGCGCCGCTGCGGCGGTCTCAACGCATTGCCGGCCACGGTCACGGGCTCGACCGGCGAATACCTACACCAGGTGCTGGTGCTGACCGGCACCGAGATCACTGCGATCCCTTCGGTGTACTTCGACGACACCGAGATCACGAACGCGCAGATCGGCGCGGACGGCACGGTGTCGGCGGGCACCTACGCCAACAAGGCGAGCATCCGCCGCTATCTCGGCACCTCGACGCAGGTGGTCGATGACATCCTGACCACGGCCATCCCGGCATGGGACAGCGCGCACCGCCTCGCCGGCAACGGGTACTTGGCGCTGCGGTTCAACTACGACACCAACGTTTACAAGAACGGCAAGCCAGAGGTCACGGCAGTCGTGCAGGGCCGAAAGGTCTACGACCCGCGCCTTGACGTGACGCCGGGCGCCAGCCCGACCAATGCCTCGTATATCGCGTACAGCGAGAATCCTGCGCTGTGTCTCGCTGACTTCCTGATGCTCGACATCGGCCTCGGCGAAGCCGCGACGCGCATCGACTGGGATCTCGTGGTCACCGCGGCGAACATCTGCGACGAGAACGTACTGATCCCGCCCGCGTCGCCGACGACGAACCAGGACCGCTATACCTGCAATCTGCTGATTGACGATCCGGCCGACTTCGAGTCGGTGATCGAGACCATCGCGCAGGCGATGAACGGCGTCTGCTACTACAGCGGCGGCAAGTGGCGGATGTACGCGGGCGCGTGGACCTCAAACGCCTTCGCGCTCACCGAATCGAACTTCATGGGCTCGGTGAAGATCAGCACGGCGCGCAGCCGCAAGTCGGGCGACTACTACAACGCAGTGCGCGGAACCTACGTGGACCCGACGCGCGGCGATCAGCCGGCCGAGTTCTCGCCGGTGTTCAATACCACCTACGAGACCGACGACGGCGAGCGCATCTATGCCGATGTCGAGCTGCCGGCCTGCGACAACGACTATGAGGCGCAGCGGTGGGCCATCCTGCACAACCGCCAGTCACGCCGGCAGCGTGTGGTCACTGCCACCTTCGATCTGGCCGCCTACAAGATCAGGCCCTACGAGACCGGCACGGTCACGCTCGCTGAGGTCGGCTGGAACGCGCAGCAGGTGCGCTGCCTCGCGTGGCGGTTCACGCCCGAGCCCGCCGTCGAGCTGACCTTGATCGAGGCGGCATCGTCCGACTTCACCGATCCGGGCGTGTCCGACTATGGCGTGCCGGGCACGGTCACCACGCCCACCTCGGCCGACTTCAAGCCGGGGGCGCCGGGCAACTTCACCGCCACCGGCCTCGCGAATGGCATCCTGTTCCGCTGGGAGCGGCCCGCCAATGCTCCCGCGGGCGTGCTGTACCAGCTCTGGGAGTACACGTCGGACTCGCCGTTCTCGTCGGCGACGCAGGTATCCCCGGACACCGCGGACACGCAGTACCTGCTGCCCAAGACCGACACCACGCAACGCTACTACTGGGTGCGCGCGAAGATCCCCGCCACGGGCGCCGTAGGGTCTACCACGCCGGCCACCAACGGCCTGCCGGGCAAGGCCGCTTCGGTGTCTGCCACGCTCTCGGGCTCGGTCTCGCCGGGCAGCGCGACCGCATCGGGCGTCAGCTCGAGCCAGACCACGAACAGCGTGACGGCGACGGCCATCGCGGGCACGTCGCCCTATACCTACGCGTGGACCTTTACCTCGGGCGGCACCGGCATCACGATCACGAGCGCATCGTCGGCTTCGACGACGTTCAGCTCGACCGGCCTCGCCATCGGCGAGACGCGCACCGGCACCGCGCAGTGCACGATCACCGATAACGTGGGCGCTACCTTCACGGTATCGGTGTCCGTGACGATCTCGCGCACGTCGGGCATCACGCTCAGCAACAAGAACGTCACGCACATCGTGCCGTCGCCGACCGACGCGACCGCCAGCTACCAGCTTGCCAACACGCGCGACGTGGTGATCTCTCCGGGGTCCACCTCCGACGACTGGGCCGACGCGGCCCTTACGGCGTCCGACTACGAATGCCGCGCGACCATCGTCAGCGGCTCGGTCAGCAGCGGCACCACCGGTTCATGGCTCGGCCTCGGCACCTCGCGCACATGGACGCGCACGCGCACGTCGAACATCGAAGGCGACGACATCGTGCAGCTCACTGTCGAGATCCGCGACGTAGCCACCAGCACCGTGCAAGCCACGGCCACTATCACCCTCACAGCATCGGTGTACACCTAATGACCTGGCCCACATCACAGATCGCCGAGGGCAGCGCGGCGGGAATCTGGAATCGCATTTGCTCGGACGCGCTCGAATCGCGGCGCTCGGCCAAGTTCCTGCGCGAGCAGGCAGAAGCCTCAGCCCTCACGCCCGACATGCTGCGCCGGTCCATTCCCGTCCTGCGCGCGGCACGGCTGTACCTCAACGCCAACGAAAACACCGCCGGCCTGCAGTCCTACGCGCGCCTCGTTTCGCCCGATCCCGCGTTCGACCTGTCGGCCGAATCCCTCGCACTCAAGACCGCGCTGCAGGCTGTGATCACCGAGGGCAGGGCGCTGCACAACGCCAGCACGGGCAACCTCGCTGCGGACGGCACGGTGTCGGAACCGCTGAACACCATTCCCGCGGCCAACTCGGCCGCGTTCATCGCTGCCCGCCAGACGCTCGAGGGCCTGATCGTATGAAGTTGCCGTTCAACCCCGGTGACAAGAAAGTGCAGGCGGCCGTCGCCTTGGTCATCGTGCTGCTGCTCGCCGGCTTCGCGACGACCTGCCACGGTGCCGAGCCCTACGCGCAGTTCGGCTATGGCCGGACGCTGGTCAAGGGCGAAACCGACGCGCTCGACCTGTCGGTGCGCTATCCCGACGCGGGGCCGGGCGATGCCGACTATGCATTCGGCGTCACGTTCATCGGGCCCTCGCGCCTTTATGGAGCCGATCAGCGCGGAAATTTCGCGTGGCGCGCCGAAATCATCGACGGCTTCGGGCGCTTCGATGTCGGCCTCGGGCTGGCCGTCATGCAGAACGAGGACATCTACAACAGCGGGCGGATGCAGTTCACGCTGAGCCTCGGCTACCGGTTCCAGCGCCTGCCCATCACGATCGGCATACGCCACTTCTCGAACGGCAGCACCGACCGGCCCAACAAGGGCAGGGATCTCGCGTTCATCGCCTACCGATTCAACGGTGCGCCGTGACCGTCAACCAGGTCGAGAAGGACCGCAAGGCGAGGCTGATCGAGGTGGGGCTGAGCGTACTTGCATCGGCGGCCATGTCGGCCGTGGTCGCCGCCTGGACCATGAGCGCGACGCTGGCCACCTTCAAGGCCAAGCTCGATGAGCACGACCGCGCGCTCGAGTTCAAGCAGCAGCAGGTATCGATCCTCGAGGGCCGGCAGGCGGTGCTCGAGGGCAAGCAGCAGGCCGCCGACGCTCACTACCAGGACATCCTGCGCCGCCTCGATTCGATCGACCGCAAGCTCGACGAGCAGCGCCGATGATCCAGCTCACGCCGCGCTTCTCGCTCGCGGAGTTCCTGAAGAGCGGGCAGGCGGCCCGGCTCGGCCGCACGATCGAGGATCCGCCGCCGATGGTGGTCGCGAACCTGACGCGCCTCGCCGAGTCTGTGCTCGAGCCGCTGCGCACCATCATCGGCCGGCCCATTGTCATCACCTCTGGATACCGCCCGCCCTGGCTGAACGAGCTGGTCGGCGGCAGCAAGACGAGCGACCACATGACCGGCTGCGCCGCTGACATCGTGGTTCACGGTCTGTCGCCGTTCGTGCTCGCGCGCCGCGTGCAGATGTCGGACCTGCCGGTCAAGCAGTGCATCCTCGAATTCGGCGAATGGGTGCACGTCAGCGTGATGCCGCCTGGGCTCACCCCGAAGCGCGAGTACCTGACGGCCACGCACCGCGGCGGCCGCACCGTCTACCTTCCCGGCCTTGTGGAGAAGCCATGAACGGCGTGACCCTGTGGACCCTGTTCGCGATGCTGTGCGGCCTGCTGGCGCATTCGCTCAAGCAGCTCATCGCCGCGCGCCGCAACGCCGCCGGCCTCACCGCCCGCGCCTACGTTACCGACCACTGGCCGGAGACCCTGCTCGCAACGGTGTCCGCCGTCGTGCTGTGGCTGGGCCTGCCGGAGATCGCTGCCATGTTCCCCGACCTTGCCCGCGCGCTGGGCGTCTCCGATCAGCAGACCGTGCTGTCGTCGTTCGTCGTCGGGTTCATGGCGAACAGCCTGGCCGACTTCCTCGGCGGGCGGGCGCGGGCGCTCGGCGGCGGTTCGTGACGCTGGCCGAGTTCATCGCGACGCGCCCGGCCTCGAAGGTCGAGCAGGACTGCTGGCGCTACGAGCGCGCGCTGCAGGCCATCGTGCGCACATCGCCGTGCGCGATCGCGCGCGAGCTCGCCGGCGCGGCGCTGGCTGATGATCGCGAACACCAGGACCGGCTGCGCGCCGGCACTGACGTCGAGGGTGTCCCGGTATGAATCCGCTACTGCTGGCCCGCCTGCTGAAGTTCGGCCCCTGGCTCGGGATGCTGCTCGGCCTCGCGGTCGGTGGCATCGGCCTGCGCTCGTGCGCCGCCGGCCTCGAGGCGCGCGGCCAGCTCACCGAGCAGGTGGCCGGCCTGCAGCGCGGCCTCGAAGCCGAGCGCGACTGTCTCGCCGGCTCGCAGTGCGCCATGCGCGCCGTCACCGAGGCGCTGGCCGCCCGTGACTTGGTGGCCCAGCGGCTCGACGAGCTGCGGGAGAAAAACGAGACCCGCGTGGCCGATGCCGTCGCGCGGTACGTGCAGGCCGAGGCCCGCACACGAATCGACCTCGAGAGGGCGCAGCGTGAAATCGAAGAACAGCGGAAGGTGGACGCGGCTTGCGATGCTTGGGCTAGCGAGCGCGTCGGTTGCATCGTGCGGCCTGTCCCGTTCGACCCAGGTGGTCAGCAAGCCGACGGTGGTGGAAGCGCCGCCCCCGACCCTCGATGACCGGTTCACCCGGTCCTGCCTGATCAAGTTGACGGTGCCGTCGACGAACGCGGAGCTGCTTGCCCAGCGCAACCAGCTCGCCAAGGCGCTCGCCGACTGCGAGGCGGCGCGTGTCGAGCTGGTGGAACTGGTGCGCCGCCCGTAGGGCTTCCTAGCGCGGCAGGCGCTGTGTCCGGTTTGTACCCGGCCCCCACCGATTCAGGCCGGTTGTGCCGGCCTCAAGCCTCAGCCGGAGCCCCGGTTGGCCGATTCTGGCGCCGTCCCGCACTCATAATGCCGGGGTCGAGGGTTCGAGTCCCTCCCTTTCCACCAATAAATCAATGACTTGCGCCATCGGTGGATAAGTCGCTGTTCGTCTTTCGTACCAGATTGTGTCGCTCCGTGATGGCTTGAGCGATCTGCACGAACTGATCGAGACCCCACTCTCTCAGCGCGACGTTCACTGCCAGCAGCACCAAGCGGCAGTTGTCCGCGGTGTACCCGCGTTTGCTGTCAACGCGGTCGAGGCTGATGGCAAGAGGGTCGCCATGCGCGGCGGGCGTCAGCGTCCGCGTGAACGGCAGGCCGGTGATCGAGCACCGGCCGCCAGAGGCTCGCATGAGGCCGGCCAATTCCTCCAAGCTCATCACTCCCAGCCATCCGCGCTTTCGCGACTTGCTGACGATGCGTGAGTGCGTGCGCCGCAGCCAGCTCGTGCTCGTTAACTGGTGCTGCTTCACGTGGGCTGCCCAGTCGGCGGCCTCAGCTTGCGCACGCACAGCTGCAAGTGCGGCGGCGCGTACGCGGCGAGCCTTTTCGAGATCGCTTGTTCCGGTCGACTTGCGAATGCGTCGGCCCTGAAAGTGCAGTCGCATCCATATGTTCGCGGAACCCGGCCTGCGATACAGCCCGCTCATCTGTGTCTCCGAATCCTCGCTGACACGCGCTCAGCCGCTTGGGCGAGGTGATCCGGCGCCAGGTGCGCGTACCGCAGCACCATGCTGTAGGACTTCCACCCGCCGAGCTCCATGAGCTCGGGCAGCGTCACGCCGGACTGCACCGCCCAGCTCGCCCAGGTGTGCCGCAGGTCGTGCCAGCGCAGCGGCCCGACCTTGGCGCGCGCCACGGCCTTCTGGAAGGCGGCGGTATTGCAGTCGCCGATCGGCACGCCCTCGTACTGAAACACCGCTGACCCGTTCGGGCTCAGCTTCCTGAGTGCGCGAAACGCCGCGCACGCCTCCCTCGACAACGGCACACCGTGTGTCCGTCCCGCCTTCATCTGCTCTCCGGGGATCCACGCCCGGCGCTTCAGCAGGTCCACCCGATCCCAGGTCAGCGCCAGCATAGAGCGCATCCGCAATCCGGTCAGCACAGCCACGTCAGCGGCAAGCTGCAGGTGTGGCGGCAGTTCAGCGCGCAGCGCCTGGTACTGCGCCCGCGTCAGGAACCGCGGTTCCCCGGGCGGCTCGCGGTACATCGGCACCTTCGGCACCGTGTCGAGCCATCGCCATTCGTCGCGAGCTTTGCGCATCACGGCGCGCAGCAGCGCCATGTACCGGTCGACGGTTGCCTTCGCCTTCGGGCGATCGTCCTCGAGCAGCATCCCGCGCAGCTGCTCGATGGCGTCGCGGTCGATGGCATTCAGCGGCTCATTGCGCAGGTGCTCGTCGAACCAGGCGAGGATGACCTCGTCCTTCTCGACGGTGCGCTTCGTCGTCTCATCTAGCCAGCGTGCGGCGGCCTCGCCGAACGTATGGGCACCACGGTCGCCGAGCTTGTGCAGCCGGTAGAGTCTGTCGTGCTCACGCCGCTCGAACTCCTCCGCCTGCTCGCGGTCCGCCGTGCCCGTAGACTTGCGAGTCTTGGTGCCAGCGACGGAGATCGTGACCCACCAGTTCGGGGTGCCTGCGCGGCGGTAGAGCGGCATCGGTTGTCGATCCATTCCAGGAGCAGCCGGCGGGAGAATACCCACCTGCGCCCGATCTTGGTACACGGCACCTCGCCGCGGCCAGCAAGGTCGGCCAACGTGTCAGGGTGGCACATCGCCAGCTCGGCCGCCTGTTGAAGGGTCAACGTGTCGCTCATTGAGTGGGCACCGGGGCCAGCAGCCGCCCGTGCGTGGCCTGCGCTTCGGCTCGAACTCGAACGGCTCGACGCGCCACACACCCGCGACCTTGCCGCCGATCACATCGTGCACTCCGTTGCGCTCAATGCTTTCGATCACACGCTCGACGGACACGCCGATCTTGTCTGCGAGATCCTGTGCGGTGGGGTAATCGTTCAGATCAGCCACGACCATCCCCTGCGTCGGGAGTTGTTGCGTTTAAGTCGCCTAGATACTTCACGACAGTGCCGGAATCGCGGCGGGCGAACTGTTCGGCAGCATTGATCGTAGGGTGAGTGTTGATGCCGACTTGCCGCCAGAACGGCCACCACCAAGTGCGCCGCTGGACTTCGTAGCCGTTGAATCGGTCGGTGACGATGCGGTACTCAGCCATCACTCCCCCTTCTCGGCCAGCAGCGGCGCGAGGGTATCTTCTAGATCAAGCTCCGCGCTGATTCGTTCCTCTTGTAGCTTTTCCCATTCAGCGCCTTTGGTCTTTGCCATCGCCAGCCAGACGCGCCTCAATCGCGCCGCAGCCCGCGCCACGGCGACGAGGGCGAGGATGTCGTGGAATGCAAACTCCCCGATGAAGTAGCCGCAATCCGTCCCTAGCTTTGCCGTGCGCTCGATCTCATCCAGCCGCGTGCTCATTCAACACCTCCCCCGCTCTTACCTGTGCATGGACCACTGTTGTTCTTGCCGGGGTTAAAGATCCGTTCGCATACCGAGCAATGTACGTAGACATGCCATCGGCTCGGCCCAACCCAGTCGTGCCCACGGGCAATGCCTGCCGCCCGTGGCCTATTCTTTCTTGGGGCTTCGCGGGCAGGCTGCGCTCGGCCCGGCTTGGTATTCATGCGTCCGGCCCTTTCGGCGGATACGCAGCCATCGGGCCTTTCTGCGGCGCTCGGTTGCAGTAGTTGTTGCAGTTGGCATCGCCGGGATGGCAATCCACGCCGCAGAGCAAGACGCGGCGCGGTGGCATCCATTCGTGCTCGCAGATTCGGACATTGACACCGGCCAGCATCAAGTCGGCGGCCTGTTGCGCGTCCTGACGACGAGCAAACCGCAGAGCACGCAGCGGATTTTCGCTCCACGCGGACGACCCCACCCAGTAGTCGGGCTTGTCGATGCTGGTCCAGCCGCCTTCAATTACCCATCCGTATTCCGCAATGCGGTTTACGAATGCCGGGTTTTGCTCACTCATGGTGACTATTCCTCCCAGTTTTCATCGCAGCCACACGGCTCGTCGCTGATGCCTAGAACCGGATCTCCATCCAGCCACCCCGTGTCGCCGCAGCGGCTGCACTTCGGCGGCTTGTTCGGCGCGGTCTCCATCGGGTGCATACGCAGCGCATGAGTGCGCAGTCCGGCCACCGTGCGAAACGACTTGTTGCACCAATCGCAGTATTTCAGTGACTCGGGGAAGGTCTCGTAGTAGACCTTCATGTCTTGCTTGAGCGTCATAGCCGGTTACCCTCGTCCGGCGCTGGCGTCGCACTATTGGCCAGCGGGTGAGCGCCTTTCCGCACTGTCACGAGTCTTTCCTCGTCGCCATCGGGAAGTTGTCCCGCGCCAGTGGCACCCGCATAACCGCGTTCCTCAGCCGGGGTGCAGGCTTTCGGTTCGCCGCCGTTTCCGGCGCTACGGGATTCCTGTGTCGCGTGTTCCGCCTGTTGCCGCTTCCGAATCTCGGTGGTGAATTCGTCCAGCCGAATGAACCGGATCGCACGCTGCCCGACGTTGTGCTGCCGAACCTCGACGCGATGCGCGAGGCCGCAGTCACAGCACGCGACAAACAAGTGATCCTCAAAAACCGTCCACTCGTCGCTATCGACGTAGGTCGCGACGGCCGCCGCCTCGGCTGGCGTCATGTCGGCGGAAACCCGGTTACTCATGCGCAGGTCTCTGTCGTTCAGTTGCTCGCTCGACTAACAGCGTCTCGCTAACGCGGTAGCACGTATGACAGTCGCCATCGCAGTTCAGGCATTGCTGGGCTTCATCTTCGCCGTCCATGTCTTTTGCAACTAGCAACCCTATAGCCGTTAGCGCATCCTGCAGATCGTAGTCAGACCAAGGCAGGCGATTCTTGACCATGTAGGCCCAGAGCTTGCGGCCCGCCTCAGCATCCGCCTCTAACTCCGCGACGCGGGCGCGCAGGGCTTCGGCTCTCTCGGCCACGTCGTGAAAACTCCATAGCGTGTCGTCTGGCGGCGGACCTCGCAGCACATTGACGGCAGAATTAAGCAGATCGCTTAATCGCTTTATAAGCCCGGCCTGATCTTCGACTTCCTCGCGCAGGGCGGCGAGTTCGGCATGTACTTGCTCGTGTGCACACGCAAGGCAACCGCCCGCCTCCTTCGGTAGTCCAAACAGCCTGAATCGCTTGTCGTGCTCGCACTTACTCACGACCATCTGACTCTCCTTGAAATGCTCTCACGCGACCACGCGCAGCTTAGGCTTTGCGGCCTTCGGGTTTTTCTTCTTGCGCGTGTTCTTCTCGACCTGACGCAGAATCTGCGGGATTTCGATGAAGTTATGGCAGTGCAAAAGTCGGTTCAGTTGCTTTAGCTCGTCGCGGATGTCATAGAGCGCGGCGAGTTGTGCGTGATCCCATGACGCGCAGTTGCCTTCACTGTTTGCCAAGGGGAACGTGCGGTCTTTGAATCTTTGGTCATACGCCATGACTATCTCCCGGTGCCAGTGCTGCTCTGGCGATTTCCTGTAGCCGCTCCGTCTCGGCCAGGCCGCCAGCGCCTTCGCCGTTGCTGATCGCTTCCAGCGCCGCCCGCAGGCGCTCGACCTCGGCGCGCAGGGCGACAAGTTGCGCGGTTGTGTCCACCATGTATGCGGTTGTTGGATCAATCATTGCGAGCATCCCTAGTAGGTGGAGATGACCTTTTTGTGGAAAGGTCATCTGAGGCCGCAGAGCAGGGCGGCGCAGCTCATGCCGCATCCTCGAGCTCGGGCGGATCGTCGTCCTCGAAATCCTCCGGCTCATCGGCCGGCGGTTTCTGGTCGAGGAGATCTCGCAGGTCTGACGGCAGGCCGATCTTCTGCACGTTCTCGACCTGCAGCAGGAACGCGCGCAGTTCGCCCACCTTCGCCGGCAGGCTGTCGGTGATGCCTGCCGCCATGGCGATGTCGAGCAACTGGCCGCGCGTCTTCAGGTCCAGGTAGTCGGCATCGATCGAGTACGAAGCACCCACGTCGAATCGGATGCACTCGGCCAGCTCGAGCACCTGTTGCGGCTGCAGCGACGTGAGGCAGGCCTGGGCCACTGCAAGCCGTTCCTCCGCGAGCAGCGGATGCCCGATGAAGTCGGACAGCTTGAGGCGCGTCAGCGAGCCCTTCAGGTAGTCCTCGCCGCGCGCGGTGTTCCGTGCGTTGTAGTGGTAGGTGCGGGTCAGGCGCGGCGTCTCGCGCGGCGGCGCTTCGTCGTCCTCTTCGTCTCCGCCATCCCAGTGTGCATCGCCGCCGTCAGGCATCTGGCAGGCGTAGTAGTCGACCAGGTTGCCGATCAGGTCGTCGCGCGTGGGCAGCAGCGCGCCGATCGCGCCGCGCAGCCAGCCGTCGAAGTACTCCGCGACGCGCTGCCGGTGTGACACCTCCTTGCGCGCTACCCGCTCGTCGAGCGCCGGGCTCTCGTCATCGTCGCGCGCCGCGGCAGCCTTCGGCGGTTTGCGGCCGCCGGGCTGCAGGCCTGCATCCTTCGCCTGCTGGTTGTGCTCGGCGAATTTCTCCGCGTTCATGCAGAACGACCCATCGCCGACCTTGCGTAGGTGCTCGCAGCCGCGGCAGACCTTCTGCCATTCGAAATGCACGACCGGCCGCGGCGCTCCGGGGTATCCCCAGAAGTACTGCAGATCGACCGTGGTGGTCCGGTAGGTTTCCTGCAGCGTGTCCATGACATCCGGCGCCGGCACACGGCCGCCGAACTGTGCGCGCCGCCTCATCGGAGCTTCCATCGCCTTCAGCACCGCCGGGTCACGCTCCGCGATCAGCAGCGCCTTCGCGCCGTTCACGTCGATCTGCTTGTCATTGAGCATCGACTGGGCCCAGGCGGGCAGCTTGAGCAGGTCGCCGGCCGCGCTGATCTCCTTCGGCGATCGCGGCACGCCACGCTTCTCGAGCTGTGCGGCGATCTCGGTCGTGCTGAGCTTCTGCTCGGCGCGCAGCCGGTGGATCAGGCGCGCGATCTCGATCTCGGACAGCGGCGCGCGGTTGTTGTTGATGGCCAGCTGGTCGAGCTGGCGCTGCGCATCGTCGGCGCCGATCTCCTGCAGCAGCGCGGGCACGCTGCGCTTGCCGGCAAGCTTCGCTGCGCGCCAGCGGCGCTCACCGTCGATGATCACCAGCGCCTTGTCGCCCTTGCGCACCAGGATGGGCACCAGCACGCCGGACGCCTTGATCGAGGCTGCGAGGACCTGCAGGTCCTGCTCGGGGAACTCCTTGCGCGGCTGCTCGGGGTCGGGCGTCAGCGCGCTGAGGGGAACATCGGTCTGCACGCCTGGGCGCAGCTTCACAGGTTTGGACATGTTGATCTCCGGTCAGAGTAGGGGCGGCTGCTCGGGTGCAGGACCCTGCAGTCGCTTGAGGGTGGCGAGCACGGATTGCATCGCCTCGATTTCGTAGTCGGCCTCGTGCCGCTTCATGGTTCCGCGCTCGACGAGCCGCGGGTACACGCGCAGGCGCTGGCGGAGCTCCCGCTCGACGCAGCGGATCTGGCTGTCGAGAGGGATCGGCGCGCCGGGCGCTCCATTGCTGGCCGTCACCGATCAGCCCTTGCTATCGGTGGTCGATTCGCGGGCTCCAATACGAAGCTCGCCGAGATCGGCGGCGTCGATTCCCGCCTCGCGCTGGATGCGCGCAATCTTGATCTCGCTGTAGAACGATTCATTGATCTGCGGGGCCAGCTTGGTGACGCGGCTCGCTTTGTCCAGATCGACGATGCCGTTCTTCACTCCGATCGCCATGTCGACCAGAAACTCTCTCAGCTGCCCGGTGGTCTTGAGTTTTGCGGCCATTGGTAATGCTCCTTTCGATGTTGCTGATCAGTCGCTTGTTCGCTTTGACATCGCGCCACCGCTCGACGAGTGGGCGCAACTTGTTCCAGCACGAGTGACAGGTGACGGTGGGGAAGAGCTCGCCAGGTACGTCCCGCTCAGTTGCCCAAAGGTCGCTCCGGTAGTGAACGCGCGCGTGTGGCCCCATCACTCCGCAGTTGCGACATTGATGGAGTGGCGTGAATGGCCGCCCTTGGGTACTTTCGGCGTCATCCCATGTCTGATGCACTCCAAGGCACACGTCACACACTGAATACCCGAGTGAGTTCTGCTGCATGAATTTCTGTGGGCCATAAGCTCCGCAGTCTCCGCACCGAATAACTCTGGTAACCGCAATTTCCTCGTGGTGCCTGCAGAACCATCGACCATCTGAATCGCGCGTTGCGCGCATCGCGCACCTGCGTGCGGGTTCAAATCGCGGCCGAATCAGCGCTTCGCACATCTGATCTCCGTCAAAGAGAGGGCCATCCCAAAGTTCTGGGACGCTGGAACACCAGTTCGGGATCCAAGCCCACCTCTTCTGCTTTCGCGCCTTGAAGATCGCCGCAGCGCGCCATTTCTTCGCGATCACGACGTGAGCTCGAGCGCTGTCAGCGCGCAGCACAGCAGGAACACGACGATGCTGAGCACCGCAACAGCCCCGCCGCCCTCACGCCGCACCGGGCGCTGCGTGCGGAACGCGGAGCCCACCGCGCCGTAGTGGCTCACGAGCGCATCCACTGCGGCACCTCGAGCGGGCGCAGCTCGATGCGGATGCCGTTCGGCATGTCCGGGTCGGGCGTGATGATCGCCTGCGCATTGAGGCGCCTCGCCTCGGCGGCGAGCTTGCACACCGGCACAAGCTGCCAGCGCATCGACAGCTCGCGCTGTTTCGCCCGCTCAAGGGCGGCGAGTGCGGCGTCCTGCTCGGCCGATAGCGGCAGGCTGACGACGGCGCTCATGACGCCACCTCAACCCATGAGCATTGGTTCATCGCCTCGCGCAACAGGTCGGCGTGCGCCTTGTCGAGGCACGCAAAGCAGATCTCGCGGCCCTCGACCCGCACCAGCACATGGCAAGCCAGAGATCCGTCCGACAGTTTGACGTGTAGCGGCATCGCGCGCGGAATCCCCGAAACCGGCCGCGCCTTTCCAACCGCGCTCATGTTGCCACCGGCTGGTTGATCAGCAGGAACACGCGGCCGTCCGGATGCACGGATGCGATGCGCTGTGCGTTCACCCACACGGAGGCCAGCGCCGCGTGATCGCCCGCGTGGAACGCCTTCGCGTCGTCGACGCCTGGGCGCGGGTCGTGGACCACGAAGTTCTGCCATCCCGTGCGGATGGCTGCGGCCTTGGCCGTCTTGATCGCGTCGTCGAGGGTCATAGTGCCTCCTGATCGATGGAGGCACTATAGGACCGTAATCGGTCCCTGTAAAGACCGGATCCGGTCTTTACGTGATCAGGTTCACGGCTGCTGCGTGCGGAACGGTGCGCCGGCAGCGGCCACGGTGCGGTTGAACGTCAGAACGGCCGCTCGTACGTCCCGGTTGCAGGCGAACGGGTTGGCGCAGGCCGCCTGAGCGCGCAGCCAGTACCCACCCGCTGGTCGCGGATCCTTGGAAACCCGGCACGCGACGTTGGTCGACGACCCGGCGGGGCCGTAGGTCTCGATGTAGTTGTCGCTCATTACCTGAATCTTCATGTCGCACGTCGAATTCACCCACGCGCGCGCTGCCGCCCACATGGCCTCGCATTCGCGCTGCTCGATGCATACCGGCGTCGACGCGGCGATCTCGCTTTCGACGGCCTGCTGCTGCGCTGTGCTCTGGATCGCGCAGCCGGCTGTCATCGCAGCTAGGGCCACAATTCCCAATGCCTTCATTCCTTGTCTCCCTCGAGCAGGTTAGCGACTTCGTCGTCTTTTGAGGTCTTCAGGTGGCGCCTCCATGGCCGCCACCTTCGCGACATTCGACGTATCGAACACCCGGGTTAGTTTCTCCCTGGGCACCAACAATTGCCAGACCGGCTCATCGAGCGCCCACGCCAGCTGCATCAGGGTGTCGAGCCTTGGGTGCTGCCGCCCGAGCAGGTACTGATTCAAGTTCGTGCGCCCAACGCCCGAATCCGTCGACAGGCGCAGGCGCTTGTTCGGCTCGTTCGGGTATCGCTCATCCATCAGGCGCTGCAGGTTTTCGGCAACGATCGCCAGTAGGCGGTCGGTCTCTTCGGGCGGGCATTTTCGGCGAGTAGGCATCGCCGGCCACGCTACTGCGATGGAGAGACCGTTTTCGGCTTGCACAAGACCAAATCCGGTCTTATGATCTGTCGCATGGATTCCATCCACGATCAGGTCGTCCAGCAACTGGCTGCCCACAGGGGCCGCTGGCCCGACATCGCCAAGGGCAGCGGCGTCGCGTACTCGACGCTCAAGAAGATAGCCAATCGCATCAGTCGGTCACCTCGTGTGGAGCACATCGAAAAGCTCTACCGCTACTTCCGCGATAAGGAGGCTGCCTGATGAACCGTTCCACGGGCTTCCACGATTCGTGGAACGGCGTGGAAGCGCGCCAGGGCGCGCTCTTCCACGAGACCATGGCCGACGCCCTGGGCAGCGCCGTGCTGGCGATCGGCGGCCCGAAGAAGGCCGCGCACGCGCTCTGGCCTGCCGACCCGCTGGTTCGCTCCGAGACGCGGCTGCGCGCCTGCCTGAATGCCGAGCGCGCCGAGAAGCTGTCGCCGGACGAGGTCATCCGACTCGCCAAGCTGGCGCGCGCCGCGGGCGACCACTCGGTCATGCAGTACCTCGCCGCCGAGCTCGGCTACGACATCACGCCCGTTGAACCGGAAGAACAGGCCGCTGCGCTGCAGCGCCAGTTCATCGCCGCCGTCGAGGAGCAGCGCCGCATCGCCGATCGGCTGACGCGGCTCGGGGTGAAGGTCGCCTAGCAGCACGTCGCTGCACGAGCCTCCGACTCGGAAAACCGGAGCGTGTTGGGGTGATGGTCGGGCACGTAAGACGAAACCGGCCAGGCGCTGAATGGGCTCACGAGGGCTGATTCGCTGCCTTTCTGCTCGCCTCAGAAATGAGGGGGGTAGGGGGGCGCATCCGGGTCTTCAAGGGCTGGGTCTGGGAAGAGGTCGGAAGGGGAGAAGAGGCAGATGGGCATGACTGCATCAGCACGACGCATGAACGCACCCGCACCCAAGAATCCTCGATTGCTGGCCTCGCTCGCCAAGCTCGAGCGCATCTGCGCCGAGGTGAAGTCGAAGCAGCCGGCGGCCGACGTTCCACGTGAATCCCCGGCCGACAGTTCTGCTGCCGCTGTTCCCCCCATCTCAGCCGCAGCGCCTCAGAGCGCCCCTCCCCCGGGTCCGCAGGAAAACCCGGGGGAGGGTGCGCTCGCCTTGGCGTGGACGCAGCAGCGCTGGGGCATGACTCGCCGCCTTGTCTCCTCTCGGGTGGGCGGCGCGATCTACACGATCACGCGCGAGGACTACGACGACGGCGTCGCCTACCACGCCTGGCGCTCGTCGAAGCCCTTCATCACCGAGATCGGCACCGGCTTCTACAGCAGCCACGAGGCCACGCAGGAGCAGGCCCTTGCCGCTGCGAAATCCGCGTGCGCCGCCGACGCGCTGCGCCGTATCGGGAGGGAGTGATGCACGCCCGCGATGCCACGTTCGAACTGTTCGGCGAGGACAACCTGCGCACCATGGTTCACCACGCCGGGCCGGCGACCGAGATCGCGGCCGCGCAGGCCGTGTGCCGCCGCCGCAGTGCGCTGCACGCCCATGTGCTCGAGGCGTTCCGAGATCTCGGCCGCGCAGGCCGTGTGCCGCCGCCGCAGTGCGCTGCACGCCCATGTGCTCGAGGCGTTCCGAGATCTCGGCGACATGACCGACGAGCAGCTCGAGCAGCTTCCGCAGTTCCGCCACTGCGCGCCGAGCACGATCCGCAAGCGCCGCAGCGAGCTCACGGATCCGCGCTACTACGATCCGCCTCCCGTGGTCGCCCGCGGCCGCGTCGAGCGCCCTGGCCGTACGCCCATGACGCTGTGGGGCCTCGCGTGATCCCCAACGATCTGCAGCGCCGGATCCTGCATCTGCTGGGCGGCGTCTCGCGGCTGAGCTACCGGGATCTGCATCGCTCCCTCGGCGGCGTGCCTCACCAAACGCTCGAGACGGCGCTCTGGCCGCTGCTGCGGGCCCGCCGCGTCATCGTGAAGGGCAAGGGCTACGCCCTGCCGCCGCCGTCACTGTCCGAACCCACCGCGCCCAGGAGGCCGCATGAGCCAGAAGGTCTGTCGACGCTGCGAGACGGAGAAGCCCCTCGAGGAGTTCGGCAACGACTCTCGAACGCCGGATGGCAAGTCCTACCTGTGCAGCGAGTGCCGGGTCACGAACAAGGGGCGGCGCAAGAGCAAAGGCAAGACGCTGGCTGAGGTGGTCGAGAAGCACACGCGCAAGGCGAAGCCGAAGACGCCCGCCGCGATGTCCCACGCGACGACGCGCACGGTCAGCGCCGAGAATGACGGCAGCGGCAACATCTCGGTGTCGGTCGACGACGGCACCGGCGATGCGACCCTGCTTTACCTGACGTACGCCGAGGCGCAGGCGCTGCGGGACTGGCTCGCCGGCCAGAAGGATCTCGCATGATCGACGCGCTGCGACAGTTCTGGTGGTGGCTGTGGACCGGCCGCACGTCCCTCGAGGCGCAGCGCCGCGCGCTCGAGGAGGACTGCCGCCGCTTCGGCGGGCAGGTCACATGGACGGACACGCACTGATGCGCGTGCGATCCGTCGACGAGCTCCCGGCGCATCTGCGCCCCCAGGTCGAGCGCGCCCTGGTCGTCGAGTCGCCGACCCGCGCGGATCCTGCGGTGCGCAAGTACCGCAACGAGCCGGTGATCCGCGACGGCAAGCGCTTCGACTCCATCCTCGAGGCCGACTTCTACGATCTGTTCACCGCCGCCTGGCGCGCCGGCCAGCTGCTCTGGTTCGTGCGGCAAGTGCCCTTCGAACTGCAGGGCGGCGTGCGCTATCGCGCCGACTTCCTGGTGTTCTGGCGCGTGGATCTCTCGAAGGTCGACCGCGGCCACTCGCGGGTCGAGGTCGTCGACTGCAAAGGCGTGGTGACGCAGGAGGCGATCAACAAGTTCAAGCAGGTGCAGGCCGCCTACGGCGTCACGGTGCAGCTCGGCGTGCGCGAGGGCGGGCGCCTCACCATGAGGCCGTGGCGATGATCTGGGTGCTCGCCCGCGGCCATGGCGAGGCCATGGAGTACTGGACCGGGCGGTTCCGCCATGGCGAGCCCGAGGCTTCGCCGTTCTGGTCGGATGCTCAGAAGTTCCACGATGCCGCCGCGGTCAACGAGGCGGCGAGCACGCACCGGCTGCTGCGCTATTCCGACGAGTGGCGCGCACACCAGCCAGGCGAGCGCAGCGAGCGGCGAGGCTGACCGTGCCGGCCGCCCTCGATCCCGTGCTGCAGCCGACCGACCGCCTGCTCGACATCTGGGCCCGGGAGGATCGACCCGTGCGCGGCGGCGGCCTGCACCCGCTCGAGGTGATGCGCCTGCTGCAGGAGGGCCAGGTGCTCGGCGCGGAGTCGCTGACGAATGACGAGGTCATGATCATCGTCGACCAGTCGATCCTGCGAAGCCCCCAGGACGTGCAGGCGTTCCTGCGGGTCTGGTACAAGCAGCCGTCGCCCGTGTACATCAAGGCGCAGCGGCTCGGGTACTCGCGCACCGCGATCTACGGCCGCTGGAAAGAAGTGCTCTCGTTCATGCGGGGCACGTTTCACGCGAAGGGGCTGGCCGTCTGAATGGCCGCGCCTGGCCAGCGACACCAGCGCGGGCAGCTGCTGCGCCGCGGCGATCGCTGGGTTGTGCGTTATCGCGTGGATGTGGCTCAGGAGGGCACGCACCGCATCACACGCCGCCGAGCCACGCTCGAGATCGGTAGCGTCGACGAGCTCCGCACCCGCAGCGCGGCGCGCGCCGCCGCCGACCAGGTCATGGACGGCATCACCGGCCGCCATATCGCCCCGGGCCGGGCCATCAACGCGGCGAAGTACCTGGTCCGCTACCAGGCCGAGCGGGTGGTCCTGATGCGGCCGAGCTCGCAGGCGAACGTGCGGCGGGCGATCCGGCTGCACCTCGCGCCGCTTCTCGCCGGCCTGCGGCTCGACCAGGTGAGTGCGGGCACCGCGCAGAAGCTGGTCACGCAGATGGCCGCTGCCCGGAGGGCGCCGACCTCCGCGCGGCAGGTCGTCAAGCTGCTGCGCACCATCCTGCGTGCTGCCCGCGACGATGGATTCGCGGCACACCCGTTCGAGATGCGCGCCATCCGTTTCGCCTCTCAGGTGAAGGCGAGGCCGAAGCGGGCGGTCTTCGCCATGGAGGAGATCGCCACGCTCATCGAGCAGGCCCGCCCGCCCTGGCGGACGGCGTACGCGCTTTCCGCGCTGCTCGGCCTGCGCTGCGGCGAGACGCTCGGCCTCGACTGGTCCGACCTCGACCTCGAGGCCGGCACCGCCACCATCCGCCAGTCCGCCGTGAACGGGCACCTGCAGGCTCTCAAGACCGCGCGCAGCGCCGGCACCCTCGCGATCCCCGGGCCGCTCGTGGACCTGCTGCGCGCACACCACGCCGCGCAGGGCCAGCCCGCCACGGGGCTGCTGTTCCCGACCCGCACCGGGCGGCCGCAGTACTCGAGCGCCTACCGCCGCGCCCTCACGCGGGACCTCAAGCGCCTCGGCATCGCCCACGGCGGCACGCACGCCTTCAGGCACACCGCCGCCTCGCTGCTGCTCGCCCAGGGCCTGAGCACCGCCGCCGTCAGGGACTCGCTCAGGCACCACGACGTGAAGCAGACGGACACCTACGCGCACACGGTCTCCGCCGACCTGCGCAAGGGCGCCGACCTCCTCGGCAGCCTGCTCGATCGAGCCTTCAAACCCCGCTGACCGTTACGCAGTTTGGCCCGATTTGGCCCGCGCGCGACACGGCGCGGCCTGCTTTTTCCCGGCTTTCCTGCACGTGATGCGATTCCCAGTAGGAATGGTGACACCCCGGGAGATGCGCGATTTTCTGCTGACAGGGGCTTGCATGTCCGGATGTCCGCACGTGAAATCGCGTCACACTGCGGGATGCCGCCGGGGTACGAAAATCGGCCCGCCTCGAGCGGGCTTTTTCATGCCCGCACGTTGCCACTGGCACGCGGGCGCGGCCCTTCTCCGGGCCGCTCTATGACCCCTCCGGGCTGCGTGAACGGCCCCTTCAAGCCGCGGCGCCGAAGGGCCCGCGGCGTCTTTTTCGAGGTCCACGTGTCCCGATCGCTCATCGCTCGCATGGCGCGCCACCTGGCCGCCGTGTGGCTCGTCATCGTCCTCTTCCTGGGCGCCACCGCTGCATTCGCAGACACCGGCCTGTGCTGGTCGCGCGCGGGCACGGTCGAGTCATGGCAGAAGTGCGAGGCCGGCCGGCAGGTGTGGAGCCGTGCGACGGTGGGCGCCTATGGCGACTACGCGCGCGGCACGTTCCGCGATTTCGCCGCAGTCCCCGCGACCGAGGCGGTGTACGTGTGCGAGGCCGACCGGCCGATCGGCGCGGGCGAGGGCTGCCCGACGCCGGGCACGTACAACCGCGAGCGGTTCGTGCTCAAGTCCTCGATTGCTCCGCCGCCGCCGCCGCCCCCTGCTGCGCCGACGCTCACGCTGACGGCGAGCTCGGCCACCGTGCTCGTGCCGGGCACCGTGACGCTCACCTATGCCGTCGCCAACGCGACGAGCTGCGCGCTCACGGGCGACTGGTCCGGATCGGTGGCGGGCGCTTCGGGTTCGACCGTCTCGAACGTGTCGCAGATCCGCGGCTACTCGTGGACGATGACCTGCACCGGGCCCGGCGGCTCGGTGTCCCGCACGGTCACGGCGACCGGCGTGTTCGATGTCGAGCGCGCCTGCGGTTCGCTGCAGGCTCCGGCCGACTTCTCAACCGTGCGCATTGCGGATGACCCGAGCGCCATCGACGGCACGGGCGCCTCGACGCGACGCTGCATCGTGTGGACGCAGCGCAGCGGGCAGCCCGCGACGATCTGCGGCAATCCTACGGTTAGTCTCGCTGCTTGGGCCGCTCGCCTGCCCGGCGCTTCGGCGCTGCTCGATGACGCGCGCATCCAGACGATGTGCCGCACGTATCTCACCCGGCCGCTGTCAGGTGCCGAGGCCGCGTTCGCCGACACCCTGCGCGCCCCGTGATGGCTTTGGCCTATGGGCACCGCAGGCCGGCTGACAGCGCGGCCTCGATCAATCCCTCCGTGCCGGGGGCAGCGGCCGGGCGAGAGCCCCGTGTGTCGCGCATGGTCATCGAGGTGCGCGGCCTCGCGCCTGTCGTCATCGGCGGGCGGCCTGCGTCGCAGATGCACCGAGCCGAGCCTGACGTCGATCTGAAAGTGCGCCGCATCCTGCGGCTTACCTAGGGGTTTCGTATGCGAGTAAAGCTGCTCAAGGACGTCACCGAAAACGGTGTCGTCAAGACGACCGTGCGCAAGTCGCGCAAGCAGGTCATCGGCTGGTTCGAGGGCACCAAGCTCGAGGTGTCCGACACCACGGGCGCGAAGCTGATCGAGCGCGGCGACGCTGAGGAAGTGCCCGAGGCCGAGCGCCTGGCCGACGACGAACGCGAGCGCATCGAGGCCGCGCTGCGCGAGGCCGTCGAGAAGGAAGCCGCGCGCATTGCGGCCGAACGCAACAACCCGCCGCCCGCAAGCAACAGCCCTGAGGAGGGCGAAGCACAGGAGCCGACCCCGTGAGCGCCACCGACGCATTCGAGAACAAGCTGCTATCGCTCTACTTCGAGAACGCGGCGGCCGCCAACATCGGCGACGCGAGCGGCCTGCAGCCGTCGGGCACCGCTGGGCAGGTGTTCTGCGCCCTGCACACCGCAGACCCCGGCGACACCGCGGGCACGGGCCAGACGCAGAACGAAACCGCCTACACGAATTACGCGCGCGTCGGCGTCAACAGATCCTCGGCCGCGTGGACCGTCACGGCGGGCGTCGCCGACAACGATGCGGCCATCACCTTCCCCGCGTGCGGCGTCACCGGCGCGACGATCACGAATACCTCGCTCGGCTCGGCGAGCTCCGGCACCGGCAATCGCGACATGAACGGCACCGCCTCGCTGGTGGTCTCGAACGGCGTTACCCCGAGCTTCGCCATCGGCGCGCTCGATATCTCCATGGACTGACATGCTCACCCGCCAGAACCTTGCAGTAGCAGCGCGCGGCGAAGTCGTGACGCTGGCGGTCGGCAACGTCGCCTGGTCGCTCGAGTTCGACTTCACGCTCAAGCTCGCCGGCGTGCTCGCCTACGAGGCGCGGCTGGCCAAGAGCATTGCGAACTGCGGCCGCTCGGGCTCGTGGAATGTCGCGAGCGTGCTCACCGACCTGAACGCGCCGCCGAAGCGCCGTCAGCGGTTCGAGAAGGCCCTGCCCGAGTTCCTTCGCTCGCATGACGTCGTGGTGCGCCACCGCGGCCAGCTCGTCGACATCGGCATCGGCTCGCACACGCTGACCCTCGGCTGGGAGGATGCGCGCAAGGTGGCGAAGTGGCTGCGGCTGCGCGGCAAGCAGGCCCGCAACGCCGCGAACGAGCGCGCGCACTGGTCGAAGATCGCGCAGGTCGCGCCGAACGGTGAGCCGCAGTGCTGATCCTCCGCGCCACCGCTGACCTGCTGCGCCTGATCACAGGCTCGGCCGCGGATATCGAAGTGCACGTGTCGGCCATGGAAGCCGACAACGCGACCCCCCCGGTCGTGCAGGACATCATCCGCAACAACGTCGCGAGCATCACCACAGCGACGACGACGACGATCCTCGACTGCACCACCGCCAACCGGCGGCGCAACGTCAAGTTCGTCTCGATCTTCAACAATCACGCTTCCGTCTCCACGACCATTGTCGTCGAGCACACCGACGGCACCAACGTTGAGCGCCTGTACGCGGGCACGCTCGCGGCGGGCGAGTTCGTGATCTTCGACGAGACCGGCGCGTGGACCGCCTACACGTCCGGCGGTATCCCCAAGAATGCGCAGGCGGCCGGCTCGCCGAACGTGCAGACCTTCACGGCCTCGGGCACCTGGACCAAGCCGACCGGCTTCACGCCGCAGGTCGTCATCGTCGAAGCGAACGGCGGCGGCGGCGGTGGTGGTGCGGGC
>JACCDT010150741.1_pt1 | contig 35364 bp, 53 predicted proteins | sample 7446291 | NCBI WGS metagenome assembly JACCDT01 (sample SAMN15323446, study PRJNA562643) | freshwater metagenome | isolation source: river surface water | place: USA:Blue River Watershed | collected 2017-08-17
TACGATTTAATTATGTATAAGGAAGGAGGTAACTATCGTGAGGCTGTCCAATTCGCAGAGGCAATTTCTCCTACAGGCAACACAAGAGTATACAAAAAACATACACATGGCAACGGAGTATCTAATGACACGCGGCTTATCGGTCGCAGAAGTGCAACCGTTTCATCTCGGAGTAGTCAAGGACGCTCTTCCAGGTCATGAACAATACAGAGGTAGACTTGCTATTCCATATGTAACACCATCTGGAATAGTAGATATTAGATTCCGTAGTATGCACGGAGAAGACCCTAAGTATATGGGTATGCCAGGTGCAAAGACGAGTATGTACAATGCACAAGCAGTACTAACAGCCAATGATTATATCTGTGTCACCGAAGGTGAGATAGATTGTATGACTGTAGTTGCTAAGACAGGGCATCCAGCAGTTGGCATTCCAGGTGCTAACAATTGGAAGCCATACTATGCAAAGATACTAGATGATTTTGAAACAGTAATTATCCTTGCAGATGGTGATGCACCAGGCTTAGAGTTTGGTAAGAAGGTAAGTAGAGAGTTGGGTAATGTAAACATTATTCAGATGCCAGAAGGTCACGATGTAAATAGCATCGTGTTAGAACAAGGAGCGGAGTTTATAAATGAGCGAATCAGAAAATGTATCCAGTGATATCTGGGAGTACATCAAAAACAATCCTAAAATTGTAGGGCTACCTATTGCAGGTGACACAGCATTAGATGTATTAAATGCAATGAGAGATGTGCACGATAAGATTCTAGATAATCCAGAAGTGGCAGCAGATATGCTGACTATGCTTGCAGGATTAATTCTATCTACAACACAAGGTAATGCCAAAGAAATATTAGATGAAGTTATAGTAGCCAGTGCAATGCACGAGTTCGATAGTGGAGTTAAGGGAATCCTCAATGAAAAATAATACAGACGCAGAACAAATAACAGATGAATTACTAACAATTCTATTTAAGAAGCATGCTGACTACGGTCCGTTAAACATAGCCCATGCCCCAGGCGGGGCAATGAATGGGCTGCGTGTGCGTATGCATGACAAGTTAGCCAGACTAAATCATCTGGTAGATAAGGGCGACACGCCCAACTATGAAACAGTAGAAGATACCCTAGTAGACCTGGCTAACTATGCAATAATCGGACTATTGGTACAACGCGGACAATGGGAAGGCATTCCTAGCAAGGAATAAAATGGATTATATAACTGAGTATGAGTCTGTTGTTACTAACATTGCTTCCGAGTACCATAAAAAATACCCTATGGTAGAAACACAGGATATATCTCAGATACTTTGGATGTGGTTTGTTACTCATCCATCTAAATATAAAGAGTGGTCAGACCTTGAGCAAAAGGATAAAGATAAACTTATAGCCAAGTCGCTTAGGAATGCAGCGATTACTTTCTGTGAAAAAGAAAAAGCAAAGGTAGTTGGCTATGAGTTCCTTGATTTATATTACTATGACGCAACAGTTATAGAAGCATTCCTTCCTTCAATCATCTCTGAATCATATGAGATTCCATCTAAGATTAAAGACCTTAACTTTAAGTTTGGTAAAGGTGAAACAACAGATGGTAATAACTGGCTAGTTCTCAGGTCAGACATAGCATCAGCATACTATCAGTTAGCAGAGGCTAAACAAAAAATTTTAAAAGTTAGGTTTTCAATGGAGAACTGCGAGTGGGATGTAATTGCACAGGAGATTGGTTCCACTCCAGAGGGAGCACGAAAAAAAGTACAGCGTGCTATTAGTTCTTTAATTAGAAATCTTGGTGGCTATCGTCCTTCTATAGAAGAAGACAGAGTAGAGATTGATAAGCCAGATGACTCAGAGTGAAAAGGACATAAGAGATTTACTGCACCCAAAAGACTATAGCAAGTCTATGGATTTACGGGGGCAGAAGTTAGGTAACACTTGTGTCTGTGGCTGTGAGGTATTCATTGCACTTGTAGCATTTGACGAGAACAAAGAGATATGTTTTTATTTTCTTGATGGTGAGTGTGCAAGTTGTGGCTCTATGGTAAGCCTTCCATATCCAGATGATACAAATGAAGAGGACTGCGAGTAAATGGAAAAGACATTACGGATATTAAAACAAGAGTCATACCTTGATGGGTACACAGATGCTAGAGAAATGATTGCAAAAGATATAGAACTAGCACATCAGCAATTAGATTGTTGTCAGGTAGCAGTAGCCGTATGCTCTTGTGAGATGGCAATTAAGATAGCCAGAGGTGAATGGAAAGTAGAACAACCTATTCCATGGGAAGAAGTAAAGAAGGAGTTGAATCTATAATGCCATTATATGATTTTAAATGTGATTGCTGCACAGAAGTAATTGAGATTAATGAACCAATACCACCAGCATGTGGGACTTGCGGTAATTTAATGGTGCGTATATGGTCGGCACCAGCAATACAATTTAAAGGTTCAGGCTTTTACTCAACAGGAGGATAAATGTCAGACTACCCTCGATGGGAATCAACACCAGCATGTGCAGGAACAGACACAGAGTTATGGTTTAACGAGGATGACGAGCCAGGATATAGAGAAAAGAATTTATTACAGAAGATTTGCGCAGGTTGCGAAGTACGCAATCAGTGTTTAGACTATTCATTACGGCACAGTGTTATGGGATACTGGGCAGGTACTACACCTAGAGAGAGGCAACGGTTGCGTAAGAAGTTAGGTATTGTTTCAGAACCTATCTATAGCGCATGGGATATAGCATGAGTAAACTATCTGACTTTGATATAGATTTATCAGTTGGTCATGACGGAGAAAATCTAGTCAAGGAACTACTTACTGGTGGTAGAACCATTGAAGTAAAGACAGATTTAAAATGGAAAGATACTGGCAATGTTTATATTGAAACAGTATGCTGGTCACACAATAAGGAAGAGTGGTACCCATCAGGGCTATCAACCACAAAGGCTGAGTATTGGGCATTTGTATTAGAAGGAGCAGTAGTGATGGTACCTACTGAAACTCTCAAGACTATTGTTACTATTAGGGGTAGGGCTATAGCCTGCAACATCCCACCTAACCCATCTAAAGGCTATCTAATTAAGATTGAGGATATACTTAACGGGATAAAAGGTTTCTAGGAACCACCTAGAAAACAGAAAAACCCCCGCTCTGGTATGGGGAAGACCAGGACGGGGGTTATCTGCTGTCTACGGGGCGACTAGACCCCTTAAATCGGTATTATTCTGAGCCTATTCCGTATTGCTTTTCATTCTTATCTGCCCATTTAGCCAATGGGGCAGCCAATGCGCCGATTAGTACTGCGTACTCTGGGCGCATATCTGTGAGTAGTGCGATACCCATAGTGATAGCAGAGGCAAAGACTGCACGAAGATAGGACTTCATTGCTGCAATCTCCTTGGCGCTGAACTTAAATACGTTCTTCATTTATTCTCCTTCTTAGGTAAAGGTTTAGGAACCTTAGCCTTTACTTTATTTACTAGAGTCGGCTCACCTAGCCATGGGAACCATGGTGATGTGTCGTTTCCACAAGTATCCTTGATGGAAATATGTATGTGTTTATTGTGCGGATTGGAACCCGTATATTCTCTGTCGCCTTTTTCAGATGACCAGATTTTTCCTTTGAAGATTAAATACTTAACACGTCTATCAGACTTAAGATGTTCATAGACTTCGTGGCAGTTAATGCCACCTAATGTATCGTGAGTTAAGTCTACTGCAAATCCACTATTATGGTCTGAGTTAGGGTTCTGTTTGATATGTTCTTTAGATGGAAGCAGACCGTCAGATGCTTTCTTCCTCTTTGGTCTCAACGCTGTTGCCTGTCGAAGCACAGACTTGGCAGCAGGAGTCGCAGTCTTGGCAATAATCATTGTCCCTCATTTCTTCTGCATCATAATCTGATATAAAATTTCTACTTTTTCTTCAAGCCTAATGACAGAATCTTTTAAACTTGTTCCAGAATTTGGCTTAAGTTCATATAGATAATGTTTAACTAGCCATCTTACTGAGCCAGCAAATGCTGTAACGATAGCAATTATGGCAACAAGTAGTGATGCCCAGTTAGCAAATGTCATTATACTGTCCTAATAGTTATCTCAATGACCCCGCCAAACCCATCAAAACGCTTGTCGGGTGGTGTCATACGGGTGAATGTTACTTCTTCTATAATTGCTTGACGTGACTCTGCGGTAGATAAATCTTGCCACGTAATAACGTCACCAGATTCTTCAATCTCTTCTAGTAGCGCAATACGGGTAGATGCTCTGCCCTCATAGCCAATCATTGTGTTGTATCTATCTGTCTCTACATCAAAGCAGTAGACAGGAAAGCGCATTACGCGCTGACGTGGTGTAGCAATAGTTGCCTTTGCCTGATAGCCCTTAAATACAGGACCCTTTGTATTGTCATCTGCATCACGACTTAAGACAAACTTGTAAGCAACATACTCTTGAGCAGTTGCAGGTGTAGATGTAGTAACTTCTACTGGAGTAATGTCTGCATCGTATGTGATGTGGTCATACTCGGTGCCATTCCTATCTACAGTTTCCATAACCATAGAGCCATAGGTAAAGTCACCGCGTCCAAGAAGACGCTTGAAGTTCTTAGGCTCTAGTGTTCCATATCGGATGTAACCTGTAGTTATAAATCCACTAGGTGCTAAAGTAGATGCTGACTCAAGATATATTGCACCATCTGTAGTCTCGTGTGCTGTGCAAAATGCCAGCCTATTAGTTGTTCCAAGAAATGCAACACCTGTTGTATAGTGCTCCGCACTTTGTGTTACCTGCAAGTCCTTAGCATAAGCAAAGCGTAAAGTTTCTATTTCGTTGCCAAGGTCAATGCGATATAAACCAGCATCTAATGCACCAATGCCTGCAGCACACCAAATAAATCTATCACGTGCAGCAAAATCATAGCAAGGTTGGGATGTTTCTATAATGAGTGGACCATAATTAATGGAGCCATCTTGGTCTGATACAACTGCAGCACGTACGCCTTTGTTTGTACCAATCATCATATAGCCTAGGTAGTAGTAAATCTTTTCAACTATCTCACCAGCAGGCAACTCTGCAGCCACTACTGCTGATGTAAGGGTAGGCATAACACCAGCCGTTGATAGTGTATATTTCTGGATGGTTGAGTAAATACCTGAATGACCTGCCGTATAGATAGCAGGACCAGAAGCAGCAATGCTTGTGTAGTGGTAATTAACATTAGGGTTGGTGTAGATAGCAGTAGGAAGTGATGTGGCAACAGGAGATACTTCATATACGGAACCATTAACACACAAAACAATACGGTCTTTAACAAACTCCATTGCTGCGTAAGTAATAGTAACACTATTTGCAGAAAACATAGGTGATGGAATTGTAGTTGTATTATCTGTTAATAATTTCTTATACATATGAAGTCTAGGAGTACCAGAAATGTTAGCATTAGTTACCCAGTAAGCGTAGATACCATCGTCACAGATTGCATATACAGCCTCTGCACTGCCAGAGTTGTAGTCAATAAAGTGAGTTACTGTTCCATCTGCAGAAATCTTATCAACATCGTACTCATCGTGAAGAAGTACTCCTTGAGTACCATTCCATTGGATAGAGCGAACGTGCTGATTAGGGTGTTGATGGTCTGTGCCAGTTACTGTGCCAGTTGTTATATGTGTATCTACTACATCTTTAAGTAGAGTTACTTGTCCTTTAGTCCAGACATCTACGTTCTTGCTATCTGTATATCTATGTGTAACAGTTTCACCAGCAGATGGGTCGTAGAATTTAATGCCTTCTCCACCGTGAAATGATGACTGACTTCTAATCCACCAACCAGTTAAAGATTGTTCTCCTGGCTCTGCGCCATTATCAAACTGGTCTTTCTTAAAGGGTGCAGTCTGACGGATATACGGACGTGCATCATTGATTGCATAGATGAATGGAAGACCACCCACTGCTACATCATAGGCAACATCAGTGTTCTGCCAGATAGCAGTAGATGAAACTACACCTACGTCAACGGCAATTGCACGTTCGGCACGACCTTCGGTAATATCACGACCAGCCACGTTACTCCTTAATTAAATGTATTTGTTTTAGAACAGTTACCGTAGTCTTTACACATTACGCGTTTGTTACAATCAAGCCTGTATCTGTTGACATAATGTATTGTCCACTGGCTGGGTCGTACCCAAATCCCATTGAACCCGTAGTAAATCCACCAGTAATCGTAGTTGGTATCAAACCTTCAATAGATGATTTAAGTGGAAATACATTAAATGTTGAAGTAATTTGATGTGGTGTTCTTGAGAAAATATTAACTTTAAATTGTCCACCACCAACTATACAAATATTTACATATCTATCATTTACTGTATCAACTATCCAACCATCACCGTCAGTATAATTTTTTGAAGTATATGAACTAGAGTTATTGGTACTAAGTCCACCTTCGTGAGAACCACTCCAAGGAGATGTTGCTGGTGTTGTTGTATAATACATAGTAGAAGCATTTGCGTGATAAATCCAACGAGTATTCGTGCTGTCGTATGTAAGTTTCCCACGAAACCCTGTTGTATTGTTTGGACCAAGGTCAATTGAAGTCCAAGTTGTTCCATTGGTAGAAGTATGTCCACGATTGTATTGTGCTGCACTTGAAGTTAAAACAATTCTATCTGTACCATTTGTTGCGATAGACCAAATTACCCCGCCTTGTGGATTAGAACGAGCAGTCCAAGTTGCACCATCTGGAGATGTTGAATATGATGTTGTATTTGCTCCACCTAATATAAATAAATTAATTGAACCAGCAACCCAGACTCCATCATAAATATGAGATGTTCCTTGTTGAGATGTTCTAGATGTTAATGTTCCACCAATTGAAGTAGCAGAAAGGACTGTACCGTTGTTGCCGTAAAATACATAAGTGCTATTTCCAAAAACGACACCATTCAAACTACTTGAACCTTCAGTGCCAGTAGAAGCCCAACGAGTCCAACTTTTTCCATCAGTAGAATAAAAAATAAATCCATTGCTGGTTGTCATAATCCAATAACCATTAAGTTTTTGAAGACTCTTTGAACTACCGTAAGTATTGGCGGTTGAATTTGACGGAAGTTGGTAATAGTTAAATGCCGTAGGAACTGTTACAGTACCCCAAGATTCAGATGTACCATTAGTAGTTAAGTACTTACCAGCGTTACCTGTCTGTGAAGGTAATGCATACTGAGATACAGTTCCCCAAGACTTGTTAGTACCATCAGTTGTTAGATACTTACCTGAGTTACTGGTCTGGCTAGGAAGGGTTGGTTCCTTGCTATTAATCTGTGTTTGCACAGCAGATGTTACGCCATCTAGGTAGCCTAACTCTGTTGCTGATACTGTAGTTAGGGCTGTACCTGCGTTGGCTAGGTCACGGGCTTTACTCATTCTGCTACTCCCAAAATCGTTAATACTCGGTCTGCGGTTTCAATCCAGGTTTTGTTTGCTTCATCCCAAGTATCGCCAATGTATGGCTTACCGAATGAGCAGCAACATACTGCCTTGACATATCCAATTGCTTCTGCAAATGCTTGGATTTCTGTATCGTTATGTGCGTTCTCTGCAAACACTGCAATTTGTTCAACTACATTATCTGCATTAAGAAATGCGTGTTCGTGTTCTGCTAAATGTGTGATTGACATAATTATCCTAACCAACTAACTATTACAATACCTGACGCTCCGTTACCACCATTACCACCAGTACCAGCGCTTGTTGAACCAGTGTTTGCACCAGCCCCGCCACCTGCACCAGTGTTAGTACCAGCATTACCACCGTTGCCACCGTTGCCACCAACAGGATTTGGAAATGAACCACCACCACCTGCACCAGCGCCACCTTGAGCGCCAGTTTGTCCTGCTATTCCAGTACAAGTTCCACCACCGCCACCATAACCAGCCAAGCCAGCAGCACCAGCAGCACCACCACCAGTTCCAGCAGTTCCTGCAGATGCTGCTCCAAGTAAACTTTTAGTGTTATAAAAATCAAAAGGTATTCTTGGATTTGTTCTTGCGTTATCATTATTGTCTGCCGTATAATTATCGCCAGGGTGAGTACCCATTGTATTTGGTGTAGAACCACCACCATTAAATTCAGCACCACCATAACCACCACGAAGACCAAAAGAATTTATTCCAGACGCTAAGATATGACTTTGGTTTCCAATACCAGAAGAAAACGAAGCAGTACCATTAACAGGAGTAAAAACCATTACTGGCGCATAATTAGTTTGGTCTGTATCATTATTTAAACCAGGTAAACCTGCAGTTCCTTTATATCCAGGTGCTCCTGGTCGACCTCTTGTTCCTTGCTGACTGCCTTGTGAATACACAAATGTGCCAAAAGCCGAAAATCCTGCATCACCTGTATTGTTAGGCTGAGTTGTTGTACCACCAGCAGTTCCATTAGTTCCTGCACCAACAGTAATTGATACTGTTCCAGTTCCACCAAGATAAATATCTCTTGCTATTGTAACTCCGCCACCATAACCAGCCTGTTGACAATTTTGAGTTTGCCTCCATCCTCCGCGACCGCCAGTTCCGCCACCAACAACTAATACATCTACATATTGTGCGGTTGCAGGTACTGTCCAAGTTTGAGAAGAAGTAAATCTAACTACATTTCTAGTTAATCCAGCAGGTGCTGGAATAGTTAATAAACCCATTACGCTATCTCCACTCCTGAGATATGAAAGTCAATTGTTGTTGCTGATGCTAGACCTTTGATAGTCTGCGTTGTTGGAAGAACCTGCTTTAAGTCAATATAGATAGTTGAGTTAGCAGCAATTGCTGTATCCTTTTGAAGTTCAATATCATTGAGCAAAAGGGTAAATGTTCCAGCGGTAGCAGCACCATTGGCAATAGCAATATTTGTAACTATTGCAGTCGTTGCAGAAGGTACTGTATAGAGTGTTGTTGATGATGTCGCTGCTGCTGTACGAGCAAGGACCTTAGATGTTACAGCCATTAGTTACTGTTTCCTTTTCTTTAGAGTGCGCCCATAATGGACATTAATTTGTTGTCTTCAACTGTTGCAGTTGTTGCATAAGATGATAGGTCTACCGCACCCCAGGCTAAACCTGTGGCTGTAGTTGAGTCAGCCTTTAGGAAGTATCCATTAGTTCCAACTGCAAGTTTACCTACAGTATCTGCAGCGGTACCTACAAGGATGTCTCCCTTAGCGTCAAAGATTGTTTCTTCAATTGCAGAGGCAAGTTCAAATGATGTGAAGGTAATTACTTCTACAATGTCGTTAGCAGCAAGGGCTGCAAGAGATGTAAGGCTTGTGCCATTAGATGCTGTATAATCTGTAGTGCGGACTAGAAGCACACCATTGAGGTATACCTGCTCTTTACCTGCAATATAGGAAAGTGTTAGTCCATTGTCGTCTGTACCAGAGATTGTTGTTTCTCCGCCAGTAGCAGTAAAGCGATAGCGATAGATTGCTGCAGTTGAGGAGATTGAACCCCACTCTGTTCCTGTCCAAGCGTACATAGCGTTAGATACTGAGTTCCAGTAAATAGCACCAGTAAGAAGTGCATTGCCATCATTGTCTACAGATGGAGCAGATGACTTAGCACCTAGGTAGCGGTCATCAAAGTTGTCGTAGGTTGTCGCAGCAGCAGCAGCGGAGGCAGCAGCAGCAGTAGCAGAACCAGCCACAGTATCTACGTACGCCTTTGTAGCAGCGTGTAGGTCAACAGTAGGGGCACCTGATAATGTAAGGGCACCAGTCATTGTTGAACCAGACTTGAGCACTACAGTAGATTCAAATGAACCACCAGCAGATATTGCATCTGCAATTTCTTTGAGAGTATCAAGTGTTCCTGGAGCACCATTAACAAGTGCGTCTACCTGAGCCTGAACATATGCCTTAGTTGCTGCTGTTTGTAAATCAGCACCAGCAGTAGTAGAAGGGTCGGCAAGGTTTGTCAACTTCTGTGAGTTCATAGATACTGCACTTGTAGGTGCAGCCATCTGGTCTAGACGGTTAGTACGTACCGCTGTATTAAAATCTGAGATAGTAGATGCAGTCTGTGTGCCAGTGTGGTTAGCACGAGCATATGGGTCAGATACCAACTTGGCTGCTGTTATTGTTCCATCTGCAATGTCTGATGCAACAATAGTTCCATCAACAATATCTGCAGAGGTAATAGTTCCACCAAGGTCTAACTTGGTTTTAGAAATAGCAGCAGATGCGTTGATGTCAGCATTAACGATTGTGCCATCTAGAATCTTGGCAGATGTTACTGCTCCGTCTGCTAGGTCTCCAGCAACGATAGTGCCGTCAGCAATCTTAGCCGATGTAATTGCGCTATCTGCAATATCACCAGTAGCAATAGTGCCATCAAGAATCTTTGCTGAGGTAATTGCACCATCGGCAATATCTCCTGCAACAATTGTTCCGTCTGCTATCTTTGCGCTAGTAATTGCTGAGTCTGCAATCTTACCTGTTGTTACTGCGTTAGGGGCAAGTTTACCCTCTGTGACTGACAGGTCATCAATCTTGACTGTACCTACGGCACCAGTTGCAATCTTACCGCTTGTGATAGCAGAGTCTGCAATGTCTCCCGTAGCAATTGTGAGGTCTGCAATCTTGGCTGATGTAATAGCACTATCGGCAATTTTTGCTGTTGTTACGTTAGCATCAGCAATCTTTGCAGTTGTAACAGAATTAGATGCAAGCATTGTGCTTGATACGTTGCCTGTACCAGTTGATAGTGTCACATCGGCAATAGTCAACCCGTGAGCAGTTGTAGTATTTTCAATGTGATTGTTGGCTTCGCGGTAATCGCGACCAATAGCCATATGGCGAACTACTGCACCAGCAGAGTGAGTCTGACCAGTTGAGCCATCAATACCACGAACGATAGTTAGTGTGTTAGTACTGACGGCGGTAACATCTACAATTTCTTCAAGCGCTGTATCTGGGTCAATTACTACTGTAAAGGTTTCTCCAGCAGAGATTGTTACACCACCTAATAGGGCAGAACCTGACACAACAGTGGCAGATGTACCGCTTGATGTGAGTGCACCTGTCAGCGTTGTTTGCTGAGAGCGTGAGGAGTATTTTCTAACTGTCATTTAGGTTCCTTATCTACCGTAATGAACGCGGGCTGGATACTGTTGTTGCTGTGCTTGGGTTTCTTCTGCTAAGCGCTGAGTAAACAAAGCGTAAATCTGTTTTGTTGCCGATTGTGATGAACCGTATGGACGCTTGCTATCTGTTTCATCAGCCTGTGGGCTAACCTGAGCAGCACGTGCTGGGTCAAGAAATGAAAGCAAACGATAGATAGAACCAAGAATCACTACATCTTTGCAAGACTCTGGCAATCCAGTTACTGTTGAAAAGACATCAGTGTTAGCGCTAAAGGCTTCTGGTGCTGTCGCATAGGTAACCTTGACTGTTCTGCCAGGTGTAATGTAATCACCAATAGTTACTGTCTGTGCTCCCGCACCCCAAGTGGTAACATCTGGATACGCATCAAAGTCAAATCGCTTAACGCGAATCCATTCTTTAGATGGTCCTACTTCTTGCCAGTGCATCGTAATAATATTTTGTATGTTTAAGTTACTTAATTCGTATGTAGTTACTGCAGCATTGTATGTAAATGTAGTTTGCTTAACGGCAAAAATACTGGCTCCGATTGCTCGAACCGTATCATTGATAGCACGCTTTACTACAAAGCGTGGGAATGTAGGAGCAATAGTTACCTTAGAATCTGCAACGTGAGTGGCTGCTGTAGTACCTAGATATCCGCGACCATAAGGAGCCACTGTCGCTGTATTAGCAACACGGTCATATGAATCAACCCATAGCAACTCTTCATCGATTTCAACAATACCCTTGCCCAAAGACTCAGTAGAACCTAGGCTAAGGACTAACGGGGACGCAGAGGATGAAGTAGTAGTTGTTACGGCAGAAGACAGATAGGTTGTTCGGTCTTGCTGAAATGTATAACCAGATAGATTAATGAGAACTTCATCAATCATATTAGATAAGGTAGTCATTATAGAGTCCTTAATGCGTCAACCGCAGATTTGCCAGTAGTTCCAGCAAGTTCATTGCAAACACCATTCAAGTCTTTAAAGGCTGATGGCTGGCGAGATGAACTAACTTTGTAGTTAAGTGCACCAATGATGCCCTTACCTGCAGTTCCAGCCCACTTGTTTGCAGCACCCTGCTCATCAAGAAACGCAGTTCTTACAGGATATGTTCCGCCATTAGCCAGACGATTAAGTTCAGCGCATAACGTACTACCAGCGATACCAGCCATTGTTTAGCCTTTCTTATAATGTTTCGGTAATGCTAAATTAGATTTCTTTTCTACTGCACCAAAGAATGCGTTGTAGTAGTGCTCATCAAATGAGAACCTTTTCATATGTGGTGCTGTTGCTGCCGTATGGCAATAGACTGGAACCTCAGCCTTGTCGCATAGAGCAAAGAAGAATATATCTTCTCCTATGAATTTAGTTCCTCTGCCCATCTCCATAAACATCTGTCCCTCTGGAGATACAGGTCTAACCTTTTCAACAACACTTCTGTGCATAAGCAGGAATCCAAATCCCGCTGCATCTACTTTAATTAACTTATCTTTTGGCATCGGATGTATTCTGGATAATCCAAAAGTTCCGTCACCTCTATTAGTGAAGTTAAATATTGTAGGCATGGGAATCATTAATGGCTCTTCAGGATTGTCTGTTGTAAAGTAAACACCTGTAACCAATGGACGCTCTACTGCGTCCCTGTTATCCCATAGCAGTTTAAAGGTTTGCGGACTGATAACTACATCTGAGTCTACCCAGAGTATCCATTCATAATCAGTCTTGTCATACCAGAATTCAATGAGAGACTGTCTCTGCCTAGCAATCTGATTGCCACCACTACGAAGAGTGGTAGAAAACTTAACACCTGACTTTAACAGTACATCTGTTACTCCCTGCATAAACTTGCCATCAACCATTCCGTTGTCGCAATATGCAAGTGCAATTGAATCTTTACTCATGTCCCCATTGTCCTTATCTATATCGTGCAGTTTTCTTTGCTATTGATTTAGGTTGCTTTACAAACTGCTTACCCTTTTTCATACCTTCACGCTTTGCTTTGCTTGTTGCTGCATACTCTGATGAAGATAGTGCTTGTCTTGCTTTTTTTGGCAGGTATCTTTCTCCAGTAGCCTTTGAGCCCTGAGTGCTTGGCTTACCAGATTTAGTTCCCCACTCTTCCTTGGTCCACTTGGACAAAGATTTCTGATTACTTGTCTTACTTCCAGAGTAACCACCGCCAGCCTTCTTGTATGCAATTGCTACAAGTTGGGCTTTACGGGCAGACCATTGCCCAGGCTTACCGCCTTTAGAACCAGCCATAATGCGATTCTTAATTCGGTTCCTAAGTTCTGGATTTGTGTAAGCCATTACCACTTAACCTTATCTGCCCAGTACGCTGCTGACATTTTGCCCTTGGCAATGTTCTTTGCGTGACGTGCTTTGAATGAAGCCTGACGTGCCGTTGGCTTTCTGTCACCAGTAACGCCTTGCTGACCAAAACGAATTGTCTTAATTTTGTTTCCTTCTTTAGCCACAACAATGTGTGACTTCTTAGGATGGTTAGGTGTACGCTTTGGCTTGTTAAAGCCAGAGACTCCTGCTCGTTTTAATCTAGGGTCAGCCATTATTTTTTCTTTCTATTTAAAGTTTTCTTATCGTTGTAACCTTTGATAATTACATCAGCATCTGAAGGTAACTTCTTGTTCTTGCTTGGAGGACGCTTGCCCTCTTTAAGAAAGTCATTAAGACCCTTTGGCTTTGACTTCTTTGGCATAGCAACTGGGTTACCACGTGTCATATCTTTCTTAGGCATAGCAACTGGAGTACCCTTTAAGCGCTGTCTAGGCATTGCAGATGGCTTCATTCCCTTTTGTGCCATTACTTCTTCTTTCCCATCTTCTTAATCATTCCGCGCTTGGCTGTCTTCTTGACCATTTTTTTGCCAGTCTTTTTGGCTTCCATTTTCGCCATAGCCATACCTTTTGCTGTGTATGGAAATTCCTTCATTCCTACTTTTGGCATTTTATACTCCTAGTTCTTTCATTACTTCGGCTGTCTTGGTATTTATATCTCTTGCTTTAGGCATAGTGTCTGCATCATAGGCTCTGCCCAAAGTCTCTGATGCTTTATGAGCCTCTTCAACGTGGCGCATAGTTGTACCTGATGGTTGTATACCTTGTGCTCTAGCATCTCGATATGCAGCCAATTCAGCATTCCATTTTTTATCTGGAATATCTCGCTTAGCATCTCCAGCGTTCATCTGAAGAGTCATAGCCTTACATCCAAAACAACCATCAACATAGGTTGGATGTGCTTCCCAGTGTTTCATATATCCCCTATTGCGCTGTAAAGTTTGCTTCTGTAACTCCAACATTTCCAGCAATAAGCGCTGCCTTAGTTGCTTCACTTACTACGTGGTTTCTGCCACCTAAGTAAATTTCTTCGTAATCAGTTAAGTCTTCATCTAGAAGATATCTAACTTGATGATATGTTCCATTGTGTTTAACTATTGTTATACCTTTGTCCAACTTATAGAAGTAGAACAAACGATGTCCACCTGACGGTCCTTCTTTGACCGTAGGTGTTTTGAAAATATATTCTGTCATTCGTCCTCCTTAATGGACTTACTGATAGACAGGGATTTCTCCCTGCCTATCCGTCAATCAATTAAGCGATTGATGAACCTGATTCGATTCGGTATAGAGCCTCTTCGCGGTAGCGAGCAAAGCCGAGTACGCCGTACCAACCCATTGGGCGATGACGCATCAAGCGGTCCACTACTGGTCCGATAACTGTGTGTGGCTCTTCAGCAACTGCTTCTGCAAGCGCTTGCTGTCCTGCCAAGATTGTGCGGTAGACACGTGCAGATGATGCACCGTCTGTTGCGTTGTATAGACGTGGAGACTCTACGAAGTATGCACCTTCGTATGTTCCGATTTCTCCTGCCCAGATGCGGTCTTGTGCAGAACCGTATTGGTTAGGAAGCAACCAACCTGCTGAGCCTGTTTCGGCGCGTAGGTCGTGTGAAACTTCTGGGTGGATACCACACCAGTAGAGTGAGCCCTTGCGAGCAACTGCCTTGTTAGCACGGAGTTTTGCAACAGCCTTGCGTAGGTTAGCAGATGAGATTGTTGCAGCAGCAGTAACTGTTGCTGTTGATGTTGCTGTTGAACCTGAGTAGATTACGTTTGAACCAGCACGCAATGTTGCCATTGCTACTGCGTCAATAGAATCTGCAAGGTTGAAAGCAATGATGTTAGCGATTGCTGGGTCTACATCAGCAAGGCTGAAGAGTTCCAACGCACGTGTAACTAGAACTGAGTTACCGTACTCGTTAAGAGTAATGGTTACAGATGTTGGTGTAGACATTGCTACTGCATCTGGGTCAGTTGTTTCTGTGAGAGCAGTTGTTGCTGCTGTTAGGTCAACGTACTTCTGTAGAACTACTGTTGAACCTGGAATTGATTGCTTTGCTGGGCGCTTGTCTGCGACAGAACGAATTAGGGGTTCTGAACGGAGAGCAAACTCCAAAAGGCGGTCATAAGCCTTTTGAACTAGACCAGCACCACCAGCGGTTCCGCCTAATGAAGCGGAGTCTGTTGATACGTATGCCATGTTGTCACCTCCAAGTGACTAGGAACTATGAATGTTATTGTGAGCGAAGGAAGTCAATGAGTTCTTCTGCGCTTTGAGCGTTTTCTAATCTCATTGTTAATTCATCTGCTCGTTCAGGGGTCATAGCATTCTGAGTTACAACATCTTGCTGCCTTAAGGTTGCTCGATTAAGTTGCTGCTCTTCATTTACTGGCTCTTCAACCTTTAATCCAAATAAGTCAGCGTTATCCTCGAGCCAGTTTGTGACTGACTCCTCGTTAACATCTTCCAAATCTTTCATAATAAGTCTTGCTGCCTTGGCGTTGACGCCCTTCTTTTCTAGGACTTCTTTGACAGTACGCTCACGCTGCACCTTGGATAAACCCTCAAGTTGCTCTGTGAGTTCTTTGATACGTTTTTCATCAGCACGCTTGGCTTTACGTAACTTCTTTAACAAGTCACCGCCATCGCCTACAGATGTTTCTGTATCTAGGTCGTCTTCGTCTTCTTCATCCCAGTAGTTGTTGCTCATAGCAACTGTCCACCCTTCTATTCGTTGTTAGTCGCAAGCCTCAGTATCCAATCGGGGAATTGGGCTGGCTCTTGCTACCAGTCTTATACGCTGGCGGGGCTGGTTGGTCCGCTCAGGATTCTTATTAGATTAAGCCAGATTTTCCTGTGCTTAATGAGCCACGTGTTACACCAGACTGACCAGAAAAGGAAGCAATCTCTTTCTCTGCTAGACGCTGGCGCTTACGCTGTGCAGAGGCGAGACCCTTGAAGGTCTCTTCTTCTGCCATACCTTGTGTGTATTTAATTCCTTCTTCTTTGTAGATGTCTCCCAGTTTTGATGCAGTAGGTAGGATGTCTGCAATAGTTGCATATCCCTTACGTGCTGTCTCTAGGTCTACTCCATATTTAGCAAGTTCTTCTGCTGATGCAACATTGGAAGTAAGTCCCTGTGCAAACGCTGATGTTCCGATTTCAGCAGATGTAACTTTCTCTTTAAGGCGTGGAAGATTCTCTTTAGGGTTTAAAAAGTAACCAACTAAATCTTCATCTGTAATACCATAGAAGGAACGGAGAGTAGATTTAACCGCTGGGTCAGCATTGGTAACTCTATCTACAACGGTACTAACTCTGTCTTTAAATTCAACTGCTGAAATATCAGCACCAATTGCTGCAGCCAATTTAGCCTGACGAGCAGCACGGTCTACTCCAAAGTATCCAGCCTGTCCATATGCCTTAAGTGTTTCAGAGTATGAGTTTTCTAGCGATAGGTACTCAGCCTCTGATAGTACGTTTAGTCCAGCCTTAAGACGCATCTGGTTTCCAGCAAAACGTGTCTGGTATGCAGGTGTCTGCTTAAGTAGAAGTGTTGCTTGGTTTACACCAACGTCATCCTTCATGTAGCCCTCAATAGTTGAGGCTAAATCTTCTAGACCGTATTGTGCAAAAATATCTTTTAGCAGAGCAAAGGCATCTCTGCGGTCAGCATCTGCCTGTACTTGTGCTGGTGTTTTTCCACCAGTAGGTGATAGTGATGAATCCTCATCATTGAGAAGTTCATTGCCGCTTATAGATGTAATGCCGTATTGACCGTACTGTTGAGAGACAGATTTAATTGCATCAGCCTCTGACATACCAGAAGCAATCTTTTCTTTAACCTGCTTCTCTTGAAGAATACGAGCCATCTCTGCTGTATTTGTTGAACCATTAGGAAGTCTTACTTGCCTTTGTTCTTCTGCTGTTAATTGACCAGATAGCGGTACATCATTAAAATAACCTTGTGAGTTAATACCGCCACGGGATGCAATGTATTCTGCAGAGTAACCAATTTTTGCTGCTTCAATTTCTTTAGCAACGTTTCGGTCTGTTCCAGTAATACCAACACCTTGCATACCTGTAGCGCCTTTAGGGGTTGCTACTGGCTTATAGCCACCAGTAATTTCTTTAATCTGATTTGCAATTGGAGAAACTTTTTTCTTCGGCGCCATTATGCCATCAATCCGAATGACTTGAGAATCTCATTGGCATAGCCAGATGCTTCTTCTCGTGCATTCTTTGTAGTAGCCCAACGTGGGTCTTTCTTTAATCGCTTTTGAAAATCTGTAAAACTCATAACTCCTGGCTTGCCGTCATTGCGTAGTGCAGCCTGAACATCTGGGTCAAATGGGTCAATAGCATTATCTGGCATCTCAAGAATCTGTCCCTTGTAATATGCGTACTGATTTGCAATACTCTTGATATCCATACCATCGTCAATAGACTGCGCTAAGTTTGAGTACATAGCCTTAGACATTGTTTTAATAGATTGCTTCTGAGCATCTAGGCTGCCAGTTGTTAGTGTTCCGCCTGGCTTCATACCAGACATAACTTTCTCTAGTGCATCCTGCGTGCTGAGACGAACGCCAAAGTTTGTGGCGTATGACTTTAGTTCTGAGATGTTCTGTGCAATCTTTCCATTACCCTTTGCTACATCCTCAAGGGCTGTTCCACGAACAGATGGCATAACTACATCGCTCATAATACGTGCGTAGTCATCTTCATTAAGAAGAGAACCAGAAGATTTAGATACACCACCTGAAGAAGTTGTCTTGATACGTGCTGTCTTTTGTTCTGCAATTACACGATTATAGAAATCTTTTTTCTCAGCAACAGTTGCTTCTCTGCCAAGCATCTCATTGACAAACGAGTCAAGCATTTGAGCAGCATCAGTCTTTGTAATTTGTTGAGCCTGTATGGTAGGACCAGTAGTTACATAACTCTGCTTACCACCTAGCCAAGAAGAGAAAGTAGATAGGTCTGCCTTTCCTTCAATCTGAAAGCGTTCAACCATCTCGATACTGTGGTCGTTAGCAGCATCTTTGATGGCACCAGTAAGACCAGATTCGCTCTTTGTGATGTAGTCCTTTTCGGACATAAATCCTCTTGTATAAAGAAGACTACGAAGGTCTTCAGTACGTCCCTTGAAGTCTTTCTTGATTGAAACAACTATCTCATCTTGATTTGCACGTGACCAGTTTTTACCATCTGGTTGTACATAAAGAAATCTCTGATAAGCAGCACCTTTACCTAGTTTTGGGTCTGTAAGAATTCTGCGATTGTACTCGTCAAAACCAATTTGAACCTCTGGAACATCACCACCAAATGCCTTATCAAGGTCTCTGTAATCTGGATTAACAAGGTTTGGATTACCTAAAACTTTATCAACCATTATTTGCCTCCAGTTCCTGCTGATAGTGTGTCTCTTGAATATTGGTTAAGCAAGCCAGTAAAAATAATTCTGTTTGCTTCTTTAACTGCTGGGCTTACCTTTGATAGTTCAGCAATAATTCCTAAGATTCTTTCTTTCTCAGAAGCCTTGCGGTCTGCAAAATCTGCAAATCGTTTTGCATTTTCATCTTCAGCAAGTAACTTAAACCCAGCAACTTCTGCAACTGCTAGGCTCATAGCCGAACGAGTCTTGTTGTCAATAGGTGTATTAGGGCTATTGATAGCATCGCCTAGTGCCTTGAACATTACCTTCAGTTCTCCGCGTCCAGTTCCAGAGCCACCAATTTCTGCATCTAAAAATGGATTAGATGATAAAAGAGCAGACTTAAGTTTAGTTGCGGTATCAATTGCAATTCTGCGGTCTGTATATCTGCCAAGAACTTGCAACTTAGAATTCAAGTCATCGTCAATCTTGAAGTACGCCTGACGGTCCTCTGCTACCTGAGCGCTCTTTAAGTACTCTTCGAATTCTGGCTGATTAACCAAACCTTCTGATTCCATCCAAGCGTAAACATCTGGATTATATTCTCCAGAGTTAGGTGCAAAGATAAAGCCAATCTCCTTATACTTATTAATGAACTGCTTGTTATCTGTAGCCCACTTCTTAAGTTCATTGGTTTTATTAATGAATACCTTAAACTCTTTAGTATTGCGAGGAATAACGTATGCCAACTTACCTGGATTCTTGCCAGTGAATATAGCAACCGCCTGGTCAAAGGCATTACCAATATCATCGCCTTGATTTCTTAGAACTGAATCATAGATATCCCAGAACTCACCCTTCCATGAAGATATACCAGTCTTCTTTATAAAGGCTGGTAGACCCTTCTGGTCTTTAAGTGTTGGTTGTCCTGGAGAAATCTGACCGAGCATATTTCTGCTGATAATAATACTGTGAGCAGATAACTTTAATTTCTTTAGATATTCATATCTTTCTTCAACAGTTGCGTTAGTTGGTAGGGCATTACCAAATGCCTGATGGTATGAGATAGCCTGAAGTACAGCAGTAGTCTTTTGACGGTCCATTGCTGCTGGAGTTAAAGTGCTCAATATGCTATCAAGAAACATTGGAACAATAGCAGTACGCAGAGTAATTCTATCTCCGAATTGACCTAGAGCAAGACTGTCAAACTTCTCTGATAACGCAGTTGCTTTTGGTGCTACTTCTTTCTCAATAGAGTCTGGGAGAATCTTAGGAAGTTCACGTAATATTCCCTTGATTGCAAGAACAGATACAGATGCAAGAGGTCCAGCCAATGCTGGTTGACCAGCATCAGGAGAGAATGACGGGTTAATCAGTCTTAACTTAAGAGTTAAGTTGTCAAACGTAGGAACCTGAAGTGTTGAGTTTCCGCTTAATGTACGGAGCACTGGCTCAATTGCATTGTTAATAATTGTGTCAGTTGGGAACATAACATACTGGTCGCCACGCTCATCTACATATACATCACCAGAGGCTTCTAAGCCTTGGTTCAATAGACGCATTCTGTATATAGCCTGCAGTGGAGCCTTTGTGTATAGGCGGTATACGCGGCGATAGAAGTCTTCAGTAGCACGATAGAAACGACCAACGGAACGGACAGACACAGCAAGGTTTGTCCTAATGGCTGGATTATCTACATACTCAAGAACAGTTTCTATAGCATGACGTACTGCCATTTCAGTTACCTGTGCTTCAGCGTGCTCCTTAGCACGTGCACGCAAAACTTTATCAGGAATATTTGGAGTATTCTCTTTAGCCTGTGCGTAGTAACGGGCTTCAAACTTCTTTTCATATGGAGCAAAAGTTTTTAAATTCTTATTGTAGAAAATTTCAACTGCTGGTTGACGGTAGAAACCAGTTACGACTGCATCCATTACATCCATAGTCCAGTTCTGCCACTTTGAGTACATACCTGAAAGACCAGTTACTTCTGAGAATATCTGCATATCCTTTTCAGGACCAATATTCTTTAGACGTGTCATAATGTTTACTGACGGCAGATGGTCTATAGTTGCATCTTGAAACTCTTTAAAGGTTATATTTGCTGCAGCCTTAGCCCAAGAATTAGGAACATCAACCTTATCGTCACTGGCTTTGCCAATCATTGCCATGCGCTTTGATTTAACTAAGTCGAATAGTTTTTGGTTAAACGATATAGGACCGCCGTGGAATGTATTACGCATATCAACGAGCATTGCCTCTACGTGTATACGTGCTATCTCAACTTCAGGAACTCCCTGTTGGCGATAGTAAACAGTGCTGCTTGTTGATGAGTTAAAAGCCTTTAATGTATCTGCATTAGATACAATGTATTCACCTTCGTATCCACCTGGCAAACGCTCTACGCCAGCATCTTTAAGAATACCATCACGTGCACGTAAGAAATCTGCTGGAGTCTTTAAACCATTATTGCGGAAGAACGCATTAGTTGGATTAATGGTTACGCCTTCAATAATTGTTTCCTGATTATAAGGAAAGCGGATTGACCAGTTATCAAAGTGAGCAATGCTTATGGCACGCTTCTCAGCCTTACTTACGTCCAACTCCGTATATCTTGAGCCCTGCTCAAGACCCAAAGCCTTTAAGTCAGCAGTTAAGTTAGTAGACACAAAGGCTTGGTCAATGTAATCAGAATCAATACGACCAGTTAAGTTGGACTTAGCACCAACAGAATTAACCATAGAGTCAAGATATGTAGGACTATACTTCATGAGGCGCTTAATGCCGTCCCATGCTTCCTTGCTTAAGGTATCTCCGTAGATTGCCTCAGCACGAGCCACTGTTTCTTCAATGATTAATCTGTGATGAACTTCGCCAATTGTTACTTCTCGTTTTAATTTAGTGCTTAAATCATCAGCAATAAACTGAAGGATATCTCTGCGTTCTGCACCAGAAATCTTCTTTGAAGGGTCTAACTTAGGGAATGTTTTATACCAACCGCGCTTATACATACCCTGAGTTGTTTTAGAACCAGTAATTGTTTCAGTTGCTTTTCTAACACCACGTCCACCAAATACAAACTCACGTAGCATATATGTAGGGTGAGTAAAGTAGGCAAAGAATGATTCATCTACTGCGCTTCTAGTGCCGAGGCGAGGAAATAGTGTGTGGTTTGTCCAGAAATCTGTAAACTTACGTACAGCATTATTGCGTGTAGCACCACCAACAAGATTAAAGAAGTTAACCTTTTCGGCAAGTTTAGAGCCAGATGCTATCTGATAGATATCATCAAATGGTAGTGGCGCAATACTGTTTGCGCTCTGTGATGGTTGAACTTTACCACGGCTTGCTTGGTATGGAACATCGTTTTCGTAGCGAACTCCACCTTTGTGTAGGAGACCAGCAATATCGCTGCTAATCTCACTGCGAACAGTAGAGAACATACCAGCCTTCTCATTGAATGTAGCACTTAATACTTCATCCATAAACTGTTCGCCATTTGCATTGCCATGCAAACCAGCCTTCATCATTACACCAGCGTAAAGATTACGAACCATTGTTAGTTGAACTTCTGGGTCTTCCTTAACAAAGGCTTCAGCAAATGCATCAGCATTTAATTGTGGCATAACAATGTTTGCTAGGTTTCTTACATCATCCATAGTCTTTACTGCATCTTCTCCGTATAAAATGCGACCTGGAGAGCGCTTACCTAGTACTTGAATCTTCTGTAAAGCAGCCTGTGCTTTAGACACATCTGCATCTAGTTCAAACAACTCGCTTAACTCTGGGTTGATAAGACCCATTTCTTCCCTATCTGCAACCTTCTTTAAAATTTCAGTAGTTGTCTTAAGTCTTGCCTGACCAGATTCAATTATCTCTTGTGTGGTAGCAGTTGAAGGAGATGGGTCAAAGATACTCTTTGCTGTTCTATTAACTGCAGATGTTAGAACACGTGAACGCCTTGCAACTGGAATACCATTACGGCGATAAGAAACGCCATCTACGCGACCAGACATAATTAGTCCAGCATCATCATTGTCTGTAAAGAACTTCTTAGCACTCTTAGCATCAAAGGCTTTATTCTTTGCTAGTTCTCTAATAACGCCAGAGTTTGCCCATTCTGGGAAATCATTACGGATTTCTCTGTAAATTAAACCGCGTCCTGTTTCGGTTGGTTCTTCAGCGTATCGTTTAATAACTGGACCAAGTTGCTTATCCCAAAGAGTAACAACATCCTTTTGCTTGAATACCCAATCCATACCTGCATCTAAGCCTTGCTTTTCTGCAACGAATGAGAACTGGTCAGCAAGTTTTTGTCCACGAGACTTTATTCCACCAAAGCGAGAAATTGCTTCTGGAAGGCTAGCCTTTACTCCACCGTATGCACCGCGTACACCCTTAAGGATTGAACCAACACCTACATATGAAAGTGGGTCAATCATTAATTGATAGGCTGCATCTATAGGAGTAGATACCATTGACTTAGCAGTCTTTAAACCTGTAGGTGTTGCAATATCAATACCAACAGTCTTTAATAGTTTATAAGCCCAATAGTTCTTATTAACCTTTGTATCTGCAAGTAGATAACTTTCTACAGTCTCACGACCTGGACTAAACTGAGCACCCTGCTTAATTTCCTCAAGCATTTCATTAAACTTCTTAGGGTCGTCACCCAACATAATAAGTGCTTCGGTCATTTCAGCATCTACGCCGCGACCATACAGGTCTACAGATTCACCTGGTGTACGTCCTTCTGCCAACCCACGAGCAAGGGCAACCTTTGCAGCACCATACTTGCCTTCGTATTCAGCAACACGGCTCCAGTCCCAAGAGTTTCTGCCATCAAAAGCATCTTTAAGTAACTGCTTAGAGAAAGGCTTGCCCTGAGAAAGTTGTTTAATGCCAGTTCCCGCTGTATTTAAAGTCTTCCCATAAACTTCTGCTGTTTTAAAACCAGCAATAATTGGGGTAAAAAATAGTTCTGCTGATTTAGTTAAAGCCTTACCAGCACCCTGAATAGCCTTTCCCACCAAACTCTGCTCTGGTTGAAATCTTGTTTGTGTAGGGAAAAGACGATTAATGTCTGACTGAACACTTGGGTCTAGTTTAAGAAAATCTTTACGGGATGACTCTTCGCTCATCTTTAAAAGTTTTTGAGCAGTCTTATATGTGTAAGACATTTGTTCAATAACTTTTTGTTGATTTAATGGAAGGTTGGCAGCAATAGCAGCCTTGTAAAGATTAGGGCTGACCTCTCCAACAACTGGATTTAAAGGTACTTCAGCCATTAGTACCCGCTATCTAGAAGTGCCCGATATAGTAATTCTGAATCGCCAGATGCGTCATACTGAGCAACATCACGAATAATTGATAGAACAGTTGGTTCAGCATTAGGGATACGTCCCATTGCCTCTGAGCCTATACCTGCTCCCATATCAATACCAGATGTAACTGGTTCATTTGGACGCATTGTTGGTGCAAATAACTCTGTTGGCATTTCCTGTTGTGGAAATGGATTGCCAGCCATAGGTGCACTTACTTGGTTGTTGTAAGTTTCTTGTCCTTGTCCGTATGGCATTCCTGGGATGTAGGTTGCAGCCTGTGTTGGTCCCCCGTCAGTACGCTTAGAAAGAGCGCCAGGACCTGAAACTGCTGCTGGGTTAGACGGCGCACGATATCCTCCGCGTTGAGCCATTATTCATCCTCTTCCTCTTGTTCAATACTTTCAGTTCCAAGAACTTCACTATTGTATTTCTCTGCCATACGAATCATTCCGTACGCATTCCATGGGGTCATTTCGTCACTTACCTCTGTATGTAGGTAACGAGTTCCTTCGTAGTCTGCCCACTCGGTAATAAGTACCCAGTTAACGCAGATGAAGTTTTCCCCATCCTCGTCTATTTCTTGGAGTGCCTTCATGGCAGTTTCCATAATTTGTTTAAACTTATTTTGCATATTGAGTTTTAATAACTATTGGTTCTGCTGTAAAGATGTCCCACTTGCAAGATATTGAAATTGCTCTGTGGATTATTGATTGCGCATCCTGTGGAGTGAGACCAGGAGTGTCCACTTCCATTGCCTCCATAGCGCCAAGGGCAATGTCACCACCACTGCCAGAGTAGTAGATACCACGACTATCACGGTCCCAAGAATAATCTTCAAAGATAGGATAGATAATTCCCCGCACCACAACAAGAAACGATGAATCGTGTTCCGCAGCATCCCCATCCTCTTTCATGTCATAACCAGCATCTATAAATAACTTACGCATTGCTGGTATAAATTTCTGTGTAATGTACTTATCTAGATTCTCTGAAGCAGTTGGCTTGGGTGCTTTCCACCCAAACTGCAAAAGATTTGAACCACGTCCAGCGCCAGAACCAGCAATCAAGATTCCGTTGTTTTCGATAATCTTGTAGGTAGCCATATTGATTGGGCGACCTGACTCATCAGATGAGCGAGAATCGCATCCGATAACAGCCCAGCCATTACCTTGAATAGCAGCGAGTGTTGTCATGTCCCCTCCTTCAATTAGATACGCGATGAAGTTCTTGCGCTAGCGTTTGCCGCTCCGCCAATATTTAAACTGTTCAGTAGTGTTGTTACGTCTTGTGGTCCGCCAGGAGCAATAGCGCCTCCTACTGGCGCAGCGGGAGCAGGGGACGGTTGCTCAACCGTAGGTGCACCAGCAGGAGGTAATTCTGGAGCAAAGACATCTGTAATTGCGTCTTCAATAGTTACGCCCTTCTGGCGCATTCTAATGATTGCTGCAATCTTCTTAACGATGTCCGTTGGGTCCCCGCCCTGAGTAATCATTTCAGGAATTGCTTGTGCACTGGACTGAAGAGATGTAACGAGAGTGTTTCTCATTTCTTCTACTTCAATCTTTTCTTGTTCCTTAGTTACGTTAATTCCAAATGGAAGTTCACGCATAGCCATATCACGGCTAATGAGTTTGCCACCCAAAGCCTGAAGCATAAAGATAAGTCCCTGTGCTGGATTAAGACCAGCCAACATTCCATAACGGACATCTGCAGAGTAATCACCCTTGATGTCCTTGCTTGGTAGATACTCAAGTGAGTATGGAGAACCAGCGTCTACGCCACGAATTGTCTTTGTAAAGTTATATAGTGCTTCATCAATCTGGAAGCAGACTCCAATAACATCTTTTAAGGCAGAGGCAAAGATTGCCTGTGCTGACTTAACCTGTGTATCAAAGCCACCCATAAGTGCTTGAACGCCTTGACCAGTAATGATTGAAGCGTCAACATTTCCAGTACGTGATTCTGGATAACGTGTTCCAGTACGTAATTCTGATTGAAGAACTGCCTGCTCTTGGAATGCGCCTTGAGGTAGAGTTAGTTCTACACGGCGTACACCTCCAGGAGTGTTGGTGCGAATGATTGCATCGCCACCAAGTTGGAAGTCTTGAACATCACCTGGGACAACGATTGGTGCCTGTACTGACTTCTCTGCTGCTTCCATCGCAAGTAATGCGAACCTATTACGAAGCAACTGAATACCTAGTACATCATCAAACTGTCCACGGGCTTCGCCATCTACGGATGGACGAACCGCTACTACAACCATCATCTTACCAATTGGATTAGCAGCCTGAGAAAGTATCAGGTTGTTTCTTGTTGGTACATAGATAGTTGATTGCTCTTTATCGTAGTAACGAATTACCTCAATATGTGCATTAAGGTCTTGTTCGTATCTATCTGAACCGAGCAACTCGTACTCATACTCTGGGAATTGTGCAACCAATTCAGCCAATGTCATGAGGTAGCGTTTAGCGAAGGCAATACAACGTCCGTAGCGGTCAAACTCTGGGTAAGCCCCAATTGGATTTTCTACTCGTATACGTGGTAGCCCTGCTTCTTCGTCTAATTCAATAATGAAAGGGACGAAACCATATGTAATGTACCAGTCTGCGCCTGTGTACATCTGAACTTGCAAATCTGAATTAACAAAATAGTTAGAAGCAATGCGTGTGCGCTTATCAGCAAAGGAACGAGCACGGTCGTTCGTCTGATTGGCTGCAGAACAGTTAACTGCAGGTAGCGGTGCCATAACTTCAGACAAGTCTTTAGCAACAATGTCAACAAAGTTAGCAACTACGTTTGCATCTACGCCTTCTGGAAAGAATTCTGGGTAAACATTAGAGATTTTTCCTGTACGTACGGCAAGTACGTCTTGTTGACGTCTATCACGCTCAGAGGCGCGGAACTTGAGGGACTCAACCCGTGCTGAAATCTGTTTAATTGATAGCAATTACTTGCCTTTCTTAGGGCGTTTTTCTAACGCTTTCTTTTTCTCTGCCTTTTTAATATCTTTAAGCGCTTGCTTGACTCTTTCATCAGCAATACGTTGTGATTCGTAGTCCGCTTTGCTTAAGCGTTGCTCTTCTCTTTCAACTTTAGGACGAGTGCGAGAGGAAATTGTTGGCTGATTAAAGCGTGAACTAGAGTATGCGTTAGAAATTCCTAACTTACGGCTCTCATCCATCTTTCTGTCACTTGGATTTACAAGTTTATTGCGTTCACGTGCTGGACTTGGCTTACCAACTGTAATTGTGCGTGGGTTTGGCTTAGCGCCTTGAACACTTTTACCACCAGAGCGTGTGCCACGTGGCTTAATTGGTGTAAGAAGATTACGAACGCGTGCGTTCTTTTCTTGAATACGCTTTCTTACAACATCTTCTGGGGTAACGCGGGTACTTTGATAAGACTTCTTAATGCTTGTATCTGGCTTCTTACCTTTTCTACCACCAAGGGTAGTTACTTTGATGCCACCAGTTTGTGTCTTGCGAATAACTGGACCAGTACGTTCAGTACGTGGCTTAGATAGTGTAGGAACCTTGCGTGCTCCGCCAGGGTTTTTCTTAGCCTCACGATAAACTTCTTTAACGTCCTTGCTTGTAATCTTTTTTGAAGCAGACTGAAGTTGTTTTTTCTTGGCTAAATTTTTTGCAATAATCTTGGCAATTGAGGATACAGCCATTATCTACCCATGTTTCTGTATAACTTGGATACCTTCTTAGCACCCTTGCCTACGATGCCCCCAACTGAACGTGCAACCTTCGCATATGGAAATACAGTAAGTGCCACATCTGTTTTAGTTTTAGGAACCATAAAGTCAATAACGTTTAATGCAGCCTTAGCAGGACCCTTGGTAATAGCCTTTGGCTTTGCAAGTTTTTTAGATGGTGCAATCTTTGTTGTCTTAGCCATTGCTCTTACCCTTCTTCTCTAGGTTCTCTTTCATGAGACGGCGTGCTTCGGCAATCCAGTAATCTCTCACCTCTGGTGAGGCAGCACGCTTACGAAGTTTCTCATTTGCCGCAGCAATCTGATATGTCTTCTGCTTATTAGTCAAAGGCTTTTTCTTAGCAGGCTTCTTCTTTGCTGCCTTAGATACTGCCTTAACAATTTTTGCTGGATTCGCCATTACTTCTTCTTTTTAAGATTCTGCTGAGAGTTAATCTTTACTACAGACTTGCCTTCTTTTTTAATAGCAGCAGCCTTACGAGCCTTAGACTTTCCTGGACCGCGAAGATTTGGTTTGAACATGTACATATCGCCACCATAATAATCATCAGCCTGCTTGTAGTGTGCTTCAAGGCTTTTATCAAACTCATAATCTTGTGCACGCTCTGAGCGCTGTGAACGAGTTAACTTCTTACCACGGTTCGAAAGGTCTGACTTAGGTGCAGACTTACGTGGAAGAACCTTTACAGCAGACTTAGGGTTAGCAAGTGGCTTAGCCTTCTGTGCTTGCTTAAGCGATGGCTTCTTTTTGGTTGCAGCCTTAACCGCACCTTTTACAATCTTAACTACATTAGCCATTATTTCTTACCTGTCTTTCCTTGCTTACGTAGGGTTCTTAAACTTCCACCACGCTCACGGTTAGGACGAAGAGGCTTTTCTTCATTTACTAAAATGCCACGGCGTACATCAGGATGGATGTACTTGTTGCTTCCAATAGTAGTCTTTGATGCTTTAGTTGGTTTATTAGCAGCCTTAAGTCCACGCTTGTTTGCTTTGGCTTCCTTTTTTGAAAGTGGCTTAGCATCTTTAATCTGCTTCTTTACGGCTCCAAGTACTCCGCCACCAATTTTAACTACGTTAGGCATTTACTTACCCTTCTTCTTGGTTGGGACTTTAGGAGTAGATGGTTTTGCTGTACGTGATTTTATAATTCTAAATTCTTTTGGTCCGTACTTAGGTAGTGACTTTCTACGTGATACTCCCAAAGCCTCAGTCTCAACGCGTTGGGCGTTGTCAATAACCTTACGGGCTTTTCCTTTAACCTTGTTTCCTGTCATGTATTCAGTGACAGATACTTTTTTCCCACCGACTTTTACGTCAGGTCCACCAATGGCACGTCCACCTTCACGGTAATGCTTAGTAACTTTGCCAATAATTTTATTTGGCTTCTTCTTCATTTTTTCAGCAGCCTTAACAGCGCCCTTGATTACCTTAACTGGATTAGCCATGTTAATTCCTTATCCGTAGTTCTCAGCCCATTGCTCAGCAAAGGCTTCATCTAAATTAATGATTACTCGTTTTTCTTTTTGTGCTCTTGTTGACCAACGATTGTTGGTGTAATGATTCATGAAACTTGTCTGCTGCATGAACTCACGTGCTCTCAGCACGGCAAACCAGAGTGCCATCACGCAGTCGGTCTTACCTCTGGTGGTTGGCTTCCAAGTAATCAATTGCTGAGTAAGGGCTTTAAGTCCCTCAGACCCATCTGAAGATGGGAGTTCTATTTGGTTGTTCTCTTGGAACTTCTCGTTGTACATAGTTCCAAAGAGTGTTGACATAGATGCCACACCAAAGGAAGTGTCCCACTTGTTCTTGTTTGTATGGTGAGCCTCAAGGCGAACGCCGTATGCTCCAAGCCATTGTCGTAAATCCTCATCCAGAGAGTATGCTTTCTGGTGAGCGTTAATCTCCACACGCAGTTCTTGAGGGCGGTACTTTTCTACAAGTTCCTCAATCATTGCACGAATCTTTTGCGGAGTAGGTTCGCTCATATTGATGCAGTCTAAAACGTAAATTTTTCCGTCAGCCCTGTTATAGGTAATCGGAACAAAGGCTGCATGTCCTGCACCCATTGCGGGGTCAAACCCAATAATTGTGTAGCCTTCTACCTGAGTCGGATGTCCCACCGCGCCTTGGCGCAATGGTCCACGCTTACGTCTACGTTCAGTGCTTGATTGCACCAAGACGGGAGGGAAGATGGAATCTTCTTCGACATCCTCCTGCTGATAGACCAGTGCCCATGTAGATGGGGTTACTTCACCTCTGCGCCTGTGGAGCGCCTTGCCATCCCACTTCGGATATAGACCGTCCTCATCAGGAGTATCGTCATCGCCATCCCAAGGAACATCGCTTTTCTCCCAGAGAGTTTTCCAGTTCTCTGGTTTGTCCGCGTATTCAAGTACGGCAGGCATACCCATATAAGTGAAAGGGCTCTTACCAGACGACCAATACTTTGGCTCACGAAGTTCGCGGTAGAAATCAACGGCTGCAATTCGAGTCCCCACAATCATCAACTTGCCGTTTTTACCCAGACGGGTAATTACTTCTTTTTGAAGCCAGTCAATCTGCTTCTCATACTCATGGGCGTTAGCAGTTGTAATGCAGTCGTCCAAGATAATCAGGTCAGCACGTGCACCGTAAATCTGACCGCCCATACCTAGTGCCTGAATGGTTGGGTCTTTTTCGCTAGAGTTTCTCGCATCACTCCCAAGGTAAACGGTGTCAACTCGCCAAGTATCTGCGTCTTGTTTCCAACCCCCTTCTGGACCAAATGCAGTTTGCATCTTTAGCCAGCGCGGGTGGGAGAGCCTTTGCTTGATTGCGTACACGAACTCGCGTGCTTTGAGCAACGTCTTACTGACCACAATGATGCGGACGTTAGGATTGAGAGCGATGCGATAAGTCGGGTAGTTCACGGTGATGACCGTGGATTTAGCGTGCTCAGGGGGTACGTTAATTAAGAAACGGCTAGGGTCGTTCTTTTCATAAATCATGGATGGGTGGAGCCAAGAAGGCTCCCTACCCTCAATCAGGTCAATCCAGTCGAGGTGGTGCGGGAAGGCTTTTTGCCCCATAAAGATTTCTGAGAACTGAGCAAAGGAGATATCCTCCTTGGCTATGCCAAGGGCTTTGATGGAATTGCTCTTTGCTTCTTCTTTTGCCTCTGCTAGGTCCGCCGCAAATTTCTTATCCCGTAGCATCCAGATACGGACGGTATCTGGCTTATTGCCACACATCTCCATAGCCTTATGGACACTATGCCCTTCGGCAACAAGGGCTATTACCTTAGCCTTTGCCTCAGCCATCTTGGCAGTTCTAGGGTTTGTGGACCCCTTTTGAAAAGTCATATAAGTGTCCCGTTTTCAATAGTTACAGTCAGTTAGAAACAGACAGTAGATACAGTCTGTAACGCAAGTTCCTGAAGAACTTGCTTCTATCAGAATAATAAATAGTCTCTATATAGTATTAACCTGTCCAAACAGCCAAAACGGACGCTTTTCTGGCAAAAATTTTTTGCCTATGCTAAAAGCGCAGGTCAGACCAGTACTGGGGCATAGGCTGTTCTTTGTACGGGAATATTTTTCTGGTAGATACACTACTGTATACGAGTACAGATTAAACAGTCTGGGGTCATTTAGACCCCAATACTGTTTGCTGGCGCTGCTTCTGTACTGTTTAGTAGCGCCTGTTACTGTTAGCAGTCTCGGCGCTCATTATAAATAAACAGTTTCGCGCCCCAGTTAAATACAAAAACCTATCATGCTAGTCAAGTCCAGTTGGCTGGCTGATAGATTGCCATTGCTGGTGCTGGACTGGACAAGCATGACCTTGTGGGTAGTGTAGTCAGAGATACTGGCTACGGAAAGGTAACCATGTCCGACAGCATCTCCGTCACTTCCCAATGCTATGACTGTATGTTATCAGATAGCCTCTGCGCTGATTGCCAAGATTTGGCAGAAGCAAGGGCATCAGATATTGCGCATCAAATGGTTGATGACCGCAACGATGACTACAGGTATCGCAAGTTATATCAACCTCTCCTCAAGGTTGAGCCTGAACCATCTGGTCATGATTGGGTAAGTTCAGTAACTTACCTGCCCCGACCAGCCATCCAAATGGACGGTTCAATCAGGGAACTCAGGGAGGAGTTCAAGCCATCTGCCAATTCCCTAGCAGATAGGTTCACTCAATCCTGGTTCCTTGGCAAGCACATCTTCGACATGACAGTGGAGGATGAGGACTTGGAGTTCAGTTCATTATATGAAGTCTGTACTCAATGCTACCTGCTTAAAAACAAAGCAGTTGTTTGTCCAAATTGCGCATAATACCCGTGGGCACCTGTGCCCAACGGGTTGCTGAAAGTAAACTAAACTATATAAAGGAGACAGTAATGGATACAGTAAACATCAATGAAGTTGATAACCTAGTGGTTGTCAAAGGTACACTTAAGAACATCAAGGTAGTTAATTCAACAACTCGCGATGGTCAAAACTTCATCAAAGGTAATCTCTCTCGCAGAAATTCAGATGGCAAATGCGTCTGGACTACGCCGTTTGTAACCTTCGATGAGGAAGTAAAGCAGATGTTGCTTGAACTACCTAAAGATGAATCAGGTATTACTAAGGTAATCAAGGTAATTGCTGAAGGTAATACACGCTTCGATACTCGCCAAGGTGTGGATAACTCTCAACGCAGAGCACCTTGGAATCAGATAGTTATCAAGGCTATTGTAGAATAAAAGATAGGCAGGTGGGGGCTTCGGCTCTCACCTGCCTTACTTTTTTTCACAAGCCCGACCGTACAAAGACAGAGAACTACGACTCGAATCTATTTTAGGAGACCAAAATGTATATAGGAACACTAGATATTCTAGCAATCATAATTGCTATGAGCACTAGCATCACAGTCATAGTACTAGCAGTGCGCCAGAACGCTGAACTACATAGAGACAATATAAACCTGAGACGCAAGTTGAATATGGAAAGGATAGCCCGTGATATACGCAACTAAAAAGTGTGTATGGTGTGGACAAAACGGTGTTGTTGGGGTAGATGAACAAGAACTATATGCTTATCTACGCGGAGGATTGGCACAAGATACCTTCAAATCCTTGACAACAGAACTGCGAGAGCAGATAATTAGTGGCACCCATCCAGAGTGCTGGGATAGATACATGGATTCAGACTCAGACTACGACCGTATGCGGGAGGAAACATGGCTGAAATAAAATATGAATTAAAATACTGTCACGGTTGCGAGACAGAAATCATGGTCAAGGTAACAGACCTTGCCCCAAGAAACTATTGTGCCGCATGTGCATGGGCAAAGATAGGTGCAGTCCCATGCTAGGTTACACAAAAGAAGATATAGAAGAGATGATTAACTCAGTACATGATTCTAAACTATATCTTATTCATCATGAAGATATACAACCAGGCGATGAATCATCCACCAGAAATGGTCTGTTAAAAACAGTAAGTTTTTTACAGGGATTACTAACAGAAGGGTACATCAATGAACCATGAACATCACTGGCAATGCACTGATGTCCCTGGGATATTCAAGTGTATAAATACAGAGCAAGGCAAATGCAAAGCAAGCCGTACCTATAACAGGGATACGCAAATGTATACCGTTATCTATTCATACAAGAGACTAGGAGCAACAGCATGAGTAAAGAATTACAAATCAAATTAGATGCAGCAGCACTAGCATTACAACCCATACTATGGGAATTACTTGCTGATATAGAAGGAGATAATAATGAATGAACCAAGACTAGAAGATGATATAGCGTTAGACATCGAAGAAGAAGAACTAGATGATACAGACCCAGGCGATGGACCAGATAGGATGTGGGGTGATGACGATTAATGGCAACATCGAGCCGTATCTCACACCAATACAGACCTGGACTTTCTTCGTTTGTATTTTCTATCTCATCTACAGAGGAGTTACTAGATGAAAAAAGTATTCGCACTTGTTATCAGTTGGTCACTAGCCTTCTGGTCTCTCTTACTACCGAACAGTCCAGCCTACGCACTAGCAGTAGCAGACCAAGTGAAGTGCGAGAATCCAGATGCGAAGTGGACCAAGAAATTATCCAAAGCGTACGCCAAGTTATTAGTAGAGGAAAGATTCCTATGGAACACATCGGAATACCGAGCCCTCTTGAAATTGTGGGGTAAGGAGTCAGCATGGAATCACTATGCAGATAACCCCGACTCCAGTGCATACGGTATAGCACAGGTTCTTAATACAAAACCTGGAACCCCAGCCCCGCGTCAAATTGAGCGGGGGCTGGAGTATATCGAGCATCGCTATAAGAAACCATCAATTGCTTGGGCACATTGGCGCAATCATGGATGGTATTAAGTTTCTACCTTGTGTTCCGTAGGTCCCCTAGGTAGATGTGACATGGTGAACCAGCGTAAGGTTACGACCGAGATGCAGTGTAGTTCATGTCATCCTCCTGAGCATGAGGTAAAACTGCTCATCAACTACAACTAAAGGAGACAGCATGACAGAGAAAGCAGATGTGCTAGTACAGATAGCACTCTTTGAAGATGAGTATGATGTAAACGATGTAGAGCAAAACAAATCCATTGCTCTTGGTATCTATGACCAGATTGATAGATTCGTAGATGGCACAGAGCCAACAGCCCAAGAGGTAGCAGAAGTTACAGTTGCTATCAACAATCATGTTCAAGTGCGTGACTTACTACTTGGATTACCAGTAGAAAAAGATATTCAATTCGTAGGTAGTTGGGCTGCATTCGTAGCCAAACTAACTCCTATTGAGTATGCTGCACCTATTGCTTCAATTATCTCATCTCTTTATTATTCAATCGGAGATACCACTGAAGCAAACAAGTATCTTGGTGTGGCATATCAATCTAATCCGTCCTATTCACTTGCTAAGTTACTTGACCGTGTGTATCAAGCAGGCTGGCCCGAAGGCGCATTCAATAACATGCGTAATGAATTGCACGGTAAAGTTAAAGCAGAGATTGGACTCTAATCATGGGTCTAGATATGTATCTCTATGCAAGCAGGTTTGTATCCAACATGGAGTACCGCAATGAGCAAGACCAGTTCAATAAAATTGTATCTGCTTTAGAAGCAGAGCAATTCACAATGGGGCATGTGATTGCAGAAGTTGAGGTAGCCTATTGGCGCAAGGCTAATGCTATTCATCATTGGTTTATAGATACTTTTGCAGAAGGTGTTGATGAATGCCAGCCTATATATGTAGACCGTGAACAACTACATAAACTACAAGACCTATGCAAACAGGTGATAGATAACCCTGCGTTGGCAGATGAATTGCTGCCAACGCATGGCGGATTCTTCTTTGGTAGCACCGAATATGATGAGTGGTATATGGATAACATCAAAGAAACATATGATAAACTATCCGTACTGCTCACGA
>JACCDT011120914.1_pt1 | contig 35314 bp, 31 predicted proteins | sample 7446291 | NCBI WGS metagenome assembly JACCDT01 (sample SAMN15323446, study PRJNA562643) | freshwater metagenome | isolation source: river surface water | place: USA:Blue River Watershed | collected 2017-08-17
ATTTCACCATTTTTATAACTCAAATTGGCCACTTTATTAATTTCTTCAGATAGTTTTTTACCATACTTATTATAATAATTAATAGCTTCTTGATATTTAGTCAATTCATTTTCTTTTTGACTTAAGTAGCGTGCTATTTTTTGTTCTTCATTTTGTTTTTGTTGTTCCCAACTTTTTAAATCCAATTGCGCTACTTTAATTTTAGAAGTTGTTCCTGAAAATAAAATAGGAATAGCTAACCCAACTTGAAACCCATATAATGATTGTGATAATCCATTATTTCTACCTTGGAAATAATCAACATTAATATCAGGTAACCAATGTTGTTTTTGTAACGCTAATTGTTTTTTATATGTTTCTGTAATTCGTTCTAAATAATCAGAATGAAGTTCTTTTCCTGAACTACTCAATGAAATAGTAAGCGGACTCATTTGAGTATTCAATACTATAATTTTCTCTTCGGATTGCACTAAAGAATTCAACAATTCATATTGCGCAAGTTTATCTTTTTCAATTTGAGATTTCTTGGTTTGAATTTGCCCCGCTTTGGCTTGAGCCGTAATCTTTTCTAAATAATTAGTTTCTCCCAATTCAAAACGGCGCTTACTTGCTTTAGAAAAATTTTGGTACAAACTATCCAAATAAGTGTAACGCTTTTCTTGATTTTGCAAATAGACAATGTGTTCATAGACTTTAGAAACAGTCAAAGTCAATTTTCTTTTTTGCAACTCGAACCGGGCTTTTTCTTTTTCATATTCTGAAGCAAGAACGTTTTTCTTGGCTCCATGAACAGTAGGAAATTCAAATTTTTGCTGAATACCTAAAACGCGTAAAGGTTTATTGTTTATAGCTAAATTGTTCTGATCATAACTATAATACACATTGGTTTTGTCAAACGAATAGGCAGTTTGGATTATAGCATTTGACTTCTCTAATTGCAACTGAGACGCTTTAATTTCTTTGTTATTTTCTAATGCTAAATTAATAATGCGTTCGCGTTCTGAAGTAGTATTTTGTGCCATTATAACGGTGGTACTCAATAAAAACAATACTAAATAGGTAGATTTATGATGCATTTTAAATTTTGGTTTTTTTAACTCTTTTTCAGCCAACACTTTAAAAAGAATAGGTAATACAATCATAGTTAAAATGGTTGCTGTGAATAAACCACCAATTACTACTGTAGCTAATGGACGTTGTACTTCAGCTCCTGCAGAAGAAGAAATAGCCATGGGTAAAAAACCTAAAGCAGCAGCAGCAGCTGTCAATAATACAGGACGCAAACGATCTGTAGTTCCTTTTAAAATTAATTCGTCCATATCTTTCATTCCGTGATGTTTGAGTTCTTTAAAATGCTCAATCAATACTATTCCATTTAAAACTGCAATTCCAAAAAGTGCAATAAAACCCACTCCTGCCGAAATACTGAAAGGGAGGTCACGTATCCATAAAAATAGGATGCCACCCACGGCAGAAAGTGGTATTGCTGAATACACCATTAAAGCCTCTTTGATAGATCCAAAAGCAAAATACAATAGGATAAAAATTAAAAACAAAGCAATGGGTACCGCAATTAATAAACGAGCTTTGGCACTTTGAAGATTTTCAAATTGACCTCCATATTTTACGGAATAGCCTGCAGGAAGTTTAATTTTAGTATCTACTATTTTCTGAATATCGGTTACAACACTTTGTAAATCGCGATTTCTTACATTAATTCCAACTACAATTCTACGATTGGTATTGTCTCTCGAAATTTTTGCAGGCCCTTGGGTGTATTCAATAGTTGCTAACTCACTTAGTGGAATTTGTTGACCATTAGGAGTCGAAACATATAAGTTTTTTAAGTCTTCAATATCATGACGATTACCTTCATTTAAGCGCACTACCATATCAAAACGTTTTTCTCCTTCAAAGACATTACCCACTGTTTTTCCTGCAAAACTTAGAGCAATCATATCGTTCAAATCAGCAATATTCAATCCATAACGAGCAATTTTAGAGCGATCGTATTGTACAATCATTTGTGGCAAACCTTCTGTTTTTTCGATAATGATGTCGGATGCTCCTTCCACATTTCTAATTGCATTTTCAATTTCGTGTGCTTTTTGTGCCAAAATATCTAGGTTTTCTCCAAATATTTTTACGGCCACATCGGAACGCGTACCTGAAACTAATTCGTTAAAACGCATTTCGATGGGTTGTGTAAATTCAATTTCCATATTCGGAATTTGAGCTTCTAATGCCAATTTGATTTTATCTGCTAATTCGTCTTTGGTGGTAGCTGACACCCATTCGGATTTGGGCTTTAATTTTACAATGACGTCACTTTCTTCCATAGACATTGGATCAGTTGGAACTTCGGCAGCCCCAATTCTACTTACAACTTGGTTTACTTCAGGAAAATTTTTCAAGATGATTTTTTCAATCTTAGTCGTGGTGGCAATTGTTTTTGTCAAAGAAGTTCCTGTTTTTAAAACGGGTTGAATTACAAAATCTCCTTCGTCTAATGTTGGAATAAACTCACCTCCCATAGTACTGAATAACACTATTGCAAAAACTAATAAACCAAAAGCACCGTACAAGACTTTTTTAGTATTGGCCAAAGCCCAAGTAATTATAGGCACATACCACGAATTTAATTTTTGAATCAGTTTGTGCGAAAATGAATTTAGATTTTCTTCTTTTGGTTTCAAAAATAAAGAAGAAACCACAGGTACATAGGTAAAGCAGAATAGCATTGCACCAAGCAAAGCAAAACTAAAAGTCATTGCCATTGGCTTGAACATTTTACCTTCAATTCCGGATAAAGACAAAACAGGGATAAAAACGATTAGAATTATCAATTGGCCAAAAACAGCGGAGTTCATCATTTTAGAAGCACTTTTAAAAGTGATTTGATCAATTTCAATCTGTTGATCTTCTTTTGGAAGCAAAACTAAATGAGCGGACTTGTGTGCTATTTGAAACGCAATAAATTCTACAATAATTACAGCTCCATCAATGATAATTCCAAAATCAATGGCTCCTAAACTCATTAAATTGGCATCTATACCAAAAATATTCATAAAAGAAATGGCAAATAATAAACAAAGCGGAATAACGGATGCCACCACTAAGCCAGAACGCCAGTTTCCTAGTAATATGACCACTACAAAAATAACAATAAGACAACCTAATATTAAGTTTTCAGCTACGGTAAAAGTAGTTTTTCCTACCAATTCACTTCGTTCTAAAAATCCGTTGATATATACCCCTTCAGGCAAATGCTTTTGGATTTCAGCTACTCGATTTTTAACATCAGTAATCACTTGTTTGGAGTTACCACCTTTTAACATCATTACTTGTCCTAATACTTTCTCCCCTTCTCCATTACCAGTAATGGCACCAAATCGGTTAGCATGACCAAAGTTCACTGCAGCAATGTTTTTTACATAGACAGGCATTCCATTGCTATTCTTCACCACAATGTTTTCAATATCTTCTAGAGATTTTACTTTTCCTTCTCCTCGAATGAAATAACTCTGGTTTACTTTTTCAATATAAGCTCCTCCTGCAATACTGTTGTTTTTTTCCAAAGCAGTAAAAACCTCCGTCATACTAATATTCATCGCTTTTAGACTAGCTGGACTAATAGCAATTTCATATTGTTTCAGATAACCACCCCAAGTATTGATTTCTACCACTCCTTTAATTCCAGACAATTGGCGTTTTACTACCCAATCTTGAATGGTTCTTAAATCGGCTACAGTATAATTATGCTTGAATTCAGGTTTAACTTCTAATGTATATTGATAAATTTCTCCTAAGCCTGTAGTAATAGGTCCCATTTCAGGTTTTCCAAAACCTTCAGGGATTTTCTCTGAGGCAGATTTTATTTTTTCAGCAATTAATTGTCTAGGTAAATAGGTGCCTAAATCGTCCTCAAAAACAATCGTTACCACTGACAGTCCAAATTTAGAAATAGAACGAATTTCTTTCACACCAGGCAGATTAGCCATTTCAATCTCAACCGGATAGGTAATAAATTGTTCAATATCTTGTGTAGAAAGATTTCGCGAAGTAGTAATGACTTGAACTTGATTATTAGTTACATCAGGCACCGCTCCAATTGAGATTTGGAATACAGAATAGATTCCAAATCCAAATACTCCAAGAGTAAATAGCAAAATAATGAGTTTGTTTTTTAAGCTAAAAGCTATGACTTTTTCGAGCATCTTACAGTTCTATTTATAATCTTCAAAAATAGAACATAAATAGATGTCTTTTCTTAAGAATTACTTAAGTCTTTATTTGTCATTGTTAGGATAACTTTTGTACCAATACCTTCTTCACTGGTTATTTTTACCTCTATAGAAAGTAAAGAGCATAAACGTTGTACAATTGACAAACCTATACCAATTCCTTTAATTTCAGGATGGTGTATGGCTTTTGAACGAAAGAAAGGTTGGAATACTTTTTCTAAATCAGCTTTTGGTATCCCAATTCCGGAGTCTGAGATAATACATTCTATTTGATTGTTTCTTTTTTTCAACAGAATTTCAGTCTTACTATTTTCTTTAGAATATTTCAGTGCATTCGAAATCAAATTATCAATAATTATAGAGAATAAATGAAGATCTGCATCAAAATAAATATCTCCTTCAAATGAAGGGATGATTTGAATTCCCTTCGATTCGATTAACACCAATTGTCTAGCTATAGCATTTTCCAACACTCTATTCAAATGAACAGATTCTATTTTTAATGATTGATTTTCATTTTCATAGCGAGCCAACAACAATAATTGATCTACTAAATGATTCAAACGATCCACCTCGGTTACACAGAAATTAATTTTTTCTTCGTATTCTATTGTAGTTCTTGGTTTTCTAACTAGAACCTCTAAAGTTCCTTTTATCACTGTTAAAGGTGTTCGCAGTTCATGTGACGCATCAGAAGTAAATTGTTTTTCACGTTCAATAGCAGTTTCTAATCGATTCAATAAGTTATTGATTGTTTTAGATAAAACGTATAATTCGTCTTTCGTTTTTGGTAATGAAATTCGGGACTTTAAATTGTCTTTAGTAATCACATTAGAAGTAGTTATTATTGAGTTAATAGGCTTGATACTTCTACCCGCAATTAATCGTGCTATGATAAATAAGATGACTAATATCGAAGGGTAAGCAATTAGTAAAACTTCTAATAGATCATTCAGTACCATGTAAGAGTTTTCCAATGACATGGCCACCATTAGGTATCCTACAATCTTTTTCTCTTGATAAATAGGTAATTGAATTTGGCGAATCGATTTTCCTTCTAATTTATAATCAAATAATTGGCTAAAAGGAATTTGAGAGTTGAATTGAAGATTACTTCGCTTTAAATTAGGTGACTTTTCAACTAATTGTTTGTTCTCATCAATAAATTGTACAAAAACAGGATTCACATCTATGGTATTGTGTTCTCTTTCCATCCACTCATTCTTGTGAATTAAATGAAAGTTACTATTGCTCACAGCAATTTCTGTTAAGTGCTTTGCCGATTCTGATTGAATATCATCATTTACGTGGCTATATACGCTAAAACTTACACTAAAATAAATCACAAAAAAGACTACTGCGATTAATAAGGCAGTTGTAATGATATAAAGTGAGGCAATTCTATTTTTGAAAGAAAGTTGTTGCATGAATTAGTCGTTTGCTATATACCCCACACCACGAATGGTCTTGATGTAATCTTCCTCTTTTTTTAAATTTAATTTTTTGCGAATGGAATTCATAAAAACATCAATTACACTTGTATCATAATCAAAATGAATATTCCAAACATCTTGTATTATTTGAGTTCGGGTACATACTGTCCCTTTATTTTTAATCAAATAATGTAACAATTCAAATTCGCGATGTGTTAGAGTTACCTCATTTTTATAAGAAGAAACAAGATGTTTATTCAGGTTAATTTCAATTGGACCCAGAAATAAAATTTGATTTGATTTACTATTTCGAAAATGAATTTTAATTCTTTCGACCAATTCGTCAAAACTAAATGGCTTTTTGATGTAATCATTAGCTCCTGCTTGAAGACCTTCAATAGTTTCTTGAACAGTGTCTTTAGCGGTCAAAAAAATAATAGGTGTTGTTTTATCTATCTCCCGAAAGCTTTTGCAAATTTCTATTCCTGTTATTTTTGGTAACATCCAATCCAATAAAACCAAATCAAAATCTTCGTTCAAAAGTAATTTTAAACCCAATTCTCCATCAGATGCAGTAGTAATAGAATAGCCTTCCTCTTCCAATCCTTGTTGTAAGAATTGAACAATCCCAGCTTCGTCTTCTACTAGTAGTATGCGCATTAGTTAAAATAGATTTATTGCATAATAAATTTAAAAGCAATTGTGGCTATACTTGCCTTGAGCCTATCAGTGCGTTTGTATTGATGAAATCTAAAATCGATATTTTTAAGTCCGAATTGCCAAATTTTAGCTGAAGCAAAAATATCAGTGTAATTAATTCCAAAACCCAATTGTTTGGTATCAAAGGTAGCTAAATCTGGGTCAGATGTATAATATTGTTCTGTAGAAAGATGCTTTTCATACGGAGCATAATATTTTGATGCTGTCTGAGTATAATAGCGAAATGTTGGAAACACAGTAAATTTGTCGGATAATTTGATTGGCAATTCTACACTAGCTGTATGCGCTTGAATATCCCAATCATCTGAATAATACCTGTAATACGTACGTAACACCAAATATTCATTGATATAATAATTAATACGAGCTCCAATAGGCAATTTAAAACGGGTATTAGGTAGTCGCTCTATATCATCAGCTAATTTGAATACACCTGTATTAGTAGTGTTTTCATAATTAGCAATATATTGTGATTGACCAATAAAAAAATTGGTTTTATCGGTAAAATAGATACGATGATAAGGTGTTGATAATAATCCCTGTTGTTGCAGAACATCAAAGAAAACAGAAAACTGAAATCGTTTAGTTAGTATTTGAGAAAATCCAAATGAAGCCGAATAGGAATTTCTATTAGTCAAAGCTAAATCCTTAAATTTAGTAGGAAGATACGTTTCTGTAGCTGAAATCCCGTTTTCATTGTAAACAGTTACTCCGCTAAAATAACCTTGATTTAAAAAGTTAGTACCATATTTTGAATATTCATGTAATTCCGTTGGATAAATAGGACGCCATTGATCTAAATACACGTTGGCTTTTATATTTATCTCTGTGTTTTTTTCATTAAAAAGCGCGGCAATTCCTCCACCAAATCCAGCAGAGGTGTAATCATATTCATTAGAGAATGATACATCTGCATTCCAAATAAAATTTCTTGAATCACTACTATGACTGTAATTAGCCATTACAGAAACTAATTCATCGCTTTTGGAGGCTCCCGAAGATGCCTGCCAAGGGGATCCATATGGCCCTGTAGCTGTAGCTGAAGTTGTTTTAGTATTAGCTCTTTTGTCGTCATCGTCATCGTCGCCACCTGAAGCTCCTGAATTATTTGACCCCGAAGCTCCAGATGCATTAAATGGATTAATATTACTTGATGAAGCTGATGAGTAAGCAGAAATCCCAGCATCAATAGTCAAAACATCATCATCATTTAAAGGCATTGCTATGGTAATATTAGAAGCAATATCTGTTAGTTTTTCTGAACCAATTCCACCACCAACGGATGATTTAGAACCATCCTGTTGGTAATAACTGGCTAAAAAATCAATTTCGGTACTTTCTAAAACCCTTTTTTTGAATGTGGGTTGCTTACTTCCTTGCGAATAAATACAAGTTATACAAAACAGAAACAAAATCGTCGTATGTTTTTTCATTGATAGAGTCATATCTAAATTAATAATTAGTTGCAACCGCATCCGCCGCCCGATTTTCCTCCATTGGCTCCAGCGGCAGCTTCTCTATAAACTTGAAAAGTTGTTTCATATTTTTCAGCTGTTCGTGCGGCTAATTTCATATCGACATCATTGATTTTTTCTTTTTCATATTCTTTAACAATAGTGCAAGACTGCATTAATAAAAGAATAAACAAGGCTAAGCTTATATTTTTCATTTCTTATTTGTTGTATTTTTTAATATCAATTCCTTTTGAAGCATGAATTTTTCCTTTATCATCGACAATGATGCATTCAATTCCTTTTAATTGGTTCACTAAATCTAATCCCACTTCAACTCCCAAGACAAAAATCCCTGTGGCTAAAGCATCGGCAATTTCAGTTTGTTTGGCAAATACAGAAACGCTCACCACTCCTTGTGCTGGATAACCCGTTCTAGGATCAATAATGTGCGAATAACGAATCCCATTGAACATTACATATTTTTCATAATTCCCTGAAGTTTCTATAGAACTGTTTTCTAAAGGAAAAGTGGCAAACACTTTATTTTTATTCATTGGATTAATAATTCCAATTGTCCAGGGTTTTCCATTGATTTGTTTTCCCCAGGCATTAATGTCTCCAGAGACGTTTACAATACCAGACTTACAACCATTAACCACTAATAAATCTCTAACTTTATCGGCAATATAACCTTGTCCAATTCCTCCAAGGCCTAATTTCATTCCTACTAGTTTTAAGAAAATTGTTTGATTGGGTTTATCCAAAACAATGTTTTTATACCCAATTTTAGCCACCGATTTTTTTATCATTTCTTCAGAAGGCATAGAAGTCATGCTGCCATCAAATTTCCAAATTTTATCCATTGAAGCATAGGTAATATCAAAAGCACCTTCTGTTATTTCAGAAATTTTAATGGCTCTTTCTACTAAATCAAAAACTTCTGAGTCTACTTTCATAGCTTGAATACCTGCATTTTTGTTTACTAATGAAATTTGGGTAGTTGGAATCCAATCGGATATTTGATTTTCAATACGTTTTACTTCAGCAATGGCTAAATCTATATACTTTTTAGCTTCAATAGAATCTTTAGCTACTACTGTAATTTCAAATGGACTACCCAACATGGATATTTTTCTCTTATACTCTGCTTGAGCAAAAAGTGAAAAATTAACAAATAGGGCTAAAAACGAAAGTACTATTTTCATTTTTTCTCAAATGAATGAATGAGTTGAATATATTCAGTTGCTGAAATATTTTTGTATCCTTCAATCCCTAAAACAGCTCCTGATTTATCTAACAAAAGGACTAAAGGAAAATTACCCGAGGGATTATATAACCCAGCCAATTTTTTATTGCTCTCAGTTAGAATTGGATTTAACTGATTAACCTTTTTCTTCGGAAAGTCAGCTTTATAAATTACCCAATTAATTTCTGATTCTTTTTTAAACTCAGCAGATTGCCAAACGGTTTTGTCCAATTTTATGCAAGGTGCACACCAATCAGAACCCGAAAAAACTAAAACGATATTCTTATTTTCAGTTAAAGCTTGGTTTTTGGCTTCTTCGAAGGTACTTTTCCAATTCTGAGAATATCCTAAGGCAGTAAAAAATAATAGAAATAAAACTGTTTTTTTCATTTGATATACTATAAAATTATGAATCAATTATACAAAAGTAACTCAAAATCAACTGTTTTATTATTGTTCCAATTTAATTTAAGCGAACTTTAAGTTTTAATTTCTTGAAATTGTCACAATCAATTCAATTATTAATTATAAATTAAGTCTACCTAATTATACATCAGTTTGTATTCCTTCCAAATTGCTTATTTTTGCAAAAAAAAATAATTAATTATGTCTGTTCTAAAAAAACTATCTCCTTTTTATAATCTCACTTTATTTTATATTATTGTAAGTATTATTTTAAGAGTTGTATTATTGTTTCATCCTATTACGCAAGCTACTTTTTCTTGGATAGATACAATTAAAATTTTTACTCTAGGAGTCATTTCAGATAGTTTAGTTTTTACAGTTTTAAGTGGTTTTTTATGGTTGTATTTGATTTTTATTTCCAATTCAAAATACCTAAAACCAACAGGATATATCATTTTTGGACTATTAATTAGTTTGTTTCTGTATGTGGCTTTTGGAAATACTATTTTGAATGAATACGGAGGTGCTTTACCTGAAATAGGAATGGCATTTATTGGTATAAAAACATTCCTTTTCGGATTATTATTATTTCTTCCGAAATACAGACATACAATACGCTTCTGGCTATTTTCGTTTGTAATTTTTCTTTTTGTTACTTTAATACTTCAAAATGCGATTAGTGAATTTTTCTTTTGGAATGAATTTGGAGTAAAATACAATTTTATTGCTGTAAATTATTTGGTTTACACCAATGAAGTGATTGGAAACATTATGCAGTCTTATCCTGTTATTCCAATCTTTACAACACTGTTTCTAGTATCTGGAACGATAACTTATTTCATTATAAAGCGTTCTAAAAACTACATCGAATCCATTCCTTCTTTTGCTGAAAAAATAAAAATTTCAGGATTGTATTTGGTTATGTTAACCCTTTCATTGGCTACAATTCCTTATTTAGCTGCTAAAGAAAATTCTCAAAATATCTTTACTAATGAATTACAGTCGAACGGAATTTATAAATTCTATTTAGCATTCATTCATAGCGAATTGGATTACTTTAAGTTTTACAAAACGATGCCAAGTCAAGAAGCGTATGCTACTTTGAAAGAGCAAATACCCGGTATATCTGATGAATCAACATCTAGACAAATCATTGGAAAAGGCCAAGAAAACCATAAAAATGTGGTACTGATTACAATTGAAAGCTACAGTGCTGATTTTATGAAAGCCTACGGAAACGAAAACAATATCACACCATTTTTAGATGAGTTAGCGAACCAAAGTTTACAATTTACTAATTTGTATGCTGTTGGAAACCGAACGGTTCGTGGACTAGAGGCCGTAACACTTTGCTTTCCTCCTACGGCGGGTGAAAGTGTAGTAAAACGAAAAGACAACAAAAATAAATTCTCTACAGGGAATGTCTTCAAACAAAAAGGATACAATGTAAAATACTTGTATGGCGGAGATGCTTTCTTTGATAATATGGAGGACTTCTTTTCTGGGAATGGGTATGCTATAGTCGATAAAAAATCATTGAATCCAAGCGAAATTACCTTTGCTAATGTTTGGGGTGTTTGCGATGAAGATATGGCAAATAAAGCCATTCAAATCATGAATACTGAGGCACAATCAGGTAAGCCTTTTTTTAATCATTGGATGACGGTAAGTAATCATAGACCTTTTACTTATCCAAACAATAAAATCGATATTCCAGGCGATGCCAAATCCAGAGACGGCGGAGTTAAATATACTGATTATGCTTTGAGACAATTTTTTGAAATGGTAAAAAAACAGCCTTGGTTTAAGAATACGGTTTTCGTAATTGTAGCAGACCATTGTGCGTCTAGTGCTGGAAAAACAGAACTGCCGTTAGACAAATACAGAATTCCAGCTATGATATATAGCCCTGGTTTTATTGTACCTCAAAAATACAACCAGTTGATGTCTCAAATTGATCTAATGCCAACGGTAATGGGATTATTGAACTTCAACTACCAAAGTAAATTTTACGGACAAGATGTACTTCAATCTGATTATAAACCAAGAGCTTTGATTGCTACTTACCAAGATTTAGGTTTGATAAAAGACAATGTGTTGACTATTATTTCGCCAAAACAACAAGTCAAACAATTCCAATTGAGTTTGAAACCCGACCAAAAAATGGCTCCTGAATACCAACTCTATTATGACCAAGTCTTGTTGAAAAAAGAAAGAACCGATTTAGTTAAAGAAACCGTTTCGTATTATCAAACGGCTTCGGATATGTTGAAGAAAAAGAAATACCAAAAAAACTAAATTAAAAAGGTGCGATTTAAATCGCACCTTTTTACTATTTAATCGAAATCTTTTTCACTTTCTAAACCAAATAATTTTCCTTGGCTCCAAAGCTTTAAATCAGCTTTTAAATTTCCTTTATTGCGTTCTGTTTGTTCTGGAGTATCTAAACTGGACAAATCCGGTTTTCCAGCATTTACCCATGCCGTATACCAATAACTAGACGTCATTACTATTGCTTTTCGCAATTGTTTTTCCACCATTCCATTCAACGCTTGATTGTATTTCTTTACATATTCATCCGTATGAATTAAATCATTAAACTTGTTTTTAGCTATACCTCCTTTTGAATCCAAATTGTACATCTTATCAACTCCAATAGCGTCTCTTAAATTTTTATCGGCTAACAATAAAGGTGCAATCAAGCTATGAGAATCATTGATGATAGTCCAAGTTGTTGCTTCAATATTGGTAATATATTTTGCATCTTCAGTATGAAAATTATAATCCTTCCCAAACATTTCAGGGATACGCGCTTCCCATAAAGCATGAATTCCTTTTTGATTGGTCAATAAACCATCATGATTTACTGCAGTGTGCAAAGGCATGTGAGCATCTCCAATATAATGACCTAAATCAGCTGCTAAGAATAGAATTTCTGTTTTACGTTTATCTTTAAATGCTTTGGTTAATTTTATCATTACATCTTGGATGTACCACGGTAAAATTCCATTACTGGATAAGAATTTTTCATCGTATTTTTTTTTAGCTAATTCAAAAGTTTTAGGAATAGTATCAGCATTGCCATAATTTTCTAAATCAATATAGTGACGCGGCTTTTCTGCATTGTCTCGTAAAGTATATTTTCTCAAATCTGGAACTGTCGATTCTTGAGTTACAAAATCAATATGATTATAAAAAAAAGTACGCACTGGTTCTGGAAGTGCTAATACGGCAGCTTTATTGATGTGTTCGTGACCAAAAGGTCCCCATGAGATAGCTACAAAAGTCACACCGGTAATAGCTAAAGAAATAACAACTGTTTTAATGGATTTTAATTTCATAATGGAATATTTAGACGGTAAATATATTTATTAAACTACTTATACTAACAAAAATTACTTTAAATTTATATCAATAATTACAAACTATGTTTCGCCATAAAGGAATAAACAGAACTTTCATCCATAATTTACGATTGGCAACTTTATTATCTTTTGTTGCAGGAATGGTAAATATTACTGGAGTATTGTCTGTTAAAACGTTGACTACTAATGTTACTGGGCATTTTGCTTATTTTGCTGAGGAAATTATGCGTAAAGATTTAGCTGCAGCAATTACTTTTTTTGTATTTACCCTATTCTTTTTATTAGGTGCTTTTATTGCTAATTTTATATCCGAATTTGTGGCTAAGACTAATCCCAATTCATCTCATATCATCCCAATTTCTTTAGAAATTATTATTTTGGCTGTTGTTGCATTTTTCGGGACCTCTTCTGATTTGATTAGCTTAAAAGGGAAAAGTATGGCTTTTGCTATGTTATTTGCAATGGGAATCCAAAATTCACTGGTAACCAAAATTTCACAATCCACCGTTAGAACTACTCATTTAACTGGACTTTTTACCGATTTAGGAATTGAATTATCACAATTGTTTTTTTACAAAAAACCAGAAGAAAACAAGAAACTAAAAACTAATATATATCTCCGAATTTCGATTATTAGTTTCTTTTTTATGGGTTGTGTTTTAGGAGGTTTTTTATTTAATATACTCGAAATTAAAACACTTTTTGTTGCTTGTTTCTTCCTCTTAATTGCTTTGTTATACGATTCTCTCCGTTTGCAATATCATTTATTCAAAAGAAGAAAAAAATACTCAAAGGGCTAAAGTAAACCAATATATTTTCTAACAAACCACTCTGTGGCAAGTACAGAAACTATAATAACTAATAACCAAATCCAATCAATCAAGGGAGTGTTTTTAATTACATTTTTTTGTACTACTTTGTACTCATTATTTTTCAAAAGTTCTTGTATCAAATCGTCAACTTGATTGGGTAAATATACTTTCCCATTTGTATGAGTAGCTAATTGACTTAATTTATCAAAATTGGGATTTACAAATTGCTTTTCGATATCAAAATCTAAGACTTCAAAATGATTCCAATAACGCTCTTTTGAATTTAATTCAGTAATTGTAAAATTATATTTCCCCGCTGGAAGTCCGTCAAGATTCACTTTGTATGAGTTAGTGCCTTTTAGTAAATCATAATTTTTAACCACTTTGGTTTGTGTGTTTTCAATAGAAATGCTCAGTTTTGCTTTCTCGTCAAATTCAAAATTCTTATTAAAATACTGGGCACTAATTTCTATTTTATCACCTGAATTGTAAAATAACTCATGTTCAACTACTAACGATTTTTTAGTAGCATTTGATGCTAAAAACTGAATAATCTTATCTATAAAAACATCATATTTTTCAAAAGACTGATTGTCTATAAAACTTTGCGAACGCCATTTCCAGCTGTTTTCCCCTAAAAGATAAGCAGTTCGTTTTTCTTGATTTTCTGTAAAAGCAAGCAGAGGCGATTGCGTATCGATATTTCTAATTTTTGAATCAAGTAAGACAGCAACATTTCCTTTAAGACTGATGTTTCCAAAACTATTTTGCAAGGGAGGAAAAGATTCAAATCCCATATTGTTTATTGCAAACAAGTTAAATTGCGTATTGAAACTGGCAAAATAATCTTCGATTTGACTTCCCATTTTAAATGTTAAATCATTTTGTTGTTGGTTCAAAAACGTAAAATCAGTTGAAGTTCCTGTAATAATAAAAGAATTAATCCCCGCTGATTTTACCGTATCAAAAGCAGCTTTAAAACTAGAATTAGGTTGATATAAAACAACAACATTGTATTTTTTTAATTCATTGATTTCATTAGGATTAAATAAAGTAACTTTACGTTGTACATTAGACTCAATAGCGCGTTTTAAAGCGCCAATATCGGGATGGTTAATTGCTGAAACTAAAGCAATATTGGTCTTTTGATCCATTACTTCAACAGCAAATTTTTTATTATTGTTGAATTGATTTTTTTCTTTTTTAGAAGATGATATAGTTGCTTGATACAACTGTAATCCAATTTTATTTGCCGGTAATACCAAATTAATAATAGCGGTTTTCTTTTCAGGCGAAAAAGAAAGGACTTGTTGCGAAATTGTAACTTCTCCTTGTTGAATACTGAAGTTAGCAGTTGCTTTTTTGTTTCCAGAATAGTGAACGAACACTTCTACAGGAAATTTATTTTTGTAAAAAGCATATTTATTGACATTGATCTGGTTGATTTGTAAATCAAAGACTTTTGTCGTATCACCCAAAACAACTGGATATACTTTGTTTTGGGTATTAAAGCTATATTCATAATCATTCCCAGTAGTCTGATTTCCATCAGTAAGAATAACGGTGGGATAGGTTTTGTGCTTGAACGTATTTTGTAAACCTTGCGCAACCACATCTAGGTTGGTTTGTTTCCCTTTAAAATCAAAAGTCTTTGATAATCGCAAGTCTGTATCAAATTGATAGGATTGTATATCAAATTTTTCTTGTAAGTCAGTATTATCAACTAATTTTAAATAGGTTTCTTTAGCGTCTTTATTAGAATTAAAAAAAGGAATTGAACTGGAATTATCCATTGCTACCACTAAAGGTGTTTTTTCTACTTCAAGCGTATTTCTGGTAATCGTAGGATTACTTAACAAAAGAAAAATTCCTAAAAAAGATAAAAAACGTAAAAAAGCCAAAAACAAATTCAATCTAAATTTGTTTTTGGCTTTGTATACGTATTGAAAAAAGGCTAAACCAGCGGCAATCAAAACAGAAAGAATCAGTAATAGGATTGAGTTGGTGTCCATATTTTATTTAAAAATTACAGTTTGAATAATCAAACTATTGCAAACGATTATGTTAGCATTCCACCACAAACGTTAAGTACTTGACCAGTTACGAAAGCACTCATATCTGAAGCGAAGAAAAGACAAGCATTAGCGACATCATCAGTAGTTCCACCACGTTTCAACGGAATTCCATCTCTCCATCCTTGGACTACTTCGGGACTTAATTTGGCCGTCATTTCTGTTTCAATGAAACCTGGAGCAATAGCATTGCAACGAATATTTCTTGAACCTAATTCCAAAGCAATAGATTTAGTAAAACCAATAACTCCTGCCTTAGAAGCCGCATAATTGGCTTGACCTGCATTTCCCTTAACTCCTACCACACTGCTCATATTGATGATAGAACCTGAGCGTTGTTTTAAGAAAGTTTTTTGAGTGGCTTTAGTCATATTAAAAACTGATTTCAAATTCACATCAATTACTTGGTCATAATCGGCTTCTGACATACGCATTAACAAATTATCTTTTGTGATTCCAGCATTATTGATTAAAATATCAACCGTTCCAAATTCTTCAATCACAGCATCTACAAAAGCCTGAGCTTCGTTAAAATCAGCTGCGTTGGATTGGTACCCTTTAGCTTTGATTCCCATCGCATTTAGTTCATTTTCTAATGCCAAAGCTGATTCTACAGATGAGCTGTAGGTAAATGCAATGTTAGCACCGTGTTGAGCAAAAACTTCTGCTACTCCTTTACCGATTCCACGGCTTGCGCCAGTAATGATGGCTACTTTTCCTTCTAATAATTTCATAGTATACACTAAATAGTATTTAATTCAAATTGGTCTTGATAGAATATTATCTTCATTGTTGATGATAACTAACAGACACCAAATATAGGAATAAATGTGGATTGAAAAAAAGTGGCAATTAAATTTAAAAGCTAAACTATTTTGGAAAAATAATTTATATCAAATCATAATGATTTATTAAAGTTTCATTTTGACCAAAGACTAATCACAATTTTTTTTATTTATTTACGTTTTAAATCAATCTCAAATCTTAAAAATCCAAATCTATGAAGAAATCAACTTCTCTTTTATTTCTAGGAAGTATTATGACTCTTTTTTCTTGTAGCAATACAAGTGAGAGTGTATCAACAGAAACTTATCCCAATGTTGTAGCAACTTTTGCAGGAAAAATTGATCTCAATAATTTAAGTAATTATGCTAATCAAACCAAACCTGCCTACATTACAAAAGATAACACTGCTGATAATCCAATAACAGATAAAGGAGCTACTTTAGGAAGAGTGTTATTTTATGATAAAAATTTATCTTCAAATAATACTATTTCGTGTGCTTCTTGTCATATTCAAGCTAATGCTTTTGGTGATGATACTGATGCAAGTGATGGGGTTAATGGAACAACTACTCGACATGCTATGCGATTAATCAACTCCAGATTTTCAAATGAGCGAAAATTCTTTTGGGATGAAAGAGCAACTACTTTAGAAGTGCAAACTTCTGAACCAATCAAAAATCATATTGAGATGGGGTTTAGTGGCACAAGTGGTGATGGTTCAATAACTACTTTAATTACAAAATTGCAGAGTATTGGATATTACAAAGAGTTGTTCAAATATGTGTATGGTTCAGAAGAAATAACCGAAAATAAATTGCAATTAGCTTTAGCTCAATTCATAAGAAGTATTCAATCTTTTGATTCTAAATACGATGCTGGACGCAGTACTGTACAAAATGACAATCAAGCCTTTCCTAATTTTACAGCTCAAGAGAATCAAGGGAAAAATTTATTTTTAACACCTCCGGTTTTTGATGCTTCAGGAGTTCGAACTTCAGGAGGTTTTGGTTGTGCAGGATGTCACGCAGCACCCGAATTTGATATTGATCCTAATACTAAAAATAATGGGATAATTGGCATTTTAAACGGAACCGGAATTGATATTACAAATACTAGAGCTCCTTCTTTACGAGATTTAGTAAATATCAACGGTATTCCAAATGGTCCCATGATGCATACCGGAAGTTTTGCTACTCTACAAAATGTTATTGGCCATTACGGAAATATAACTATAGCACCAAGAAATACAAATCTTGATCCTCGATTAACTCCGGGAGGGATTGGACAACAATTGAATTTTCAGCCAGGAGAAGTAAATGCACTAATTGCTTTTATAAAAACACTATCAGGAACAAATGTGTATATAGACCCTAAATGGTCTAGCCCATTCAAATAATAAAAAAAGCGCCAATTAGGCGCTTTTTTTATTTTATATGCAAGTATTAGAATGCTACATTCCATCTTGGTAAACTTCCATTTTCATCTAAGAAATTTTGTAAAACCTGACCTTCTATAAAAGTAGGGATCACTTTTACCTTATCGTTGAAAGTATCGTACCAAGCCACTTCTAAGCGTGCTATGTTTTCTAATTTCATTTGTGCCGGCCAAGAATATTTTCTACCTGTTTTGGCAAATTGATGACCATTTACAATTTTGTCATATAAACCACCATTCTTGCTTTTTAAAGTTCCGTTATTTTGAACAGTTCCTGTAGAACCTACCATAATCAATTCTTTTTCTTCACCATCAATAGCATAGACCAAGAAAATTCCACTAGCGCTTTCTGGAGCATTACAAACTTCTTCTAAACTATCATCTTGACCAAAAGTAAAACTCTTTGTTACTTTAAACTTTTTTAATTCTTTGTACATTCTTATTACTGTCTTTATTAAACAAAATACCCCACGAAACCGTGAGGTATTTTAAATTGTATATGTGTTTAGGATTAACCTAAAACTTCTTTTACTTTTTTACCAATTTCAGCTGGAGAGTCAACCACGTGAATTCCGTTTTCTCTCATAATTTGTTTTTTAGCTTCAGCAGTATCATCAGAACCACCAACGATTGCACCTGCGTGACCCATAGTACGTCCTGCTGGAGCTGTAACTCCTGCTATAAATCCAACTACTGGTTTGCGGTTTCCATCAGCTTTGATCCATTTAGCAGCATCTGCTTCTAATTGACCTCCAATTTCCCCAATCATAACGATACAATTTGTTTCAGGATCGTTCATCAACAATTCAACAGCTTCTTTTGTTGTTGTTCCAATAATTGGATCTCCACCTATTCCAATTGCAGTTGTAATTCCTAATCCTTGTTTCGCTACTTGATCAGCTGCTTCATAAGTTAAAGTACCTGATTTAGATACAATTCCTACCGTTCCTTTTTTGAAAACAAAACCTGGCATAATACCTACTTTAGCTTCATCTGCAGTAATAACACCTGGACAGTTAGGTCCAATTAATCGTGCATTTCTTTCTTTTACATAGCTATTGGCTTTAATCATATCTGCTACAGGAATTCCTTCTGTAATAGCAATAATTACTTTGATTCCTGCATCTGCAGCTTCCATAATTGCATCAGCTGCAAAAGCTGGCGGTACAAAAATGATTGAAGTATCAGCACCTGCTTGTTCAACAGCATCTTTTACTGTATTAAAAACAGGACGATCTAAATGTGTAGTTCCGCCTTTACCTGGAGTTACCCCACCCACAACATTTGTACCATATTCAATCATTTGAGAAGCGTGAAACGTTCCTTCGCTCCCTGTAAATCCTTGAACAATTATTTTGGAATTTTTATTAACTAAAACACTCATGATATATTTTTTATATGATTTTAAAAATTGTTATGCAAAAGTAAGGTTTTGAAATTATTTTTGAACTTTTTAATTGAAAATAAATTAAGAAATTTGGCTCATTTGATACCCTCTGTATAATTTATCGTCTTTTAGTTGCCAAATTACTATAAAATTTGCTAAAAACATTTCTTCTCTTGGATTTTCGATAGTCTTCACATAGTGAGAATAACGAACTGAAACTAAGTCGTTTTCTGAAAGTATATGACTAATTCTAACTTTAGAACGAACATACGCTTTGCTTAATTCTCCAGCTAAATCAAGAATAGAATTATAATTCATTTGAACAAATCCTTTACTGCTGTTCCAATCTAAAATAATTTCAGGATGCAGGAAATCTTTCATGACTTCGGCATCGATTAAAGCATCCGATTTGTAAAAATTTTGCACTAATTTTTTCGCAGACATTATTTCAATTTATTTAATAGTTCAGGTATTTTTTTGATATTGGCTAATTGTTTCAATTTTTCTCTGGATTCTTCTATTGGTGTGCCAAAATACGATTTTCCACCTTCAATAGATTTGGTTACACCAGTTTGTCCCATTACAACAGCTTTCGCTCCGATTGTTATTCCGCTAGTGGTTCCTACTTGTCCCCAAAGCGTTACTTCATCTTCAATAATGACACATCCTGCAATTCCTGTTTGCGAAGCAATTAAACATTTTTTCCCAATTACGGTATCATGACCAACATGTACTTGGTTGTCTAATTTACTTCCTTCCCCTATAGTAGTATCTCCTGTAACTCCTTTGTCAATCGTACAAAGCGCACCAATACCTACATTATTCTCAATAACCACTCTTCCTCCCGAAAGCAATTGATCAAAACCTTCTGGACGTTTTTTGTAATAAAAAGCATCTCCCCCAATCACTGTCCCAGCATGAATAATCACATGGTCACCAATTATGGTATGATCATAAATAGCAACATTGGAATGAATTAAACAATTATTTCCAATAACCACATTATTTCCAATGAAAGTATTGGGTTGAATTATCGTTCCGTGACCAATTTTTGCCGAAGGCGAAATAGACACATTTGAGGATTGAAAAGGCATAAAATGTCTTGTCAATAGATTAAAATCTCTGAACGGATCATCCGAAATTAATAAAGCTTTGCCTTCTGGACAATCCACTTCTTTATTAATTAAAATAATAGTGGCATTGGATTGCAATGCTTTGTCATAATATTTTGGATGGTCTACAAAGACAATATCTCCTGGCTCAACTACATGGATTTCATTCATACCCAAAACAGGAAAATTCGCATCACCCACAAAATTACAGTGAATTAAGTCGGCAATTTCTTTTAGAGTTTGAGTGGTAGAAAATTTCATGTAGTATTAATTTAAAAAAAATAAAGGTTGATAGTCCAGAGACAACCAACCTTTTGCAATTAATTTATTTATTCTTTTACACGTTCCATATAAGAACCTGTAGCCGTATCGATTTTAATTTTGTCTCCTTCGTTAATAAATAAAGGAACGTTTACTGAAGCTCCAGTTTCAACTGTCGCTGATTTAGTAGCATTAGTTGCTGTATTTCCTTTTACACCTGGCTCAGCATAAGTCACTTCTAAAATGATAGAAGCCGGCATATCTACAGAAAGCGGCGCTTCAGTTTCAGCATTAATCTGGATCATTACATTAGTTCCTTCTTTCAATAAATCTGGATTATCTAATACATTTTTATTTAAGGTAATTTGTTCAAAAGACTCATTATTCATGAAATGAAAATCGTCTCCTTCAGCATATAGATATTGAAATGTATGTGTTTCTACACGAACTTCATCGATTTTATGCCCAGCCGAGAAGGTATTGTCTAATACTTTTCCGTTTGTTAATGACTTTAATTTTGTTCTTACAAAAGCAGGACCTTTACCTGGTTTTACGTGAAGAAATTCAATGATTTTATAAATATCATTATTGTATTTGATACATAAACCGTTTCTAATATCCGATGTACTTGCCATTTTAAATTGTATTTGTTGTTTTATCTAATTTTATTAATAATTGCCACTATAGCCTTTCATTACCCCTCTAGAAGAATTTCGAATAAAATCTAAGATCTCATCACGTTCTGGAGTTGCCTCCATTTCGGCTTCGATAATGCCAATAGCTTGAGTAGTGTTGTAATTTTTTTGATATAGAATACGATAAATATCCTGGATTTCTCTAATTTTTTCTGTTGTAAATCCTCTTCGTCTTAATCCGATAGAATTGATACCCACATAAGACAAAGGCTCTTTTGCTGCTTTTGTAAAAGGTGGAACATCTTTTCTTACCAATGAACCTCCAGAAATCATTGCATGATCACCAATATGAATGAATTGATGAACGGCTGCCAATCCACCAATGACAGCATAATTACCTACAATAACATGCCCTGCCAAAGCAACGCCATTTACAATGATGGCATTGTTTCCAACAACACAATCGTGAGCAATATGTGCATAAGCCATTACTAAACAATTATCACCAATGACTGTTTGCCCAGACGCAACAGTACCTCTATTGATGGTAACACATTCTCTAATGGTACAATTATCTCCTATAATCGCTAAGGAATCTTCGCCTCCAAATTTCAAATCTTGAGGCACAGCTGAGATAACTGCTCCAGGGAAAATATTACAATTTTTTCCAATTCTGGCACCTTCCATAATGGTTACATTGGAACCAATCCAAGTACCATCACCAATCACTACATTGTTATGAATAGTTGTAAAGGGTTCAATAACCACATTTTTGGCAATTTTTGCGCCAGGATGAACGTATGCTAACGGTTGATTCATCTGTTTTATTTTATAATTTCTATTAACTAGAAAATTCGCAGTAAAACTACTGCGAATTTTCTAAATCTTATTGTTTTCTTGCAATTTGCGCCATTAATTCTGCTTCTGCTACTAGTTTACCATTAGCGTAAGCATTGGCCTGCATATGACAAATCCCTCTTCGTATTGGAGTAATCAAGTCACATTTAAAAATCAAGGTATCACCAGGTAATACTTTATGTTTGAATTTGACATTGTCCATTTTCATGAAATATGTCAAATAATTTTCTGGATCTGGAACAGTACTCAATACTAAAACTCCACCTGTTTGAGCCATCGCTTCTACAATCAAAACACCTGGCATAACTGGCGCTTCTGGAAAATGTCCTACGAAGAAATTCTCGTTCATAGTTACGTTTTTCATTCCTACCACATGATTTTCCGACATTTCGATAATTCTATCAATCAACAAAAATGGGGGTCTGTGTGGTAATGTTTCCATAATTTTATGAATGTCCATCAATGGTTCTTGATGTAAGTCATATGTTGGAACAAAATTACGTTGTTCAATTTTTATAATCTTAGCTAATTTTTTAGCAAATTGAGTATTTACAAAATGCCCTGGTTTGTTAGCGATTACTTTTCCTTGAATTCTAGTTCCAATTAAAGATAAATCACCCACTACATCGAGTAATTTATGTCTTGCTGCCTCGTTTGGGTAGTGTAAAGTAAGGTTGTCCAAAATCCCATTCGGTTTAACCGCTAATTCCTCTTTTCCAAATGCTTTTTTAAGATTTTCCATTGTGTCTGCCGAAATTTCTTTATCGACATATACAATGGCATTATTCAAATCACCACCTTTGATTAGTCCGTTATTTAACAACGATTCTAATTCGTGCAAAAAGCTAAAAGTTCTTGAATCTGAAAATTCCTCTTTGAATTCAGAAAGACATTTCATTGTAGCATTTTGAGTTCCTAAAATTTTAGTTCCAAAATCTACCATGGTAGTAATGCAATAATTATCACTAGGCATTACTAAAATTTCACTCCCTGTAGCTTCATCTGTGAAAGAAATAACTTCTTTTACTACATAAACATTACGTTTAGCCTGTTGTTCCTCAACTCCTGCTTTTTCGATAGCTTCAACAAAATATTTAGAAGAACCATCCATAATTGGTAATTCAGACGCGTTTAATTCAATAATAACGTTATCTAAATCACAACCTGTCAAGGCAGCTAAAACGTGTTCTGGAGTTTGGATTTGAACTCCTAATTTTTCTAAATTGGTGCCACGTTGTGTATTGACTACATAATTAGCATCAGCCTCAATTACTGGTTGTCCTTCCAGATCTACTCTAACAAAAGTAAAGCCATTATTTACTGGTGCAGGTTTAAAAGTCATAGTAACTTCTTTACCTGTGTGTAGTCCAACTCCTGTTAGCGAAATTTCTGTTTTGATGGTTTTCTGTTTAACCATTTTGTTTGTTTTTTTGGTTTAGTATTTCTTTTTTTAACTCTTCTAGTTCAGCGACAATTTTAGGTAAATTTTTAAAATGAACATAGGATTTCGAAAAATCAGAATAGCCAAAAGCAAGACTTCCTTGCATGATTTGCCCCTCTTTTACATTTTTAGTAATCCCCGATTTGGCTTTGATACCAACATTATCTCCCACCGTAATATGTCCTGCGAAACCTACTTGCCCTCCTATCATTCCATTTTTACCTATTTTGGTAGATCCTGCAATTCCAGTCTGAGCTGCAATTACCGTATTTTCTCCAATTTCAACATTGTGAGCAATTTGAATTTGGTTATCTAATTTAACCCCTTTTCGAATAATTGTTGAACCCATAGTGGCTCTGTCAATCGTGGTACAGGCGCCTATTTCAACATCATCTTCAATAACTACATTCCCTATTTGAGGAATTTTTTTGTAGGTTCCATCAGCATTAGGAGCAAACCCAAAACCATCAGATCCAATGATTGCTCCAGAATGAATGGTACAATTATTTCCAATTACTGTTTCTGAATAAATTTTTCCTCCTGCAAAAATGGTCACATTGTCACCAATCACAGCATTATCACCAACAAATGAATTGGGATATATTTTGACATTATTCCCTAAAATTACGTTTTTTCCAATATAGCTAAAACTTCCTAAATACAAATCAGCTCCATACTGAGCACTTTCGTCAATAAATGAAAGTGGTTCAATTCCGGTTTTATTCAATTTAACTTGATTGTAAAACTCTAATAATTTAGTGAAAGCACCATAAGCATCTTCTACCTTAATCAAAGTCGTTTTTAAATCAGCTTCTGGTACAAAGGTATTATTTACAATAGTAACAGACGCTTTTGTAGTATAGATGAAGCTTTGGTATTTTGGATTGGATAAAAAAGTTAATGATCCTTCTTGCCCCTCCTCTATTTTGGATAACGTAGAAACTTCGACATTAGGATTACCTACTACTTCTCCTTCTAAAATTTCCGCTATTTGATCTGCTGTAAACTTCATTTTAAAGGATTGTTATTTTAATAGGCATATAATGAAACCCACTTAATAAAGTGCTTTGAGTATATAATAAAGATAACTTTGTTTGTTTCATTCCGACAAAAATATAAAAAATAGATTTTATTACAGCGTTTTTACACCAGTTGTTTTGGAAAACATATGTAATATTTAGTTACCAATTTTGATAATGATTTCAAATTCAATTGGTCTGATGCTTCTACTACATCTTCAATAGTTCTGTCTTTTTTCAGAATTCGAATTGGTTCAGCTTCTTTACTATACGCTTGATTTTTAATTTTTCCTTTAAAAATAAAATAATTCGTATCTGAAACAGATATGTTGTTTTCGGCTGCAAAACGTTCTTGTAAAGGCATTATTTCATCCAAAAGCAGTTTGTCTGTCACTACTTTAATCTTTGGTAGATCACGATTGATAATCATTTTACTCAATGAGGATAAAATAAAATCATCCTGCCGCTGCCAAGATTTTAAAGCACTAATGATGTCAAAGTCATCTAATTGAGAAAAAAGATCGAGTGTATTGGCATCAAAATTTTCTAGAGCAATTCGGTTTTGCATAAAAAACAACAACGGTTCACTACAAGGTAATTCAACACCTTTCAATGTTAGTTCTTTAGCGCGTTTCAACACTTTGGTTAAAATTAATTCAGCCACCAAACTAGTTTTGTGTAAATACGCCTGCCAATACATTAACCGTCGTGACATCAAGAATTTCTCAACGGAATAAATTCCTTTTTCTTCGATAACCAAAACATCATCCACCACGTTCATCATTTGAATCAAACGTTCTGAATTGACGTTACCTTCTGCTACTCCCGAATAAAAACTATCGCGTTTTAAATAATCCATACGATCCATATCCAACTGACTTGAAATCAATTGCAACATGAATTTACGATGGTATTCTCCTTTAAAAACTTGAATAGCCAAACTCAATTGTCCGTTGAATTCTTCGTTCAGTTGATTCATAAAAAGTAATGAGATAGCTTCGTGATGCACATCTTCTACAATACTTTTTTCCATAGCATGAGAAAATGGTCCATGACCAATATCATGAAGTAATATGGCTATATACAAAGCATTTTCTTCTTCTTCAGAAACAGAAACGCCTTTAAATCTCAAAACATCAACGGCTTTTTGCATCAAATGCATACAACCTAAAGCATGATGAAAACGAGTGTGATTGGCACCTGGATAGACTAAATACGACAATCCCATTTGAGAAATGCGTCGTAAACGTTGAAAATAAGGATGCTGAATTAAATCGTAGATTAAAGCGTTAGGAATAGTAATGAATCCATAGATAGGATCATTGAATATTTTAAGTTTATTGATTTGGCTCACATTATAGTGCTTTAGGGCAACAAATATAAGGAAAATTGATTTATATTTTGAATCGATTTTTTGCTTAAATTTGTTAGAGAGAGGGTATGAATTTAGAACTAAATTAGAAAAGAGATGGACAATCAAAAATTACAGAACGACAAGCTACATTTGATTAATTGGATTACTCAAATTCAAGATCATGCTTTGATAGAAAAAATTAAATCGTTGATGAGTGCTTCTAATGAAAATTTACAACTCACTAAAGAACAAGAATTAATTTTAGCTATCAAAAAAGGAAAAGAAATTGGCACTCAAAAAAATGTCGATGAACTCAGTATTGACTCTAAAACGGATTATGAATTATAAAATCAATTTTAATAAAAAAGGAGAGCATTGCTCTCCTTTTAGTTTTTTATAATCTTCTCAACCAAATGTTTCTGAATTGTGTTTTGCAACCGTGGTCTTGAAGTGAGATAACGTCTTCTCCATGAGATTCAGGATAATTATGCAATCCCATATACAATGTCAAACCATTGATAGTAGTGTTGTTTTGAACTACAACACCATTATGAAAAACGGTAATTCTTGCTGGAGCATCAATCAATCCATTCGCTTTGAAACGAGGTGCTGTATAAATTACATCATATACATTCCACTCTAATGGAGATTTCATAGCATTTACTAATGGTGGATGATCTTTATAAATACTTCCCGCTTGTCCATTGTTGTAGGTTCTGTTGTTGTATGAATCTAACACTTGTAATTCATAACGGTTTTGCAAAAACACACCGCTATTTCCTCTCATTTGACCACCATCAACTACTTCATCTGGAGCACTCCATTCGATGTGCAATTGGCAATCTCCAAATTTCATTATAGTTTGAATATCCCCTGAATCTGGAACAACTTCAAAATAATCATTATTGACAATTTTCCATCCTGCTGGCTTGCTATTGTCTTTTTTATTCACCCATTGGTTTAAGTTTTTACCGTCAAATAAGACAATCGCATCCGAAGGCGCATCACCTATTTTTTTAGCTGGAGTAATTACTTTAACTTCTGGATTCCAAATCTCAGTCATTTCTGGTTTCATTGGCATTGGCGAAACCTCAGGGGGTGTGTTTACAAAAGCATGTTGTGCAAAAGACGCTGTAACTGAAAATACAGTCACTAATAAAGCGTTTTTAATTGTTTTAGTTTTCATAGTTTTTAGTTAATTTGATAAAGTATAAAAGTAGTAAATTCGTTTTGACAAGCAAGTTAAAGCGAATTATTTTTTTAAGTAGTGGAAAATTCTGTTTGTCACTATTTTAGCTTCAGTAATTTCAAAAAATTATATTTATTTTAGCAAAGCAACGTTTTAAAAACTGTAAATTGCCCTTCGGTAATAGATAATGCACTATGGAAGATACAATAAAGATCCTTTGGGTAGACGATGAAATAGACCTTTTAAAGCCTCATATTTTATTTTTAGAAAAGAAAAATTACAATGTAACTACTTGTAATAATGGCTTAGACGCCATTGGTATTTTTGAAAACAATAACTTTGATATAGTCTTTCTTGACGAAAATATGCCAGGTATGAGTGGTTTAGAAACGCTTTCAGAAATGAAAGAAAAAAAATCGTCTATACCGATAATTATGATTACCAAAAGCGAGGAAGAATACATCATGGAAGAAGCGATTGGTTCCAAAATTGCCGATTATCTCATTAAACCTGTAAATCCAAATCAGATTTTACTAAGCTTAAAAAAGAATCTAGACCATTCGCGTTTAATTTCTCAAAAAACAACCTTAGATTACCAGAAGGAATTTAGAAAAATCACCTTAGAAATGGCATCCGTCAATTCTTTTGAAGATTGGATTGAATTGTATAAAAAATTGATTTTTTGGGAATTACAACTCGAGAATATCAACGATGCTGGGATGAGTTCTATTTTGGAATCTCAAAAAACAGAAGCCAATTCTCAATTTGGAAAATTCATAGAACGCAATTACGAAAATTGGTTTGAACCCAAAGCCAATCGTCCTGTTTTATCCCATACTTTATTTAAAGAATTAGTTGTTCCTGAAATTATAAAAAAAGACAAACCCGTACTTTTTATTGTAATTGATAATTTGCGTTATGATCAATGGGAAATCTTGGAAAACGTAGTAAGCAACCATTATAAATTAGAAAAAGAAGTGCCTTACTATGCTATTTTGCCTACTGCTACACAATATGCTCGGAATGCTATTTTCTCTGGTTTATTACCCGTAGAAATGGAAAAGCAATTTCCTGAATATTGGAAAAATGATACCGATGAAGGTGGGAAAAATATGTTTGAAGCCGAATTTTTAACTGCACAGCTAAAGCGTCTTGGGTTGAATATCAAACACGATTATTTCAAAATTACTAATCTAGCTAGCGGACGTAAATTAGTAGAGAATTTCAAATCGTTAAAAAACAACGATTTGGTTACGGTAGTTTATAATTTTGTCGATATGTTATCCCATGCTAAAACTGAAATGGAAGTAATTAAAGAATTAGCTCCTGACGATAAAGCATACCGTTCTCTAACCTTAAGTTGGTTTAAAAACTCGCCGCTTTTAGGTATAATTCAACAAGCTCAAAAAATGGGATTCAAGTTAATTATCACCACAGACCATGGTACTATTAATGTTAAAAATCCTTCAAAAGTAGTGGGTGATAAAAATACAAGTTTGAATTTACGTTATAAAACGGGTCGAAGTCTATCGTATGAAAATAAAGAGGTGTATGCAGTAAAAGATCCTAAAAAAATAGGGTTACCTAGTATCAATATGAGTAGTTCTTATATTTTTGCAAAAAATGATTTGTTCTTGGCGTATGTCAATAACTTCAATCATTATGTTAGTTATTATAAAAATACGTACCAACATGGAGGCATTTCTTTAGAAGAAATGATTGTCCCATTTTTGGTTTTTAATCCCCGATAAATGGAAATAGTATTTACCATAGACGAACTTGAATCGGTTGCTCAACAAATCATTGCTCAGCAACCTGCCAGAGTAATTCTTTTTCACGGAGAAATGGGTGTAGGAAAGACTACTTTAATTAAACAAGTATGTAAAACACTTGGCGTTATCGAAGCAACAAGTAGCCCAACATTTTCTTTAGTTAATGAATACGAAACAATTGCTAATCAAATAGTTTATCATTTTGATTTTTATCGATTAAAGAATGAAATGGAAGCTTTGGATATGGGAGCCGATGATTATTTTTATTCGGGAAATTGGTGTTTTATTGAATGGGCAGAAAAGATTCCCAATCTCATTCCAGAAGAACATGCTATTATTACAATTGAGTTAGTCGACGACGGAAAACGCCATCTTACACTGACTAATTCGCAATAATTAAAAAGGGTAAAAAAAAATACGTAAATTGTACCTCTTAATTTGAATACACATGTCATTATCGCCATTCACTAAAGAACAGCTATTACCTCAAGAGGAAAAATTAGAAATAGCCAAACAAAAAAGCGAACTTTTTATTGGTATCCCAAAAGAAACCAGTCATCAAGAACGCCGAATTTGTTTGACTCCTGATGCTGTGAATTCATTGACTTGTCATGGGCATCGAGTTATGATTGAATCGGGTGCGGGTGAAAGTTCGAGTTATTCTGACAAAGAATATTCCGATGCTGGAGCCGAAGTAACTCAAGATCCAAAAAGAGTATTTGGTTGCCCGATGATTCTAAAAGTGGAACCAGCGAGTTTATCAGAGATTGAAATGATGAATCAAAATACCATTGTCATTTCGGCTATTCAGATTAAGACAAGAAAAAAAGAGTATTTTGAAGCTTTGGCAAAGAAAAAAATAACCGCCTTAGCTTTTGAATACATCAAAGATGAAGATGGTACATATCCTGCAGTCAAATCCTTAAGCGAAATTGCAGGAACAGCATCGGTATTAATTGCAGCTGAATTGATGATTACCAATCAATTTGGAAAAGGCTTACTGTTTGGCAATATAACTGGTGTCCCTCCTACTGATGTGGTTATTTTGGGTGCTGGAACAGTAGGTGAATTTGCTGCTAAAACAGCTATTGGCTTAGGTGCCAATGTCAAAGTTTTTGACAATTCAATTACCAAATTACGCCGCTTACAAAACAATTTAAACCAACGTATTTTCACATCAACCATTCAACCTAAATCATTGCTAAAAGCGCTGAGACGTTGCGATGTAGCTATTGGCGCCATGCGAGGAATAGAACGTTGTCCTGTTGTAGTAACCGAAACGATGGTGGAACACATGAAAAAAGGTGCTGTAATTGTTGATGTTAGTATTGATACAGGAGGCTGTTTTGAAACCTCGGAAGTTACCACACACGAGAAACCTACTTTTATCAAAAACAATGTGGTGCATTATTGTGTTCCCAACATTCCTTCTCGCTATTCAAAAACCGCTTCGCTATCCATCAGTAATATTATTACACCTTATTTGATGCAAATTGCAGAAGATGGTGGCATTGAAAGCGCCATTCGCTGTAACAAAGGACTAAAAAATGGAGTTTATATGTACCACGGAATCCTTACCAATAAAGCTATTGGTGACTGGTTTGGATTATCTGACAACGATATTAATTTAATTGTTTTTTAAATTAAGTTTCCTTTACCTTTGCCAAAAATTTAGTGTATGAAATTCTTTCAACGTTTTGCGTATTATTTTGTAGGGCTTATTATGGGGCTATTCTTTGTTTCAATGGTGTTTAGTGGAAAAGACACCCGTTGCAATTATTTTCCAAATGCCCGCGTTCTAAATGATTTGAGAAACAAACCTTTTAACTATTCGCCAAAGGCAACTCAAATTTTAGTACAACCTTGGATAGATACTACTGATATTAGAAACACATTACAATATGGCGATGTCGATTTTGACCAAAGTAATATTGCTGTAGGAAAAGGAAAAAAATACGTTATTGAAGGGAGAACAGTAAAAAATCAAGAAATCATACTTACTATAACCAACTATTCTGATAAAGCTGTTTTAGAGGATATAGCTAAAAAGTAATTTAATCATTTAATTTAAACTTTTGAACCATTAAGGTATTAAGTCTCATTAAGCCTTAAATTATCTTAATTTCTTAATGGTTTAGATTTTTATAAATTCAACCAATTTATTGGTTTCAGGCCTTTAGATTCTAAATACGAATTGGTTTTACTAAAATGCTTATTTCCAAACCATTTTCCTTGATTGGCACTCATAGGCGATGGATGTCCGGATTCTAAAACCAAATGTTTTTCTCGGTTAATCTTACCTCCTTTTTTGTGTGCAAAACTGCCCCAAAGTAAAAAAACGACATGTTCTTTTTCATCCGATATTTTTTGAATCACGGCATCTGTAAATTGACCCCATTGCAAATGTTTATGACTATTCGGTAAGTCTTCCCTAACGGTTAATCCAGCATTCAATAACAAAACGCCTTGGTTTGCCCACAACTCTAAATTCCCAGAAGTAGGTATAAAAATACCACCCAAATCATCTACTAATTCCCTATAAATATTGCGTAAAGAAGGTGGAATTTTCACCCCATCATTGACCGAAAAACACAAGCCATTCGCCTCTCCTTTTCCGTGATAAGGATCTTGACCAATGATCACTACTTTGATATCCAAAAAACTACAATGGTCAAAAGCAGAAAAAATCAAATCTTTGGGAGGGTAACATGTATAATTTTGATACTCCAAATCCACTATTTCTAGTAATTCACGGAAATACGGTTTCTGAATTTCTTCTGCTAAAATAGATCGCCATTCTGAATTCAATTGGAGTTGCATAATATTAAATATAAGTCGGGTATAAAATTATACATTTTCTTCAAGAATCTCCTTTTAAACTTTGTAACTTTGCTTCTTTCCAATAGCACTATAAATGATATCCATTACCGAAAAGACTTTACAAGATTTACAATTCCCAACAGTTTTAGAAACGTTGTCTGCTATTTGTAATACCGATATTGGAAAACAAAAAGCACTTGAAATAACGCCTTTCAAAGACAAGGAAAGCTTGATGGAAGCTTTGTTGCAGACTTCGGAATATGTGTCGTCCTTTCAAAATAATAATGCGATACCCAATCATGGATTTGATGCCATCACTCACGAAATTAAATTTTTAGGTATTGAAGATAGTTTTTTGGAAGTAGGGAGTTTTAGAAAAATTGCCAACTTATCCAGTACTGTTAATTTCTTGCTGAATTTCTTGAGAAAATTCCACGATTATTATCCCAACTTAAATAATAGAGCCTCAAGAGTAGAATTGACCAAAGACATCATCACTATGGTCGATGAAGTGGTCGATAAATATGGAGAAATTAAAGACAATGCTTCGCCTGATTTATTGAATATCCGACGTGACATGAATGTGGTTCGTGGCAAAGTTAATCAAAGTTTTGGAGTGGCTTTAACGCAATACAATTCACTAGGTTATTTGGATGACATTAGAGAAAGTTTTGTTCAAAATCGCCGTGTTTTGGCTGTTTTAGCAATGTATCGTCGCAAAGTAAAAGGATCGATTTTAGGAAGTTCCAAGACAGGAAGTATTGCCTATATCGAACCCGAAACTACTTTAAAATACTCTCGTGAATTAAGCAATTTAGAATACGAAGAAAAGGAAGAAATTACTCGAATTTTAAAACAATTATCGAATAGAATTCGTCCGTTTTTGGATTTGCTTATCGAATATCAAAATTTCTTGAGCGATGTTGATGTTATTGCTGCCAAAGCAAAATATGCCAATAAAATCAATGCGATTTTACCAACGATAACAGAAGAACGTCGCTTGTATTTTAGAGATGCCTTCCATCCTATTTTGTATTTGACCAATGCAGAAAAAAATGAAGTTACTTATCCACAAACTATTGAATTAGAACAAGAAAACCGAATCATCGTTATTTCGGGACCGAATGCGGGAGGAAAAACTATTTCGTTAAAAACCGTTGGTTTATTGCAATTAATGCTACAATCGGGAATGTTGATTCCAGTGCATGAACGTAGCGAAACCTTCTTGTTTGATCGAATTTTAACTGACATTGGTGACAACCAATCGATCGAAAATCATTTAAGCACGTACAGCTATCGCTTGAAAAACATGAATTATTTCTTGAAAAAGTGCAACAAGAAAACAATGTTTTTGATCGATGAATTTGGAACTGGATCAGATCCAGAATTAGGAGGTGCCTTGGCTGAAATTTTCTTGGAAGAATTCTACCATCGTGAGGCTTTTGGAATCATTACGACCCACTATTCCAATTTAAAAATTCTGGCTAACGAATTGCCTTTTGCCACCAATGCCAACATGCTTTTTGACGAAAATTCGTTAGAGCCTATGTATAAATTGGTTTTAGGTCAAGCGGGAAGTTCGTTTACTTTTGAGGTGGCTCAAAAAAATGGTATTCCGTATGGTTTAATTAACCGTGCCAAAAAGAAAATTGAAGTAGGTAAAGTACGATTCGACAAAACCATTGCCACGCTTCAAAAAGAACGCTCTAAATTAGAAAAAACTTCCTTAACGCTAAAAGAAGAAGAAACCAAGGCACGTGAAGAAAGTAAAAAAATGGAGACTATCAATGTCAAAATCAAACAGAAATTAGAGAGTTATCAGGAATTGTATGATAGCAATCAAAAGACAATCTACATTGGGCAAAAAATTGAAGATATAGCCGAGAAGTATTTCAATAATAAAAACAAAAAAGAGCTGATAGGTGAATTTTTAAAGATTGTTGAAATAGAAAACTCCAAACGTAAAAAAGCGACTGCAAAAGAAACTAAGGTAATTGCTGAAAAGAAAAAAGAAATAATTAAAGAAGTGACTGTTCAGGTAGAAGAAATTCGTGCAGAAAAGAAAGCTAAAAAAGTAAAAGTCGTAATCGAAAAACCACGACCAATTCTTAAAGTGGGCGATCGTGTCCGAATGATTGATGGAAAAGCCGTGGGAAGTATTGATAGTATTGAGAAAAACAAAGCGACTGTCAATTATGGTTTGTTTACTTCAAAAGTAAGTTTAGACGAGTTGGAATTGGTTGAAGCTGTGAAAAAGTAGTATGTTTTAGTGAATATTAAGATTGTAAAAAAAATTAATAATAAAACTTTTCTCTCAAAAAAAAATTATATTTTAGCTTTTCTAATATAGATTCCAAATACCTTAATATAACTATCTGAATAGTAATTTAACAAATATAAATATGAAATTAGACAAATGCCCCAGCTGTGGAAAAGCACTAACAGGTTTTTTTAGTACAGTTAATTTAATTCCAACAACAAAAACTGAATTTATAAATAAACATTTAAATTTAAATTACGATGCTTATTGTAATGTTTGTTCGATACCATACATAAATAAAATTGCAAAAGAATTTGAACAACAAAAAAACGATATTGAAAATCGTCTTAAACAAATCATACATTTTATTCCTGTTCTTTCTTCTCCTGCTCCAAATGATTGGAAATATGAAGCTATTGACATGATAACTGCTCAAACAACTTCAGGAACAGGCTTCGCAACAGAATTATCACGATCATTTAATGATTTTTTTGGTGGTGCATCAAATACAACCAATAAAAAAATATTGAATGCTACAAATCTTTGTAAATCTGATTTAAGGGTCCAATGTGTAAAAATGGGTGGAAATGCATTAATTTCAACAGATATAGATTATAGCGAAATTGGTTCTGGAAGTACTAATATGCTTATGGTTTGTATGTCTGGAACTGCAATTAAAGTTTCTGATATAAAAATGTTTAATGAAAAAAATCAACAATATATTTTAGAAATTATTGAACTAACAGAGAAACTTGAAGCAATCGCTGAAATGCCAAAATAATTAATTTATGCAAAATCTCCCTCAACATAAAAAAATCATTTTGTTTGACGGACTTTGCAATTTATGTGATGCCTCGGTGCAATTCATTATCAAAAGAGATACCAAAGATGTTTTTAGGTTTGTCTCTTTACAATCGGATTTGGGACAAGAATTACTTCAACAGCTTCCAATTTCCACACAAAAAATAGATAGTATTATTCTATACGAATCGGATAAAGCCTATTATTACAAATCAGAAGCAGTATTTGAAATTGTAAAAAGTATTGGAGGATTTTTTTATTGTTTACTCATTTTTAAATGGCTTCCAACAGCTGTAACGAATACCATTTATGATTACATAGCCAGAAATCGCTACCGATGGTGGGGTAAAAAAGAAAGTTGTTTAGTTCCTTCACAAGAATTACAATCTAAATTTTTAGAATAAATTGTCTTATATGACAAATGTCATAAAATA
>JACCDT010644525.1_pt1 | contig 35307 bp, 30 predicted proteins | sample 7446291 | NCBI WGS metagenome assembly JACCDT01 (sample SAMN15323446, study PRJNA562643) | freshwater metagenome | isolation source: river surface water | place: USA:Blue River Watershed | collected 2017-08-17
ACAGATTATGAAGTGGGCAATGTACAGCCAGTCATGGATGGAGAGTTGGATGGATTCATCAAAGCTTTTCTGATGATGGAAAAAGAAAATGTTTCTTAAAGAAAACCAATCATATGAACAACGGACACTACAGTTTACCTCTGCCTGCCAATGAACCTGTTTTATCTTATACACAGGGATCTGCAGAAAAAACAAGATTGAAGGAAGTGTTGAAGGAATTAAAATCTACCAAGGTAGATGTGCCCATGTACATAGGCTCAAAAGAAATTAGGACCAATCAGAAAATGGAAATCAGACCCCCACACGAAACCAAGCATTTGCTCGGTCACTTTCACATGGGTGAAGCCAAGCATGTGAAAATGGCCATTGATGCAGCATTGGCTGCCAAAAAAGATTGGGAAAACATGCCATGGGAGAGCAGGGCTGCCATTTTTCTCAAAGCAGCAGACCTTATTGCCGGTAAGTATCGTCCCTACATGAACGGGACAACCATGCTTGGTCAAAGCAAAACCGTTTTCCAGGCAGAAATCGACAGTGCCTGCGAATTGATTGATTTTTTAAAGTTCAATGTGCATTTCCTCAGTGAAATATATCAGCAACAACCGATTTCGAGTCCGGGTGTACACAACCGTCTGGAATATCGTCCACTTGAAGGATTTGTATTGGCTGTAACACCTTTTAATTTTACTGCCATCGGTGCAAATCTTCCTGCTGCTGCAGCATTGTGTGGAAATACGGTCGTCTGGAAATGTGCCAATACCCAGGTCTTTTCTGCTCAGATGTTTATGAAGGTGATGAAGGAAGCCGGTTTGCCGGATGGAGTTATCAACCTGATTTTTGTGGATGGTCCAACACTTGGTGAGGTTTGTTTCAAGCATCCTGATTTTGCTGGTGTACATTTTACCGGTTCCACAGGTGTTTTCAATCAAATGTGGAAGACCATCGGTGAAAATATTTCCAGGTACAAATCTTATCCAAGAATCGTAGGTGAAACCGGTGGAAAAGATTTTGTGATGGTGCATCCCTCTGCCGATCCTGATGTGGTGGTAACCGCCCTGTTGAGAGGTGCTTTTGAATTCCAGGGACAAAAATGTTCTGCTGCTTCGAGAGCCTATATTCCATCCAATCTTGCGAATGTTGTCAAAAAGAAATTGGTTGATGGTGTAAAAAGTTTCAAAATGGGATCTGTGGAGGATTTCAGAAACTTTGTTTCTGCAGTGATTGATGAAAAATCTTTCAACAAAATCAAATCTTATATTGATGGTGCAAAGAAAGCACCCAAAGCAAAAATTTTGGTAGGAGGTAAATGCGATAAAAGCAAGGGCTATTTTGTTGAGCCCACCATCATTGAAGCAACAGATCCAAAGTATACGACGATGTGTGAAGAGATATTCGGACCAGTACTGACCATTCATGTGTACAACGAGAAGAAATTTGCTGACACATTGAAACTGGTGGACCAAACATCTCCATATGCGCTGACGGGCTCAATCATTTCGCAGGACAGGAAGGCTGTTGTACAGGCCACCCAAACACTGAAGCATGCTGCAGGAAATTTTTACATCAATGACAAGCCAACCGGTGCAGTGGTTGGTCAGCAACCTTTCGGTGGCGCAAGAGCATCCGGTACAAATGACAAGGCAGGATCAGCTATCAACCTATACAGGTGGTTGAGTGTAAGGACTGTCAAAGAAACATTTGAACCACCGAAAGATTACAGGTACCCATTTTTATCTGCTGAATAGATTCAATACCTTTGAGCATTATATGAAAGGAGTGAGTACCATCATGGAAGAAAAGCAACTGAGGCTGACCCTGCAAAGGTTGGCACATGAGTTGATTGAAAATCACTTTCCATTTGAAGACACTTGTTTAATCGGTATCCAGCCACGGGGCATTGTGATCAGTGATTACATCTATCAATACATCAAAGAAATTCATCCTGAAGTGAATATTCAATATGGTAAATTGGACATCACTTTCTACAGAGATGATTTCCGTGGACAAATACACATCCCAAACATCACCGATCTGCCTTTTTCGATAGAAAACAAAAATGTCATTTTGATCGATGATGTTCTGTATACCGGCAGAACCATCCGGGCTGCAATGGATGCGTTGTTGGATCATGGCAGGGCAAAAAAAGTCGAACTCTGTATATTGGTTGACAGAAAATTCAGCAGGGAATTGCCCATTCATCCTGATTTTGTGGGAAAATCCATCGACTCCATTGTAACTCAAAAAGTAAAAGTGTATTGGGGAGATGAAAAAAAGGTGATTCTCTATGAAAGTGTGTAGTAAAATAAATAATTCAAAAAATCACAATAAAACAATAGCTTTGCACCCTAATGCAGCTTAGTACAAAACATCTGCTTGGCATTAGAGACCTTCAACCGAAGGATGTTCAAATCATTTTAGATACAGCAAAACAATTCAAAGAAGTTTTACAGCGACCGATTAAAAAGGTTCCATCACTCAGAGATGTTACCATTGTAAACCTGTTTTACGAAAATTCAACCCGCACACGCATATCCTTTGAGTTGGCGGAAAAGCGACTCAGTGCTGATACGATCAATTTTTCAGCCAGCGGATCTTCCGTTTCAAAGGGTGAAACCCTGCTGGACACGGTCAACAATATTCTGTCGATGAAAGTTGACATGGTTGTCATGCGCCACAGTGCTACCGGTGCTCCACATTTTCTGGCAGAACATATCCCTGCCGCCATTGTCAATGCAGGTGACGGGATCAATGAACATCCCACACAGGCACTGTTGGATGCATTTTCAATTCAGGAGAAATTAGGCGGACTCAAAGGCAAGAAGATTGCCATCATTGGTGATATCATGCATTCGAGGGTTGCCTTGAGCAATATTTACCTGCTTACCAAAATGGGAGCAGAAGTCACCGTTGCGGGTCCACCTACTTTGATTCCGAAATACCTGAAAGATGCTTTCGGCATCCACGTAACCTACAATGTGAAAGAGGCATTGGAATGGTGTGATGCGGCCAATGTACTGAGGATTCAATTGGAGCGGCAGAATCAGGTACTGTTTTCATCATTGCGAGAATACAACCGGGCATACGGTATCACAAAAACACTCTTGTCATCTCTTCAAAAAGACATCATCATCATGCATCCCGGTCCGATCAACCGCGGTGTGGAACTCGACTCCGATGTGGCCGACAGCGGTCAGTCTATTATTTTGGATCAGGTTGAAAATGGGGTAGCAGTAAGAATGGCTGTACTATATTTGCTCTCAGGTAGACGAGAGGCAAATAACTAAACAATCGCACATGCAGAAAATCTGTGTATTCCCCGGAACATTTGATCCGTTGACATTGGGGCATGTTGATATCATCAATCGTGCGTTGCCACTTTTCGACAGGATTGTGGTAGCCATCGGTACCAACGTAGGCAAAGCTCCCATGTTCAGTGCAGAGCAAAGAAAATTATGGATTGATGAAATATTTGGGAAAGAAGAGAAGATATCTTCCGCTGTATATGAGGGTTTGACAGTTGAATTCTGTAAACAGGTGCATGCCAACTATATCTTACGTGGGATCCGCTATGTGAGTGATTTTGAATATGAAAAGGCCATCGCAGATGCCAACCGCAATTTGGATCCTTCTATTGAAACCTTTTTTCTTACCTGCGAACCCAAATATACTTCTGTTGCTTCTACCATTGTCAGGGATATCATCAGAAATGGAGGTGATGCATCACAATTCATCCCAACACAAGTAGCTAACTCAATCAAGTCAAAGGGTTAGTCCAGGTAGTATCTTTTTACAATCTCACGAATGGAAGCATAGGCATTGTCCAAGAGTCTTGCTGCTTCTTTCTTGTTGACCCATCTTAATTCGGTGATGTCTTCTTCGGTCTGTGGAATGAGGGTCTCATTGCCAGTATATTTCATCAAGAACCAATGCGATGGTTTGATGACAGTTTTCCCTTTTACTGAATAGGTGTGATAGGTGGTTTGCAGTTTTTTCCCAATTGTGAGTTGTGTAAGTCCGGTTTCCTCCGAAACCTCTCTGAGCGCACATTCCTTGATGGTTTCTCCTTCATCCAGCTTCCCCTTGGGCATATCCCACATGCCTCTTCTGAACATCATCAGCAATTCTCCTTTTTGGTTCAAAACCATCCCCCCAGCCGCTTCAATCTTTATAAATTGTTGGAGGTATTCTTTGAAGGCTTGTTCTGACCTGAAAATTCTTTTACCCTTGGGTTCATGTATGGTGATGTACATAACTAAATTTCCATAATTCGAGTCCATGGTTCAAATTTGTAGGATGACAAATGAAACCACGGTAGCCGAAAAACTCTTACAAGTTAATGCAGTTAAATTGAATCCAAAAGATCCTTTTACTTGGGCTTCCGGATGGAAAAGTCCCATTTACTGTGACAATAGAAAAGTATTGGGATTCCCATATGTGAGGGATTTCATCAAAAGTGAGATGTGCAATGTTATTTTTGAAAAATTTCCATATGCGGAACTGCTGGCAGGTGTAGCAACTGCAGGGATTGCATGGGGAGCCATGTCGGCCGACCAACTGAAATTGCCCTATATCTATGTTCGTCCCAAGCCCAAAGAACATGGTCTAGGCAATCAAATCGAAGGCCATTTTGAAAAGGGGATGAAGACAGTCATCATTGAAGACCTGATTTCTACCGGGAAAAGCAGTCTACAGGTGGTGGATGTGGTCAAGAACGCTGGACTGGAAGTCATGGGCATGGTTTCAATATTTACCTACGGATTTGAAGCGGCAGATAAGGCTTGTGCTGCTGCTGGGGTGCCCACGGTTTCTCTCACGAATTATACCAGCCTTATATCTTTAGCCGTTGAAAAAGGTCTGGTCGGGGAGGAAGATCAAAAAACACTGTTAAACTGGAGAATGGATCCAGCCAATTGGCAACAGGGGGCTTAATTTGCAATAAACCACTCACATGCGGATCTTTATATCAACATTCATCTGCCTCTTTTTTACGATTTCAGTCCTTGGGCAACAACAAAAGCCTGTAACGGTAAAAATCAGCACTCCAACCGTACAATGTGAAAAGTGTAAAAAGCGAATAGAGGATTACATGAAGGTGGAGGAGGGGGTATTAAAAACAGTGGTTGACTTCAAGCAAAAGAGAACAACCGTGACATATTTGCTAGACCGTACCAACCTGGAAAACATCAAAACAGCCATTGCCAATTGTGGCTATGATGCGGAAGATGTAAAGGCTGAACCCGATACATATGCCAAGCTTCCAACCTGCTGTAAAAAGCCGGTTGATCAGTAAATAAATACCTATTATTTTTAGTATTTCAAGTCCTTTAAACAAAATCAAGTTTGCTAAATTTTATATTATTCAATTTATAGTTTATATCATTGATATATAATCTTTTATAAATACTATATAAACAATTAAATTAAATAAAATTTATTATTTCTTATCAGATTAAAATCAAAACAACTCATTAATTATATATAATTGCAAATAACTGATTTACAATATTTTCCAAAGTTTTATAATATCATTGCTTTAGTTAAAGCTCAATCAGTATTGATCACAGGAGATTGGGGGTATCAAAAGTCATCTTACTTGAACAAGATGGAACTGCCAGGATCAAACGGAACCGTAAAACTATCTATTCCAATCAAGGGAGGCAGGTCAGTCAAACTGCCTTACAAGGAAGTAGAAATTGATCACAAAACAGACTGGCAAACAAACCATCTCAGGACTATTTCCAGTATCTACGGAAATGCCCCTTTTTACCCTTTTTACGAAAATGAGATCCGTGATCTTTATGGCTACAAAGTGACAAATTTGTTTCAATGGAACCTTCAGTGTTTTGATTTTTTTCTCAGAAATGCAAAGATGTCAAATATGATACAATATCAAGTTGGTACAGATGACATCCATCCGGTTCCCACAGAAAATCTTGCTTACACTTTGGAAAATCATCCTTTTCCAATATATCACCAGGTTTTTGCCGACCGTACAGGCTTTATATCCAATATGAGCTGCCTGGATTTGTTGATGAATTTGGGTCCGGATACAGCCTCATATATGACTGATTGCCTAAATAAACTTCCCTGAATATCAGTCGTCTAAGTACTATATCTTATTTTAGTAAATACATTTAGATGTAGTCAATCTTCATGAAGCAATTCTCTTTATTTTTCTCATTTGCTTTTTTGTGCTTGGTTGGATTTTCGCAGGATCTTTCCAACAAGGGGAAGGAGTTTTGGATACCTTATTCCTACCATGTGAATCAGAACAATACTGGTCCCCTTGTTATGACATTGTATCTAACCTCAGATGTCAAAACTGACTACAAGGTTGAAATTTACGGTGCTGCTGTGATTCAATCTGATACTATTTATGCCGGTCAGGTAGTCACCTGTATCATACCCAACACTTATCTTTTAAACAATGAAGGGCTTTTCAAGAATATGGCCATTCGAGTGTCTGCACGAAACCCTATTGTTGTGTATTCTTACATCACTCAAAGTGCCATCAGCGGTGCAACGCTATGCCTGCCAACCAATGTATTGGGACAAGAATACATTACAATGAACTACAGACAAATTTCAAATGTTCCCAATTCCAATTCATATTTCACCATCATTGCAACAGAAGACAACACCTCTGTTGAGATTACATATGCAGCTGTAACAAAAAGTCGCAAAGCAGCAGGCTCAAAAGATACAATTAAGCTGAACAAAGGGGAGATATATCAGGTTTTGGGAGATCACAACAATTCCGGACAAAACCTATTTTTTGGTGAAGACTTAACCGGCTCCAGAATAAAGTCAATTGGCACTTGCAAAAGAATTGCTGTCTTTTCGGGATCGGGGAAAATAAGAATAGGTGACTGTGTCGGAAATGCAAATACTTCAGATAATCTTTATCAACAAAATTATCCTGTATCAACTTGGGGAAAAACCTTTCTGACTGTATCGAGTTACAGCAGGTTGACAAATTTTTACCGGATTATTAAATCAAAGCCGGAAGCAATAGTCAAAGTAAATGGAAATGTAATTCCGGCTGCCAATTTTACAAATAATACTTATTATGAATTTCAATCTGCATTACCTTCCAAAATTGAATCTACTGAACCAATTACAGTTGCCCAATTTTTTACAACTCAAGGATGCAATTCCAATCCTCAACCGTATGATCCAGATATGATCATTTTAAATCCTGTTGAACAAAACATCTCAAAGGTAACATTGGTGAGTTCCAACCTGGCGGCTGTTCAAAACCAACAACATCATATACATGTAATCATGAGCAACAAAGGATCTAGTTTGTCCTCTTTTACAGTAGACGGAATAAAGATACCTGAGACATCATGGACAACTCACCCGGCAGATAATGAATTTTCCTATTTATATCTTGAAAACGTTGCTCAGGGCTATCATACGTTGGCCTCTGACTCAGGTTTCAATGCGCTGGCCTATGGATATGCCAATGCAGAATCATATGGTTATTCCGCTGGTTCAAACGTGCGTGATTTGAACCAATTTGCTTCCATCAGAAACAAATATGCAGTTGTAAACTATCCTTCAACTTGCAAGGAATCTCCTTTCAACTTAAATGTAACCTTGCCTTATAAACCTACCAGTATTGCATGGAATTTTTTTGGTGATCCTGATCTGGGTGTAAATCCAGATACCTTGAGCGGAACAAATGGAAATCCTTTGGATCCTGATACGATTGTCAAGAGTTTGGCAGACCCTACCAAAGAACTCTATGTTTACAATGTTAAAAACAAGGACAAGTCATTGAGAGAGTTCATCATGAACAAAAAAGGAGTTTTTCCTATTGAAATCATCGCGAACAACCCCAGTGCTGATGGCTGTAACAGTGAACGCGTCATCCCATATGATTTGACAGTTTATGATCCTCCTACCAATTCGATTGCTACCACATCAACTGGATGCTTAGAAGATTCTGTCCTACTTACTGCTTCAACTGTAACAGATAATATTCCAGTTTTGAAATATCTATGGGAGATCGATAATATTATACATGACACCACTTCAAAAATATACAAGGCCAAATATGACAGCGATGGATTGAAAAAAGTAAGTGTTTCGATCATCACCAACATCGGTTGCATCAGTAAAAATTTTGATACAACAGTATTGTTGTCCTATAAGCCAGTCCCAAAATTTGAGGCTGCTGGAAGTGTATGTTTGGGAAAATCCCAGGAGATCTTGGATAAATCAACTTTAAAGGGTAATTCAACCATTGAGCAGTGGATTTGGAGCTTTTTTGACAAACAGCCCTCTGATACATTTGCATCAACCGCAACTACCAAAAACACAACCAAACAATTCAACGATTCGATCCTGGCTGTCAAACTTGATTTGACGACCAATTCAGGATGTAAGAATACCCTGACCGATACCTTGTTTGTGAAACCCAATCCGGATGTTGTGATGTTTCTGCCGGAAATATGTTTGCAGGATGCTGTTGCAAATTTCAGGAGTCTTTCCACTATTTCGGGAGATAGCAAGATGGATAAATTTGAATGGAATTTTGGTGATCCAAAATCAACTGCAGAAAAAAATATCGGTAAAGATTCTGTTGTATCGCATGTATACGGTGATCCAGGTGCATACACGGTATCTTTATCTGTCACATCCAATTTTGGGTGCAATACAAAACGAGATACATCATTTTATATCAATGGCTCATTTCCAGAAGCGGATTTTTCTGTTGTAAATGAATCCGGACTCTGCAGCAATAAAACAATAGTAATAAAAAATAAATCCTTCGTTGATATAGGATTTGTAGGCAAGGTGGATGTTTTCTGGAATTACAATGATGCCAAATTGAATCCCGATTCAACCGACGAAAAACCGAGTGACTCGAGTTATTATTCTTTGAATTATCCAAATTTTCAAGATAAAGAAAGTATACAGATTCCGATACGATTGATCGCCTATTCAGGTGGTGTATGCCGAGATACAGTTGATAAAGTTATCACCTTGAATGGGAGTCCCCTTGATTCCTTGAAGGATTTGGATCCCATATGCACCAGAAAAGACAAACGATTGTTGGATGCGGCCGTCATTCAAAAGGTAAGCGGTGTCAATGGAGTAGAAGTGTATTCAGGAAAAGGTGTGGTGAGCGAAGGCGGCAAATATTACTTTGATCCTAAGATTGACTCCGGATATTATACCATTTATCATAAGTACACGACTGAAAAAGGATGTTTTGCGGAGGACTCAACAGTTATCAGGGTCAACTTTACTCCTGTGATTGATGCTGGTCCGGATTTGACCGTATTGGATGATACAACCAGACAGATTTATGCCACAGCCGCAGGTGTTGATATGAAATACAAATGGTTTCCCAATACTTACCTGAACGCAGATACTGTTCTTCAGCCTTTCATTGCCAATCCACAGGAAGACATCGTATATACGCTGACTGTAACCGGATCAGGAAATTGTATTGAGACAGATCGTTTTAAAATGACAGCATTGAACATGGTTGAGCCTACGAATACTTTTACTCCCAATGGTGACGGCTTCAATGATATTTGGAAAATCAGGTATATAGAGAAATACCCTGATTGCAATGTTGAGTTGTACAGTCCACAGGGAAACCTCATCTACAAAATCAACAATGGTGCCCAAAAAGCTTGGGATGGCACCATCAACGGAAAACCCATGCCAGCCGGTACATATTATTACATCATCAATCCGAAAAACAACCGTAAACGGATCACTGGATACGTAACATTGCTGCGATGAAAAAAAATCCAATTATCATATTGTGCATGTTTTGTTCGGCAACACTCTTTGCCCAACAGCGTCCCCATTATTCCCAATACGTGCTCAACAACTACATTGTCAATCCAGCTGTTACCGGAATTGAAAATTACGCTGATATCAAAATGAGTATGCGCAACCAGTGGGTGGGAATACCAGGTGCTCCCAAAACAGTTTATTTCACTGCTCATACACCATTGAATAAAAAAGATTATCGCGAGAACATTACATCCCTTGGAATGAAAAACAATCCGATGGGATACGATTTTACCGAAACATACACTTCAGCAGAACCTCATCATGGTATTGGTCTGTCTGCTTTCAATTACTCAACAGGATATATCAACCGCATCAATGCAATGGTGAATTATGCATACCACATGGGACTCAACGAGACCTGGAGTTTGGGTGGGGGATTTGGAGCTGGCTTTTCCCATATCGCAGTGAACAGATCACAAATCTTGGTCGAAAATCCAAATGATCCATTGATTGGAGCCCTCACAGGTATCAAAAGAAAATACAAGCCGGATTTGAGTGCTGGCTTATACTTGTATTCTAAAAAATATTTTTTCGGTATATCCGGACAACAATTGATTCCCCAAAAACTGGACATCAATGATACGAGCTATCAAACAAGTTTGGTTCCCCATTTATTTGGAACGGCTGGTATCAGAATCAACCTGAACGAGTACATATCATTTCTGCCATCGGTCATGTTCAGATATATTCAAAATACACCCATTACAGTTGACTATAATTTCAAATTACAGTACACCAATTTCATGTGGATCGGAGCCAATGTAAGAAGGGGAGATGGCATATCGGCATTGGCAGGAATCAATTTCAACAGTACATTGAATGTCAGTTATGCATATGATATGACTGCCAGAAATACCCTCTTGGGACCCTTGAACAAAGGCACGCATGAACTGGTTGTTGGATTTGTACTCAACAATAGGTACAACGATGGGAGTCCCAGAAAAGTTTGGTAAAATTTCAAAAAAGCAATATTTTTAAAAAAAATCCTATGCTGTTAAGGTATGCCGCTGCATTTATTTTGAGTGTTTTTTTACTTTCTGCAGGATGCAAAAAAGAAGATACACCAACTCCAACACCTCCAACACCTACACCAACTGAAGAACAATTGAGCATAGCACTCGATCCTGATCCTGGATCTACCACAGCGGCTGCTACTGGCGCTACCTATGCTTTTAAAATTTCTGTTACCAAGGCTCCATCTGCTGGTGTCAAAGTTGATATCTCCACCAAAAAGAATGCTGACAACAGTGCTGTATCAGAAGGAACCAAAACCATTGATCCTTATACTTCCGGCAGTGAAATCTCCATTGGCGGTTTGGCTGCAGGAACTTTATACGATGTTTCTGTAACAGTCACCAGCAAAAGCAAATCAACCAACAACGCTTCTGCAGCTTTCAAAGTTGCAAGAAAATAACTTAATAGTCTTTTTTAAAGATCCCACAAAAAAACCCATTCAATTGAATGGGTTTTTTTATACCGTGACTGATGCGGTAGATTATTTTTTTGTCTCAGATTGACTGATCTTGATCGACATTTCTGATCCCTTGATGAAAGATTTATACTTTTCAGATGCAATTACAACACCATTTACTGTAAGTGTGTTGTTCTTGAACTCGATGTTGTTTTCACCGGCCTTGATCAGACCGTCTGCGTTCAATGCACCAACGAGTCCTTCATCCGGACCCTCAACCACTTCAATCTTTGCTGCAGAAGTATCATTGCTGATGATGGATACTTCAACAGTTTTCTCTTTTTTGACTTCTGAAGCCTGTGCATCAGCATGGTGCAGCTGAGCAAGGGTAGGAGCTACCACCAATGAAACGATCGACATCAACTTGATCAAGATATTCATGGACGGACCAGAAGTGTCCTTGAAAGGATCTCCCACGGTATCACCAGTTACAGATGCCTTGTGTGGTTCAGATTTCTTGAAATATGTTTCTCCGTTGATCTCAACGCCTTTCTCAAAACTTTTCTTGGCATTGTCCCATGCACCACCTGCATTGTTCTGGAACATTCCCATTAATACGCCGCTTACGGTTGCACCTGCCAAAAATCCACCCAGCGCTTCCGGACCAAGAATGAATCCGATCAACAAAGGAGATACGATGGCAATGGCACCTGGAGCCATCATCTTTTTGATAGATGCTTCTGTTGAGATGGCAACACATTTATCGTACTCTGGCTTTCCGGTACCTTCCATGATACCTGGAATATTTTTAAACTGACGTCTTACTTCTTCCACCATAGACATCGCTGCCTGTCCAACAGCCCTGATCGCAAGTGATGAGAAGATGAATGGAATCATAGCACCAACAAATAGAGACGCAAGCACCTTCGCCTTGTAGATGTCAATTCCTGCCATTTCATATCCATTGTGGTTGATGACACCAACATAGGCCGCAAACAACGCAAGTGCTGTCAACGCAGCTGATGCAATGGCAAATCCTTTACCGGTTGCTGCTGTTGTATTGCCCACCGCATCCAGCACGTCTGTTTTTTCTCTTACTTCTTTCGGCAGTTCACTCATTTCTGCAATACCGCCTGCATTGTCAGCAATCGGACCGAAAGCATCGATCGCCAATTGCATGGCAGTGGTCGCCATCATACCTGCAGCTGCAATCGCTACACCATACAAACCTGCACATGCATAAGAACCCCAAATACCACCTGCCAACACCAAAATGGGGAGGAGGGTAGATTCCATGCCTACAGCCAATCCGCCAATGACGTTGGTAGCGTGACCGGTAGATGATTGTTTGATGATGGAAAGCACGGGACGCTTGCCCATTGCTGTATAGTATTCAGTGATGATGCTCATGAGTGTTCCTACAACCAATCCCACAGCAATGGCACCCATTACACCGTTCTGTGTAAAGCTCATTCCTCTCAAACTCATTTCTGCAGGAAGAATGGTGTATACCAATCCTGCACAGGCGATAGCTGTAAGAACAATAGAACCCCAGTTACCCATGTTCAATGCCTTTTGCACATTGTCTGTACTGATGCCAGCTGCATCACTCACACGCACAAAGAAAGTTCCAATGATGGAGAATATGATGCCCACACCTGCAATCAGCATGGGAAGAAGAATAGGAGCAAATCCGTTGAATTGATCCTGTGAAATCGTTTCTTGTCCGAGTACCATCGTTGCAAGTACTGTGGCAACATAAGATCCAAACAAGTCAGCACCCATACCAGCCACATCACCCACATTATCGCCTACATTGTCTGCAATGGTTGCTGGATTTCTTGGATCATCTTCAGGAATCCCTGCCTCAACTTTACCTACCAGGTCAGCTCCTACGTCAGCTGCCTTTGTATAAATACCTCCACCCACACGAGCGAACAATGCAATAGATTCAGCACCCAGAGAGAAACCCGTCAACACCTCAATGGTCTTGACCATTTCCTCAGAAGTGGCAGCTGCACCAGGTGCAAATATTTGTTGCAATACTATGTACAAACCACCAAGTCCCAATACCGCCAAACCTGCTACACCCAATCCCATCACGGCGCCGCCAGTGAAAGAAACGTTCAATGCTTTTGAAAGACTTGTTCTGGCTGCATTGGCGGTTCTCACGTTAGCCTTGGTAGCGACTTTCATTCCAATATATCCTGCAAGCGCACTGCTGAAAGCACCAAATACAAAAGCCAGTGCAATGCTCCAATGTGAATTTGGATTGCCGGTTGACATGAAGCCGAGCAACAAAGCCACAATTACCACAAAGTATCCGAGTATTTTCCACTCCGCTTTGAGGAAGGCCATGGCACCTTCAGCAATATAATTGCTGATTTCCTTCATGCGGTCATTTCCTGCATCTTGTTTGGAGACCCAATTGAATTTGATGAGGGTGTAAAGCAGTCCAATCAGACCCATTACCGGGACGAGATAGATCAAATTTTCCATAAACAGTATTTCTAGGTTTTGTTTGTTGAGGTCAACCCTTTTCAGGGGGTTGCAAAAATAAGCAAAAAATGCTTTTGTTTATCCATTCCTGAGTGACAGGAAAGCGGCTGATAAATAATGGATTATGTCACTGGCGTTCATATAATCATCGCCCCATTTTTCCCTCGCAAAATCACCTGCCAATCCATGCAGGTACATTCCCAGAATACCAGCATCTTCAGGTGTATATCCCTGGGCCAAGAGTGAGGCCAAAAGGCCAGTGAGTACATCCCCTGAACCTGCCTTTCCCATCCCGGCGTTTCCTGTACCATTGATATGAAAAGAAGATGGTGTTACAAAAACTGAAAAATGACCCTTAAGCAATATATTGACATTCAATTTATTGCAAAACTCTAATGAAGTATTAATTTTAATATGATCGTCATTGGTTTTAAAAAACAACCTTTCCCATTCGCCATGATGGGGAGTCAATATACAGCCTTGGGGAAGCTGCTTGATCCATTGTTTTTCTTGTGCCAATAGATTGAGTCCGTCGGCATCGATAACCAAAGGAATTTGGGATGATAAAGACGAAAAGAGGAATTTTTTGGAGGATGCGGATGTTCCGATACCAGGACCAACAGCCAAGGCATCGAATGATGCAAATGGGATGATTGCTGCCTCACGATCCAATACCAAAGCCTCCGGTACGGTGGAGTGAATTAGAGAGAAGTAAGCAGAGGGAACAATCCCTGTTGTTTTGCCACAACCGGATCTCATGCATGCGGAAGTTGAAAGGATGGCTGCTCCCATCATACCCTCAGAACCTGCTGCAATAGCTGCATGTCCTCTTGTTCCCTTGTGGGCAAATGCATCGAATGTTTTAATGCGTTTTTTGGCTTCGGCAGTGCAGGAATTGAAAACCTCAATCCTGTTCAGCGCATGTAAATCATTGGGTATCTCATTCATCGTCGTCCAGTTGAATCCCGTATCCGGAAAAGACCCCTGCAATTTTTTTGGCCTGGTAGATATTCCTGTTGAACTTATTGCCAAGTACGATAATTGTAGTGGAATCCTGCATCAATTTACTGAATACCGTATTGTTCCCATGCCACCAGCCGTTGTGGTATACAATTTTTTTACCGGATGGCATTTCATAGAGTCTCCATCCCAAACCATAATTCTTGACACCCTTGCGTTCATAGCTGTATCCTCGAAATGCCTGATCCAATGTCTCCTGTTTGAACAATTTTCCGCTGTTGATGGCAATATCCCATTTCAACAGATCCCTTGTAGTACTGTAGATATTCTTATCTCCATATACTGCATCCAGGAACATCATTGGTTCCAGGCGGTTGTTGTATTTGAAGGAGGGCAGGACTTTCTCTGTTTTGTTGATGTCAAACACAAATGTGTTCATCATGCCTATCGGTGCAAAAAAAGTCTGATCCATGTATGCTGCAAAGGACTGACCGGACACCTTTTCTACTATTATTGCGAGGATGGCATAATTGGTATTGCAATAATCAAAATACGCATTGGGTCTGCCTATTTTTAACCTTGACCGGTTTGCAATCAGTAAATTGAGCATGTCGTTGTTGTGCAGGTATTTTTTCCTGTTCCATCCAACCTGTTCAGCGAAATACACGTAATTCGGCAAACCCGAACGGTGACTCAATAAATTCCTGACCGTGATCTGTGCGAAGGGGAATCCGGAAATGTATTTTCCTACTTTCTCATCAATATTGATTTTTCCGTCCTCCCATAATTTCAAAACAGCCATGGCAGTAAAAGTCTTGGATACAGATGCCAAATGAAATGAGGTGGCAGAATCGATGGGATCACCTTTGATGACTTCCTTCAACCCTTCGTATTCCTCAAATACAATCTTTCCATTGTGTGCTACCAGCATGGCTCCATTGAATCGGGTTCGAACAAGACTTTCCTCAAAAAATTTTGAAGAGGACTTTCGAAGCTGCTCTTCCGTAGTGTTCAAGCTGGTGGTGGGAGGAATTACAACCTTCTCGATGAGCACATCCTTGTTCGAGGCTGTTTTTCCCAGAAAATAATTTTCAACAAAATAAAAGAGACTGGAAAATGCAAAGAATAGTCCCAGGAATACTTTGATTTTCAACATCACAGGTCTTTAATTGGAATAGGGGTTAGAAGTTGTTAAATTCGCATAAAATTACTGAAATTTCTAATGAGTCACCCAACGCCAACCAGTTATCCGAAAGACAAAATAAAAATTGTTTTTTTCGAGAACATCAGTGATGCTGCCATCAAGATTTTCAAAGATGCTGGGTATGTTGACATCAAGAAATTTTCCGGTGCACTGCCTGAGTCACAACTCATTCAGGAAATAAAAGATGCACATTTAATTGGAATCAGGTCCAAGACAATGATTACAGAGCGTGTCTTGCAACAGGCTAAGAAATTGCAAGCCATTGGCTGTTTTTGTATAGGTACCAATCAAGTTAACTTATCAGAGGCAAGAAAAAGAGGAGTGGTTGTTTTCAATGCCCCTTACAGCAATACCAGATCAGTGGCTGAATTGATCATTGGCGCCTCCATCATGCTGATCAGAAAGATCATTGACAAAAATAAGTCAGCACATGAAGGCATTTGGAACAAAGACGCCAAAGAAAGTTTTGAATTGAGGGGGAAAACACTGGGCATCATTGGATATGGCAACATCGGTTCGCAAGTGAGTATTCTTGCAGAGGCGATGGGGATGAAAGTGCTTTTTTATGATGTGGTAACAAAACTTCCACTCGGGAATGCAGTATCCAAGAAATCTTTGAAAGAACTTGTCGCAAAATCAGATATCATTTCGTTGCACATCCCTGATACGAGTCAAACAAAAAATCTCATCAACAAATCATTGCTCAAGCAATTCAAAAAAGGATCCATCCTGTTGAATTATGCCAGAGGGGAAGTGGTTGATTTGGATGCACTTCGTCAGGCATTGTTATCAGGACACCTCTCAGGTGCAGGAATTGATGTATTTCCATGGGAGCCTGAAAAAAATGGGGATGCATTCAAGTCCCCTTTGCAAGGACTCCAGAATGTTTTGTTGACACCTCATATTGGCGGCTCTACAGAGGAAGCGCAATACAATATAGGTGAGGATGTGAGTGCCAAGATGTTGAGTTATCTGGAAACAGGTGCCACGACAGGCTCTCATACGGTACCTGAACTGAGCCTTCCACAACAGGAGAAAACTCACCGCATCTTGCATATTCACAACAATATACCAGGTGTACTTTCTGAAATCAACAGCAGTTTGTCTGAACATAAAATCAATGTATTGGGACAATATCTCAAAACAAATGATGAAATCGGCTATGTAGTGCTTGATATAGACACCAAATTGTCTAAAAGCGCCGTTGAAGTATTGAAGAAAGTAAAAGGTGCCATCAAAGTAAGATTACTCTATTAAATGGAAACCCTCCACAATGTATTGGCTGCATTTGTTGAGCCATTTTCAACGCATGTCATTGAGTCATTTGGCTCTGGACTCATCCACCATACGTATGTGGTAAAGAAAGACGGAAAGAATTTGTACATTCTGCAGCAGGTCAATCATTCCGTTTTCAAATGGCCTGAACGCATCGCAGAAAATATTGAACAACTTTCTGCATGGCTCAAGCAGACAGGATCCAACACCATCTTGCCATGTCCCATTCAAACTATTTCCGGTGAGCATTACTGCTTGATGAACGATGCTTATTATCGACTGATTCCCTTTGTTGAAAACGCACATTCCATCAATGTTTGCGAGATGCCAGATCAAGCATACGAAGCCTCTAAACAATTCGCGAATTTTACTGCTTCATTCAAGGACTTTGCAGTTGAAAAATTGAAGCCTACCATTGTCGGCTTCCATGATCTTGCATTCAGATGGAGACAATTCAGAGACGCACTTAAAAACGGAAATCCTGAAAGAATCAAGGAAACAACATCGATCATTGCTGCAATAGAAGATGATCATGCCATCGTTTCTTTCTATGATAAAATTTTGAATGCCGGTTCTTTTAAGTCACGGGTTACTCATCATGATACCAAGATCAGCAATGTATTGTTCAATGAAAAAGAACAGGGAATCTGTGTGATTGATCTTGATACAGTGATGCCTGGATTTTTTATCAGCGATTTGGGCGATATGTTCAGAACATATCTCTCGCCTGCGAATGAGGAGGAAAAAGATCTCCATTTGGTGGAAGCGAGAAAAGATTATTACCAGGCAATCATTGAAGGATACAAAGAAAAAATGGCAGATCAAATGAGTGAGGATGAGATTCATCATCTCAATTATGCAGGTGAATTTATGATCTACATGCAGGCACTGCGTTTTTTTACTGACTACATCAACAATGACAGCTATTATTCGATCAGTTACCCCGATAACAATCTTGTCAGAACAATGAACCAGCTCAAATTGCTGAAAAGTTTCAGATCAATCATTTCTTGATCGCAGAGATCAATACTGAATCACTTGCAATCAAGGCTGTATCTTTTGGAGTGGGAGATATAACCTGCATTTCTTTGGAGAAATTGATCGCAGCGATTTCCTGATTCTCCATGTTTGTTTTGTACAAATTGAGGTATTTCAAATTTTTCAAATTGGTAATGCTTTTGAGTCCCTCGACACTTACTCCAGTATGATCTAACCATAATTTTTCCAAATTGACAAACTTTGATATGTACTGGAGAGAAGCATTATCCGCATTGGTAAAGGATAATTTCAACTCAACCACGTGTGGTGCTATTTTCTGTAAAATCTCCATGATCCTGTTGATAGAATCTTTCATATTGTAAGCAACTATCCTGTAATAATTTTCCTGCTGAGACAAAGGAGTAACAGTGCAGCCGATGGATTGCAATTGATGGAGAAGTTCAGCATCCACCTCTTTGATCACAGGACGAGCTACCTGAATGGTTGTTGATTGTTTTGAGAAGGTCTGATGAAATTGTTTGATGGCTATGACAGTCGTGGAATCTGGAGTCATTTCACTGACATGCTGCAGGTTGCTTGCACCGGATTGGACCCACCATTTCAAGATTTGAACCTCAAAATCACGCAAAGGCAATTTGCCTTTGGGGGGCATGTGCTTGTCATCTGATTCATCCAACAATATTCTGCGAATCATTTCACTTTTGCTGATATCACCCGATTGAATGATTTTCCCTGATTTTCCTCCTGTCAATACATATTGATAATCATCCAATCTCAACTGCCCTTTTTGTTTTTGAGCGCCATGGCAGAAAACACAATTTTTATCAAAAATATATTGTACCAAATCCTCATACACCCTTGCTTCCTGTATATTTTTTATTTGAAGCGGTTGTATGTTCTGTTGATCATCCTCTTCAAAACTCAAGTAATTTTCTCCATGTGTCAACATACCGCCCAGGTGACCGGTTGCTGCTATTGAAAAAAATAGCAGTATGAAAAATCCGAAAACATATACAGGTTGGTGAAAAATACGATTCCTCAGCAAAAAGTAAACCATATACATCAGTGTGGTGCCAATGGCAGTCCACTTGTGCCAAAAGATATCATCATCCGGATAGGTTGATACCTCTGCATTGAGGAGTCCGGTGATGATGGAGAGTACTGCTGCGGCAATCCCAATAAAAAAAAGAATGTTGTTGATGGGTGCAATCAATTTATATTTCTCATTTCTACGTAAATATTCCAACAGCAGAAATACCAGCAATATACCAATCGGTAAATGAACCAGCAGAGGATGGAGATGTGCGATGAATGTTTTCATGATCAGGAAATAATTGGTTCAATTACTTTCCCGAATACGTCGGTCAATCTGAAATTCCTTCCTTGAAAAGGATATGTAAATGCAGTATGATCAAAACCCAGCTGTTTCAAAATGGTAGCCTGGATATCGAACACGGATACTTTTCCATCCACTCCATTGTAACCAATCTCATCAGTTTCGCCGTAAGTAAAGCCTTTGCGTATGCCGCCACCTGCCATCCACATGCAGAATGCATCAGAATGATGATCTCTTCCTTTGAATACATTTTGTTTTCCGTCTCTGTTTTCTTGCATAGGAGTTCTTCCAAATTCACCACCCCACACGACAAGTGTTTCGTCCAGGAGTCCGCGTTGTTTAAGATCCATCAGCAATGCAGTGACCGCCTGATCATTCTGTCTGCATTTGTCAATAAATCCCAAATCGAGTGCAGTACCCGGATCGGTACCGTGACTGTCCCAACCCCAATCAAAGAGTTGTACAAAGCGTACTCCTTTCTCAACCAACTTTCGTGCAAGCAATACATTGTTGGCAAAGGATTCTTTCCCCGGAACGGTTCCATACATGCGATGGATGTATTCCGGTTCATCAGCAATATTCATTACATCTGGAACTGCGATCTGCATGTTGAATGCCATTTCGTATTGCGATATGCGGGAAAGAATTTCCGGATCTTGAAATTCCTGATAAGACAGTTCATTGACTTGATTGATGGCTTCGATAGATGCCTTTCGCATGTCGCGGTCAATTCCATGGGGATCTTTTAGAAACAATACCGGATCACCTTCCGAACGGCATTGTACACCTTGGTAAACGGAAGGTAAAAATCCACTTCCCCACACGCTCTTTCCTGCATCTGGATTTCTTCCTCCGGATGTCAGCACAACAAAACCGGGCAAATTGGAATTCTCCGATCCGAGTCCATACGTTACCCATGACCCCATGCTCGGTCGACCCAATCTTGCTGTACCACAATGCATCAGCAATTGTGCAGGTGCATGATTAAACTGATCGGTTGAAACAGCTTTAAGAATCGAGACTTCATCCACGATGGAAGGGAAATAGGGCATGTGATTCGATAACCAGATGCCGCTTTCACCGTATTGTTTGAATGTGGCCTGTGGACCCAACAGTTGTGGAACACCTCTGATGAAAGCAAATTTTTTTCCTTGGAGAAATGAATCAGGACAATCCATTCCATCCATTTTTTGCAGGGCAGGTTTGTAATCAAACATTTCCAATTGAGAGGGTGCACCAGCCATGTGAAGGAAAATGACAGACTTGGCTTTACCCGGAAGGGGAGAAGCTTTTGCTGAAAGGGGATTGGCATTGAGCAAACCAGCATCAGCAGATTTGCCGCCAAAATAATTGCATCCGTCCAGCAAAGATCCCAACGCCAGCATACCCATTCCAGTTCTGCATTGCTGTAAAAAATGCCGGCGTGTCTGGAATTCCAGTCCGGCTTTTTTTGCTTCTTGTTGGATGCTCATTTTTCTCATCAGTACTAATTTTTGGTAATCACTTCATCCAGGTTCAAAATTGCATTGGCGGTGATGGCCATAGCAGCGAGTTCATGGGTTCTGTTCATACATGAGTCACTCAACAATGCTTTGGTCTTCTCGGGATTTTTTTGAATTGCACGAAAGGATGTCCAATATAAATTTTTAAGCAATTTCACTTTGCTTGGATCCGGATGATTGCCTACCGCCGTCTCATAGCCATGAACAATTCCTTTGTCCATGTTTTTAGGATGCTTGTCCAGTATACCTTGTGCAAACTTTACCGACAAATCCCAATAGGTACTGTCATTCAATAAATTCAACGCCTGCAATGGTGTATTGGTTCTGATGCGTCTGCTCACACAAACTTCTCTGGCTGTTCCATCAAAATTGATTTGGGTAGGATAGGGTCCTGTTCTTTTCCAATAGGTGTAAATAGCCCTGCGGTATAAGTCCTCACCCTTGCTTTGCTGCCATGTCCTGCCATCATAAGGCGATGCCCAAATGCCTTCAGGTTGATAGGGCATCACACTAGGACCAAACATTTTATTGCTGTAGGCGCCACAAATAACCAATGCCTGATCTCTGATTTGCTCAGCAGACAATCTTACGCGAGGGGCTCTTGCATACCATTTGTTCAGCGGGTCTTTTTCAAGCGTTTTTTTATCAACGATGGATGATTGTCGATACGTGGCAGACATGACCATTCTTTTCAAGGTTTTCTTCACGCTCCACTGATCCTCATGCATGAATCGATAAGAAAGATGATCCAACAGTTGCTGATGTGTTGGCAATGCTCCCTGAGAACCCAAGTCCTCCAATGTTTCAACAATTCCTTGTCCAAACAATTGCTCCCATAAACGATTGACCATGGTTCTGGCAGTAAGTGGATTTTGTTTGTCGGTCATCCATCTCGCCAAATCGAGCCTGTTGCTGTAAGTTTTGTTTTGTGGGTTGAAAATGGAAGGGATATTGGCCTCTACCAACTTTGTTTTCAACAACCAATTGCCTCTTTCAAAAACATAGGTATTGCGCTTTAAATCAGATGGGTTGTCCATCATGATTGGAGTGAGTTCAGCATCCGGACGATTGAGAAGATTTGTAAATGTTGCAAAATATTTATTGAATGATGGATCATTGCTACCGGGAAAGGGTGGGGCAAAGCAGAACCAATCAAAAACCGGACCGTTTTCGTTGTTGGATTTTAGCAGTGGACTATCAAAGTGAACATAGATGTCTTTTCTTCCATCAAAAAATGTTTGCATGGGGACGGCCAGCAATTGCCATCCATCTTTTGTTTGTTGAATCCGGGTTGATGCAAAAGGTTTTGCATCTGTAGAAGATGCATAAAAATCCAATTTCCCAAATTTGACAGGCATGCGGTAACGGATGTACAACACTTGTTTATCTTTCAAGCCAACTGCTTTGATTCTCGCCCATGCATTTTTTCTCATGCGAAGAAATTTGGTGTCCTCCAGTGCAGCATTGGCAAGAGAGTCTGCTGTTAGACTGTTGATGCATTGTTGTCCTGTTTTTACAAGTGTTTTGTAAAAATTTTTGGTAGATGGATTTGCTTTGGTTTGCAGCCAGTTCAAAACAGAGTCATATTGAAGAACGCTGTTGTTTCTGAACTCTCTCAACAATGGATATTCATCATAGGTGTCTTCGTCTCGTGAATTATTGAAAAATGCCATGAAAGAATAATATTCCTCATGACGAAATGGATCATAGGGATGGCTATGGCATTGTACGCAGGCGAAGCTTGTTCCTAAAAGGGTTTCCCATGTCGTGTTCACGCGATCAATGATCGCGGCAGTTCTAAATTCTTCGTTGTCGGTGCCACCCTCATCATTGTTCATTGTATTTCTGTGAAAGGCAGTCGCAAGGAATTGATCATCAGATGGGTTGGGCAAGAGATCTCCTGCCAACTGTTCTGTAATGAACTGATCATAAGGCTTATCCTGATTGAATGCATTGATCAGCCAATCCCTGTAACGCCATATGGATCGGATATAATCACGTTCGTATCCTTTGCTGTCGGCATACCTTGCAAGGTCCATCCACATGGCAGTCCACCGCTCTCCATAAGCAGGAAGCTGGAGCAAACTGTCAACCAGCTTTTCATACGAAGCGGAGGAACTGTCAGACAAAAAAGCTGCTTGTATATGTTTGGGCGCTGGCATTCCAATCAAATCAAGTGAAACCCTGCGCAACAATGTTTTTTTATCTGCTTCCTTAGATCTTTTCAGTCCAACCTCATCCAATTGCTGATCAATGAAACGATCAATGTCATTGCCATCCTTATTTCGAAAGAATGAAAAGAATCCGCCAGAGGGAACATTGGTTTGTTGAACGGGCAAGTATGCCCAGTGTGTTGAAAATTTTGCACCCTGATCAACCCAGTTTTCTAAAATCTTTTTTTCCTGATCGGACAACTCTTCTTCATGGTAAGGCATGCGTTCATCAAGGTCTTTTGCATAGAGCCGTTTGATCATTTCGCTGTTCTTCGCATCACCCGGGATAATGGCAGGTTTGCCAGATTCAGTAGGTGCCAGTGCTTCTTCTTGAAAGAGCAGACTGAATCCACCTTTTTTCTTGACACCACCGTGACAGGAAATGCATTTTTGATTCAGGATTGGTTTTACATCTGTATTGTAATCAACCTTTGGTTGGTGAATGAATAAAAAATAACCAAGCGACAAAGAAGTTGCAATGGATAATGAGAGAAACAAGGGTGATTTCAGCTGGAAAGACATCGTTGCTTAAAATTAGGCGAAAATCTCATCCAATGTTGAACGCAGCAAACGTACTTCCTGCTCATCAATGGTGATTTTTTCCAACCGTTCACTCATGGAGGAGGGTTGGTACTGCATCAGGGAAGAAATACTTTTTCGAGCCGAAGCATGGAAAACAGATGCTTTTGTATGAGTCTGCATCTCTTTGATGTTGGAGGATCTAACTCCGGATCCAACCATGATTTTTATCCGACGATTTGCAAGTGAAACAAGTTGTTGAAGTTGGTCTTTCCCCTCCATGGCAGTGGGATAACCGCCGGAAGTAAGAATGCGTGTACAACCAAGTTTGATTACATCTTCCAATGCTTTTTCCTGATCATGCACGCGGTCGAATGCCCGGTGAAAAGTAACTTCCATCCCGTTGGCATGATGGATCAACTCGTGGCATGCATCGATATCAATGGAGCCGTCTTTTTTCAATATGCCGATGACCACGCCATCGCAACCCTCATTTTTGGCAATATGGATGTCTTCGATCATGGATAAAAATTCAGCATTGTCGTAGAGAAAATCACCACCACGTGGACGAATGATGGGGAATAGTTGGATGGAGGTGGCTTTTCGTGCCAAGTGAATCATACCCAGTGATGGGGTAGTGCCGCCTTCATGTGGATTGGCACATAGTTCTATCCGGTGGGCACCTGCTTTTTCAGCTGTAAAACAGGAAGCAAGGTCAAAAGCAATGACTTCTAATTCAAATGGCATATCAATCAAAATAACTTTCTACCGCGATTACTTTTTCTTCGGTGCTCGACTTCAAAGAATACGTGAATCCTTTTTGCATCGCATATGCACCAACATTTCCAAATTTATCGATGGCCAGGAATCCGATTTGAAGGGTTTTGGCCTTTTGAAGATCTCGTTTGGCAATTCTTTCCACCATTTTTTTGCAAGCTTCCCCGGGAGTCAATCCGCTTCTGATGTACTCAACCACCGAGTGCGAACCAACACAACGGATGACTTCCTCTCCAACACCTGTTGCCGTAGCCGCACCTACTTCACCGTCCACAAAAAGTCCCGCGCCAATAACAGGGGAGTCACCAACCCTTCCATGCATTTTAAAAGCCATGCCGCTGGTGGTACAACCACCACTCAGGCGTCCGGATGCATCCAATGCCAACAATCCGATGGTATCATGGTTATTGATACCACCTAAAGCAAAGCTATTGTCTTGCTTTTTATATAATTGATTTTCAATGTTTATTACTGGCTCATATTTTGAATTTTTCAACCAATCCTCCCAAGCTTTTTTGCTGTCAGGTGTCAATAAATTCACTTTTTCATACCCATTTTCCAGGGCAAATTGAAGGGCTCCATCACCCACAAGGATGATATGGGGAGTCTTTTCCATCACTTTACGCGCTACAGAGATCGGATGTTTGATATGTTCCAGGGCCATTACAGAGCCACAATTGCCGCTTTCATCCATGATACAGGCGTCGAGCGTAACGCGGCCGTCACGGTCGGGATATCCACCGTATCCAACGGTTTTATTGGACTCATCGGCCTCTGTAACCCGGGCTGCCTGTTCAACAGCATCCAAGGCATGGCCATTTGAAGCAAGTATTTTCCAGCCCTCAGCATTGGCAAACCTTCCAAAGTCCCATGTAGAAACAATCAATGGTTTTACTGCTGTTGCACTGTTAGACATGTTATGAGAGATGCTCGAAATGGAAGTCCCTGCCAATATTCCATTCCTGATAAAGGATCTTCTTTTCATATAAACCAATTGATATTCAATTTACTGTAAATACAACGATTCGAAAAATCAGATTTATTTCTTATAATTTATATTATGTTAAATATAATGATCAAGAATAAACCCCATCATTGGATGAGGTTCAATTCTTTTAATGAATATTACTTACTCTATCATATTCTTTGTTCCACTTATTCTCTTCTGCTTCAAATTTTGTCTTGTCAGCAGGAACTTTAGAAAGCTGTCTTTTGGATGAATAAATGTCAATTAATATGCTGATCAATTTTTTGTATGTCTGAGCTACATTCTTGTCCGTAATTTTCTTTTCCAACATGGGTTGTGCTTTCAATAAAAATGGCAATCCTTTGTCGTATGCTGCCAATTGTTTTGCGCGGATCTCCTCTCTCTGGGTTGTCAATTCTTTAGGGGGCGGAGGAATTTTACCAGTTTTGTCTGGCTTCTGGCTATCATTGAATTTTCTGATTTTATCATTGATATCAGAAATCTTGTTGTTCATTTCAAAGGCCCTGTTTACATATACTACACCCGCGTTGAAAGGCATGAGTCCGTCTTCTGGTCTTGCTGCTGCCATTTGATTATACAAGCCAACCAATTTTGCTTCTGCAGCGTCATAGTCAGCTTCGTTTTTGTAATATGGATTGTCAAGGTCAAATAAACGTCCAAATAGAATTTCAGTAAGAATAGACAAAGCATCAATGTTCTGTGGGTCGCTGGCAACCTTTGCTTCAATTCTCTTCATCTTTTCTTCCTTGTCCCTCATGTCATTGATGAACATCACTTCATCATAGGTGAAATATTCTTCTTTCGGATATAATTTGAGTCCCTGTGTGCGGTATTTTTCAAACGCTGCTATATTGTTTTTGTTGAAATGATAGATCATGAGATTCTTGTAAACATCTTCGAACCCCTTTTCAGCAATATTGATATTGGCCAATTTGGTGAAATATTCCGATGCAACATCTTCCTTGCCCGCCAACAATGCTGCGAAGCCAGTGTAAAAAGTCAGGTTGGTATCCAGAGGTGACAAACCGAGTCCCCTGCTGAAAATGAATCTTCCTGAAGCATCCGCCAATTGAAGTGATTTCAGGGATTTGTCATATTCTTTTGCATCCAATTCTTTTACACCCTTGTTGTAAGGGATTGCATATATATTGAACAATGCCTGTGCTCCTTCCAATGTAACGGTCATGGTAAACTTGTTGCTGTCGATGGAAACAGCTTTTTTGAAAAACTCCAGTGAGTTTTCTACAGCATTGGGATAGTTTTTAGCAAGATTGGTATCAACAGCAATTTCACTGAAGATCTTTCCCTTCAGGTAAAACAAATCGGCATTCTTTTGGTATTTGGGATTGTTGATCATTTCATCCAACTGTGTGTTGGCTTCTGCATATTTTTTGGCAGTGATTGCATCTTTGACCTTGGTAAGGTTTTGACCGTTTGCCATCAACAATGCAAACAAAGAGAAAACCGAAAAGAGGATTTTTTTCATTTTTGTCGTTTTGTATGGAATTTTAGTTGGTTTCTGTTGTTGGTGTTTCATCGTTGTTTTCTGCTTGCTGTTCCTCCTCGGATTCAGACACTTCATTTAAGGTGGTAAGCGCTGCGATGGCATCTTCATCATCCAATCGAATCAGCTTCACACCCTGCGTAGCTCTTCCCTGTTCGCTGATTTCAGCAATTTTCATGCGAATGGTGACGCCGGATTCACAGGTGATCATCAGGTCCTCTGATTCAACCACGTCCAATATACCAACCAAATTACCGGTTTTTTCTGTAACGCTGATGGTCTTGACGCCTTTTCCACCCCTGTTGGTTATTCTGTATTCATCTACCTGGGTTCTTTTTCCATAACCTTTTTCAGATACTACCAATACCGTTCTGGTTTTATCCTCTGCGTGTACACAGATCATACCCACCACTTCGTCTTTGGCATCATCCACTTCTATTCCAGCTACCCCTATTGCTCCCCTGCCGGTTGGTCTTACTTTTTCTTCAGGGAAACGGATCGCCCTGCCTGATTTTACAGCCAACATCACCTCACACTTGCCATCTGTAAGTTTGGCATCCAACAGTTGATCACCTTCCACAATGGTAATGGCATTGACACCGGTTGCACGCGGGCGACTGAAGTCAGCCAGTTCTGTTTTTTTGATGATACCCTGTTTGGTGCACAATACAATGAAGTGATTGTTTACAAACGCTTCATCCTGCAGATTTTTCACATCAATGATGGCCCTGATCTTGTCATCTGTTGGCAGTTGCATCAGGTTTTGAATAGCCCTGCCCTTGCTTTGCTTCTCTCCTTCCGGAATTTCATAAACCTTCAACCAGTAACATCTTCCTTTTTCAGTGAAGAACAACAATGTATGATGCGTAGACGCTACAAACAAATGTTCAATATAATCCTCTTCTCTTGTTCTTCCGCCAATCGAACCTCTTCCTCCTCTCTTTTGCGCCCTGTACTCATCGGCTGATGTGCGTTTTACATATCCCAAATGTGAAACAGTGATGACAACATCTTCCTCTTTGATGAGATCTTCCATCCTCACTTCGTTGTCGAGGTAAGTGATTTCTGTACGGCGCTCATCTCCAAATTTTTCCTTGACTTCTGTCAATTCTGTTTTGATCAGGTCATATCTCATGCCTTCATTCGAAAGCAATTCTTTGAGTCCCGCGATCAATTTCATGATCTCGTTGTATTCCTCACGAATTTTTTCAATTTCCATTCCGGTCAGTCGCTGCAACCTCAATTCAAGCACAGCCTTGGCCTGTATTTCACTCATTCCGAAATTAGCCATCAGGCCTTCTTTTGCAACTTCCGGATTGGCTGCCTTTCTGATCAGTTCGATGACTGCATCCAAATTATCCAACGCAATCAAATACCCTTGAAGAATATGGGCTTTCTTTTCAGCTTCTTTTAATTGATACTGTGCTCTGCGAACAACAACATCGTGGCGGAATTCAATAAAGGTGGAGATCAGATCCTTCAAGCTGAGAATTCTGGGGCGACCTTTGACGATGGCCACATTGTTGATGCCATATGAAGTCTGCAAGTCAGTATACTTGTACAGTTGATTCACAATTACACCTGCAACCGCATCTTTTCTGATGTCAATCACAATTCTCGTTCCTTCGTTTTCGTTGGACTCATTGTTGACATGTGTAATGCCGTCAATTTGTTTTTCGATCACCAGTTGTCCGATGCGTGCAGTCAATGCATCTCTGCTCACTTGATAGGGAACTTCTGTGATGATGATCTGTTCACGTCCGTTGGCCTTTGCTTCAATCGAAACCTTTCCTCTCAACACTACCCTGCCTCTTCCGGTATGCATGGCTGATTTCACACCCTCCATACCGTAGATAACGCCGCCACCAGGAAAATCAGGGGCTTTGACATGTTGCATCAATTCATCAATCGTAATGTCTCTGTTGTCGATATATGCGATGCAACCATCAATGGTTTCAGAAAGATTGTGTGGAAGCATGTTGGTTGCCATACCTACAGCAATACCACTGCTGCCGTTGATCAACAGATGGGGTATTTTGGTAGGCAATACAGTAGGCTCCTCCAATGAATCATCAAAATTGAATTGGTAATCAACTGTTTCCTTGTCGATGTCATCCATCATGAAACCTGCCATCCGCTGCAATCTTGCCTCTGTATAACGCATGGCAGCCGGACCTTCACCGTCGGGTGAACCAAAGTTTCCCTGTTTATCAATCGTTGGATAACGTGTATTCCATTCTTGTCCCATTCTAACCAATGCATCATATACAGCAGTATCACCATGGGGATGGTACTTACCCAGCACCTCACCGACAATTCTCGCACACTTTCTTGTTGGTTTGTTGTAGTCCATGCCCAATTCGTTCATGGCAAACAGGATTCTGCGGTGAACAGGCTTCAATCCATCTCTTGCATCTGGCAATGCTCTTCCAACAATGACACTCATGGAGTAGTCAATGTAGGCTGACTTCATTTGCTCCTCAATATTGACGGGAATGATTCTGTTGTTATCGTTGGTTTGCTCCGGTAAAAGTTGATCTTCCATTGAAGTTTAGATGGGTCTTGTGAGTAATGAAATATACCAACAAATTTACTTTATTTAAGGGGTAAAAGCAATAAATGAAGTGGTAAGATTTATCCACTAAAAATTGTGTAAAACTCAATAAAATCGGGTATTTCAGACGAAATCAGAATGGATAAAATATCAGTCTGCCGACTCGCCGGCCATTTTCATGATCAGCTTCCATTCAACCTCTAAAACTGGTTGTACGGAGAGTCTGCCTAAACGAAGCAGTGCCATATTGGCCAATGACTTTTCAGCCTTTATTTGTGCGAGTGAAACCGGTTTTTTCAACTTTTTCTGTGGCTTGAAATCAACCGCCAACCATGCTGGTTCATCCGTAGTTGGATCCTGATACGACTCTTTGATGACCTTGGCGATACCAACTATTTCCAATCCCTCATTGCTGTGGTAAAAAAAGGCCAAATCTCCTTTTTTCATGGAACGGAGATTGTTGCGTGCAGCATAATTGCGGACACCATCCCAGAAAGTGGAACCATCTTTCACAAATTGATCCCATGAATACTTGAAAGGTTCTGACTTGATCAACCAATATGCCATAAAAAAAATTAATATCCGCTTGCCAGTATATCCGCCAGGTGCAAGCTTTTGATGGGGAGTCCCTTTTTTTGGATGATGCCATCCAAATGCATCAAGCAACTCATATCGGTGGATACCAGAAAATTGGCACCTGTATCTACAACATTGCTGACTTTTTGTTCACCCATGGCTGTGGAAATTCCCTCAAACTTTACAGAGAATGTACCACCAAATCCGCAGCAGGTTTCGTTCTCTTGGATGGTCAACAATTCCAATCCTTTTACTTTGGACAGCAACTGCATGGGTTCTTTGCGGAGATTGCATTCTCTCAATGCAGCGCAGGAGTCATGGTAAGCAACTTTTCCATTGAATTCGGCACCAAGATCATCTATATGCAACTGATTTATCAAGAAATCACTTAGTTCAAATACACGTGACTGTACCTCTTTGATTTCTTTCTGATTGGGTGCATTGTCATAGATTTTGCTGTAATAGTTTTTTACAAAACCAGTACAGGATGCACTGGGCATCACAATTACTTCTGCATCCTGGAAATCTGATATGAATTTATTGCAAACTTCTTTGGATTCTCCCCAGTATCCTGCATTGAAGGCTGGTTGTCCGCAACAAGTCTGCTTTGGATTGTAATGAACCTTGCAGCCTGCTTTCTCAAGAACCTTGATGGTGTTGAATCCGGCACTGGGAAACAACTGGTCAATGAAGCAGGGTATGAAAACGTGGACATTCATTTATTTCACAATACCCAATCGAGCAAGGTATTTATCAACTACAAATCCTTTGTCGGTTCTGGGGTACTTATCCTTGATTTGCTGATACAGTTCAATGGCTTTTTCGGTGTTGCCATTGATCTCTGCAAGCAGTGCACCTCTAAAGAGATACTCTGATGAGATCGATTGATCATCTGGAAAAAGCGATCCTGCCTTTGCATACAAATCAATTGCCTCTTTGTTTTTCTTCAACTCAGCATATGCATCTCCGAGCAGTCCGGTTACTTTAGCTTCAACTTGCTTGGCAGATCCTGGATTGAAATCCTCCAAATGCTTGACAGCTTTTTGAAAATCGCCCAAATGCATGTAGCACTCACCTGCGTAGAGCTGTGCGAGATTACCTGCGTTTGTATTGCCATATTTTGAAATGACTTTGAGAAAACCAGCTTTACCCTGTGTTCCATTCAAAGCGATATCGAAAGAATCTTTACGAAAATTAGATTCTGCCATGAACATTTCTTCACTTGCTTTCTGTTCATTGGGAAGTTGTATAAAATTCTTGTAACCGAGATATCCTCCGACAGATACAATAACAAAGGCAGCAATGCCTATGATGACTTTTGAATTTTTTTGCCAAAATCCTGCTGCATTTGCAACTATTTCTTCTTCGTTTTTATCAAGCTTTGCTTTATCTGACATTTGAAACATTTTATTAGTCTACAATAAATGGATAATCTTCTTGCTGGTATACATCTTTCAATAATTCGTTGTCATCTGGCCATGGACTCTCCTCGGCAAATCTCACACACTCATCCACAACAGATTTTACTTTATCATCGATCGCTTCGATGACAGATGGGTCTACTTTGAAATCATCCAACAATTTGACCTTGGTAACTTCTATTGGATCTTTTTCTTTGTACTCTTCCACTTCTTCCTTGCTGCGGTATTTTTGAGGATCACTCATAGAATGACCTTTGTATCGGTACGTTTTCATTTCCAACAAAGTGGGTCCACCACCTTCCCTTGCACGTTTTACTGCTCTGGCAACCGCTTCATGAACAGCTTCCGGACTCATTCCGTCTACTTTATCGCCCGGCATGTCGTATGCATCAGCCAATTTGTAAATGTCCGTAACGTTTGAAGTTCTGGCAACAGAAGTACCCATTGCATAGTTGTTGTTCTCGCAAATGAAAATCACAGGAAGCTTCCAAAGCATGGCAAGATTGAAAGTTTCATGCAACATACCCTGACGCGCTGCACCATCTCCAAAAAAAGTCAAGCATACATTGTCAGTTCCTTTGTATTGCTCTGCGAATGCCAATCCCGCTCCTGTTCCAATTTGTGCTCCCACAATTCCGTGTCCACCGAAAAAATATTCGTTTTTGCCAAAAAAATGCATGCTTCCTCCCTTTCCTTTGGAGCAACCTGTTGCTTTTCCATACAGTTCAGCCATACAGGCATTGGCAGAGATGCCCTTCGCCAATGCGAGTCCATGGTCTCTGTATGCAGTGATATAGGGATCTTCTTGTCTGGTTGCTGTCATGCATCCTGCAGCAAGCGCTTCTTGTCCGATGTAGAGGTGACAAAAACCGCGAATCTTCTGCATTCCGTAAAGCTGACCAGCTTTTTCCTCAAATTTTCGAAGCAAAAGCATCAATTCGTACCAGTACAGGTAGGTTTCCTTGGTGAACTTGGTTGCTGCCATAATCAGTAAATGGTCTTTTTTTAGATCTGCAAATATAGTGTGAAATTGGCAATTTCATACCTGAAAATCAGGCGTTTTGGGCACCGGAATTTTGAACCGATAGCAGTAATTTTACCGTTACTTCAGACATTGTTTGGTATTCACCATATCGACCTTATTCAGTTCAGAAATTACCACACCCTTTCTTTGGATTTCAAGGAAAGGATTGTTGCTTTTTGTGGCAGCAATGGCGTGGGAAAGACCAACTTGCTGGATGCCATTTATTATTTGGGATTCACAAAAAGCTACTTCAACAAACCGGATGCATTGTCCTCCGAAACTCCCACTAGTGGATTTCGGATCAATGGAAGTTTTGGTATGGATGAGAAACAAACAGAAGTTTCTGTTCTGCTGAGAGAAAACGGAAAAAAAGAACTGTTGGTTGATCTATCTCCTGTACAAAAATTTTCAGATCATATCGGTAAAATTCCCTTGATCTTTATCGCACCAGATGACACAAAAATGATCACAGGACCCAGTGAAGAGCGACGTGCCTTCATTGATGCATTGATTGCACAATACGATCACGACTACCTTGTTCATCTGATCAAATACAACAAATCCTTGTTGGAAAGAAACCGATTTTTAAAACAGATGCCCTATCAACAAATTGACCAGTATCTGTTGGACAGCTACGATGAGCTGCTTTATCAACATGGGGTACCTATTTTGAAAAAAAGATTGGATTTCTGTCAATTGTTTTTTCCCAAGATTCTTCACATCTTCGGATTTTTAAGCGATGAAAGAGAGTCGCCCACTGTTTCCTATCAATCATCGACCAGTATATCGACCTACTTAAATGATATAAAAAACAACTTACAAAAAGACCTAAGTTTGCAGCGGACGGGAATCGGAATCCACAAGGATGATATTGATATATCAATGAATGGACTCCCATTCAAGCAAACTGCCTCACAGGGACAAAAAAAGAGCATGTTGTTTGCCTGTAAGTTGGCATCTTTTGAAATGCTTCATCAACAGAAAGGGTTTGAACCTATCCTGCTCCTCGATGATATTTTTGAAAAACTGGATCAGCAGAGACTGAAAAAATTGATGGAATGGGTATGTGTTCAACACAAGGGACAAGTTTTCATGACTGATACGCACGCAGATAGATTGCAAAAGCTCTTGGATGATATTTCCTTACCTTTCCAAACAATCAACCTCTGACAATGTCCGATGCACTTTCCCTTGGTGATGCCTTGAAACAATTCCTGAACCAAAGCAGGATCAAACAAAATATCCAGTCACTTCAAATCGAAGACCACTGGGAAAAAATCATGGGACCAACCATCAGCAAATACACAGATAAAATCGAAATCCGAAAAAACACCTTGTTCATTTACACCACTGTTGCCCCTTTAAAAAATGAGTTGGTCTTTCAAAAAGAACTGATTGCACAAAGAATCAATGAAAGCATGGGAGAAGAACTGGTGAAAGATGTTGTGATTGTGTAAACAGCTATCAATTTTGAATTGCATCTTTTAAATCAAGTCGCCCCCACTTGTTCAAAACAACACCTTGTTGAATGCGATAAAGCGTCGGCGTGGATCTTGCTGCGGTTTTGATAGCGACTGCATCGCCCTTGTAAACCGCTACCTGTATTGCATTTTCGTCGAATACTTTTTTTACACGATCATAATCAGATGTTATAACGATGATGGGCCTTCCGTTCTGCTGCATCAGCGTTGCAACAGCTTTGAAATCCCCTACCCACTCATGGTATGCACGCATCTCCTTGACGAACAGCACCATCATTTCTCTGGGATCATTGAGAATTGCCTGCGTGGTATCTATACCCTCTGCTGTATTGATCACAAAATCTTTGATGGGTGGCTTGGCAGTTCCCTCTCGAATCAGTTTATCATACCGTTTTACAAAGCTGTAAGCAGAGTCATTGAAATCATCGGGAAAATGTTCTGCGTCAAACTCAATCTCCTTTCCATCCTTTAAATAAACAAACTTTATAACAGTGCTGTCGGGTACAGAACCGGCTGGCGCTTTCATCCCTTCCTGAATATCATTTCCAATTTTATATGGCAGACAGTCTACAAAAGGCTGGTGTTGCAAAACATGTACTTGTACTAAAAAACTCAAAACAGTAGACAAAGACAAAACTGTAGCAGAAATATAATTGTTGAACAACGGCTGAACGGTATTGCGTTTGGCCAACAGATATCCAATCATAACAAAAAGGATGATGTCTTTCAAGAACGACTGTTCTGCAGTCAGCTTGATGCAATCTCCAAAACATCCGCATTCTCGGATGGCCCCTGATAATACAGCATAGCCAGTTAGAAAAGTAAAGAAGATGATCAGTACAAACAGCAACCAGCTGAACAACTTGAATTGCCATCCCAATAAAACTGCAACACCTGCAATGATTTCAAACGCAATCATCAAGATGGAGAATACCAGTGTGGCATCATTCAAGGCGGACAAGTTCCACACCTCAAAAAATTCCTGCATTTTATAACTCAGTCCTGAGGGATCATTCGCCTTGATGAGTCCGCTGAAAATAAACAACACGCCGACAATGAATCTGAAAATATGTGTAATGGCCTTGGTCATGTTCAAGCTTTGTGTCCGGGTTTGCCTTCTTCAATCAAAATAAGTCCAAACAGGGCATAATTGATGATGTCCACAAAATTGGCATCAATCCCCTCACTGATGATCGTTTTGCCGTCGTTTGAGAGAATTTGTCTGATCCTGCTGAGTTTCAT
>JACCDT010076292.1_pt1 | contig 35300 bp, 59 predicted proteins | sample 7446291 | NCBI WGS metagenome assembly JACCDT01 (sample SAMN15323446, study PRJNA562643) | freshwater metagenome | isolation source: river surface water | place: USA:Blue River Watershed | collected 2017-08-17
AATATGGAAAATAATGTTTCAGAGTGTTTGATTCGTCTTGTAGAATATGCACGAGGCGGATTAAATGCCGAAGTAGAAGGGAATGGATTGTCTTTGGAAGTAGCCCAGATCATGCTGGCATTTCTAAACCAATCATTAAGGGATGTAAGGGAGAAGTTGCACTAATGGGGGATTTATGGAACAAAGAACCGAAGAATGGTATAAAGCTCGGCTTGGCAAAGTAACTGCAAGCAGAGTTGCTGATGTATTAGCCAAGATTAAAACTGGTGAAGCTGCTGCAAGAAAGAATTACAAGATGGAGTTAGTTGTTCAGCGATTGACAGGGCAACAGCCAGAGTCTTTTACCAATGCTGCAATGGAATGGGGAACTGCCACAGAGCCACAGGCTAGGATGGCCTATGAAGCCCATACAGGCAGTTTTGTGGAGGAGAAGGGGTTTGTGGATCATCCGACTATAGAGTGGTTTGGATGCTCTCCTGATGGGGTTGTAGGCGAAGGATTGATCGAGATCAAATGTCCGAATACTGCTACCCATATTGAGACGATTATTGATGAGAAAGCTCCTAGCAAATACATCCCACAGATGCAATGCCAGATGGCTGTAACTGGTGCTAAATGGTGTGATTTTGTGAGCTTTGATCCAAGAGTTCCTGATGAGTTGCAGTTGTTTGTAGTAAGGGTTGATAGAGATCAGGAGTATATCGACCAGATGGAAGTAGAAGTAAAGCAGTTCCTAAGCGAGGTCAATGACCTATTTATTAAATTGAAAGAGAGGCTGTAAATGGCATATGAAATGAAAGATGGCAGTTTTAGTCTATTTAAGAATGACAAAAAACTCACAGACAAACATCCTGACTATAAGGGATCAATCAAGATCAATGGAGTGGAGCATTGGTTTGATGCCTGGTTGAAAGATGGCAAAAAGGGGAAGTTTTTATCTGGTCGGATTGGAGATCCTAAGAAACAAGGATTTACTCCAAAAGGTGATGATGAGATGCCAAGAAGTAGTGGCATTCAAGACGATGAAATTCCATTCTAAGGAGAATGATATGAAAAAGATAATTGCAGCTTTATTAACAAATTTGTTAATTTTTAGTAGTGCATATGCTTGTCAGACACAGACTATAATTGTAAATGGCAAAATAACAACTTGCACGATCTGTGGTAATGTAGTTAGCTGTTTCTAACCCCCAGATGAGTTCGGCATCAGTAGGTGCAATGCCTACACCCTTCACAAGGAGTGCTCTCCCCCTACCGATCAGGAGAGCAATATGAATGCATCGCATACATATTATGAAAGAAACAAAATAAAGGATGTTGGGGAGCAGTTATTCGAGAAATACTGCAAAGAGAAGAATTACAATGTTGTTCGCCTTGGGTTTGATTCCCACAAAGATCCCATTAAAGATTTCTTTAAAATAAATCCCTTGCTGCGAAACATACCAGACTATGTTGTAGAAACAGACAAAGGCCTGTTTGTAGTCCAGGTAAAAGGCACATCAAATATCAAGAAGAAAGAAGCTGAGATGATCCCACTATTCCTAGAATGGTATGGATCAAAAGGAGCACCATTGGTCTATGCATTCTGCTTTGCAGAAAGACCGCCTGTCATTATGTATGCAGAGAAGGTGATTGAGTTGTATAAAAACTCAGTAGAGAAGGTGTGGGGAGATGGGGTTGTGTATCGGACTTTAGTTGTCTAAGTAGAGATTAGACTCATCCTGTCTACGAATAGTGAGACCTCTGAGGACTTTGCCTCCTGCCTTGTTCCATTTTAGAAATTCTTGCGATGCACCAAACACATCACCTCTGTTGTGTTTTCGCCTCAAGGTTGATGCCTGTAGGTTTCCAAGACCAAGGTTGAAAGCGAATGACACAAGTGCATCAAACCGATGCTGAGTAAGATGATTAGGGCATAGTCGTAATATCCCTCTTTCAAATCTCTCAACATCTTTTTTAAGAAGTTCATTTACTTCTTCCTTTGTAAACCGCCTAAACCACTCTATAGGCAGAGTTTTACCATCGCCTATAAGATGCCCATATCCTACAGTATATAGTCCTATAGGGTCTTTATAGGGTTCTAATCGGCATCCCTCATGCTTCTTTATTAGGGATAACCCTGATTCGCTTACTTTCACCGCTTACTAAATGCTTGGCTGCCAAACCAGAAGGCAATAATGGATGACCAAATAGTAATAGTTTCTTCCGACCAAAGGATGTTTAGAGCTTCATCGAATGGAACAGAATGATGCCAGGCATACCAGAATCCTGCTACTTCTACAAATAAGAAGATAAAGAACATCCCATAAGTAACAGCAGGCCGAACCATTGCCCTAGCATTGATAACCCATTTGTCTGCACCTTTGGCTAGATCGGTATCATGCTGGTAGAGGGCAATCTTTTCGTCTCTCAAGGCTCTTATTTCTATTTGGTCTGTTCGGATCTCCTCCACCTTGGCTTGAGCTAAATAGCCTTCTTTTGATAACTGTAGTTCCCTCTCTGTTTGTAACCGAGCCATGTCTAACTCATGCTTTTTGTCTGACCGATCTTGGAAGAAGTCCAAGAACTTAGGCAAACCACCAGCAAGAAAAGATAAGAGAGTGGAGACTAGAGTTATCATTTTTTAAAGACCAGTTCTGCCAACCAAGTTGCAAAGCCACCAAAGACAGATGCAGCTCCCATAATAGCCCAAAGAGATCCTTTAGACCTTTCAGCCATTGCTACCAGTTTCTTGATGTCTGCTTCCATGACATCTACCTTTTTCTCCATCTGCTCAAATTGGGCTACTAGTTTGCCATATTTATATGGGTCTAGAAAATCATCACTCATCCTAGTCTCCGCTTACCAATCGACTTTTTTGCAACAGTTTTCTTTTTAGTCGCGACTTTTTTGCAAGGTTTGGAGATAGGAAACTCTAGTGTGGCTTTGTGTGTATAGCCAAATTTATCTAGAACCCAGTCGATAATAAACATTGTTTACTCCCAATTAAACTGCAATGCAGCTAACTGTTCTACAGTTGTGCAAGCCTTGATTTGGGCTTCAAACTCATCGGACTTGGTTCGAATAGCAATCCGAGCTGCTTTTGTTTCATCATCCAATGCTTTACCACCTTCTGCTGCTCGAACTACTTTCCAATCGGTAGCATTTAGGAGTGATCCAGCTTGAGCTTTGACTTGAGCAATGAATTGAGATTTAAGACCTTTGGTAACAACAATATTACCTTTATCGTCATAAATGTTTTGTCCATCAACATTGAGTGCAACAACATCCTCTAGTGCTTTAGGATTGTTGATGTTTCCATCCCAATAGAACCGATCATCAGCCCGAACTGGATCTGCTTCCCAGACTAAACCGATAGCCGCTTTATCTTCTTCCGAAGCAAGGCGAATCCAGTTTGCAGGGTATTGCAGATCACCATGACTAAATGGTGTATCTAAAGGTATTACTTTACTTCCGATCTTAAAAGGCATTTCTCTCTCCTAGCGAGCTAAAGAATATTTGAAGGGATTTTCGGCAAAGGCTATATAAATATTAGTTTGTCCATTTGCATTTAATGTTGTATTTGTTGTTCTTAGTTTAAAACCATTTGATAGCAAATCTAAATATTCAGCACTAGCACCTTCAGCATCACTTGCATTGGCAAATAAATAGACACCAATAAAGTTATATGATGATCTGGTTGTATCCCACATGATCCATTCCCCAGTAGCAGAAGAAGGCTTAATCATAATAAACTTAGGTCTAAACCCAGTAAATACAAAAGGACCATCTGTAGAACCATTACCTGTATAGCTACCAAACTTACTATAGCCAGCTACTTCTGCAAAGCAGTAGGCTACATAGGTTGCTGATTGATTACTGTTTGCACTAGAGCTTCCGATAGTAAATACAGTAGATGTAGGTGCTGTATTGTTCCATTCTTGTGCAGAAGTTGTAGCAGCACTTGCGCTGTTTAACAATATCCAGCTAGTTGCACCGAGAGAAGAATGATATACAGGCCAACTAGTTACAGCTCCCCTAGATTTTGCAATAATCATACTTGGAGCAACACCCAAGCCATGACCTACTGTAGCTCCTGTAGAACCATTACCTGTATAAGTAACAATACTAAATCCAGCAGTAGTATTAGCACTTACTGTAGAACTAATTGTTCCTGATGTGTTGGATGATCCTGATCCATTGGCTTTCCAGTTCCATGCTACATAGGTTGAGCCGTTAGTATTAAAGTAAGCATTGCTGGTGCTTCCAGCAGTTGCAACAAACCCATCGGAATTAAATGCTGATATGTAACCAAAAGCATTGTTTGTTGCTTCATCATTTGTTAAATCACTAAACAATACTTTTCCTGTGCCACGAACAGCATCATATAAAGTATTACTTGCAGCACCGCTTCTTAATTTAGCCCAGACTAAATCTGGTTGAAAACCAACCCCTGAAACTGTTCTTGGATTATTACCATCACCAGTCCAAGTTACAACATTCATATACTCATTAGCCTGTGTCGATGCAGTAGCACCAATCGTAGGAGTAGGTAAGTTAAATGTGTTTAGTGCTTTGAAGCCTGATGGTGGTGTGTAAGCAAATGGTCTTTGACCGAAGTTTGCTGCCATTTTTCCATAATCACCAGCATAAGAAATAATCATTGGAACTAATGATGTCCCAGCAGCAATACCTATTGTTCCGCTTGCTACGGAGGTATTATTCTTATAGAAGGTGAATGTGTTGGCATCTAAATCAACCGCCACTGCTAAGACATCGCCATTAGATACTGCTGAACCTGTATCACTATTTGATCCAGAGAAGTTTTTATACCAACCGCTATCTTGATAGTTTAAATTATTGGTTGATATAGTTGGACTATCTTGTGTCCCAAAGAATACCGCCTCTCCAAAACCGAAGGCATTATACCAAGTATTATTAGCTCTAGGCGAAACAGGTGCATTAAGAATATTTACTTCATAATACCATTTACCAGAACTAACAGCCATTGTTCCGTTAATACGAGTCGTGGCATTAGATCCAACAAACTGCAAATTGGCATCAGATACAGTTCCAGCAGTTCTGGATAAAGGATTCATGACACAATAATTAGCAGTATCAGCATCAGTCAATGTAGGCACATCTTTCATACTGTCGTATGTAGCACCACTTGTAAGGCTGATGTTGTTTACTGTCCAAGTATTGTTATTACCACTAGAGTCATTACCTAGTGTGCTTGTAGAAGTTAGGTTATCGAACTTTAGATAGAAGCCATTAGTGCCATAAGTGCCTGTATATTTCTTAGGCTTCCATACTCCTGTGGCTGTATCGGTTTCACCGAAGTCTGATGGGGTTTTAGCAGAACCATCAATGAAGTTTACTTCTGCTATGTAGCCGTCAAGATAATAGTTTGCAGAATATCCAATTACATCACCAATTCCATGTGCGGCAGAACTTGAATTTACTGGGTAATCAAAGTTCTGGGTTGGGTTGTTTGATGTTGAAAATGTTGTTATCTCAGAACCATTAACATAAACTTTTACTCGATTTGATGCTGTTGCTTGGGTTGTATCTACTGCAAGAATAATATGATACCAAGCAGATGGGTCTCTAAATACTTGGGTTGTTGCCCTATAATTCTGAGACCAGCCACCAACATTTAAAGTATCGCCAGTTCCGAAATAAAATGAAAACCAACCTGAATCATTATTAGCACTTCTAGCACTAAACAGATATTGTTCTGCCGAGCCACCTAATCTTCCTCTTTTAACCCAACCAGACCAAGTAAATGTTCTTTGGTTTGTTGTGCTACTAGGAGTTCTATTTAGATAAGCACTAGCACCAGACCGAAACCTAAGAGACCTTGTAAGGTTATAGGCTGTGCTTTGGTTACCACTAGCACCGATAAGAGGTTGAGAGTTAATAATACTCATTATCTACCTTAACTATAGTTTGCTGTAAAGACACAATGAATAGAACCTGTAGTCCGCACTACATAATCTATGCGGTCTACTGCATTAGCGCCTGTGCTTAATGTCGGAGCTGTGCCACCGATGAAGTCATACTGAGTGCCATAGGCTAATGTTCTACCGCCTGTGCCATCTTGCACCAGGAAAATAGAGCCAGACTGACCAGCAGTTAGGTTAGATGGATTGGCTAGTGTCCGATTACCACCCAATGTAAGAGTAAAGTTATTGGAATCAGCCATGTCTGGAGTAACAGTAGCACCATCGGTTAATGTGGTGATTTCACCCCTTTGGCCTTTAGTAAAGGTTTGGGCTGTGTCGATACCAGCATAGTCTGTTCCTGCTGTCGCTGTGGTCAAAGCAGATGTGCCAGAACCCTTGATAATGCCTGTAAGGGTTGATGCACCAGTTCCACCATCAGCTACTGCTAGATCGGTAATTCCTGTAATCGAGCCACCAGTAACAACAATAGATGTAAAAGTAACACCAGTAATAGAGCCACCAGTAATCTTAGGTGCTGTCATGGTATATGTGCCATCTCGAATGCCATCACCGACATCTCGGATCTGAGCCATCATATCTCTCATGGTGTCATTGACAGCCGATGGGAGCATTCCCTCTGGAGCACCATCTGGAGGTGCAGCATTGTTATTAGCAGGGGTTAGTGAGTATTTTGTATATGCCATGATTTTCCTTTTACTCTGTTATTCCAAATGCAGCACCATATCCAAGATTTAGTGCTTTTCTTTGTAATTCTTTACTAATTGGCTCAATATTTGTGGTTGTTGCTTTTGTCATCAGTTTTGCAGCTAATTTAGGATCTAGCATTGCATCTACCAATAATTCTCTAATTTGGTCATCTGTGCCATTGTAGAGCCAGTTTAGTGGTGCTACCACCTTGTTTGCTGCTGATGGCACTTCTCCAAACATCTGTTTGCCAATGATTCCACCGATGACATTTGCTGTAGATAGATTCTTGAATGTATCTGATCCTGGCACTCTGCCAGACCGATTTAGGACACCAGAATCTATATCTCTGCCGACTCTTTCTAGCACTCTGACTTGCATTGGCGAAAGATCTGTTTCTTTGGCTGCTGCTCTGATAGCCCTAGTAAAGTTAGGCTGAGAGATCATAAACTGACCAACATTGATTGGATCAGGGATTGTAGACAATACCTTACCTCTGAATGTTTGTGCTGCTTCTAGTTTTTCAATACCTTTGCTTGACTGAGAATAAGCCTTTAGATAGTCTTTGTAGCCAGGAGCAGACGAATCAATAACATCGTCTACAGTCCTAATAACAGTTTCTAGCTGTCCTTTTGCTTGGCTATAGGCAGACCCTTCTTTGTCTAGCAATCCTTGTGCTGCTGCTCTTAGATCTTTACGAACCTCATAAAGAGCCTGCACAGAATCTGCTCGATTAACAGAGTTTTTAGCAAAATTCATTGCATTAATAACTGTTGATCGCTTACCAGCAGGAGATGCCAAAATATCATCAATCTGTTTATTTACAACCAATGTAATTGCCGATTGAATTTGCTCTGGAGTCTGTGTAGATGCAGCAAATGCTGACTCTCTTAATGGAGCAGTAACTTCCTCTCTCTTGGCAATGGCAGATGTAACAGCATCTTGGTCTTTAGCTAGACGATCTAAGATAGCCATTCTTGCTTTGTTAGCCTCAGACATTTGTGCTGCAAATTTGCCTGTAACATCCAATGCTCGGATTGGTGTTTCTGCTGCTATTAGACCCACATCTCGACTTGCTTGAGCTGTGGTTGGTTTGTAACCAGGAATAGCAGGTTGGAACTCTTGCATTCTTGTTACTGCTGTTTCTGGTGCATTTGATAACTGTCTCAATACATTACCAGCAATAACTTCTCTACCAGCTTCTGTAAATGGTCGGACTGTCTCTCGAACTGCTCGACCAGCAGCAGGAATAGCTGTAGATGTTGCACTAGGAGCTACCATGCCACCAAGCATTGCTAATCCAAATTGGCCTCCAGCACCGACATCTGCATATTCTCTACCAGCAGCAGATGCTCCAGCACCGCCAACAGCACCAGCAGTTTGTAAGGGTAAACCCTCAACAAAGAATTTCTCTAATGCAGATGGTTGAGAAATTGCTGTTTTTCCAGCTTGGAATGCTCTTTGAATCAATGCAGCAGGAGCAGCAACACCAGCAATAGCAGATGCTACATCTTGCACTACTTTTTCTGATTTAGCTTCTGGCTGTGGCAATCCTACTTGTGTCATAGCCCTTTGTGTAACTTGACTAGGCATTTGCAATTGAGGAATCTCTGCACCAGTTACTCGGCTTACACCACCAGTAATTAAATTGATTAAAGTATTTAGTGCATCACCAGCTAACAATGGCAATCCTGCTGCACCTGTAATACCAGCCCTAGCAGTTAATCCTAATTGTCTTGCAACATCTTGGCCTGTAGGCATAGCAGATTTTTTTTCTGCTGGCTCTGCCTGTGGTGTTGGCATTTCTTGTTGAGATCTAATTCTTGCTACTCTAGCCTTTAGCTCATCAGAATTTGGATCAACAGAATCTGGAATATTGTTGATCGTAATGCCATCTTTTGTAGTGATGGAATATGTCATTTTTTAATAATCCACAGTAATATTTTTCTTGGGCATTGTCGCTGGTTTTCCTAATGCTCTTTCTGCATTTAAACCATATTGACTTCCTTGCTCTACATATTCTGATCTTTTACTATTGTATGATTTTGTTGCTGTAGCAAACAATTGGTCTGATAAAGATTGGAAATCTTTTCTCTGTGTATCAGTTAATTTAGTTCCATCAATTCTCATCTGAGCATAGTTTCTTGCTCGATCTAAAAGACCAGATGCAGCCATAGCCATACCAAGTTCAGACTCTCGAACAACAGAACCAGGATCAAGCAGTTTCATAAACTTTGTAGCTGCTGCCAAATCACCTGCTGGACTTGCTTGCTTTAAAGAATCTGTAATTTGACCATAAGCAGATTGCATTTCTGTATATGCTTTATAAACAGGCTCAGACTTAAACTCACCTTTAAGTTTCATTTCATTCTCAAAACCTTTTTGACCGCCTGTCATATCTAATATTGTTTTAGGCGATTTAATGTTTTGGATTGTTTCGTATGCTTGTTTTTGCTCTGGTGTCAAATTCATATAAGCAAGTGCAGATTTAATGTCTGCTGGTAATGTGTCTTGCTTTATAGTTAATTCTGCATATTTAGCAGGATTTGTTTCTGCTAAAAATTGCAATGCTGCTGCATTTGCTTTGATTGGGTCTAAAGTTGTTGGTAAATTTGCTCTTAAAGCAGAAACAGTTTCTTGGTCTGCCATTCCACCACCAAATTCAGGTCTTGTAAGCATCTCTAATTGAGATCCTTTTTCTGTGGACATCGGAATATTTGTTTTTGTTTCAGCAGATTTCAACAAATCTTGATATCTTGTTTGAGTTTGTCTTTTTCTAGCAATTTCTTCTAATTGCTGTCCTGCAACAATCTGTTGCAATGTTCGATCAAATCCTTGGTTATATCCACCAAAAGCACCACCCAAGGCAGCACCTAGAGCCTGTCCTGTGCCTACTGGTCGAGCCTGTGGGCCAGATAATGACAGCAAAGGAACAATAGCACCAATGGCTGCATTTAAAGCAGAATTTGATCTAAGTTGCTGCATTTGGCTAGGAGACAAAGCAGAAGATAAATCTGGTTGTTCACCTAAAATTGCAGAGATAAAGTCTTGAGCCATAATCTATCCTAGTAAAGAATTTCTACCAATTTGTCTTGGTGCTAATAAATTAATTATAGGTGTGTAATCCACCATTCCTTTTGGTGCATATGTGCCACCACCACCAGCCATTTGGGGAATTGATGCTTGCTGTTGTCCGCCCATTCCACCAGAAAGAAGGCTTAAACCACCCATAGCACCTAATCTGCCTAATGGTGAGCTTAAAACATTTCCCAAAGTAGATAAAAGGCTAGGACTTGCTTTTGCATAAGCCTCTAAGTCTGCTGTTGGTGCATAAGCTGCTTGTCCAGCAGGTGTATAAATTGTTGAATATCCCTCTGGTGGTAATACACCACCTGGGTATAGTTCTGGCAATGCTGCTGCTCTTTGTGCAGCTAGCTCGGCAGTAACTACTTCATCGCCTGGAGATAAGAATCCTAATCCTGCACCACCAGCCGACTCAAGTCCATAAAGTCCAGCAAGAACATTACCAGAAGCTCCTGCTGTTCCTAAACCGCTACCACCAGATAATCCAAGCTGTGCAGCAAACTCAGGAGTTAATCCAACAAATCCACTTCCTGCACCACCTGCTGCTGCACCACCTGCACCTGCTGCACCAGTAAGATATGGTGCTGCTATTGCTCCACCAGCTAATGCAAAAGGCAGGAATGGGCCAGCTTTTTCAAAAAAGCCGCCAATGCCTGTTCTTGGTGCTGAACTTGCGGCAGGAGTCCATTTGCCATAATCAGATACAGCATTTTCTCTTACTAAATTTAAATCAACTCCAGTTTTTTCTGCATATTTCTGTGCTTCTGGAGAAGATGTAACATGGGTAGTAAGCCATCCAAATTCATCTGGATTTCTGTTAAGAATATCCAAATAGGTTTTCATTGCCTCTGGTTCTGGTGTCCTACCTAATGCAGTTGCATATAACTGAGTAATATTTTGTGCAAAATTATTAGGATCATTCTGTTTGTAAACATCAGGAACATTAGAAAGTGCTTTGTTTTGTGCTTCTTGGCTTGACCCAATAGCACTAGCAACATTTTCTATACTAGCACCAGACTCTAATAAAGTAACCCATCCTTGAGATGCAGGATCATCTTTTGCTGATCGACCAAGAATGCTTCTATAAAGTTGATCTACTTTTTCTAGATTGCTTTGTGCATCTCCGACAGGCATTATTGTTTCACCGCCAACAGGCAATGCAATAGGCTCACCACCACCGCCACCACCGCTTCTGCTTTGGTATTCTTGGCTACCTAAGATTCCAGCAATAACTGTAGATGGATCTTGACCAGACCAAGTAGCAATGCCACTAGGATCTGGTGCTCTACCTAAATATTGTTGGTAAAGTTGTGCTAATTGATTTTCATCCATTTAGAATAATCCGCCTAATAGACCACCTAATACTGCACCACCAATCGGAGCACCATAACCACCACCAAATCCAAATGTCTGAGGTGCTGCTTGTGCTAATCCATAACCTAATAAACCACCTAGTCCTGCACCGCCTAAGACACCAGCAGTTCTATTGGTTGGCATATTTTGGGTAGATGTTTGTGTCCCATAACTAGCCATTGGAGAACCATAAACAGAGGATAGATAACCAGCTAATTGCTGATACGGCAACTGCTGAGAATAAGAGAATCGTTGCATAGCTTCTTGTAGTGGCTGAGATGCAATTGCTTCTCTTTGAGCACCAACATCCATCAATGTTTGAGATGGCAAGAATTGTTGAGCATACATCTGTGGTGCTTGGCTTGCTAAAAGTGCTTGTTGAGCAATAGCTTGGTTTTGCAATGCTCTTTCTTGTTGATATTGAGTTCCTGCAATAGTGCCTGTAATATCGCCTAAACCTCTTGTATAGGCTTCTGTGGCCTGTCCTAATGCATTTTGCATAGCACCTGAACCATATCGACCTGCTCGGCTATACATACTAGAAATGCCTGGCAATACTTGGTTGCTAAACTGTTGTGTCAATGGCCTTGTAGCAGCTTCCATCATGGCTTGCTGATATGGATTGGCATTCAAGAAACCGCCTTGAGCAGTAAAACTTGTGCCACCAAGAGACTGTTGGTAGGCTTGTTGTGCGGCTTCCAATGCTGGATTTGCTTGCCGAGCCAATGCCTCTTGCTGAGATAATCCAGTCAATGTCTGTTCTGATGGGCTGACATACATCTGTCCTGGATACAACTGAGGCTGAAAGCCACCCATAAACAGATTCCGAGCAGCAGACAGACCTTGTTCTAGATATGGTCTGATGACTGGATCAATCTGAGATTGTTGTTGAGTCGTTATTGTTGCCATAGTTTTTTATCCTACGATGATGTATTTGTAAGTCATGCCTGATACTGTATTAGCTGGATGGCTAATAGTTGCACTTCCATTGGTTACTGCTGATATATAAGGTCTTGTAAATAAATTGCTTGTGTATCCGTTTGATGACAGATATGACAATGTTGCTATGACAGATGGTATTGCCGGTCTTGTTGGGCTTGTGCTTGTCGGTAAAGTTTCTAAAGAAATTGCTGTATTATCTGTTCGCCAAATAATTTCTACATAATCATTTTTTTCTAGTGCTACAAAAAAATTCAAGGCAGCTATTAAATGCCCATCTACAGATCCATGCCTATTTGGAACAGAATATCTACTATTGCTATTTGCTATATTCGTTCCATTTTTTCTAAACCAAATATCAATATCATGGATTGAATTATCTGTATTTACAAACTGTGCAGAAAACTGCAAATTGTATAAACCAGAATAACTAACATTCAATCGTGAGCTATTAGACAATGATGCTCCAAGACTATAGTCTGTGGTGCTAAATGTCATTGCATAAGCTACTGTAGTGCTTGTTGCCGTTTGGTCTGTATCATCTTGAACTGCTAAATATGGATAATAAGCAGTAGCAGATACATCATCTGTAGCCATCAACAAAATAACAGAATCTACACCAATTCGAGCATCTGTAATAGTTGTTGTAGAAGCTCCACCAGTAGCTAAAGTAACCGACCCAGTATTGTTGGTTTTGCCATTCATAATCCCATTGACTACTTCGGCAACACCTCGCTGATCTGCTCCGAAAGGAGGCAAAACTCGATACATTATCTAGTTCCTAGTGGGTTTAAGTCTATATCCATTCCTACTGCTGATGTCCAACTGCCTGTTGGTGTCAATTGTAGACGATGATAGCGACCTATACCACGAACAGCGACCCTATTTTCGCTATCTGCTGCTGTTTGTGAGCCAAATACTGTGGACTCTGTTAAAAGCCTTCTAGATAGCAATGCAACACTAGCAGAGCCATCATCAACAATTGGTTTGACCATTGTGATTGCTGATGTAGAACCAGGTATTTCTATGTCTCCTGTTTCTAATGTTGCTGTGGCATTTGCACCTGTAAATGTAATGATCTTTGCACCATCTACACCAGCCAACTGTAAGCGACCACCAAGCCATAAACGGCTATCAAATGAAGTCATAATGGTATCTAGGTTTCCATAGACATCCATACCTTCTAGGTTTACCGATGGTGTAGAAGTCGATGCAATCCGATCTACTGATGCTGTGCCACTTGTCCATCGCTGAGTCTGATAATTGTAGATTATCAATTTATCAGGAGTGGCAGAGCTTTTAGAAGCATAAGACCAAATAATCAGCTTTTTGGCAGGGTCTACTGCTGCTGACATTAGATATAAGATTCCTTCATCTACATCATTGAAGAAGTATCGATTGACCTTTTCATTGCCAATTGGGATTACATTCTGACCATCACAGGCATAAAAGCCATCATCTGCTAGGAAAAATGATGTGCCACCATACTGAATAATGGAGTTAGGCTCATAGCATCCTAGGTTTCTACTGATGTTGTCAAACTGAAATACCAATGGGCTTCCAACATAAGACATCCGATGGATAGACCGATCCATAAAGACTAGACCGAATTCACCTCCTGTTAGGCCAACTACTGTGCCACCATCAGGAATGTCTTGATAATCGGCTTGGGTAGTTGCAGAAGGTGTCCAAGTAGCCTCATTGTTAATGCCTGACCATTGCACTCGATTTGGGTAGTCTGATTGAACATTACCAGAAACTACAAAGTCTCGAACTACTGTTACATACCTTGCTGTAGGTGCATCGGCAGCCAAATCAGCAAACAATGTTGCTGAATCTACATCATATCCTTGCAGTTTTGCTGTGCCATTGGCAGCAATCAATACTGTGCCAAATTGGGTAAATCTCCATCTTTGGTCTGTAGAAGTAGTATAGTTGCCTGACTTTGATACATTGTCCAAAGATAGGTCTGACTGATCTAATTTAAATAGCTTTGTATTTCCACCAGCAAATAGTAATGTTCCACCGACTGTGGTTTTGGCTGCAACAACACTATTTAGGTTCTCAGATGCAGCAGCAGAATAATCTACAGGTGTAGGAACAGCTCCATAACCAATCTGCTTAGAAAAGACATTCTCAGCCTTTCTTAGGCCATTGCTGATGCCTGGCTGATCTGGTGTCCATTCTCCAAAAGTAACTCTGCTTATTGCCATTGTTCTGTTCCACTAGATATATTTGTCCAAGTAGTTACTGTTGCTGTTGTGGCTGTCCAAGTCTCTGATCCTGCCGAAACATCTGTCCATACTGTTGTGGTTGCTGTTTGTGCAGTCCAAGTCTCAGATCCTTCTGTTTCAACAGTCCAATTATCGCCAATTCTATTGCCAACCGCTACTACTGTTGCATTTGCTGTGATTGCACCACTAGCAGAATAAATAGCCTGTGCTGCTGCATCTACATAAGCATAGGCTACTACTGTTCCTTCTCCTGCATATTCAACACCGCCAACTGCTGTTACCGATGCTGTGCCTGTAATATCTGCTACTGCTGTTCTGAGCCTAATTCCTTCTGCATCCACCGATGCATTTGCTGTGATTTCTCCAGAGCCTGTTCTAACTCGAATACCATCAGCCGACACATCTGCTTGTGAGCTGACATCAGCAGATCCAACCAGTATTGCATTTCCTGTAGCATCAACTGTTGCACTAGCATTTACTTGTCCTTCTCCGACTAATATTCTGACTGCTGCTGCTGTAACTGTGGCATCGGCAGTAATGTCTGCTGTGGCCTGTCTAATTGCAGAGCCTGTAGCATCTACTGTTGCATTGCCTGTAATATCGGCACTACCGACTAATATTCTTTGTCCTGTTGCATCTACAGTAGCACTTGCATCTACTTGTGCATCTGCTGTGCGAATGCGAATGCTATCAGCACTTACTGTAGCATCGGATGTAATAGATGCAGATGGGAACTTGATACAAGCTGTTGTCCATATTGGATCATCGAATGAGATTTGAATGGTATCAAGATTACCAAAATTATCTAATTCATCTAAAGTCCAATCACCACATACTTCGTCTGTTTCCCAAGTGTGGTCGAAAGAGTATGGAACTTGCTCTAAATTCCCGAACTGATCTAACTGTTCGAGAGTTAGTGCCATTAAGCTAATGTAACTGTTAGGCTACCTGATGCAATCTTGAAAATATCGCCTGTGGCAATTGCTTTGCTTGCAGTCAAGGCTGTATGATACAAAAGATTCCCAGAAGTGCTTGCATCCCAAAGACCGATATGGGTAATTGTTCCCCATGAGCCTGTGGCTTGGTCAAATGTAACATCAGCACTTGTAGAACTTGCACCATTAGAAGGCGATGCAAAGGTAGCCGATTTTCGAGCATATGATCCACCACTAACTTCTGTGCCAGATCCATCGTCTGTCGGATCAGCAGTATGTAGGCTTACATAGACTGTAGCAGGTGAGGTAAATGTGGTTGCTCGGAGAGTGGCATTGATTAGTGCATTCTCCAAATAGTTCGACATTTCAGCCATTTTATTTCCTTATCGAGTGGTTACTTTCATTTGTAATGGAACACCAGAATACTCACCATTTTGGTCTGCATCCGAGATGTTTTTGATAGCCCTATCATACAGCGATGCCCAAGTCTGTGATCTAGCATCATTGATAAGATATGGCTCGGCTTCTAATAAAGAAGCATATAGCAAGGCATCAGGATAGTTTGCCAAAAAGACATTTGATGCTGTAATGTTAGACAATACAGTCGGCTTGGCATAGTAGAGAATCTCTAGTGTGTATGATGTGTCTGGCTCTGGTGCTAACTCTATCTCTGTGGCTAAGATTGTATAAAAGTTTGGCTTGCCACTTTCATCTGCCCAGGCATCCCTTGTAAATGCACTAGGAGACAAATAGGTTAATGGCATCCTTGGATTGCCTTGGACATGGAGATCTCTTAACTCTAAGAAGTCTGTCGGTAGTGCCACCTTGCCATCACCGCCTACTGTAGATGCAGTAGCCGACTTGAGCATCTGCCGAGTCCTAAGATCCCTAGATAGTCTTAGCTCTGCAAAGCTAATAAAGTCTGGAATGACCGATGTCAAATCAGACCGGCCTAGGTAGTTTGCCACCGAGGTCTTTAGATCGCTGTAATTCGTAAATGGCATATTAACCCTTATTCTTTAGGCAGTTCTATGTTCTGCCATCCATAAACATACTGTCCAATATGTCTGATTCCCTTAGACAGATCATGATCTACCCAAGTATCAAACCCTGCATCTTTTGCTTTGATGCAGAAATAAATATCTTCGCCTAGCAACTTATTATTACCGAGCTGCTCAAAGTAGAAGTAAGGCATCTCCATCTTTTCAATGACTCGCCTTTTGATTAGCATTACTCCACAGCCAATCCCATCGACTTTGCTAATGCCTGACATTGCATTGGAGTAGACTGGCAGCCAATCGACTGAACCATCTACTTCACTAATCTTGAAGTTCTTAGCTGTTGGCTTTACTGGCTCAGACCTTGTTGTGGCATTGACTCCGATAATGTCTTTGTCATGAGCCATCAAAATCTTTAAGGTGTCCTTTGGAAACCGCATATCTGCATCTACAAACAACAGATAATCTGCTTTGATCTCCATCGCTGTCTTTACTAGATTGTTTCTCTGATCGAATATCAGAGTTCCTGCACTAGTAAACAAGTCTATGTCATGCTTTGTGGTTTTAATGGTATATGCACACATCGCCACCAAATCAAATGATGTTGCTACTTCCATCTGGCCTCTAGCAGGAATTAAGATTGCAATCCGACTCATACCTGACCTCCCCTAGTCCTAAATACTGCATTCTCAGGATCGTTAAGCCATTTCTTCATGGCATTGTGATCAACAATGAAGTAGCCTCTCATAATGCCCTTTTGGTTAAGGTCATTGATGATTGCTAGGGGTAGTGATGCTATTTTATTCTTTGGGTCAAAAGGTTCATCTGACCACCCTGTTTTACCAGGGTTTTGGTTGTATTGAGCCTTTGTATGCTCTATGAAGTCGGTTAGGTCTGTCTGGCTGTGGATGACAATGCCACCCTCTCCATCTCCCAATACTGTCCTAACTTCTCCATCTACAGTTTCTAAGTATTTCTTCACAGTTTGATCCACCTATCAGGTATTAAGTCGCTATCGTCTAGCCCATTGGTGAACCACTTTTTAGGAGCAATTACCTTGTTCCCATTTGCTAACCAAGCACCCCACCATCCATAAGAGCTATTCGCTATGATATGGTTTTTAAAGGATGAAAGCAATGCCAAATCATGCACAGGATCAGAGCAAGGCAATACTAAATCTGCCCATTCTAGGTTTTCTGCACACCATACAGGGTCATCTGAGAAAACCACAAAAAAGCCCTCAGGAAAGTTTTTTCTTGCTTCCCCATAGTAGGACTCATCCAACTGTGCAAAAACATCAGGAAGGCTCAAATAATCGCCTCTACGGACTGTTACTGCCACCATATCATCCGATATGCCTGTGGCCTTTGGTAATTTGAACTCTTGCCTAATTGTGTCGGCTATATGGTCAAAGTATTTCTCTGATTGCCAGTAGCCTACCATCATCCCTGATTGGGTTATTTCTTGGTAACTATGTTGTTTTTCCTTTATCGGCTCGGCAACATTATCTGTTACTTGAAACGATATAGGGAAAACCCCTAGTCTATATTGTCTTACTTGGTCTTTATGCTGCTGATAAAAAGTGGTGTTCAACTCTAGGGTTTCCCCTAATATGGTTGCTGCACCTAGTCCTGCTGCATATTGGAACATCTGGTTGCCCAGACCTCCCATGATATAAACGATCATAGAAAAGAGGGTAGATTGTGTCTACCCTCTATTCTACTTATTATCTACCGAATATCAAGCAGATAAGTCGAAAGCTCCACCATGAGCAGCTTCGTTACGAACTTCCAAAGTCAATTCAGCCAAGATTTGTTTCTTCTCAGCATCACCAACTTTAGCGATGTCGTTGGTCTGGAATGGTCGGAGATATGCCAAAGCTGCATACTCAGGATCGAGAACCAATGCATCTCGAGTCCGCATAAAGCGGTTAGGAACAATCTGCAATACACCAAAGTCGGACTGATAGAGATCAGCACCAGCTAGGATTGTTGCCTGACCGCTTGTTGGAACTTGATATCGCTGTGCAGCCAAACCTGTAAAGGCGGAAACTGTCTGCTTGAGAGCAGGAGAAACCATCAATACAGAAGGTGTGCCACCGCTTTCGAACACTTGCTTGATAACATCCTTGAGGATGGTCTCAGTAAATGTGCGAGTAGAACCATCTGTGCGAGTAGAAACACCGATTGTTGTAGGATCTACACCTGCTGTTGTGCCAGCAGAAACATTGGTGTTGCTCTTGATGTAAGACAAGAGTGAACCCATCTTACGAGCTGACGAACCAGACGAACCTGCTGTCTGACCTTGGTTAGCTGTGATGATGGTCTCGATGTCTCGCTTGATCTCAGCCGAGGCTTTAGCCAATTGGTAGGCCATCTCAGACTTACGACCAGCAAGGTCGGATGCCAAGAGAGTGCCAGAAACCATAACAGTCTTACCTACGATCTGTGTATAGTTACCAAGACGAGTTGTTGGGCTGATTGTTGCTTCTGTAGCCGATGCACCTTCTACTAAAGCATTGCCTGTAGTAGCTGCTGCAAGGCTGTCTGTTTGCCACTCATGGTAAACCGATGTTGCTTTGGTTTTGCCGATAGAGGACATGATTGGAGTGTCGGTTGGGCTGATGTCATAGATAACATCGGTTAAGTCCTCTCGAGCACCTACTGCTGTATAGCGATCATATGCTGCCATTTTTATTTCCTTTTATAAGAATCGTTCAAATAATCGAGCTGCATCCTTTTTATTGCCAGTTTGGCGGAGTTTGGCTCTTTCCTTTTTTACTGTTTCATTCTCGGAACTCTGCGGATTAGATGTTCCTGGTCTCAAAGTCTTTGGAGCAGTAGCTACCTTTTTAGTGGTAGCCCCCTTGTTTGCCATCAACTTCTCATACTGCATTGCTTTATAGAGAGTCTGCACAGCTCGACTGTCGTAAACCTGAGACAACTCTTGATCGGTAAATCCGATGGATTTTGCATAATTGCGAATATCCCTGCGGATTACTTCGCCCTTAACATCATCCTTAAAATCAGGGATTATTTCGATCAATTTCTGTTGCTCTTGTTGGATATGCTTTTGCAGAAGTGCCTGCTGATGAGTCATCTGTTCTTGTTGAACCCTCTGTCTCTCAGCTTGAACTGCTGCTAATTGCTTCTCCCTCTCAACTTTCTCTGCCATTGCAACTGCATAAGCAATAGGATCTTCTGTCTTTAATTGAGACAGATCTTCTCCTTGGTTTTGCTGTTGTAGCAATTGCTCGATGACTTGGAGTCGTTGAGCATAGGTTTCTCTGGTCTTTGCTGCTTCCTCAATCTTTACTCTTTCGGCCTCTACGGCCTTTCGTTGCTCCGCTAAAGATTGGGTTTTCTTCTGATAATCGGCAGTCCTACTGTAACCATTCAAAAGCTCATCAAGGGTTACTTCCATTTCTTCACCAGAGACTTTAACTCGGTATTTGGGAAGTTCCTCTACTTCTTCTTCTTGGCTATCAGCTTCTTCTGCACTTACATCTTGCTCCTCGGACTCGGCTTCATCGAACTGGTATTCCACCACTTCTTCTGCCTGCACAGCTTCGGGTTGGGCTTTCGCCTCCTCGGTCTGTGGTTCAAGAAAAGACATAAATGCATTAGCTGCACCTCTTACAGATGTATCTACACTCCCTTGTGGGTTGGTGTTTTCACTCATTTCGACCTCTATGGTTGGTTAAAAAACCTTTATTCGCCTCTTGTCGATTTCGCCTTGATTGGCGATTGATCTTATAGAGGACTCAAATTCTTCTATAGTCCTTAGTTTGACTAATGCTCTTTCTCGACCTTCTACATCATGGTCGGATGAGCCAAAAATATATGACTTATACACTTCCTTCTGATTGTTAATCAGTTCAAGGAAGAAGTCATCTAGTAATAAATTCTTAGCTCGGTCTACTTTATTCGTCATCCAGGAATCCTGACATCTCCTGTAATTCTAGCTCCGACTTGTGCTGCTTTCAACTGAGCTTCTGCTTGGAACTCTGCTGTCTTTAACTCTAAGTTTGCAGCAGCTTTCTCTCTTTCTAACTGAATCTGTGCTTGAGCTTTGGCTTTAGCAATCTCAATGTCATTTAGTGCCTTGGCTCGATCTACTTCGATCTGTGCCTGTGTCTGTGCCATTAGGGCATCCATCGCTGGATTTGGCATTGGCTGTTGTGGTTGTGGTGTAGAGAGCATTTGGTCAAGCTCTGGAGGAATCTCTTTGAAGAACTCTGCTGAGTCCTTGAATCCTGCTGCTTCGATAAAGCGACCTAATGTATTGCGATACTGACCCACAGATACTAACGGATTAGCAAAGCCTTGTGATGACAAGATTTGCTCTTGTTTCTGTAGAACCATTGCCGACATCGCCATTTGCTGATCTTTGCTACCAGTTCCAAGGCCTACATTGACTGTTAGATCATAGCTGTTCTTCCATTCCCTAGGATCAATCGAGGTATATTTGCCTCGAATCCGAACTACCCTTGGTTTGTCCTGATACTTTAGGATCAAATGGAAAATGCCTTCAAACAAGTCCTTAACACCAGTATCAGCAAAGATCCGAGCAATCATCTCAATCTTGCCTGCTCCAGCCTGTTGCATCGCTGCAATTGCTGTGGCTGTGGTGTTTTGTAGAATATTTGGATCTAAGCCTTGGCTTGTCTGAGTTACTCCAGATCGCTTCTGTAGAACCTGATCTAAATAGTCCAACATTGGGAAGGACTGTGCTGCTGTAGCAGGAACTACCATTGGCACTACTGCATTTTGCGACTTTGTGCGAATAATGCCACCAGGAGCTGCTGTCAATAGATCGTCTAGATTTACTTGACCATCTAAGGCTGTAACCCTAGGCATATTGGTCAAATACAGATTGTCAAGAATTTGTCGAGTAATTGTTGATTTTTGTAATTGAACATCCATTGCTCGATCTGCCAAGCTCTGACCAAAGAACTTATGAGGCATTGGGATTGGGCAAACACTAGCAAATGGGATGTGATCGGTTTCCTCATTGTCTAGGATCTGATCGCCTGCATAGGTTACTTTTCTTAGCTCGGCAATGCCATCATCATCAAAGTCTGTCCGAATGTAGCACTCATAGACTTCTACTTCTTGCATTGAGAAGTCTAATGTCTGTGTCTCATCAGGCATCTCACCCTGACTAAACCTTGCTACTCTCTCAGGAGTATATGTAAGGTCATTGTATGCAGGGAGTTTGTCTACAACATCTCTCTTGTAACCCATAGCTACCAACTCAGATCGAGTTTTTGTAGTGCGATGAGCACAAAACCGAGCATTTCTTATGGCTTTGTCTCTCTTAGCAATCAAGAACTCCTCAGGAGGAACATTCTCAATGCAGACCTTGCCAACACCTTTTTTCTTGCGAACCACTACATTGTAGGAAATAACTGGCATACCCATTGGGTCTACACCAACTTCCTCTGTCTCTTGGCTGACCAACTCCATCTGCCCATCGGCAAACATTAGAGTCAATTCATCAGCATTGAGGCCTTTGTATTCTTCTTTGGTTGGATCTTCTGCTTCTTCCCACCAGTATTTGACAATACCATTCTTTTGTAGAAGTCCATCCTTGAACCAATCATGCATCAGGATGACACCAGGATTGTCTTGGAAGAATGCTAGATTGACCAACTCTGTGGCCTGTTTAGCACCTTCTTCATCGCCTGGAAACTTTGGCTCAAACCTTGCCAACTCATCGGAGCTGGTAAAGATTCGGAGGAGCTGTGGCAAAGCACCATCGACAACTTCGGCTACTTCGCCTGTAACGATCTGGCTACGACCTTCTACTTCGTTACCATAAGGATAACGATTGTAGTAATTGATTGCCTTTGTTCGTTGCTCGACTGTCTCAGTCTCTACATAGCCGATAGCATCATCAATCTCTGCTTCGACTATGACTTTTAGTTTCTGTTCATCCATTTATACAATCCATGAAGTTTTTACTGTTATCGGTTGAGACCAAGAATCTGCACCTTCATCCAAAGCTACTGCTGCATATCTCCAAGCATCTGCTGCATGGGAGTTTTGGTCATGCAATGGTGTTTTACTAAACAACTTTGTATCGGGATCTACTTCATACCGATAATGCCTTAATGCTTGCAATCCTTCTGCACAGCGAATTTGGTCAAAATAACACCTATTCATCAGCATTCTAGCTGCATTGATACCATCTGCAATAGATAGCTTTGGTGTAATCCTGATTGGCAATCCCATATTCTGCATAATATCTTTAACAGATTTGCCTGTCATATTCTTATGCTCGGCATCATGAGGCAGCCAATGATCTCTGTATGTATAACCTTTGGTTTGTAGAACTTGAACATAGTGATCTATGGTCTTTTGGCAGTTTTGGTAGAAGTCTACAACTCTAACCTCTCCACCAGGAACAGTTTGCACAAACCAAATGCTATTCAAATCTGACCATCCAAGATCCCAAAATGTAGATACAGGGATTGTTAGGTCTATATGCACATCTTTGATTCTGTTTTCTTCTTGAGCTTTTCTTAGCTCATTGGCATATACAGCACCATCTAATACTTGCCTTGTATTGCCTTCCCAGACATTGAGATAAGCATCTAGGTCTCTTTCTTTTAGATCGTCTTTCTCATCCTTGAGAACCTGTGGAAACCAAGGATTATCCGACCAATTTACTTTTTGCACTACAGCATTCGATGGAGGATGCACTACAAATCGCTTGTAGGTCTCATCGCTATCTAACTCAGGATTGAATGTAATCCAGATCTCTGAGTTTTCCTTTCGGATGGTTGGAATCAATGTATCCCAACTTGATTTCGATACTGTCTGAGCCTCCTCTACCCAACAAAGATCTACACCCTCAAAGGATTTAATCTTTGTAATGTTGTGCTTTAGTCCAGCGAACAAGAACTCTGTGCCATTTTTGCCATAAATGACTGTGTTCTGTATCTCATAGAAAGGCTCTATGCCGATTGTCTTGATCTGGTCTGCCAATAAAGCATGAACCGAATCAGTAATCGAGTTTTGCAGTTCTCTGGCACATAGAACCCTAATAGGCCTATGTATGCCAATCGTTAATAGTGCTCTTGCAACTCCCCAAGACTTTCCAGATCCTCGCCCACCATACAGAACTTTGTATCTGCTTGGCTCGAACAAGAATCCTAATTTTTCTGGAAACTCTAAATCAAGCTGCATTAGGCTTTCTTAAAACAATGTTTACTGTATTAAGAGTTTCGAATAAACCACCATCTGCACCAGTAATTTCTGTGGACTGAACAGGCTTACCATCCATCCTGTCCATGATTTCTTTTACTGCCCAAGGCTCTCCATTCTCTGCCGACTCTACTAACTTGTCGGTAATCTTTCGGAGTTTCTTCTTGTCCTCTTGGACTAAAGCAACTCGGAGAGCATCATAAAAGAGCTTTCCCTTCCTAGCATTTTGATTGCCAGGCTGACCGCCTCCTTTATCACTCGATTCGAGTCCTAAATTTTTGTTTTCTGTAGAGTTTTCCATTCCATTCCCTATGGGTTGATGGTTGATGTGTTGCTATTCTACAACATTTAATGAACTGTTGGTCTTTTATCTATAAAGTAGATTTCATAGCACTTTAGCTGATTGGATAGGTCTATCAGGAATTTGTAAACTAACCTAAGTTCATCTGCTTTGTGCTGAAAACTGTCAAATCTTTTAGGGCAATTGGATATTTCTACAACTGCTACATCTTCTGCTGCCATCTCACCATTTTGTGCGATTCGCCCAAAAGGCCGCACTCATCTTTCCCTTCGCTATGTTTTTAGCATGACGAGCTTTGAATGACTTTCTCCTGGCTTTGTCGGCCTTGGATTCGCCTTCTTTGGCAGGGCTACCACTTACTCCTTGCTGACCAAATCGGATCGTCTTTACTTTATCGCCTTCTTTAGCGACTACGACATGGCTTTTAGTAGGATGGTTTGGTGTCCTCTTGGGCTTATTGAATCCTGCAACACCCATCCTTTCAATAATGCCTGCTGCCTCTCGGACTTTCATTTCTTAAATCTTGCTGACTTGCCTGCTTCGCTAAGTGCGATAGCAATAGCTTGTTTAGGATTCTTTACAACTTTCTTAGACTTACCAGAGTGCAACTTGCCCTCTTTGTATTCGCCCATTACTTTGCCGATTTTCTTTTCAGCTTTGGTCATTTTCATAAAGATTCCTTAGATCATATTTGCACCAGATAAGTGGTGCTTCTTCTGCATCTGCCATGCCTTTGGCGATATGTTGTTGTATAGAAACAACAGTAGCACCAAGGCTTGTTAATCCATCTGTCATATCAGGATAAACCCTAGTCTTATATAAGAGTTCATTTCTCTTGCAAGACTCAGACTCTCCTTGTGGAGTGTAGCCATTGCTGTCATGGTCTAAAGCTATGAAAGTTCCATCTCGATAGCCTATGGCTAAACCGACAGACTCTAGTCTTTTTGCTAAATCGGTGTCCTCATAACCCCATCCCCAATATTTATTGGAGAATCCATTACAAGCCTCATAGTGCCATTTTTTCATTAAGGCTACACCAGCTAGTCCATATCGCTGTGCAAGGACTATACGATCTGTTCCATGCCCTACTGGTCGCTTATCTAGCCCATGCCAGACAATTCGGCTTGGCAGGGATGGATCGCTGTAATCTGCCCACATCGGCAGGTAATCTACATCATGAAAGCAAACATAATCAATCATGCCAGCAATCGCTGTGTAAGCATGATTTAGAATAACTCCCTTGTTAAAAGGTAAGTCATCGGTCTGCTCTGCTATACAGAACAATGGCTCTATATTGGTGTTTCTACGAAAGAATGAGACTGTATGAGGTAGCATCTTGGTTAGATGCTCCTCTCTGTTTCGGTAGGGGATTATTATCCCTAATCTCACTTCTTCTTTGGTTTCGCTGTTTTTGCTGCTAGTTTGAATGACTTGGCTGTCGGAGCACCTTTACTGCCTGGCTTTCGCATCTTTTCCCCAGATCCTTCGGCTATCCTTTTTCTTTTAGCATGGATATTGGCATAGAGACCCTGTTTCATTCTTCATACTCCTCATCTTCCATTTCTTCTGAGCCTTTGGCCTCCCAGGCCATACATCCATTCTCACCCATACATACAAAGTCAAAAATAGCACAATGACCCATGCCTTTTTCTACACCACATTTGGTCATTTCTTCGCCTGTCTCAAAGTATTCACAGGCTTTGCATTTCCCTTCGCCATCTTTTCGAGCACCATATTCGGCTGTCAAAATGGCCTTTTTCTTGTTGCCTTTGTTGATGTCTGCATCCATTGTAGATAATGGGCAGCTAGACATATCAGACTCTAGGAGACCGCCTTCTTTCTTTTCGCCCTTCATTGGCTCTTTGCCAAGAAGTCCGATCATTATTGACATTCCTTTGTCTTTCATATGTCCTCACAGAAATTTTGGATGCATTATCCCAAGAAAATTATACATCTATTTTTTGGTTCTACAAGACAAACAGATAAACTTTTCATTCAGACCATTGTTGTATATCTGAAAGATCCCATTCTGAGTGGTTTTCTTTTGGCTGCACTTTGAGCAGATTCTTATAGTGATTACCTTTGGCTCTCTTGTCGAGCTGGTCTTGGAGTCTTTTTTTAGCATTTTGTAAATCTGTCTCAAATCTTTTTGGGGATATTTTTAGATGATGGGCAAGCTGGTTATGACTTGCATAGGGATGGCTTACATACCTAGCCTTTAATACTTTCCTTAGTTCTAAGGGTAAACCCTTAATTGCTTGTTCTATTTCTTCCCCATCTTTGTGATCTGGCTCATAGTGAGGTTCTTCTTCTGCATACAGATTGCCGAGTTCTGGAATGTAGTTTTTTTCAAATGATCTGCAAGTCGAGTCTGGTTGAGGAGCAACAGTTCCCCAAGATACATACCATGCCCAATTTCTTAAACGATCCTCAAAATTCATTAAGGAAATCCCTAATTATATGACTGTATAATTGTAATCAAATTTTCTGTATTATTTCAATATCTTAACTACTTGTAGAGATCATGGGAACAACAAATCGGAATGGTCAAGGGTATTATCTTACAGATGAAGAATTTATAGCCAAATGGAAAGAAAATCCTAGCCCTACATTGATGGCACAAGCTAGTGGCTTTAGTGTAAGAGCCGTTCAAAATAGGCGAAGAAATATAGAAATAAAGCACAAAATAGAGTTAGCTACAACTGCAAACTTAATTAAAGAATTTAACGACAAACAAAGACAAGAAAAATTAGCAAGAAAAGAAGCCAATAAAGCCAAGTTAGAAGAAGCACCAATCAATGTAAGAAGGGGAATTGATCTTGATAAAGGTCGCATTATTGTTTTTAGCGATGCCCATTTTTATCCTGATGACACTACAACAGCTTATAAGGCTTTGCTTAAGTTTATTGAATACTTTAAGCCGAATGTTATTGTTAATAATGGGGATTCCTTTGATGGTGGTTCTATTAGTCGGTTTCCTAGGATTGGTTGGGATAAGAAACCTACTGTTCAAGAAGAACTCGAAGCCAATAAGTTCTACCTTGGTGAAATAGAAAAGATAAGACCAGCAGGATGTAGGTTAATTTGGTGTCTTGGAAATCATGATGCTCGATTCGAGACGATGTTGGCTGCTCAAGCTAGTGCTTATGAAGGAGTGCAAGGATTCCATCTAAAAGACCATTTCCCTTTGTGGGAAGGCTGTTGGAGCTTTTGGGTCAATGACGATACAGTTATCAAGCATCGGTTCAAAGGTGGTCGCTATGCAGGCTATAACAATGCTGTGGCAGCTCAAACCAATATCATTACTGGTCATACCCATGTCTTAGCCTGCCAGCCGATTACAGGCTACTCTAAAACGATTTGGGGAGTGCAGACAGGCACACTAGCAGAGCCTAATAATATGCAGTTTGCAGACTATACAGAGGACTCTCCTAAAGATTGGAGATCAGGCTTTGTAATGTTATCTTGGGATCGAGGCAAGATGCTAATGCCTGAGATGATCCAGGTATGTGGAGAAAACGAAGTAGAGTTCAGAGGAGAGATTTTGCAAGTATGAAACTGACTCCTGCTATTCTTAAAAACATTTACTGCACTCTGTATTGTTGTGAGCCATTTAGCAAATGGAAGTTACCACTACCAGAGCAGATTAAATTTATTGTGAATGCAGACCAAGAAACAATGGGAACTTATCTCTACGATGATGGAGAGAAGTGGGAACATATCATTACTATCTCAAATGCTAGATGTGGTCATTTAGATACAGTTATCAGAACAATGGCTCATGAAATGATCCATATGAGCTTCTATAAAAGAAAAGGCCATAAATGGGCACAGCATGGCAAAGAATTTAGGACTCGATGCTTAATGGTTGGTAAAGAGTTAGGATTTGATCCACTAGAGCTTTGATGGTGCTGTAGGAAGGACTTGAACCCTCGACCTCCTGATTACAAATCAGATGCTCTACCAACTGAGCTACTACAGCAATACTTTTAGTTTGTTCCTTCTAAACAACTCTGCCATTGTCCTTTTGTGGGCTTTATCCCAAACTGCTTTCCTAACATCCTTTGTATAGGTTTTGCCTTGGTCAATTTCGGCATGGCAGTTACAACAAATGGCAGCAATAAAACAATCCTCTGCCTTTATCCCCATGCCTTTGCCATCTTCTAGCTGATTGCTATGGGATGCTTGGGTCTGTCCTTCTAGTCCACAGATTTGGCAAGGTAATTGAGACACAGCTCGGAGAAGGTCTTTGTTTCTATACACAAGCTGCCTCTGTATATGCCTGGATTCTTTTGGCTACAACTACCAATTCTTCTGCTGCCAATAATGCTGTCTTGTTGTTATTTCGCAACATAGCATCATGATATTCTCTTTCCAACTGCTTTAGTCTTAATACAAGTTCTGCATAATCAATCATTTGTTTATTCCTAACCAGATTGCCATAAAAAATAAGGCAAATATTATTATTCCATAAAAGTAAACAAAATCGCTATCTAGCATAGTTGTCAAAAATTACAACTACACTAGGAAATGGAGCACTATTTTTAGAATTTCCAAATTTTAATCTCCCTTTAATAAATTCAATTTTTCCATTCATACAGTAATCATGCCACCATTTTGTATCTGTTCTTGATGGTAATAAACAAACCACAGTAGCTCCATTTTTTGATGATTCATATGCTTTTTTTACCCATTTGTTTATTGTTCTACCATAAGGAGGATTCATCCAACAAACACCATACCATTCTTGATTTAGTCCATCTTGCTCAATTGTAAAAAATTTATCGCATTTTGCATTTTCGCTTGTTGCACAAACATCTAGGGTAAATTTGTATATTTCGTTGTATTTATCAAAAAACTCTTGTGGTGTAGCCCATAAATCTGTTTTAGAAGAAAAATGAACTTTTAACTGGTTATCTAGCATTTGTGTCTATCGCCCTGTTAGTGGCCTCTTGGCTTCTCCAGATCTCTACTTTTAACTGAGCACTAGTAAGCATCCATTTTAACTTTTCCTCGGTCTCTACGGCCTCTTTTAAACCTTCTAGCAGGCCAATATACTCTGGATCAGCATAAGCATCTACCTCTGCTGCTGCAACACTCTTAGCAGATGATTTAGACATCAATATACTTTTCTTAGACCTAAGATAATTTTCTATATAAACTCTCTCTGCTTTTGCCTTAGCAAACTCAGCACTATGTTTCATGATGTATTCAACTGCTCTTATTGGATCTATATCAGTCATTTTTCACTAGCTTTCTTTAGTATTGCTTTGCAATCCATAATTAAATCCCTTACTTTGTCATGCTCCATGCACTCAGGATTAAAAAAACCACCGCACTCCAAATAATTTTGAATCCTATCTAGTAATGGTTTTATTTCCTCATCACTTAACTTTTTTATTTGTGGTGCAATGTAGAGTGGAATACCACGACCACTAACATTAAGGTCATATACATCGCTATGTTCTAGGTAATTAATCCAAGCTACTGGTTTAGTCATCTCCACATTCCCCATTCTCCCCTATTGCCTTTTTTCCATTGGTCTGCATAGTCGGCAAGCAATTGTTCATCGAGGTTATGTTTGCTTATAAAGTCTCTGAACCATTGCAAGCCTTTCTCTGCTCTCCATTTACATAGCTGCCTGACTGCTGATCTGTGCAGAAATTCTAGCTCTGAATTGGGCAAAAGACTCTCCTGCATATGGATTTAATCCTAACTCTCTGCCTTTTGCTAAAGTCAATTCATCTGTCGAATACCAGGGTAATGGAGGTTTTTTGTTCTGCTTTTCCTCAATTACCAATTCATCCTCCCATCTCTCTTGGTTTATCCAAGTAGATGCATGAGGAATGAACTCCCAATCAGTTCCTTTTTTTACCCAGTATTTTCGGTGCTCGGCTATTGCTTCTATTGCCTTTTGTTTGTTTTCTAGCGACAGTTTTTCCCAACTTCTTTTCGCTGTTAGCTTTCCTACTTTTCTTGGGTAGATCTCCCAAAATTTCTGAAACTCCATATTCACTCTCCCATTCACTTATTAAATCATTCATCCTTTTTCTTTGAAAAGCAGCTTCTAATATGTGGTTGATTCCCCTCTCAAACACAAGATGCATTCCTTCTTGATCCATATCCATTTCTACTAGAGCAGATCCATCTGGATTTTCTTTAATAATCTTAATTTTAATATTCATAATATCCTATAGTAAACATACAGTCCAATACCAAAGGCATACATTCCTGCTGCAACTGCCTCGACCAAAAACAATGGTATATCCCTTTGCAATATACCAGCCCAAGTCCACAAGCCACTACCAACTAATCCAAACAGAATGTTGATTGGATAAGCATTAATGCTTGTAAACCAAATCCCTAACAAGCACAGTATTGTGCCTGTCCATTTAAGCAAGTTCATTTTTCTTGAGAACAGCATATTCTACTTTTCTTGCAAACTTTAACCAGAATGACTCAAAAGTAAACTGCCCATCTTCCTGGCTCATTTCTGAGATCAAATGCAATACATCTTCTTCTGTTAAGAATGATGGATTTTTATGCATCTCTGCATACACTCGATCCTCTGTAGTGAATGTAGTCATTTGGTAGCCTTTCTCAGCTCAATATGCTTTTGCAAGATATGCCAGAACTCAGATTTAATAATCATTTCTCATTCGCTTTCTTTAGTATTGCTCTAGCAAAACCGATTAAATTTGTATGAAATTTATCAGGGCATGATTTAACCCATTCTTGTTCTATTTCCTCATCACTTAACTCTCTTGGTGCGGTGTAAAGTGGAATATTTATTTCCGAAAATTTGCTTTCTTTAGACTGAAGTGATTTTCCGTTATCCACATCTATAATCATCCATGCAACAGGCTTCATTTTTCACTCGCTTTCTTAAATGCTTCTTTCCAACGGATTAACTGTTCTTTCTTCCACTCATTACGAAGTTCATAGTTAAACCGCAATACACCTTCATCTGTTTCGCAGTAGTAATCAAATGCTTTATTGAGTTCCTCATCACTTAAATCTTTTATTTGTGGTGTTGTGTAGAGTGGAAAATCATCTTTGTTGTAATGTGGTGTTCCTTCGCTTGGGACAGCCATTACATGACCATCTACAACACTTTCCCAGTAGAACCTACCAGCAACTTCTCCACCTTTCTCCAACTCCGCTATGCGGTCTGCTTGGTCATAAGCAAGTCTAATTTGTGCTTTTAAATTTACATCCAATTCAAGTATGCGCTCTGCTTGTTTGCGAAGCATATTGGCTGATTTAAACAAATTTATTAAATGCAGTTTTGAATCCAGTTCTTGTAATTCATCTGCTAATTCGTATGCATCCATATTTCCCCCCTTTTGTAGAATCTTATACTATTTCTACAAATATCTACTAGGTATTTTCCCTAATAAAATGAAAACATCCACAAGCATATGGCAGATCCAATTCTGTAATTTCTGTAGTGTATGGATTCCGACCATCATTGGGAATCAAGTAAAACTCCTGGCATTTAAATCCTTTGAATAAAGATTGGATATAGACAGGGCTATAGACCCTGTGAGCATTGAAATAAACAGCAGGTTTACCAACAGGCACTACAAAGAATAAATGCTTTGCAGAGCTTTTTTTGAGGTTTTCTATGGCTTTTAGATCGCCTTCATTGTCTAGGTTATCTCCATAGCGACCAAGGCCAATATGCTCTACAACATGGCAGCAAGACAAAGATTCTACTGGTGCTAAATAATCTACAGAAATGTCAATATGGCCTATTAACAAATTTGTTAATTTTAGGTTTGGCTTTCGATAGTCTAGGAATTTAGTAGGGATTGTTGCTGATAGTGTGGTGCAAAGATGCAGAGATGAGCTGATGTCAAAATGAATCTTAGGCTTTACTTCATTGATCTTCCTAACTGCCCATGCGACATGGTAGACATAGTGTTCATCGAATCCATGACTCCTATCGTCATTTAAACAAGGATAAGCATGGCACTCAAATCGATTTTCTTTTTCTAAAAATTGTAGAGCTTGCTGCTTAAATGTTTGTTCATCCATAATGGCTCATAAATGTTCCATTAAACAGGTTAATGTATCTTTTATGATACAAATATTAACCTTTATGTATATTTTAAGAAACATCTTAGTAGTTATAGGTTATATAAATATATAACTGTCTTTTGGTGAACGAACCTAGCCTAACCTAGGTTGCCTTCATCTGTCTCTTGGAGCCACAGAACCCGACAGTCTTTCAAGGAATCGGCACTATCTTCGCCACCGATATATGGGCTGTTACATCCTTTAAACCCCTAGTAGCCCTACAAGTCTTATCCGCTAGTGGTTGCAATCCCCAGATAAGACGAATTGATACTATAACCTAAAATTCAAACTCTTTGTAATCGTATCTTCCATTTGGCTTTTTGAACCACCCAATGACTAAGATTCGCCACTTGGATCTTAAAAGCTCTGGAAGGATGTCGGAATTGCTTATTTTTTTGACCCTTGCTGACATATTGCTTTTTGATGTAAGTTGAATTGCCACAGTTTCTTCTTTTCCAATAGCCAATATGTCGAACAGACCGAACAAGTCTTTCTTTCTCCTTGTGAATGCATTGTAGGACTCTACAGTATCGCATCTGTATCCTCTCTCCTCGAATAAAGCGATGGTTCGCTGGTTAAGACTAGACAAGATCTTCCTTGGTAATCTTGCCTTCTGAGGCTGCAATAATGGTCTCATGGTGCTTTTCTGGTATGCCATTTCGCATATGCCAGGCATAGACAGTTACATACTTCACACCCAAGGCCTCTGAGATACCTTTGTAAGAACTCCAAACTTCCATCAGTTTGTCAAAGTGTTGTTTTTTTGCCACAGTTTCCATAGTATCTCCTTTTGTAGAACCTTGATTCTACAATAAATCAGGCAATTTGTAGATATTAGGGAAAGTCCCTATAAAAAGTTCTACATTTATTCTACATTTGTGTTATTCTACATATAAGCACTTTTGCTTATTTCTTGTGAAGGAGAAATTATGAATAACTGGAAGAAAAAAACAGTTTGGGTTGTAAAAGTTAATGGCAAATTTAAAAATCAATGGGACACATACGAACAAGCTGTGAACTATGCAAAAAAGTTTGAAGGAAAAAATATAGAAATAAAAAAATCAGAAGCAGAAGAATTGGTTATTGGTAGTATTTGGTAATAATATGATTTAACTCTTGTGAAGGAGAAATTGTGAAAGACTACAAAGGCACTAACAAAGACTTTTTTTGGGGAGCAGTTGCAGCGATCCTAATGCTTGCACCTGCAATGGCTGTATACATTTTGAAAACAGGGGGTTTATCATGAATAAGTATGATGCATGGCTTGAAGAACCATATCATCAGATGGATGATGCAGATGCTCACAGAGAATACATTTGGGTAAATTATATGCAGCCTGGTAAAGAATATGATGTAATGAATCTTGAAGTATTCCAAGAGCATTTGGCAGAAGCTACTGCTGATTATGCAGGAGCTGAGAAGTGGGATAACCTCAGGGAGTATGCAGATCGAGGTGAGTGGGAAAAGTTTGGTCGGGCTATTTATTATCTAGTTCATGACCATATTGAGAATCAGTTGGCTGATTAAGGGGGATGTATGTCAAAGTATTTAGAACTTAGAAATGTAGATGTATCAGACAAGGTGGAGAAGAAGAATGGATTATCTTATCTATCTTGGGCATGGGCTGTAGATACATTGCTACAAAGAGATCCACAGGCTACTTGGACTTATGGACAGCCTGTAATGTTTGGTGAGACTGTAATGGTCTTTTGCACAGTCAATGCCTTTGGTAAATCCATGACAGCTCAATTGCCTGTAATGGACTACCGAAACAAGGCCATTCCTAACCCAGATGCATTTGCAGTCAATACAGCGATGCAGAGATGCTTGGCTAAAGCAATTGCTTTGCATGGCCTTGGATTGTCTTTGTATGTTGGAGAGGATCTTTGGGATGATGTAGATATTGACCCATCGGATCTAGTAGAAAAGATCTTGCAGTCCAAGGATCTTGTGGAGCTCAAGGTTAATTTTGCACAGGCCTACAAAGATGTGCAGAAGGACAAAGAAGCTCTCAAGAAGGTTAATGAGGCAAAAGAAACAAGAAAGGCACAGTTAAGTGAAACTAGCTGATGAGCAGCCTGACAATGTTTGTTTTGATTGTGGAGAGAAATGGGGAGCAATCCCCATGAAAACAGGGGAGAGTCATCGAATATGGATAGACCAATGCGATGTTTGTTTAAAACTCACAGCAGTAGCCGATGCATCGGAATATGGATATATGAAGGAAGGATGGGATGGAGACGAAGTGGTGTCATAGTTGCCAAATTTTTAGGGCAAAAGATGGTTTTAAGTTGGTAAAGGTCGGAAGCAGGACTAAGCCTGTTTCTAGATGGAAATGTAAATTTTGTTTAGACCGAGAGTCTAGGAGGAAATATGAATCAAGAAAATGAGTTTTTTGATAAAGCAAGAAAAATTGCACAGAGCCTTGATAGCAATTCTTATGTATATACACCAAGCTCCACAGATATTACGATCCGATGGAGAAAGTTGTATAACTACATCCCTGCATCTGAACAGGCTTGCTACCAAAAGAAGTGGAAGGACTTTAGAGCTCTTTGTGAGAGGACTCTAGACGATGTAGAACCGAAGATTGATGCAAAAAATGTATCGGTGTTCAGATGGCAAAAATCGTCAAAGTCCTTGTAAATCTAGGTATTTACATTCTCCTACCTTTTGCGATAATAGTCGTATCTTGGGAGTTTGCAAAGACTTGGGTAGAGGAGTTATGTAGATGATTATCAACAAGCATTGTCTTGAGGCTTTTAATAAGCTCGATAAACCTGTCTATCATCCCCAGGAATATTTTGTCTTAGGCTGGAATGCTGCCATAGATGCATTAGCAGAGGCCTACCAAAGGCAATGGGAAGAAGATGGAATCAATACTCAGCTTATTAGAACTACAGACCAAGAGCCAATGCCAGACGATGATAAAGAATGATTGGTATCCAATCTGCTTTCAAAATCGGTATGAGTATGCAAAATGGAAATACTACCAAAAATGGGGGGATGAGGTTTGTAGTGTTTGCGATGACTGCACCGATGAATACCAAAGGCAGATGAAAAGGGAAAATAGGTGCTTTATGGCAGAGGCAATGAAGAACTCTACAAACAGCAAGAAATATGGAAAATAATGTTTCAGAATGTTTGATTCGTTTTGTAGAATATGAACCAGGCAGACTAAATGCCGAAGTGGAAGGGAATGGATTGTCGTTAGAAGTAGCTCAGATCATGCTGGCATTTCTAAACCAATCATTAATGGATGTAAGGGAGAAGTTGCACTAATGGGGGATTTATGGAACAAAGAACCGAAGAATGGTATAAAGCTCGGCTTGGCAAAGTAACTGCAAGTAGAGTGGCTGATGTATTAGCCAAGATTAAAACTGGTGAAGCTGCTGTCCGAAAGAACTACAAGATGGAGTTAGTAGTTCAGCGATTGACAGGGCAACAGCCAGAGTCTTTTACCAATGCTGCAATGGAATGGGGAACTGCCACAGAGCCACAGGCTAGGATGGCCTATGAAGCCCATACAGG
>JACCDT010362675.1_pt1 | contig 35285 bp, 39 predicted proteins | sample 7446291 | NCBI WGS metagenome assembly JACCDT01 (sample SAMN15323446, study PRJNA562643) | freshwater metagenome | isolation source: river surface water | place: USA:Blue River Watershed | collected 2017-08-17
CTAAAGAAATAAGGCTTTACTATTTCAAAGTACTTCTTATTCTTAAGAACAAAATTAAAAAATACTTTTTCCAGTTGTGGAGTCATTTGAACAGTTTCATTTTAATATTATATTAATTACAACAGCTAAGTTTATAATATATCGACACGAACTCAGACAGATAAAAAAACCTATCAGAGTTTGATAGGTCTTTTATAACTTAAATAAAAATAAGTTTACTGTTCATTTATCATATCTCCAGATTGTTTCTCTGTCTCACCGTCACCAAAAGTGGCGAATCTTTGAATTACAGGAGTTTCAATATCATCAATAACTTCTTTTTTATTGATTTTGAACTTATCCTTCAATCTGTTTAGTATTTCAACTATTCCATGTTTAGCAATAATTGTACCAACTCCCACTGCTAACCCTAAAAAGTTTTGTGGAAGTGTTTCCAAATTTAAATCATACTTACCAATAATAAAATAAATACCATTCATAACAGGAACTAATAGTGATGTGTAAGCAAACATATCTATTACACCACCAACTACAGCACCTATATGTTTTCCTATAATAGAAAATATATTTTTTATTGATTTTAGACCATTAATAAGCTTCTTCACAATACCATTTCCAAATCCTCTCATCTTAAGTTCTTCTAGAATAGATTTGGCATCTTTAGTAAGTATCTCTTCTTCTTTTGCAGATTTACACTTTTTCTCTTCTAAATATGTTATTGTAATAGCAGCGATTGTCAATAAAACTACAGAATCGGTAGTTAAATTAAAAGCATCCATATTCATATTTCTCATAAGTCTTTCAACTACTGGATAAAATGCTCCTATACCAGCACCAAAAGTAAAAATAAGACTTGTGTTTAATTTTAAATCTGAAATTACTTTGTCAGCAACAGTTTTATAACCAGGCTTATCAGATTCAGTTATTATTAATTCAAAGGAATTGATTAAATCCATAGCCATTGACTCCTCTAAATTTGAACTATATTCTTCGAACTTTTTAATTTTCATAAAACTATATATTAATTATCATTTTCATATTCTTCATCAACATACTCATCATATCCACCCTCAGTATCTTGTAACTTGAAATATGTTCCTTCTGGTTCATAATTTTGAGCCCATTCTCCTTGAGCGTAATAAAAAGTATCCATATATGGAAAACCATCATCTTTAAACTTAAAAACATCAGGAACTCTCACCTTTGTCAATAAATGTTTTTCCTCACCATCTTTTATAAATGTAGAACCTCCACTTATGTTTCTTTTCTTGTAGTACCATCCATTTTTCTCAGCAAATCTTAAAAACTTGTAATAATCTTTATCAAAAACATAATATACTCTATCCATTACTGTTCTATCTAAGTGGTCTTTCCAAATAAGAGCTCTTCCTAAAATGTAACCTTCATCACTGATTAAAACCAAACATTTGAGACCAGGACAATAAGCATAAAACTCAATAAGATTCAACTCATCATTCATACAAGAATTCATAAGTGGATTACTACTATCATCAGCAAAATAGTAAAAATTTGACCTGTAAGCATTTTTAATATCAGTTCCTTGAAAAAATTCAAATCTAGAATTATCAACAGATGAGGACTTCCATTTATTTACAAAATCCTCAACAGCTTTATCAGTAAATGTCTTTGGAAAAAACTTATGAACAAATCTACCAACTTTAATATCGGTTCTATTCTTTTTCCAAATTGTATCATCTGATTTAATTTTAGTAATATCTTTAATATCCTTTAGTTTGTAAGAGTCAACATAAGATATTGTATCATCTGAATTACCAACTGATATTAAAGTATATTCCTTTTGAACATCTTGAGAGTTATACATTTGTTTAAATGCACTTGAAACAAAAGAGTTTCCAATACTATCTAATTTATCCTTGAACTCATCAGAAAAGACAACCGGTAACAAAACGGGAGAATTTGACTCTAAAATAAATTCAAAAAATTTAAAAAGTTTCATAAACTATATATAAAAATCAAAAAAATGAAGTTATGAGTTTAATATATATGTTATAAAAAATTATTGCGCAAAATGAAATATTTGAAAAAATTTGAAAACTTCACTGGATATGATCTTGGTAGATTTTCAGAAGAAGAAGAATTGTTAAACCAACCTAAATTAGATGAACCTCAAGAAGATGAGGATGAGTATTGTGCTCCTTGTGAGGATGATGAAATGGAAGATGAGTTGGAAGATGAAATGGAATTAAAACCAAGAGTATGGGGTGATGAGGTTGTAGAAGGTAAAAAAGCTAAACCTGATTTCTTAGACTTAGATAAAGATGGTAATAAAAAAGAATCTATGAAAAAAGCAGCAAAAGATGCTAAAGATTCTAAAAAAGATGATAAGAAAGAGGATGAAAAAGGTGGTAAAGGTTTAAGTAAAGCGCAACAAAAGTTACCAGCAGGTCTGAGAAAAGCAATTGAAGCAAAAAATAAGAAAAAATAAATTTCTAATATAAATTAAAAACCCACCATTTGGTGGGTTTTTTTATGCTTCAATTTTTACATTTATCCTCTTTATAGCCTGTTGAATCCAGTCGGGTAGAAAGTGAGAAGAGTGTTTCATTACATCACCAAATGATCCATCAATAATAATTGTGTCAGCGTAATCAATTTCTGATCTTACAGGTCTACCAGTCATCTGAATTAATCCTGAAACTGTTTTCCAAGCATACCAATCAGGATTATTTTTCTGTCTTAATTTATTCTTTTGTGACGCTAAACTCGGATAAGGAACTTTTGCAATAATTTGAAATCTAGCATCATCATTATCAAAAGAAACTCCGGTATCCATAGAAGGACTTACTATAACAGTAGGTTCTTCAGACTCTTTGTGCATTCTCAACATCTCATCTTTATTTTGAGAGTCATGAAAAATTAATCTAGGATTCTTAATCTTTTGTTCAATCCACTTTGCCAACTCAAAAGAATTAGTGTGTATAATTCCTTTTTTGTTTTTATATTTATCTAATAACTTATTAATATAAGGAATATACTTTTGAAAAGTTTCCTCTTTGCTCTTATATGACATCTTGCCAAGTGGCATATAATATATCATTCTATTCTTAACATTAAAAGGTGAAGATATAGAGTAATAAACAGCTTTAGTAACATCTAAACCATTCAATTGACAAAATAGATTCTTATCCAAGATAGTTCCCGACATAAGAACTACCATATCATAATTACTAAAGACATACTTATCTAAGTAATCATAAGCCCAAATAGGCTCCATAGACAACTCTTTTTGTTTCAACTTTTCATTGTAATATGATTCTAAGACCCAGTTATTAGGATTCTCCTTATATTCTTTTAGAAATATTTCTATCTTTAATTGCAACTGTCTTAAATCAGTAGCAAGTTGCATTGCCTTAACATCAGTGTTCTTTGTTTTAAGAAGTTTAGAAATCTTTAGGTCTCTTTTATCTTCTCTTACATTTCTTGGCTGTTTAGACAGACCTTTTTCCATATCATCTATGGTAGAAACCACCTCACCAGCTAAGTATCTTAAATATTCTACATAATCAGAAATGGTATTAACTGATTTTAGTTTTTTTATAATCTCATACTCATTAGAGAATTTGTATTTTTTGATTATACTCTCAGTAATTTTGATACTAATGAAATCCGACATAACATCATCAAATTCATGAGCCTCATCAACAATAAGAACTCTTGAATCTCTACTCTCTAATAATTTAGGATTGTATATAGCATACAATATATAAAGATAGAAGTTAGTCAATGACATACCACCACTAATGAATGATTCTTTAGCAAAGGTATATGGACAACTTTCACAAGATGTTTTATTTAGTCTATTAAACTCACCACCTTGAGCACAAGAACAAGAGTATTGTTCACACTCATAATTTTCTTTACCTTTCAAGTCACAAATAGAATCATATGTTTGAGAATATTGGTCTTGAAGTATTTTACTGTTTGTGATAATATCTACTTTAGCATTTCTATTGACATTCTTTTTATACCAATCAGCAATCATTAGTGCTAAATGGCTTTTACCGGAACCAACTGGTAGATTTAATAAAAAGAACTTATTAAGTTTATTTTTCTGATACTCAGACTCAATAAAATTTAGGGCTTCTTTTTGTTCTCTTCTTGGCTTGTATTTAGCTATATCTTTCTTTAATGACATTATTTACAAAGTTTTTCTGAATTTTATATCTTTTTTTTGAAAATAGTTTGAAAAATCTGTTTTTTTGCGGTTTTTTATAAATATATACAGTAAAATACCCATTTCTTTATGACATTAGTGCCTGATTACGATGAGTTCAACATCTACACGACTGTTGACGATGTGGAAAACTATATAGAGAGTCTTTTTGAGAAAGGTTTTCAAAAGAAAGATGAAATATATAGTATGTGTGTTTCTCACTTTGGAGAAGACCTTAAAAACATCATTGACATTCTTTTTATAGATGAAGATTAAAAATTATAGTGAGTTTGTAAATCAAGATACATTGTATATCTTTGATTTTGATGACACGCTTGTAAATTCTCCGAACTTTGAGGAGTTGGCAATTAATTTCCTAAAAGAAGACCTAAGTATAAAAGATTTATTAGAAGTATCTGTAAGAAGAATAGGAGTTTCTCTAAGAGACTTAAAGTGGCAAGATGGTAGAATATACATCTTAGACCCTAAAAAAGAAATTAAAGAGTTTGGTAACTGGGTAAGAAAAGGTGATAGAGTATATTTAGTCACACCAAACGCATTTCACACTTCAAATATTAGTTTACCTGACTCTCTGAAATATGTATCAGAGTTATATAAGACTGTTGAAAATAAATGTATTGTGACCGCAAGAGAAGAAACTATGAGAAATAAAATAGAAGATACTCTTATAAGTCTTGGTCTTGAACTTCCGAAATATGGATTACATATGGCACCAGTTGGTTCAAAGAACTTAGGACACTGGAAAGGTGAAAAAATTGTAGAGATACTCAAAGAGACTGGATTTAGAAAAGCAATATTCTATGATGATAATCCAAAGTATATCAAAAGGGCTAGTAAGGTAGTAAAAGACAAGATGCCAAATATAATTTGGGAACCTATTAAAGTAAATTAAAAAACCTCTGATTTCTCAGAGGTTTTTCATTTTTATAAATCTTTGAATCTAAATATTCTTGACTCTTTTACTTCAGATTTAGCTTTGAAATAATCCATAATTTCTTTGAATGATTTATTCCAATCTTGCATATCTGCACCGAACTCTCCCATTCCACCATAGAATCCCTCACCTTCAAACTGTTGAGCTCTTTTTGCAAATCTTGCTATCTTTTCAGCAACTGTTTGTCTTTTTGATTTGTTTGAAATTACTTCAACACTTTCTTTATAAAGTGGAGAAAAATCACCCAAAGTTTTAGATTTGTTACCATACATATATTCATAAATCTCAGAATATAATTCCTTAACTGGTTCTTTAGTACCAGAGTCCATCTTCTTATCAAGGATTGCTGATATAAAGTCATAAGTAATACCTAATCCTTTATCTTTTTCATCTTTCAATGATTTGATAGACTTTCTAATATTAGTAACTGCTTGAGTAAGATAGTCTTCACCTTTTGTAACTTCAACATTCTTTTGTTTACCAAAAGTCTTGTCTTCATTTAATATGTCATCAAATCTAAAGATTACATTCTCAGCAACTTTTTCTCTAGTTCTGACTTTTTGTTTTTGAACTCCTTTACCAGCTTCTTTACCTTTAGCGGTTCCAGGTTCACCTTCTAATTTAACACCTTCTTCAGTTGCTATTAAGCTTCTTAACTGAGTTAAGTTTTTAACCATCAAAGGATAGATAGACTTTTCTGATGGAACTTTCCCAGTATCTTGTCCTTCTCCTTCAGTTCCTTCACCTTGTCCTTCTTCACCAGTTTCCTTTTTAGTTTCTACTGAAACAGGAACTAAAGATTGTAATAAATCATTAAGAGTTTTAGCTCTTGATTGTCTTTGACCTTTTTCTCTAAGTAATTTCACAAGCGCACCAGCTCCTACAAGTGCTATACCAGCAGTCATCAACACAGGAGCTAAGGCTACTAATTTACCACCAATTACTGATGTAGTTGTTGTAGTAAATCCAGCCTTGATTAAAACTTTCTTAGTTTGAGTATAAACTTGTTTAGCGATAAACTGTTTAGCACCACCATTTTGATTCATAAGTACTTTATCACCCCAAGTTCCTTCTAATTTATTGAAAATATCACCAACTGTCCTGTTTGATGGATCAGCTAATTGTTGTGTTATGTTAGCAACAGATGCTCCTTTAGCATCACCTCCTAAGAAATTAGACATAGCCTCAATTCCTTTAGTTTGGTCACCACCACCATAAAACTTAAATGCGTCTGATAAATTACTTGCTGGTTGATTGAAGTTAAGTGATTTACCAGTGACATCTTGGAAACCATTATTTTGAATTGTATATGACCAACCTTTTGGATCAACTTTCAAGTTTTGTTCAACTGTTTTAGTGAAAGTTTCTTCTCCAAACTGTGCTGGATGTTCAACAGTAGTAGTTATTAAATCTTTGAACCACTGAGTTTGTGCAATCCAACCAAGAGCACCTAAAGCACCACCAACACCAGCTAATATTAAAGGAAGTTTGTTTGATTGAAGAGTTTTCATTCTTTCACTCTCAACATTAGTTTCACCTGATGTTTTTTGAAGCTTAGCAGACTGACCTTTTGTTGTTTTTTGCTCAGCATCTGCTCCTTTTTTAGCACCGAATAATTTATCCATCGCTTTATCTTTCAACTGAGTCAACTTCTTCAAAAATTCCTCTTCTTCATTTATAGCCTCAGATTCTAATGCTAAAAAGTTTTTATTTAGTTCTAAAATTTCTTCTTCTGATATATTATCTTCTTTTGATTCAGCAACTGAGTAAACAGCTTTCAAATCAACATCTAAAAACTTCTTAATTACCTTTCTCATGTCCTCAATGATAGCATTTGCTACATCAGGAGCCATATATCCTTCTTCTTTAGCGTCTTTTTTAGTAGCAGCCACAATTGAATCATATAACTGACCATACATAATTATACCTCTAAGAAATGTGACTTTTCTTCTATCATTTGGAAACTCAGGAGCAACAGTCAATACTTCACCATGAACTTGTTTAAGAAGTTTATTAGACTCCTTCTTCATGATTTCTTTTATTTCCTCTCTTGCTTTATCATCAGTGCCTTTTTTTCCAAAGATTTTACCACCGGCTTTATATCTACCAAGTTTTGAAAGACCATATTTGACATCTTGCCAAAAGTTTTCATTTAACTGGTCATCGTTAAATTCTGAGTATTTTTCAATTTTCATATAAAAGAAGATATTTTTTAACTCAATATATATTAAAATAAAAAAGACAGAAATTATATTTCTGCCTCTAATTTTTTAATTTCATCAACAACAGATTTTAGTTCTTCTTTCTTCTGCATCATTATTTTCTTGTTCTTCTTTCTATCAGCGTAGACATCTTCCAACATTATTAAAGTAGGAGACTTTCTTTTTTCAAACACTACACCATTTACACAAAGAACATGTTTTTCTAAATCTATCATTCTACCATTAGTACATCTATCTTTATTCTTTTCATCTTGTAAACCGACAAATGTTTCTGGTGCTATGTAGAATTGTCTTTGAGTAGTAGGATAGAGTGAAGCAAAGTCATAAGTAACACACCACTGATTCATTCCAACAACAGGATCCTTAACCCATCCACCAGCGATAGTGGATTCAGCATCTCCTTTTTCATCTCTAAAAAGAACAATATTATCCATTTGACGGAATCTATTTCTTAAAACACCTTCTGTAATAGCAAGTGAACCAAGAGCGTTATTCATTTGAGATACTACATCAACTATTCTTATTTGAGCAAGAGATGAAATCGCATATATTATTGATATATAATTTCTAGCTTCGTGTATTTTCTGAACAAGAACAGAGTCAACTGCGTTATAGTACATATAGATTTCAAAATCCTCTTCATATAGTTTCTGAAGATTTGAAACATTTATTTCTTTGAATAGTGATTTATATGGTTCAAACTTTTCTTTTGTGAATTCAATCCTTTCAATTCCATTATACATATAGAGAATATCTCCATCTGTTCTGCATATATCTCCTTCTTTGAATTGATATCCAAACACAGTAGAATCTTGTTTTAATTTGTAAATTGAGTTTACATATTTAATTTTCTCTACTCCAACAAGTTTGCTAGAAACAAAGTCTAATGAAGATGACTCTTTTACTTTAATTGAAGTATCACAAATTTCATACAACTGCATATAGTCAAATATCATTCTATGAGCAGGAACTTCAAAATCAGTAGACCAAATTTTATTCATCTTTTTTGTTAATGATGATACTGCCGGATCTATTTTATAATGCTTTCCATTAACATACTTTGATATCTTTCTAGCTCTGTTTACTAAATACAACCAGTCATAATTTAGGAAGTTCCAACCGGTTAAGATTGGCATTTTAGGAACCATCTTATAGAAGAAGGCATATAACATATCAAATTCATCATCATATTTAATGTATTTGAATTTATACTCTGTTCCAAACTTCTCAAAATATTTATTTGTATTTGTAACTATTCTTTGTTGTGTTTCCTCTGATAACTCCTTTAGACCTAATAGTATGATTTTATCATCATATACTACCGATATAGAAAGAACTTGTGTTGATGCACCTTCTTTTGTAACATTACCATTGACATCTTTGACATCAGCTGCTTCAGGAAATCCGTCTACAATTTCAGTCTCAATATCTATAAAGTAAATCTTCGGTAGATTAAATTCAAAAATCTCACTCTTTTCACTTTCAGGAAGAGCATCTAAAAACTCATAAATTGCATATCTATCTGGTTGATTGACTTCAACTTGCTTTACTGACTTACCATCCCAAGATCTGAATGATGGGTGTCTTTGAGGATCAGTATCCTCACAAGCAACATACTTCATTGGATTATCCCAGTTATAATACTTAAGTTTTATATCACCAGTTTTATCTACGTAACTTACTACTAATTTTTTACTATTGGTTAAATATTGTGTTTCTACTAACATTTTGAAAATTTATATCTTTGTTTTTATATTTTTGTTTTTATGGAAAGTTAGAAATCACAATCAAAATAGTCTAATGTCTTACCAGTTCTCTCATTTACAAATAAAAGGTCACTTCTTCTATAAACTTGTTCCTCATAGAATCTTCCTGACTTAAATAAAGTTCTAATGAATGGTATCTCATTAGATGAATTGATGATGCCTTCATCTATCATAAGACAAAGAACTTTTTTATCTTCTTCACCGGTATAGTTGACTATTTGCTCATCATGGTCTTTCATAAGACCTTGCTTAGCATAGTATATAAATTGTGTTGTAAGTGTCTCTCCAGATGGTGTATATTTTATAGTTATATTATCACCAGCTTGAATGTTATTATCTTCTTCTTTGAGAAAAACTCTTATCCAAAAATAGACTTTCTGTTGTTCTACTATTTTCATCTCTGGTTCATTTTTTACTGACCAGTTATTTACAGAGTCAACATCAATTGACTTTATTGCTTCAACTAAATTATCAAATCTTCCCATTTTTATAACTTTTTTATATAGCTATCTCAAGCTTACTTTCTATTTTTTTAATACCATCTGTATCAATTATTTTGAAATCATCTACTGTAAAATCATAAAATGATTTATTAGACAACAATTCAATTCTCGGTTGTTTATCTAAAGGTGTTCTATTTAACAACTCTGAGGCGGCATCAAAGTGCCTATCATATACATGAAGATTCTGAACAAAGTGACAAAACTTACCAGGTTTATATCCTAAGTGAGAAGCTATCATCATTTGAAGAGCAACATATTGAATCTTATTTATGTATCCAGCCATGATGTAATCATTACTTCTTTGATTTAGTGTAAGGTCTAAATAGAATTCATTTTCTATTTTTCTAACAGACCAAAGTGTTTCAAAAGCACAAGGATGTAAACCTTTAGTTTCATTCATATCTGACTCTTGATACATATTCATAATATGTCTTCTTGAAAAAGGATCTTCTTTAAGACCTTTTAATAACTTATTCATTAGGTCATATCTTTGAATTGTAGCACCATATCTTTGACCTATTGTATCATCTCCAATATTCCATTCATCCCACCAATTAATACCCATCTGTCTGGCTACTTCTAAAGAGTTTGTTTGTTTTTGATATATCCAAAGTATCTCTCTGATACCAGTTTTTATTGCAGTATTTCTTAGTGTTGTTATTGGAAACTCTCCTTTTGAAATATCATACTCTTCAAAAACTTGAGTTATGAATTTACTATGACCAGGTTGACCATCAGCATATTTAGGTCTTGGATTCTCATCCCAAGTACCATCACCATCTAAGCAAATTCTTGATAGATTATCAATATAATATTTATCAGCTTTTATCATTTTTAAGAATTGTGTTTATTTTTTGTTCTCTTGTCAGGTTTTTTATTATTTCAGGTATAGTATATTCAATTTTTGAAACAGAATCAGTGATAGTAGTGACATGCTTAAACTCAGAATCATCGTAAACAGTTCTAATATTATAAATTGAACAGTAATTATTTTTTATCTTATTAGGTAACTTAAGTAGGCTTACTATCTTAGATACATTAATACTTGAAATCATATCAAAACACTCCTGTGAAAGATAATCTATATCATCAACAATAATAAAGTCATATTTGTTGTTTTCGGATTTTTCCTTTATTACTTCAATATTTTTTTTATTATTGAACTCAACAGATGAATCTAAAAATATGAAGTATTCAAAATCCTCTAAAAGATTTTTCATTTCTTTGAATTCAGATGTACAACCAATAAAGACTAGCTTGAATCCAAGTCTTTTAAGTTTCTGTGAAATCTCTAAAAGAAATTGACTTCTACCGGAACATCTATCACCATATAATATGTTAATATCTTTATCAAACATTAATTATTATATTTGACTTTTGAGAATTAGTTTTATAAGGACAGTCATCTATCCATTTCTCACTAAACCAAAAGGTTCTACCAGTTGCATCTTTACAAGAAATTCCTTTTTGATAAAAAACCCAGTCAATAAATTCATCATAATCTGTGTCAAAAGGATTTTTCCAATCAGAAAGTTGACCACCATTTAGTTTGTAAGCTTTCATAGGTATATCTCTACAAAACTCTAAAATCTCAGGATTACTTTTAATTACTTTTATTGCTTCTTCAAACGGATTTACATCTATATAATATAGTATTGTGCTTCTAAGATAATTTCCAATACCGTTGAAATACTTTTGGTCTAACAAAGCATCACAAATAGGTTTATTAAATGTCTTATTATTTAAGTTTTGTATAATATTATTTTTGAATTCCTCAAAACTCTTTGTGGGGTCTGGTCCTCTTTTTACACCGGTGAATCCTCCTAACCTATATTTTGGTCCCATATATGATCCATATAGCAATAGCGAATAGCCATCTTTTGAGTCAAGTCGCATTCTTACAAATTTAGTCTCATTCCAGTTTTCTGTTCTGACCCACTTCCAGTTTCCCGACATTCCCATAAATACTGAAAATTGAAGACATGTATCATCATGATACGTTTTTAATATTAACTCTTTACCGTTGGTTTCAGACTTCACTTTGAAATTCTCTATGATTTCCGAGTCAGTTGCGTTGTTTCCCTTTAATACGTGGTAAAGTTTGTGAAATTCTTTGTCTTGTACATTTTGATTTATGTAATCGGACATGATTTTGACTTCTGCTAATTCTGGCATAATTTAATGATATATGTAGTTTTATATAAATTTCTTTTTTTGTTGTTGTTTTTTAATATATACAGAAAATTTAAATCTTTATTTATGTCAAGAATAAACAGATATAACGAGTTTTACTTAAGTCAAATGGCTGCAAAACAAGCTAATAAGAAAAAATTCGTAGAAGAAGCTAGGTTAAAACAATTTGATTCTATTATGATGGAAGGTCAGAAACACGATATTGTGACAATACATCTCAAAAATAACATCAGAGTAAATGAAAGTTATAGTCTTATATTAGAAGATAAAGAACTATTACAAGATACTAAGAATACGGTATGTGCTAAGTTTTATCAAGACGGAATAAAAGATATTGCTAAAGAAACAAGAATTTATTTAGAAAGTAAAAATGTTCCAGAATCAGATATAAAATTGATTGAGCAAAACTTAGAATCAATTCTAATGACAGAAGGTCTAGTAGATTGGATTAAAGATAAAGTAAATGCTGGAACAGAAGTTGTTAAAAAAGGTTTATCTAAAATTTGGAACTTTCTTTCTTCAAGTGCTAAAGCTGTTTGGGATTCAATTGTTGAAGATATTTTCAAACCTGGTCTTGAGGCTCTAAAGAATGTAGCAACAAAGTTATTCGGACCAGAAGTAGTAGCTGCTATAGAAACAACTGCAAAGAAAGTTTTAAATTCAGTTGATGATTTTGTGAAAACATCAAAGTCAATATTTGACAGTGTTTACACATCTTTAAAAGATTTTGCTCAAAAAATAGCTAATATAGTAAAAGAGATTTGGGGTAAGGTTAAAGAGGTATTGATGAAAGTTTGGTCATTCATAAAAACTCACGCTGTCAAGATATTACCAGGAATCAAACCTAAACTTCAGAAAATGACAAAACTGGGAGAAACAGTAAATCCTACTAAATTAGGAGAAGAAGTAAAGATAGTCGGTCAAGATGTAAAAGATATGGTGAAATATTTCAAAGGTGAAATAAGAGGATCTGTTGGTGGATCATTTGAGGAAGTAGCAAGTTCTTCATCTGATAAAATTCTATCTACAGGAGAAGAAGCAAAATCCGAAGAAGGAAAAGAAGAGAAAAAAGAAGTTGTAAATGATAGTTTTATTTGGAACTCTCTTAAAGGATATATGGCATTAAATAGAGACTTTGACACAAATGAACTTATCAAACTTCATGAAACCAAGGTTGAAAAGATATTTGAAGCTGAAAATACAGAAGAACAAGTTGAAGAAGAAGGTAAAAAAACTGAATCAAGAGGTATAAAAGCATGGGTTAAAAACTTAGTATTATGGGTTTTATCTCCATTCGGAAAACTTATGGAAATTCTTGCAGATGTGATAGCAAAAGGAATGGCAGCTTTACCAGCTTGGTTGGCTGGTAAATTAGGTGTATTATATGAAGGAGTAAAAGGTATTATATCATACGCTGCTAAATTTACAATGATTGGAACTTTAGTTGCGTTTATAGCAGGAGTTGCCGCTGAGTCTTTTGCATTAACTACACACTTGCCAGGCGAATGGATTGAAAAAGCGGGTGAGATGGTCGGACTTGGAGGAGCAGTTGAAAAAACTAAAGAAGTTTTAGCAGAAGTTGGTAAGGGAGTAGAAAAAGCAACTGGTGTAGGATTAAAAGACATGAAAGCACACAAAGAATCAAGACTTAGTAAATTTGAAGATTTCAAAAAAATTAATGAATCAGAAGGTGGAGGAGGAAAAGGAATTAATTGGAAAGGATTAGCAATTGGAGCAGGTAGTGCACTTTTAGCCTTTTTAGTATCTCTTTTCACACATGCTATACCTGGTCTACATGCAGCTTTTGAAACAATATCATTAGTGTTATTGATTTTGGCTACTCTTGGGTATATTTTCACAGAAACATCTTGGGGTAAGGCTTTAGCAAGTAAAGCTCCTGTTTTACCGAGTGTTTGTAAAGGATTTTATGAATTTGTTCACGGACACTAAAAATTAAAACTCTCAATGAAATCAATAAAGACTTTTAAACAATTTAATGAGAACTATGACACTCATATAGACACTCAGGACTTATACAAATATAATGTTGAAGATCTACACTTAAACAAAGAAGAAGAATTGAAAATTAAGGATGAGACTGTTGACATAATAAATAAAATGAATAGTTTAGATAAATTGAAAGTTTCTGAAGAGTTAGAAAAATTGACTGATAAGTTTGGATGCTCTTTGGAAGATTTAACAAATCCGGTTTTTGTAAAAGAGTATTTAGATAGAGAAATAATAATGAGAAACAAAGATAAAGAACTTGAGGCAGTTCAAGAAGGATTTGGTGACTGGATTAAAGAGAAGCTATTGAAATTCTTTTCATTTATTTTTGGACTCGGAGCGCCTATTTTGTCAGTATTTATGATTGTAAGCAATTCTATAAATAATAATTTCTGGGGAGTTTTTACTGGAGCAATGGCTTTAACTATTTCTATACTAGCCAGTGCTTGGATTTCAAGTAGAACAAAATAAAGTCAATTACAATTCTTTTTTACCCACTTTACTAAAATATCACCGTGGCAAGATTTTCCACCACCTCCTAAATTCTTACACCAACATCCAAGAACTTTATCTTTTAATTCATGAAGTGAATTCATTAGTTCTTCATTATTTATGAGATAATTCTCATAAGCATCAACAATTACTTTTCTTGGAGTTCCTTCTGGAAAACTCTCTCTCAATTCTTTTGGATAAGCCCACTTATTATATTTACCACCAGGTAGTCTACCAATATAAATATCATAAGGTTCTTTTTTGAAATGAACCACTCTTACTGTATGATTATACTTAGGTTGAGGTCTAAAACTGTCAAAAAAATCTTCCATTTTTATATTAGTTATCTTATATGACTTTTTTATAAAAGTTTTTACAAAAAAAAAGAGTCATAAATTTATGACTCTTTTGAATATTTACTATTTTATAATTAATACGGACCTCTACCCGATTTAACAGAACCCATACTAACTAATCTTTGTCCTTCTTCACTTTTCACTTTATCAATAAATTCTTTATCCGCCATCATTTCATCATAAGCTTTACTTACTAATTCTTCAACATTATTGGCAAGCTCAGGATTTTCCTTAACCATTTTTGCGACTTTAGATTGAGCCTCTTGTTCAATATATATCTTAAGGCCTCTCTTTGCTGCTAATTTAGCACCTATCAGACCAACTAAAGCTCCTCCTGCTACAGCAACAACTGGTATTGCTAAGAGTGCCATTGGTAAAAGTTCTTCATTTGTTGTATTTGATGTTGACTTTGCATCTTCCACAGCTTCTACAGCTTGAACAACCGCCTGTTGAACATCAGCTCCTTTTTCTTTAGCTAATTTTGCTACTAAAGCCTTAAATTCAGGAGAATTAGGATCTTGTAGTTTTTTTATATCTTCGGTTGTTTCCTCTTTTGAAAAGTTTTCAAACGTCTTTACATATTTCATAGTTAAAAATAATTTTTTATATAACTATATATTGAAAAAAAATATTGATTTTTTAACTTTTTATAAAAAAATATCATAAATTAAACCTGATACACTGGTCTAATATGTAATTAGAGTGTTCTAATTGTAAGTGAGTGGCTAAACCAACAGTAATGTGGTATCCAAAGTAGGGATTAGGATCTAAACCAATAACACTTCTGATATTTCTAGCATCATCACTATCAGCACAAATCCACCAGTGACCTTTTTTATTGGCTCTGATTAAAGAAGGATCATACTTTACTGTAATTTCTTTACCATGAAACAATTGGCGAGCTTGTGAGTAAAGTTCATCAGTTTCAAATCGGTCATTAATAATAGTCAAGTGAGTACCTCTAAGAGGTTTGTTTAGTTTAAGATTAAATCTCTTTTCTAAAAACCAAGAGTAGTAGGCATAAAGTTCACAATCAAAACGGACCATAGCAGTTCTTTTCCATGAAGACTGAGCTAAGTGCTTTCTTGTGACATTTACTGGGTCAAATTCTAATATGCCTTTGATTTCGAACATTGGACAAAGATACTATAAAAAATTAATATATACAATAAATATATTCAAAAAATAGAAAATGGTTCTTGCTACACTTTTATTAACTAATTTTATATGGATTATCTACTCACTTACAGAGGGAATGAGAGAAGGATTTTACTGGCACTATGAGTGTCAATCAAAAAAAATGTGTGATTTCAATGTAAATCCAATGTTCAACATACAAAGAGGTTTAGTACTTACATTAATAGGTGGATTTCTTATGTATACTCTTGGTATATACTCCCTATTAATTACAATGTGTATGGTAGCTATGTTTAGTTTCTTTCACAATGGAACTTACTACTATACAAGAAACAAACTTAATGAAAGATTTTATCCAAAAAGATGGACAGATGAATCTAAAACATTTCCACCTTACGCCCCACTACTTACTTATAAAAAAAGAACACTACTTTTGTCTATAGGATTTTTAGCTCAAGTGTTTATCTATCTTTTTCTATTAAATAATTAATAAAAGTATGGCAACATTATCAAAACAAGAAAAAAATATTCTTAAAGAAAAATTCATCAGAGAATATTGTAAGAAAAAGGGATGGAATATGAATAGTCTAACAGCTAATCAGATGTTAGAGATAGTATCACAATCTAAATATAAAAGTCCGTCTATAAAATAACTGACTTCTTCTTTTTGATTTCTCTTCTAAGACAGTCCATTGGAGCATATCCAACCTCTGAAACAAACTCCATAAGATCAGTTCTACTACCAACAAAGTCAAAACTACCTGATTGACTTTCAACATGTAGTTTATTCCCATTCCAAGTAAATGATTTGAAACCACAATAAGAATCCATAGCTAAAAGCCACTTCTCAAGATGTAACTTTTCTTTTGTGATTTGAGATTTAGAAATATACATCTTAGTGATTTTCTTATCTATTGAAAAGTAAGAATAATATTCTTCTGACCATTCATCATCACACATTGACATAAACTCTTCATAATCATCATCATCTTCATCTATAGTAAGAGGATCTCTCATAATAGGAAGACTATCCCAATCAATTTCACAAACTGCCTTACAAAGTTTTTGAAGATAAACTATATCTTGTACCTCTCTTGTTGTGTGTTCATTATAATATCCAACAGAAATATTAGTACACTCTGGTACTATATGCATAAACTTTGCAGAATCAGTGACAACACCAGTATCATCGGGTGAGAGTAAAAGTCCACCAGCTTTATTCAATCTAGCAGCCAAAGCTTCAGCAAATTCATCAGAACAACATCTACCATAATATTGATGTGTAATCACAGAACAAACATCACGTCTATCAAAAGAAACTACTTTCTTAATAGTTTCTGAAAATTTATTGTCTTCCCAAACAGAAGCAAGTCTTCCAGACCCAATACATCCAACCTCTTCACCAATAAAAAAGTAATAAAGACCTGGAATATTTTTCTCTATCATGTTTAATAAAACAACCATTCCTGCCTTATCATCTGCTCCTAAAATAGTCTTACCATCAGTTTTAATAAAAGTAGAGTCTTGAACATGTTTTACTCTTTCCATTTTAGAACAAGAAGTGTCTAAGTGACAAGTAAACATTGTTGTTGGATTGTCACCTATCAATACATAATAGTTTCCGTGTGGATCTTTAATAGTGTTATTTGGTAAATATGACCGAAGATGCGCCTCTGTACCGTGTGGGTATGTATATCCTGTTAATTGTAAAAATTTCTTTCTTATCCTCATTAAATTATAATTTTAACAAATATAGTTAATTATTTTGGTTTATTAAAAATTTCTTCTATTTTTTTATCTCTAATATATGATTTTTTTAATTCTGATAGATTAGAAGACCAACCTGATATCTTATCAGTAATTATAAATTCATTTGAATGTAACCTCACACCGCTCTCCTGACTGATATGATAATCACAAACATCATCAGAACTCTTGTAATGATACTCTTTAGCTAAAATTATAAATTCTACTGATAAATTTTCTAATATCTTAAGATATTCTATTATAGTAGAGACACTTAAGTTCCAAAAATCTAAAACAATTAAATCTACTCTAAATAAATTTCCTTTATCCTCAATAATCTCTTTGAAAGACTGAGTGTCTGTGAATTCTTTTTTATTATTTACTAAATAATTAATACCTGTTGAATTATAATTTTTCTCTCTACAAATCAATAACACATTTCTACCTTCAAGTTCTAAAAAGTCCACAATTCTGTTTACACCATATGAAATAGAACTTGCATCACCAGTAATATAATTAAACTTTTTTATCGGTATCATTTAAGTATTTCTTTCTAACATCAACTAAATAATCAAATTTATGAAGAAATCTTCTACCTATTAGAACTGGATATTTCATATCTTTTCTATCGGTCAAAGACACATAAACCTTATAAGTTGAATTTCCCATTTTTAATCTAGTAAATATACAAAATCTTTTCTGTTTTTCACCAAAAGAACTTTTGACATTTACTGTTTTATATTTTTTATAACTGAATGTTTTATCACCTATATTGAATTCTAAACATCCATCATTTACTGAGATGCTATCAACATGTATTGAGATACCATAAGCTCCTGTGTCTACTTTTGAATTCAATTGTCCTACCTCTAAGTCAGGTAAAAAAATTCTTTCACATCTTCCAATTAATTTTTCCATAAAATTTGCAAGAAAACCTCATTTTGTTTATATATAAATTATGATACTTATCCACAGAATTACAAACTTTGCTATTGAAAATTATCAAAGTGATATAATAAGTTGCATCACTCATAATATAAATACATCTTTTATAGATAAAATAGTTGTATTCTCTTCTAATCCAAAGATAAAGCTACCACCTAATACTAAGATTCAACTTGTAATAAAAAGTGGATACTCGGATTATGAAATTATGGAATATACCAGAAAGGTTTTCAAATCAAATATTTATATTTTTTCAAATCCATTTATAAAATTTAATCACACTCTATTAAATATCAGTCTAAACGGAAATCAATACTCATCAGATGGAAATGATTGTTTCATATTTACAAAGGATACAAAACTTGTAAATAACAATGACTTGAATACTATTTTCAATGGAGAATTTAGAAATTTGAGACTTGATATATTTAGAAAACAAGTTTGGACAGAAGACTTGAGAACTGATAGAATCCAATCAAATAAAATATCTTTTAGAGAAGATAAATCAAAAACACAACAAAATGTACTTGTAAAAAAAGGAGATATTATATATCCTCCTGTTAGAAAAATTGACGCAGTGATAGTCTCTGTGAACTATAATGATTTTTTAGCAATCACACTTGAAAATAATCTTAAGATATTAAACAATATAACTGTTGTAACATCGGAATCTGATAAAACTTGTCAAGAAATATGTAAAAAGTTTGGAGTCAATTTGATTGTAACAGAAAGAATGTATGAAGATGGAGCAGTCTTTAACAAAGGAAAAGCTATAAATGAAGGCATAAAATCTTTAGTAGACCCTGACTGGATTTTACTATTAGATGCTGATATTTGTCTACCTGATAACTTCAATCAAGTGTGGTTAGAATTTGAAAAAGATCCAAAATCACTAATAACATGTGAGAGATATTTTTGTAAAGATTTTGATTCCTACAAAGTTTGGGAGTCAGATAATAAAAAATATAAAGGAAAAAAAGAAAGATCTAAATGGCTTGGATATTTTCAATTATTTAACGCATCAATTATATCTGATATTAACAAAGTCTATCCAGAAGAATTTGAAGACGCTGCTTGGTCAGATATAACTTTTAGAAATAAATTCACAAAAAAAACCGAATTGAATACTGCAGTTGCCCATTTAGGAGATGCATACTCAAACTGGAAAGGCAGAAAAACTAATAAGTTTTTATCAGACTCTGAACTAGACAATTTAGTAGGATTTGATAGTTTTGATATTAACAGATATTTTGATAAAATATACTGTCTAAATTTAGACAGAAGAAATGATAGGTGGGAAAAAGTATCAAAAGAATTTTCAAATTTTTCAATAAATGTTGAAAGATGGTCTGCTATAGATGGTGATAATCTAACAGAATCAGAACTTATTTATGTAGAGCAAAATATAAATCAGGAAATAGCAAGTAAAATTGGTAAAATTGAAAATAAATATTCCTTAGCTTGTTTACTAAGTCATATTGAAATTATTAAAAGTGCAAAAGCCAGAGGATATAAAAAGATTTTAATATTTGAGGATGATGTAATTTTATCTAAAGACTTTTTAATAGACATAAAATTGATAAGAGAATTAGATTGGAAACTCTTCTACTTAGGAGCTTCACAATTTGAGTGGAATGATATAGAAATTTCAGACCGTTACTATAATTGTAAAAAAACACTCGGAACTTTTGCATATGCAATTGACTCATCTTTATTTGATGAACTAATTAATCTTTTTGAAAGAAGACAAAAGTCTGTTGATAATTACCTATCTATAGTTCAACAAAAATATAAAAATGAATGTTTCACATTCTATCCAAATATTGTTGTATCAGATGTAGTTGACTCTTGCATCAGAAGGTCCAATGATCTAGTTCAATACTCTGAAACAGTAAGATGGAACCTTGAAAAATTTAATAAATTTCAATCTGATAAATCCTTGACTTATAATAGATTAGTAAATGATAATATCATAGAAATTATAAATCAATCTAAATATAAGTATAGTAAAAAAACTATATTGTTTTTAATTTACTTAAATGATACCGGTGGTGCTGAATATGTATCATATCAACACATAAAAGCATGTAAAGAACTTGGATATAATGTGATTGTTGTTTCGGCTGGAAAAGGAATGTTTTTCGAAAAAACTAAACTATTAGATGTTGATTTATATTACTCAAAATTGAATGAAATAAACAAACCTAAGGTCTATGAAGTTCTTGATACATTAACCGATGGAGTTGATGTTGTGTATAACTGTAACTATTTCGGGATATCAGAGTACATAAATAAGGTAAAAGATAGTAACAATTTTAAATATTATACAATAGCACACTCAGACATTGAATGGGTTATTGATGAAATTTATAAACATGATAAGATAACAGATAAGTATATTGTAATACATGATAAAATTAGGAATGAACTAAACCGAAAGGGTGTTTGTAATACAAGAATTTATACAGTTCCAAACTATGTAGAGTTTGATAAAATCACTGAAAAATATAATTCATTTGATAATACAAGTCTAAAATCAGAACTCGGTATATCAAGTAATGATTTCATAATAGGAATGACAACTAGAATATCACCCGATAAAAATATTTTAGATTCTATAAAAATTCTTAGTAAATTGAATAGTAGATCAAAAATTCTGATAGTAGGGGACGCCCCAAATCATAGCGAATCAATACCTTATAAAAATGAATTATTAGAAGAAATAAAAAAATATGGTCTTCAGAATAGAGTAATAATAACTGGTCATGTAGAAAATGATGAGGTAGCAAAATATCTTTCACTATTTGACATATCGCTAAATAACTCACCAAGCGAAGGACTTCCAATATCCCTACTTGAACAAATGTCAGTAGGAATCCACTGTGTTTATCCATCACACGGTGAAATTCCACTTGTATTACAGGACTGCGGAACTATAATAGAAATCAAGCAAAGAAAATCATTTCACGGATCATCTGGAGATGACTACATTTTTTCAAGATTTAAGGAGTTTGAAATTGATAGATTTGTTAATGAGATTAATAAGATTATCAATGGTGAGAATGTAATTCAAAGTAATAAAATTATTGAAAGGATCAAATACCAAAGAAATTCTGAAAAAATTAAATATTATTTAGACTTTTTATTCGGTGACTATCAAGATGGAGTAAGTTTTATTATTAGAGCTAGAAATGAGGTTCTTAATATAAAAGATTGTATTAAAAGTATTAGTGATATAGCAGATGAAATTATCTATGTTGACCATCTTTCTACAGATGGTACTTATGAAGAAGCTTTAGAACTCAGTAAAATTTATGATAATCTGAAAGTATTCAGATATGATAGGGAAATACCTAAACCAGGACCAAACTACCAAAAGAATATTATTAATGTTGGTAATAGTATATCACAATATTATAACTTTTGCTTAAGTAAAGCAACTAAAAAGACAATATTAAAATGGGACGCAGATTTTATTGCAAATAGAAACAATCTAAGAGAGCTAATAAATGAATATTCTCTAAAAACTAGAAATGATAAGTTTTCTATGTGGTTTACTGGTGAGACCTTATTCATTAAGAATGATAAAAAATACATTAATAAAAATTCATACTATGATGAGTATAGAGGTTTCTCACTGACTAATGGTGTTAAATGGACCGACGCTGTTAGATGTGAGTATGTAGATAGAGATTACGCGGATAATTCAGTATCTCTAAGGTTTGAAAAACCTTGCTTCTATGAAGTCAAAAGGATTGACGTGGATGAGTTTGAACACAGAGAAGGACTGATTGATAAAAGAGACCAACAAGACTATGAAATTATACAAAAACTGATTGACAATCAAACTATTCCAAATTTAGTTGAGGTAAATAATCTTAATAAACCTAACACATTGATATATGGAACATTCGATGAAATTAATCATAATCAAATTAATTTTTTAATTGAAGAAAAGAAATCAACAAATTTATTGATTATCTGTCTTTCAACAGATGAATACTGCGCGATTAATAAAATTCCAGTAAAAAATAATTTTGAGTATAGAAGTAAAATTTTAGAATCAATAAAATATATAGATGTGGTGATACCAAGAGACTTTGAACAAGACTTAAATTACATACAAGAGTATAAAATAGACTTAGTAAAGTACCAAAGTCTGTAAAATAAAAATAAAATTATAAAATGGATAAAGAAATTTTTTATATAAATCAAACAAACACAAGACTAATTGATGAAATTAATAATCGAAAATCATACTATGGTGTTTTTTATAGAGTATTTAATAATGAAATATCAATAGAAGAATATTTTCAAAATTTGAAAAATCAAATTGTAAGTCTCAATAATGATGATATCAAAACACTGATATTAAAAATATTGACCAACACTATCCTGAACCACTTAGAAGATTTTGAAAATAAGAATATTAAAAATTACAACTCTATAAATCAAGATATTAAAAAAATAGAACAAGATATAAATTCCGAAATTGAAAATTCAAGTGTATATGAAATATTTCAAATACTTCAGAATGATTTAGATAAAATGTGCAATTACTATTATCTTTATTACAAAAATATTTTTGACAATTTTAAAATAGAAAAATACCCTATTGAAATAATAATTTTAGAGAAAAATAAGTTTTATATCTATGAGGGTATACATAGATATATAATATGTGAAATAAAAAAAATTAAAAAGAAATTTAATGTTGTTAAATCAAATTATAAAGTTTACAATGATATTGTAGATACTTTACTAGAAGACTACGAATTGATGTATAAAAAAAATTATAAAGAATTTGTAGTTTACAATAAAATTCCTCATATACTTTTTGATAAATACCAATCAATTAGAGAAGATAGAAGCTCACAAATAATAAAATATCTATCAGAAATTGATTGCAATAAAGGATTAGAAATAGGACCTCAAAATGGACTTCTGACAGTAGAACTAACAAGAGCGGGTTATAAGGTCTCTTGTGTAGAATATGATAAAAAGTATTTTGAACTTACAAAAAATATTATAAGCCTCTGTGACCTGGATGAAAAGATTGAAATAGTTCATTCTAACATATATGATTACAAAAATCAAATAGAAAAAGATCAATATGATTTTATTGTGGCTCTAAGTGTATTTTATCATCTAAAAAGAAATAACTCAAGTCATTTTGAAAATTTATTTAATGAGTTGATAGACAAAACAAAAATTTTAATTTTTGATGATGAGCCAAACACTGAAATATTTACAATAAAAGACATAAATAGTTACATAAAAGACAAAAATATAAAATTAAATATACTACAAAAAGGAAGTGATGGTAGAACCATCTATTCACTGTCTAAAAAGTAAACCTTTCTAATAAAAAAAATATAAATAAAAAATAATACCATTAATGGAACAATATTACTCATTTACCTATGTAATCGGATACAGACACAGACTAGATAGACTGCAAAACTTAAGAAGAGTCTTAGACTGGATTAACGGATTCGGTGGAGTTGAGGTCTTACTTGTTGAGCAAGATAAACACTCTAAAATATCTCACTTAAATTTAAGAGCGAAACATATTTTTGTAAGGTCAAATATGCCATACAATAGGTCCTGGGCTTTCAATGTGGCATTAAAACATGCTAATTCAAATATCATTGTTTTTGGTGATTCAGATTTAATTATGGAACCAAATGAATTTATCACAGGATTAAATGCACTTAAAGACTATGAAATGGTTAGTCCATATCACAGTGTAATTGACTTGAATCCTCAAGAAAGCGGTCTTCCATTAGAACAAATGATAAGAATTAATAGACCAGGTAGAGGTGAAACTGATAATCAAAAGATTAATATATCTGGAGGTATTTCAATGTTTAGAAGAGATGCTATACACAAGATAGCTGGGTGGAATGAAGACTTCATCGGATGGGGAGGAGAAGATGACTTTCAAACTATGAAAGTTCATAATTTCTTGTCTTGGACTGAATTAAGGGCTAGATGTTTTCATTTATATCATGACCGAGAAACCCCAGACCAAAAGTGGTATCAAAGGAATCTTCAGATACTTAATAAGACAGCTACCATGAATAAGGAACAATTACAAAAAGTAATTTTCAACCATCTTCCAAAAATGGGTTCTAAGAATAAGTATGATAATTTCGTCTAAAGATTTAGAGAAAGTTTGTAATTATGTAGAATCTACAAAACCATCATTACCACAAGCTGTAATGACCTTTATGGATTGGCAAGAAGAACCAAATGAGGAATATCTCAGAGCTCTTAAAAGTAAAAATAGAGGCCTTGCTATTGATGCTATTTTAGATGACAAAATAGAAGAATTCAATAATAGAGAAAACTCACCACTTGATAATGAGGGATTCATATTTACAATATCTCCTAAAATAAATTCAATGAATGTTCAGGGTAAAAACTACTATGAATTAGGAGAAATATTCAAAGATGTAATGACTACTCTTGATAACATTACATCTAAACCTATGAACATACCTCAAAATTTAAATATCACTATACAGAAAGATTCAAATCTAACAGACTATGAAAATAAAATGTCTACATCAAGAAAAGTAATATCAAGAATAATGATGTTAAGTAATCTCATAGCATCTACAGGTAGAACAGGACCAGCAAACACTATAGTAACAGGATATGATGCATATAAATATTTAATTATGCAAAACTCAATGATAATGACAAATTCTGAAGGTATAGTATCTGGCTTACTAAATGGAATTAATGTAATCCAGGCACCTTATATCAAACCAAATAAGATAATTCTAATGAGAAATGTCAATAAGACAGAAAATGGATTGAATGTAATTAATTGTCCTAAAGACTTGAGATACTATCTAAAAGAAACACCTAACTTTGATAAGGTGATAAATTGGTTTGAGATTAATTAACAGAAGGAACTCTAATCTTATCATACTTTATAAGTAACTTATAAAGGTCTTCATATTCATTATTTGGATTTTCAACCTTCTTTTCATACCACTTATTATTACTAAAATACTCTACTAACATACCAACTCTAAAGTCTTCTTTTTTAGTTGGTTTCCAGTATCTTTTAGTCTCAACGAATGAGAAAGAAGTTCCGTTGTAAAGATAAGACATATTCTCAGAATCAGTATTAAACATAACAATACCAAGGGGTTTTTCTGAACCATCTTTAAATAGTTTTTTTGCACCAGAGTCACCCATATATTTGATTATAGCACAATCTTGATGAAAGTGATTTAGTAAAAAAAGTGTATCTTTTCTAAGATTATCATTATCCACAGGACCATAAGCTATTACCGAATCTTCATATTGACCTCTATAGAATCCTTTAATTGGAATAATTTGATATTCTTTAGCATAAAGAATAGAAACCATATCATCTAATTTAGATGATGATAGAATTACATAAGACGCATTTGGTTGCTGTAGAAACATAGAGTATATATTAAAATATTATACCTGTTCTACTACAACATAAATACTAAGTAACTTATTTTTAGACAACTTTTTAAGTTTAGAAAAATAAGTCAAAGCATCTTCATATGATTCTGCTAAAATTTTTGAAACCACATCTTTATCGGTTTCTTTTATTTTTAGATGAAAAATACTCATAAAATATATATTGATTATTTAATTTAAATTAATTCTAAATAAGTCCAAATTCTTCAAATAACTTGGTTTGAAATATTGCCCAAACAGAATCTTTATATTTTCTTGGAATGATGATACTATCATGGACTGTCACAAGTTTAATCTCTGGATGCAAATTCATTATCTGTCTGATTATTTTATTAAATATTAAATTACTCTCTGCCTTTTGAAGTTCATAAGCCAACACCTTATAGTCTTCATTTTCTTTTTTATAAAGTTTTATAAAATTGTGTATTGTTGGAAATAAACTACTGAATATTTTATCAGCTTTACTATTAACCCCATTTCTACCAAATAGCACTTTGTATGTCAATTCCTTAACTTGACCTCTGTCTGAAATTCCATAGCTATCCATTATGTAGTTATAGTATTTACCAGTGATAGTCAACTCCTTAAACAGTTGAAATTCTTCATTATTAACCCATTTTGTTCCACTATCTTGAATCAACTTAGTTAAGAACAGGGGTTGACTGTTTTTGATATCTATTTCATGTGTTTCTTCACCATTTATCAACAAACAATTTTTTCTAATAAATGATTTAAGAATTGTAAAGTTGGTATGCATCCTACCATAATTATCAAAGTGATAAAATATATGTTTATCATTTATACACTCAACCGAATATCTATTTCTGTTATAGATATCAATATCATCTTCTTTTAGAGTATCTAAATAAAATATAGACCTATCAAATTCTATCTGAACACTAAATAAATCATCTACCATTTTTAACTTTATATCTCTATCAATTAGAGATACTTCTGGACTTTCTTCTTCAATTTGAGATACTTTTGATTTGTATTTTTTTAACAAAGTTCTATCAAAATTATTGTACCTAATAATTTTACCTCTTAAGATAAATTCATTTATTGAGTAAATTCTAGAACTTTTTCCCTTTTGATGTTTAGATATCAAGACAATGACACCTTTTTCTACAAGAAAATCAATATAATAGTTGTAAAGGTGTCCATACTTTTCTTTGAGTATAGACGCCATAAGATTAAATCTATTCTCTTTTTTGAAATAATATTTAAGTATTAGATTATGAACTATGTCTATAAGATAAGATGATTTCAGTTTCTTATCTTTATAGAAAAAATTCTTATCTTTGGAAATTGACTCTAGAGAGGCAGGTAAAAATTGAAGACTACATTTTTTTAATTCTAAATTCTTCTTAATAGAAGAGTATGATTCTATATCACTTAACTTAACTACACTTGAAACCGTCATATAAATTATATCAAAAACGGAGTGTATGTTTCTAACTTTTTAGGATTTTATTGATTGATTTCTTTCTATTTTGTTTCCTTAGTTCTTTAGCAATATAAATTTCAAAAGAGCTAAGATCAAGGTCTGTAAATGACTCTAAGTCTTTAGCCATTTCTCTTGTCCATTCACATCTAACTTGTCTTGTTTCAGCTTTAACCTCAACAGAATTAACATTTAGATTAATAGATTTCATTACTTAGTTGGAGATTTAGGTTCTTCAGCAACTGGTAGACTCTTTCCACCTTTTCCTTTTTTCTTCTTATCAGAAGGAACTCCCTTTTCGAACTCTGTATACACATCAGGATATACTTCACCTTCGGAGTCGGTATCATATTGAATTTCAAAGAAATCACCAAAGTCTAATAGACCAGCTCTTGTTAATTCAACTTCATGTATCTTATTAAGATAGTTATCAATGTATTTGTTGATATCATCTACAAAACCATTAAATAAAATAACAGTATTTTCACTAAAAACACCAATTGGCTTTTTTCTTCTTTTATTGAAAGATCCTAATATAACTTTGAAAATATATTCTAACTTATCTGATTCTCTGATATATTCTTTAGTCAGCTTATTTGAAATCAATTCAGTATTTATTTTGAATTTTTCTTTATCAAAGAAATCTGGAACAACAAAATCAAAGTCTAATAGGTCCTGTTTTAATTCAGATATGTAGACATTAAATAATTTTGAAATTAAATAAATGTAAACTTCATCTTTTTTAGATCCTTTGAGTTTGATTTCATCTAAATTAAATGTTTGACAGAAGTTCAAAAAATTAACAAGTATCAAAGTATAAATTTCAACAAATTCAGTTGAGTTGTTTTGTGTCAGTCTTCTATAAAGAGGATTAAGTATCTCAAAAGAAACATCACCGGTCTTAGTTCTAACTATTAATTTCTCAACATTACTCTGGTAATCTTCTTCATCCATCAAAAATGAATTTGTTGAGCTTGGATTAAGTATTTTATAAAAGAAAAATGAAAAAGACTTCTCACCAAAAATATAATCTAAATCCTCTTCGCTTGTATTGATAAAATACTTTATTGCTTCTATCATTCTTTCAGTTAATTTACCTTGAAAAACTATAGGTAACATATCAACATCAAATAATCTAGCATACTCATCTAACTCTTCAATTAAGAAATCATATTTACCAGCTTTATTTATAGATGTCAAAACTAAGTTGTTTTTAGGAACTCTTGAGTATTGAATATTAGCTGGTTGATTATCAGGAAAATACTCAAAACAGAACCACCACTTTTTATTTAGAAGTGATTTTACTCTTACATCTAAATTTGAAAAGAATTTTATTGCAGGATTGTAATAATTCTGCATTGCCAAGTCAATAAGATTGATTGGTTCACTGGATACAGATTTTGGTTTAATTGTAAACTCTTTACCATTCCAATTAACCCAAATTTTAGATCCTTGAATATCTTCAAATACTATAATCTCACTATCAAAAATTGAGTTTAGTATTTCTTGGTCATTATTACCATTTAATGTTATAAGTTTACTCATGTCTTTATTATACTCTGCCATTTGATTTTTGTTTTTATCAAGTTATATATATTAAAATAGAGAACCTCTAAAAAATGAATATATAAACTTAATATATACCTAAAAAGTAATAAATTCAAATGCCTTATAAAGACAACACTCCTACTTTCAATGTTAATAGAAAAGTTGTTAACTTTAAAGACTTCTTATCAAATATTGAAGCAGAAAAAGAAGAATTAAAAAAGGTTAGAAGATCAACCAAGCCAAATTCAGAGGACCAACAACACATTGGTAACTCAAGATATAAGTTCAACAAAGCTACTCGAAAAATGGATGATTTAAGTCCGGCTGAAATAGAAGATAAGATTAATTCAGTTCAGATTAAAGAGAGTGATGAACATGATGAATATTATGACGAACCAGCTCAAACTCCTAATGAGGTTGCTGATAAATGGTACGAAAAAACAGATGATAGCTTTTTTATAAATTTTATAGAAGAATTTCCTAGCAAAGAGGAATTAAATAAAAAATTACCAAAATATAGTGAAATGATTAAGTATTTGGAAGACAACTATAGTTTTCCAGGAGAAGATTATTTATATGATTTTTTCAAAGATCTAGATAATGTTAACTGGTAATTAAAAAAACTTTCTAAAATAAAAACCTCAGACTATTCTGAGGTTTTTTCATTTAATATCTTTTTAATTTTCCAGTCTCTTTTATCTTCAAGTTCAAGAGGTTCAACTACCAACTCTCCATCAGAAACTTTAAGTTGCCATTTTCTACCAGTCTTCTCATCCTTCAATATAAGCTTTTCAATTACTGTATTACCAGTAGAGTCAACTGTAATTGCATTAGAACTACCAGAACTAACTATAAATGGACTAGATGAGGTATTCAAAATGTTTGAAGTAGATGTAGAAGACCACGCATTATTAATTCCAATAGTGGAATTACTATTACTAATTGCAATATTACTTTTAATTTTAGCCATTTATTAACTCAAATCTTTTTGTACTTTCAGAAACTACATCATTCCAAATTTCATACGGTCTAACATAAACAGAACCAAAATTGATAGATTTATAAACAACCAATTTCTCACCAGTTTCACTATGAGTAGCCATTGAAATAACTTGATAAGTGCCACCTTTATAGTGTTTATACTTCTGTCCCGGTAGTGGATACTCCATTGTCTACATTGATTTTTTGTCCAGTTTTTGGATCATAGTTCATAATAAGTAGTTCAACACCTTTTGCTTGTTCTTTCTTAGTATCAGAGTTGTTACCACCGTGAGCAGAGCTTCTAAATACTTCTTTTTCGGTCCAAACATATTGGTCTCTTGGTAAGAGTTCTTCTAATAAAGGAAAATAGTAATAGGAAAGTGACCATCTACATTTAGTTGTTTTTAATAACTCTAATAGTCTTCTATGTGATGCTGGTCCAAAAACACCTTCAGCATCAGCACCATACCAGAACAATCTCTTAGCATCATCTTCACCTTTAGCCTCATCAAAACGAGCATAAGGAGGATCTAAATATAGATATGTATGTTCAGAGTCATATCTCTTGATAAGAGATTCAAAATCTTCATTGAAGAAATCAGTAATTGACTTTAACTTAGATGTATATTTATTTTTCTTCAACTTATCAATAAGAACATCTAATTTAAGTTTGTCTTTGTCTTTCTTATATCCATTAAAACCAGCACCTCTTGGATAAACTGAATTGTGAGCTGATGTAATAAGAAAGGCGTAGATAGCAGCCTTCTTAAAATCACCAATCTCAAAATTCATATCATCAAGAAATTCATTCTTTTGATATTTTTTGTAAATCTCCTTGTAAAAATCCCACTTCTTTAATGGATCAACTTCTTCTGTCTTAAGTAAAGTCTCTTTTAGTCTCTCAAGATATTTTACAAAAGTTTCAGGCTCTGAACAACACTTATATAAGTTCACCTGGTGTCTATTTTTATCATTGTAGACAACTACATCAAACTTAAGTTTATCATCATCCATATAAGTTCCCATAGACCCTGAGAATGGTTCTAAATATGTCTTAATACTACCATCTTTTGGTATCTTTGAGTTGATAAACTCAATGAATACATTTGATGATTTACCACCGAAATAGCTAATTACACTCATTTTTCTAAATTGTTTTTTTGTTTTATAATATCTTCAAGAGAAGGTTTTTGATTTCTTAATTTTATTTCCTCTCTAACTTTCATTAAAATTTTACCGAGATTGTTTTGACCTGAATTTTTACACTTTTGACAAACACACACTCCCCAGAAGTTATCATGCCAATAATTACCTTCGGCTAAATCATAACCATCAGTCAATATCATCATTTCCGCTAAAGTCTCATCTTTGAACTTTTCTTTGACTGCCCAGTTCATAAGTTCTAATTTCTTTTCATCCCAGTCTTTTCTTACTTTAATTCTTTGACCAATTTTTTTGACATCTGCTGGATTAGGAATTCTGGCAATCATTTCTCTAAAATCAGCGGCTGTGTAGTATCTACCATCAAGAAGTTGCATTTCTGTAACTTTCATAGCAACATAATAGTGTTCTACTGAGGGGTATACAATTCCTTTGTGTTCTATCCTACAAGGATAAAAATTAGAAAGAAATCTCCAACGACCTTCAAATTTGTCAATCATAGTATTTATATCAGAATATGTCTAATTGTTTAAAAATAAAAAGTCCACTCTTTAAGAGTGGACAATTTCTTGTGGAGATGACGTTGTACTGCCCAACGTGTCTTTTTCAGTTACTAATAACTATTCATTCACAGGCTTAGAAAGTTTTTCTAAACTTACAAAATATTTACTTTTTTTGAATGACTCTAACTAGTAACAAAAAACCGTTTCACCCTTTTATTCCTGTGTGAGACAGGTTGGAGAATTTTTTTTACAGGAACTGTTGTTAGACAGTTGCTGGCTCTTCTACCAAGAGCATGTTGTTTTGTAGAGCCGCTACTAAATCTTCACGGGTTGCTACTTCATTTGTTTTGCCATTTACGACTTCGCCATCTAATTTATTAATCGGACATTTGACAACCCGATACCTGCATAATTACCACCAATCCGCAAATCAATTCTAAGACATCCCCAAATTGTTTTGTAATTATTTTACAAATGTATATATAATATTCTAAATTAACAAAAAGTTTATAAATTAAAAAGGAGAATCTTTAGAACTACTTGAATACCCTTCATCTTGAAAGTTAAAGGTAAACTCAATAACAGGATATCCCTCTTTAGTATACCATAATTCATAAGAAGAATCATACTGTGCTAGTATGTCTTTTTTGAGTTTCTTAGCTATATCAAATATTTTGACAAAGCTTTTAAGGTCTTCTTTCTGCGATAATGGAACACATATACTTATATCTAAACCAGAACATTCAGTGTAAACCTCAATTCCAGACTGAGTAAACATTTGTCTAAGTAGATTCAAAAGAGTCTGCATAGTGTCATCATCATCACTATCTTCATTTTCATAGGAATACTCATCATCTTCATCATAATCACCAGCACTATAGTCATCATAGTCATAGTCATCTTTAGATGAATAATTTGGTCTACCAAACAACTCATCATCATCTTCATCATCCCAATGTCTTGGACTTTCAAATAACTGGTTATACTTTTTAAGTTTCATTATTTTAATTCTATTTTTAGATATTCATTGTCAAAATAAACAGTTTGTTGTAACTTATGTTTATTTAATAAAAATTGTAACATTGTTAGTGTTTCATAAGTATCTTCAATATTACCTTCTTCTAAATCACACTGAATAACTGTCGTCACTCCATCATCTTCAGTTACCACTTTAACATCACATAAAAATGGAGTTCTTTTAAGTTCAGATATGAGTGGTGAATACTTTCTCAAAACTTCTTGACTTAATCCAAGTCTTCTCACTGTTGGAAGTGAGTCCCAATCTACTTTAGTACTTGCATCGGCTAACTTTTTTAAGTATGTAATGTTTTGTTTTTCTTCTTTAGTATGCTCTCTATAATATCCAACTGATATATTTGTACATTCAGATATATTTTCTAAAAATGACGCAGAATCAGTATAAACCCCGGTTGGGTCTAATGATAATTTAAGACCGTGTGAGTTATATTGTTCCGCAAGAGCTGTTGCAAAATTATTTGAACAACAAGTTCTACCTAATTGAGAAGTAATTACTGAGCAAGTATCTCTTCTATCAAAAGAAACACATCTTTTTATATTCTTTAAGTAATCAACATCATCATAAACATATGATAATTGTCCAGAACCAATACCACCTCTTTCTTCACCTATAAAGAAGTAATACAAACCTGGAACATTATTGGAAATCATATACAACATAACAGCAACACCGGCTTTATCATCAGCTCCTAATATTGAATTACCATCAGTAACAATATATTCTTGTTCATCTTCAGTAAATGAATACAATTTAGTAACTTTTTGTTCTCTGTCAGCAGTATCTAAGTGCGAAGTAAACATAGTCTCAGGCTTTGAATCACCTATAATTATGTAGTAGTTACCAACAATATCTTTGTTTAATTTTGGTAAAAATTGTAAAACCTCATCTTCATGTCCATGTGGATAGGTCTTAGTAACAAGTGATAAGAATGTACTTCTAACATCTTTTGGATTATAACTAAACTCACCAACTTTTATAGCCATTCCTTCAAAATCTTCACCACTCTTGACAGACTGATAAAGTCTTAAGAACTGAGTAACTTCACTATCACCTAATAAGTTTTTGAAGTAATATTTAATAAAGTTCTTAATCTGCATTGCGTGAGTTTTACCACCAATTGTAACATCAAAACAATCTTTAACTTTTGATACAGTGACATTTTCTATTTTAAGACCATTAAAATATTTAGCAGCAGGTTCACCTAACCACAATAACTCAAATGCTACATAATTATTAGCATCTTCTAAATCTTTTAATATAGATTCTAATTCTTTAGAATAAGTAACTCTAATATCTATAGGTTTTTGTTCAACTTTCTCACCAGATTGTGTAGCCATTTACTAATTTATATTTTATATTTGTATATATTTAATTACTAAACTATTATTTCATAAGAATTAGTATAATCAACAGAGACTTGACCATCATTCATACCTGGTTCTTTTTTTACAAATCTTCTCTGACAATAAACTACTTTAGCTGACTGTTCTTTAGAAGCCTTACTATTCTTTTTAGCTAATTCAGCAGCAAATTTAATAGTAGATTCTGTAGGTAGATTCTCTCTTATTCTTATTATTACATGTGAACCAGGAACACCTTTAACATGCATCCAAATGTCTTCTTTATCAGCCAAGCTAAAAGTCAAATAGTCATTTGATTTTGCGTCTTTTCCGACATATATAATAAAACCATCTACTTCTTTCTTTTGAAAGTTTGGAAACTTGTCCTTTTTACTCTCATTAAATTGATTGAATCTAGTAATTAACATAATGTATATATTAATTATGAAACTATTTAAAATGAAAAAAGACCCTTAGAGGGTCTTTTTTCAATATTTGGAACTTAATATTAGTTAAGTAAACCAGCATCATCATTAACTTTGATAGTTAAGAATTGCTTTTGTGGGAACCAACCAACTTCAGTTACAGCATATCTTGATCTTAACAACATTCTTGGTGCGAATGTAGCTTCAGAGATAACTGAGATAGACTGAGCCATTAAGTAAGGTACGAAAATGATACCTGGTTGGTCAGGATTGTTCTTTCTACCAAGAACGATTCTGTTATCGTTATATCTCATATATGGATCTACATAGATAGAGATGTCTCCGATTGAACCTACTGGGTAAAGTTGACCTTGACCGTTTAATTTAGATTTAACTGGGTTAATTGTGTAACCAGCGATATCTTGTAAAGATGCTGCAAGACCTCCGTTTGTGATAAGGTATTGTGCAGGACCAACACGACCTTCAGTTGCGATGTAGTTAGAAGCGTGAACAATCTTAGTGATCAACTTACGTTGAACAGCGTGTGTTGTTTCACCACCAACTTGACCTGTTGTAGTCGCGTAAGTAGTATCTAAGTCAAATATTGTTTGACCAGTGATATTACCGAAATCTGCACCAGCACCAGCTGCAGGAGCTGTACTTCTGTTAAGGTCACCCATTTCAAAAATCTTAGCAACAATTTGCTTAGAGATAGTTTGAGAAAGTTCATTAACAAGAATTGATTCCATTTTTTGAACGATATCCATACCTGTGTTAGCTTTGATATCTTCAATTTCAGTTCTTCTAAGAGCTGAAGATACTTCAATAGTACCAACTGCAACTGATTTAGAAGA